>OGOD01000917.1_pt1 | contig 21945 bp, 9 predicted proteins | sample 1573631 | NCBI WGS metagenome assembly OGOD01 (sample SAMEA2581895, study PRJEB24529) | metagenome | biome: Human gut stool | place: China | collected 2011
ACCTGGTTCATCGGCTTTTTTCCGCACAACTATATAATTGAGCTGATGAACATAATCATTCTTATAAAACTGTCCCTCGCTTCAACTGCATTCACATACTATATTGATAAACGCTTTAATGCACAGAATATTACTATATCGATCTTCGGTATGTTCTATGCATTGTCAGGTTTTACGGCAGCATTCAGCTGGAATCTGATGTGGTTTGACTGCGTGCTTTTAATGCCTCTTGTCCTTCTCGGACTTGAGCGTCTTGTAAACGAGGATAAAGGAATTCTATACACTGTAACACTTGGACTTACCATACTCTCTAACTACTACATCGCAATTATGGTATGCATAAGCCTTGTATTTTATTTTCTTGTCCTGCTTATCACTATGCCGGTTCCTGAAAAGAAATCGGTATATCTTCAGAAGATTGGCTATTTTACTCTCTTCTCACTGCTTGCAGGTGCGCTGTCTGCCGCAATACTTCTGCCGGAATTATATGCACTCGGACTCACGGCATCAAGTGATATCAGCTTTCCAAAAACGCTCACACAGTATTTTTCCGTTGTGACGGTGCTCAACAGGCAGCTTGCAAATACCGAAGTATGCATAGGACTTGAACATCTCCCTAACGTATATTGCGGAGTTGCTGTATTTTTGCTCTATCCGCTATATATATTTAACAAGAAAATAAGCCTGCGTGAAAAGATTGCAAAATCCATACTGCTTTTTGTATTTATCTTCGCATTCAGCTTCAATATACCTAACTTTATATGGCATGGCTTTCATTACCCTAACTCACTTCCTGCAAGACAGTCATTCATATACATTTTCATATTGCTGACTATGTGCTTTGATGCATACAAAGACATAAAAGATTACAGCGGAAGCCAGATTGCCAAATCCTTCGGGCTGTTCTTAATTTATCTTCTATGGCTTGACCACACAAAAGGCGACAATGACCCGGGATATGCAATATTACTTGTAAATGCTATTTTCATGCTCCTATATGTAATCATTGCATTTCTTTACAAGAAAGATAAAATCAAAATACATTTTATAGTATTTCTCCTATTCTGTGTAAGCTGCATTGAATGTACAATGAATATGGAAGAAACCGGCTACAGCACAACAGGAAGAAGTGCTTATTTCAAGGACTATGACTCTGTGCAGACATTAACCGATGAACTATCGCAGACCGATGACTCCTTTTACAGAATAGCAAAGGCATTCGGCTACCGCTCTAAAAATGATGCTGCATGGCATAACTTTAACAGTGCCAGTGTCTTCTCATCAACTGCCTATGCCGGCATCACTGATCTGTTCGGCCGTCTTGGTCTTGAGCATTCCATGAACGCATACGCTGACCACGGTGCAACACCTCTTGTATACTCAATGTTCGACATAAAATACATTTTAAGTAACAAGCAGATTAACGATGATTACACGCTTGAGCTTGTAGATATTGTTGACAGCGAATATCTTTACCGTGCAAAATATACGCTTCCACTCGGTTATATGGTAAGTAAAGATATCAACGAAAACTGGAATTACAGTACAAGTAATCCATTTGCGGTACAGAATGATTTTGTTCTTGACAATACAGGCATCTTTTCACTTTTTACCAGCATTGATTTCATTGATAAGGATAAAAGCGGAATCACAATTGAGGTTGAAAATGACGAACATGTCTATGTATACATCGCCAATAAATCAGTAAAGACAGCAAAAGTCAGTATAGGTGATTCCAATGAGAATTTTGCCGGCATAAATCACGGCAGAATGATTGACCTTGGCTGGCAGACTGCCGGGACCAACATAGAAATCGTAGACAAGGACGGCGAAGAATCACTTAATGCAATGGTATACACAATGGATACTGATAAGTTCATTGATGCTTTTAATATTTTAAACAGTCAGGGACTTAATGTAACAGCATATTCAGATACAAAGCTTACCGGAACAATAAATGTCAACGAAGCCGGAATCTTAATGCTCTCGATACCATATGACCCAAGCTGGACACTTAAAGTAAATGGTGTTAAAACCAATATAACAGAGATTGCTGAAGCACTTATCGGTGTTGAACTTGAACCGGGCGAATATACTATTGAACTTTCATTTACACCAAGAGGCTATAGGCTTGGTATGCTTATAAGTATATCTGCACTGTTTATTCTCTTTATTGTGTACTTTTTTTACAGAAAAGAAGCTGGAAAAGGCTTTCTCCCATTTACCAAATCACAAGAGGCAAAAACACCCGCGACAGATAACGCAATAACCACTAATGACAATGAAGTTACTGACAAGGCTGACAGCTCAAGCGAAGCCGAACCGGATTTAACATCCGGCAGCACTACAAATATATCTGATGCCGGCACAACAGATAATGTTAAAAAATACAAGTAAACAGCAAATCAAATAAACACAATGGAGGTCACATTCATGAAGCTCTGGGGCGGACGTTTCACAAAAGAAACCAATCAGTTAGTTAACAATTTCAATGCATCTTTACCATTCGACAGACGATTCTACAAGCAGGATATTGAAGGAAGCATCGCACATGTAACAATGCTTACAAAGCAGGGAATCTTATCAGATGAGGATAAAGATTCCATCATAGCAGGCCTTACCTCAATCCGCAACGACATAGACAATGGAATTCTACAGTTTGATGACGAAACAGAAGATATTCACAGCTTCGTTGAAGCGGAGCTTATATCCCGCATCGGAGATGCCGGAAAACGTCTTCATACAGGAAGAAGCCGCAACGATCAGGTAGCTCTCGACATGAGACTCTACACACGCGATGAGCTCACTCAGACGGATGAACTTTTAAAGGGACTTTTAAAAGTCATCTTACGGATTATGAAGGAAAATACTGAGACCTATATGCCGGGCTTCACACATCTTCAAAAAGCCCAGCCTATCACAGTTGCACACCACTTTGGCGCATATTTTGAGATGTTCTCAAGAGACAGAGGCCGTATCGCTGATATTTATAAGAGAATGAACTACTGTCCTCTCGGTGCAGGTGCCCTTGCAGGAACTACATATCCGCTTGACCGTGAATATACTGCATCACTCCTTGGCTTTGCCGGTGCAACCGCTAACAGTATCGACTCTGTTTCTGACCGCGATTATCTTATAGAATTCTTAAGTGCAATGTCAACAATAATGATGCACCTAAGCCGATTCTCAGAAGAAATCATAATCTGGAACTCCAATGAATACCGTTTCATAGAATTAGACGATGCATACAGCACAGGAAGCTCAATAATGCCTCAAAAAAAGAACCCTGACATTGCAGAGCTCGTCCGCGGAAAGACAGGCCGCGTATATGGCGCTCTCATGTCATTGCTTACAACCATGAAAGGGCTTCCTCTTGCTTACAACAAAGACATGCAGGAAGATAAGGAGCTCACCTTCGATGCCATCGATACAACAAAGGGCTGTATTCTTCTATTTACAGGCATGCTCGACACAATGACATTCAATAAAGATGTCATGGAAAAGAGTGCAATGGCAGGCTTCACAAACGCCACCGATGCCGCCGACTATCTTGTAAATCACGGTGTACCATTCCGCGATGCACATGGAATAATCGGTCAGATAGTTCTCTATTGCATTGACAGGGGAATTTCCATAGACGAAATGAGCCTTGATGAGTTAAAGGCTGTCTGTCCTGTATTCGAAAGCGATATCTACGATGCCATATCATTAAAGACCTGTGTCGAAAAGAGACTGACAAAGGGTGCACCAAGCCCGGCAGCCATGAAGGAAGCTATTGCAAAGTATGAAGAGTACTTAAATGAGTAACACCTATCCTACAGGCTTTTTGACCAGACAAAATATCCGCTTGTAAATTTTTAAAGATAAATAAAAACAGACCGGTAATTCCAATCACCAAAAAAGAATTACCGGTTTATTATTTTACTTACTGCTCAATTATTTTCTGACAGAAGCACTCTCACCTGCCTTTATCCAGCCACGAACCTGTTCTATGTGCGCATTTACAGCTACCGCAATATTCTCAGGAGCCATGCCCATCTTTGCAAGCGCTATGGCAGTCTCCATCTGTGTCTGAATTCTTCCCTCCATGCGTCCTTCTTCTCGTCCTTCTTCTCGTCCTTCCGCTCGTCCTTCCGCTCGTCCTTCCGCACGTCCCTCTTCTCGTCCTCTTGCTCGTCCTTCCTCAAGCCCTATTGCACAACCTTCATCACGGCCTATTCTACTTCCTTCCAGCTTTGCAGCATCCAAAGCTTCTTCAATCTCATCTTTCATAAGTCTTCTCAATGCTTCACACACGGTATTCTCCCTCCTTACCTTCTCATAAAGCTCATAATTTGCCGACATGCTCACCTGTAACACTGCATCCGCATCTGCTTTTTCACTCTTCCCGATGTAGCTTTCCACATCCTTTACAAATATCTCTATATCCTTTTTATCTGCATTTCTTGAGAGCACTCTAAGGCTGTTATGCAGCTTGGGTGACAACTCTTTTGTCACAACAATCTGTGTCGGAATAAAGAAATCCTTCAGATAGTATATCCCATCATATATCTTTTCAACTTCTATTCCCTGATTTTTCAACATGGCAGCCATACTCACAGGATATGACTCACGAACCATGGAGATTGTCAGCTCATTTCCTGAGACTGCATTTACACGCTCGCCCAGTGCCTTATACATACAGGCATAAGCTATCGTCTTGTAAAAATCATCTATGGACATGGAATCTCCCGGACTTTTATATTCTATTATATTATTCTGCCTGAATATATGCCCTATCTGATTCTTTAGCCTGATATTTTTACCTTTTTCAATTATAAGCAAATCTATCTGCAACGGCTTTCTGCTTAGATTGTATTCTGAATAAAATTCAAGTACCTCTCTGTCTTCATTGAACTCAAGTCTCGCAGCAGCACAGAACGCCGGATGCCACTGAAGCTTTACTTCTTCGTTATTCAATTTTTAATGCCTCCTCGCATGTTTGCAGGAAGCATTATATATCACTTATCATCGTGCTCCTGCTGTCGTATATGGGATTCAAAAGCACGAACGTCTTAAATATGAAAATCAGATTATACAGAAATATAAGAACTATGCTTTTATATTAAGATAACATAATGTATCATGTTTAGCAATAGCATTTATAAATTTATGCATTTAATTCTGTACAGGCTGTTACTTGCTTAATTTTTATGCTGTTTTTCAAGCTTTCTCTTTTCTTTCAATGTGCATACCATATGGTGCATGGCTGCACACGGATGATAAAGCATCATCCTCGGTCCCGAAAACCTCATAACCTCACGTATTTTTTCACGCATTTCAGGCTTATAGCAGTGTACTTTACAGTTCGAGCAGAAGGTCTTGTTCTCCATGAAAGGACACTTATCACTCCTGCTTCTGGCATAGCTTTCGAGCTCTGCACATGAATCACAGAGCTCATTTTTTGTGCCATGTTTCTTATTACAATACAGATTTATCATAAGTGATACTATAGCTTTTTCATTTTCACGCTTGGCAGCAATATCTTTTTTATTACTCATCAAAATAGTATCTCCGTTTAAACATATTTACTAAAATTTCAACAGCGTATTTCAGACTGCATTCCTGACACTAACTCATTCTTCCATTCTCAACAGAGTACACTCTGTCTGCAATTCTCATAGTCGACTCCCTATGTGATACAAGCACAATTGTCTTATCCTGTCTTCTATCATTGAGAGCTTTTAAAATAACCGCTTCATTGAGACTGTCAAGATTGCTTGTAGGCTCATCTAAGAGCATTAACGGTGCATCGTGTAAAAATGCCCTGGCAAGTCCTATCCGCTGCCTTTCGCCACCGGAAAGAGTATCTCCAAGCTCTCCCACCTGTGTGTCATAGCCTTTTGGCAGACTCATTATAAAATCATGCACCGAAGCCTTTTTACATGCCGCTTCAAGCTCTTCCTGCGTCGCATCAAGCTTGGCAATAAGGATGTTGTTTCTTATTGTATCGTGAAAAAGATGTGTATCCTGTGTCACAAAGCTCTCCAGCCTTCTAAGGTTATCTGTGTTGATATGTTCAATATCACGCCCGGATATATTAATATTTCCATTATCAACTTTCCAAAAACGCATAAGAAGCTTAAGAAAAGTAGACTTTCCGCTTCCGCTCTTTCCGACAATGCCTACTACGCTGTTTTTAGGAAGTTCCACTGAAAAATTCTTCAATATATCCTCACCATCGTATGCAAATGTAACATTTTGTGCCATTACGCCATCAAAGCCAATCTCATTCTCACCTTCTACATCCTCAACAAGTGGGCTTTCCTCTAAAATATCAATCACTCTGTTTCCTGCTGCAAATGTATTCTGCAATGTGCTTCCAAGTGCCGCAAGTGCCACACAAGGACCGAAGGAGCTCATAAGTGCAAGCACAGGAATAATCACGCCGTCAAAACCGACAATTCCACGGTTATAATAATATGCCGCCGTAAACAGCATTATCATGTCAAACACTAAAATCACTGTGTTTGTCATAGCTGTATTTCTTCCGGAATTGTTCTTCATGCGCTTTTCATCTGCGGCGAGAGCATCACTTCTCTCATTCATCTGCACAGTGCGCTCTTTTCCCTGTCCGAACTGTATTATCTCATCGAGACCGCGAAGACTCTCCAACACAAAACTGCTAAGCTGTCCTGACATAGTACGGAATTTCATTCCGTCATCACCGCTCAATCTGCTCATGATAAGAGGAATAGCTATTCCAACCACAAGATACGCGCACAATGCAATCACACCGAATACCGGATGAAAGCTTCCTATAAACAGGCACATTATGATTGTGAAGAGAAACGCTATACATATAGGTGATATCGTGTGTGCATAGAACACCTCCAAAAGCTCAATATCCGATGTTATAACAGATATAAGATTACCTCTGTCTTTTCCCTCAAGCTTGGCAGGACATAAGCGTCTGAGCGCACTAAAAACCTTGTCCCTTATAAGCGCTAACAGTTTAAATGCGATAAAATGATTGCATCCCTGCTCAGCATAGCGAAGTCCGGCTCTCACAAGCGCAAACAATACCATAAAAGCAAATATCACTGCTACATTCAGGCTATTGTAGCCAAGATATGAAAGAAGTGCATATCCGGCAAATATCGTTATAAATGACGCACATAAGTGTCCCGCAAGTCCCATTGTAACAGCTCCAACCATAAAGCCTGTGAGAGGCTTTACAAGTCCGATAAGTTTCATGCATACTGTAAATCCGCTTCTGGATTTAATACTTCTTGGTTCAATGTTGCTGTCTTTGCTATTTTTCGGGCTGACTGTCTCTATATTACTATTTGAATTTTTCTTATTATTGTACTCTTTTTTTGTGGCATTTACTTTATTCCTCTGACTCATTATACCTGCGCCTCCTTCCCAAAATTTTCAAGGCTCTGCTGTGCATTCCACAATCTTGCAAACTCACCTTTTTGTGCAAGCAGTTGTTCATGCGTGCCGCTCTCGGCAATATTGCCTTTTTGAAGCACATAGATACAATCCGCATTCTTAACATTTGCAAGTCTATGAGATATGAGTATTATAGTCTTTTTCTTTGCAAGCTCCATTATCAACTCCATAATGTCATTCTCACTCTCAACGTCAATGTTAGAAGCAGCCTCATCAAAAATATATACCGGTGTATCGTGAAGCAGTGCCCTCGCGATTGACAATCTCTGTCTCTGACCACCGGAAAAATTGCCCCCTGCCTCGCCGACTGCGGTATCAAGTCCATTCTGTTCTTTAAGAAATGCATCAAGCTTTACCTTCTTTAGGGCATCCCAAAGCTCTTCATCTGTCCCATCAGGTCTTCCCATGAGAAGATTATCCCTTACACTGCCTTTAAAAAGAAAACTGTTGTGGCTTATATAGGTGATATTCTTCATAAGGCTGTCCTCTGAAATATCCGACAGCTCTGTATCACCGATAAGCACCGAGCCTGTGTATCCCTTATTTCTTCCCATCAATATAGCTGAAAGTGTCGATTTTCCACATCCCGACTCACCGACTATCGCCGTAAAATTATCTCTTTTAAATGTCACATCAATACCATGAAGAATCTCTCTGTCTTTTTCATATGAATAGCGAAGGTTTTTACAGACGATATCTCCGTCACCATATGATTTTTTAACACCAGTGTGTACATTTTTTTCACCCGCATATACATTTTCTGCATTGGCATTTCCCGGTTCAGGCAGTTCAAGAAGCTTGAAAATCTTATCACTTGCCGCCATTCCATTCATAGCAATATGGAAAAATGAACCAAGCTGTCTCATAGGAAGGAAGAAATCCGCCGCAAGCAAAATTATGAGAAGGCAGCCTGCAAGGTCAACCTTTCCCGCACCAAACTGACTAAGCGCAAGTATCATGCCAAGTGCTGCACCTCCATAGGCTATAAAATCCATTATCGTTATGGAATTAAGCTGCATGGTAAGCACCTTCATTGTAATCTTACGAAATTTCTCCGACTCCTCATTCATCTTCTCATGCTTATATGCGTCTGCGCTGTACACCTTAAGTGTTGTAAGTCCCTGCAGATTTTCAAGAAATGTATCTCCGAGAGCTGTGTACTGCCCCCAATACTTAGATAAAAGCTTCTTTGCCCATGTCTGCACAAGCGCTATCGACACCGGAATAAGCGGAACGCAGATAAGCAACACAACCGCCGACAGTACATTCACTTTTACAAGCACTACAAAAAGCGTGAGCGGTGCAAGCATAGCATAAAAAAACTGTGGAAGATATGCGCCAAAATATGTCTCAAGCTGGTCCACGCCTTCTACAGCTACCTGTACAATCTCTGATGTCTGAACATTCTCTTTATAGCTAAGTCCAATCCTCAAAAGCTTCTCATACATCTTCTCCCTGAGTGTCTTTTTAACTGCCTTAGAAGAAAGATAACTAAACTTAGATGACAGTCCCGCACATACAAATCTAATAATAACGGCAGCAAATATCACGGCAGCAATTGACGCAATACCTGTATTCTCCTTATTATAAAGCTGCATCAGCAGTCGTGTAACCGCAATCATCATAGTTATATTAGCTGCAAGTGACACCCACTGGCATACTACATTACCCGCAATATATTTCTTACTGTCGCTGACTGTGTTAATCAGCCTTTTGTCCATCATCATATGCTATGTAACCTCTCCTTTTCTTTTTCTAATACATAGGCGTTTGCGAAACTATATATTTTTAATCCTGACGTTATGCAATTTTACTATATTGCACATCATCCGATAATCGTATTTACTTTCGCACCTGCCTATCTGCACACAATAAAATGCCGATGCGTAAACGCTCGGCATTAGTATAGTATCATAAAAGTTAGATTTGTGCAACTGTTGTTAGTTTCAACAGCACCAAATCATGTTTATTATAATCATAATTTCCCACAATTTCAATATCTTTTACATATATTATATTAAACTATTAGTTGCTTGCAAAATTTGTCTGACACATAAAAACTGCTGCAAAACAGATTTTTATATAATTAATCTGTTTTACAGCAGTTAATTTATTGAGCATATGCTGAACTTTCTAACTCTAAGTAGATTATCAATCCAATCTTTCAATCGCCTTCATCACATCATCCATCTCCGCGTTAGAATTCTCTTCCAATATTTTACATACTCTAGCGGTCACTATAGCCGCCGAATATGACGTTCCGGAAACTATTCTTTCATTACCACTTAAAGTTTTAACAGTAATGTTCTCTCCGCACTCGTATATATCAACCCATTCACCTCTCTGTGAAAAATCCGATATCGATGTCTTATTTTCATTCATCGACCCTACCGCAATCACAGATTCATAAGCAGCCGGATAGTATTTTGCATCAGGATTGTCCTGATAATCATTCCCCGCCGCTGCCACTATCACAACACCTTTTTCCTTGGCATAATCAACTGCCTGCCTTACAGTCTCAACATCGGCAGCAAAACCGGCACTCACATTGATTACATCACATTCGTATACATCGACAGCATCCATAATTATCCTGGCAAAAGTATCCGCATCCACCTGCGTAAGCTTTCCATGGTCATATATACTGCTCACAAGGGCAACCAGCTCTGCATCCGGAACATTTTCAAGAATAATTGACGCGACAGCAGTCCCATGTCCGTATGTGTCATCTGTTCCCATGCTCTCAACAATATAATTCTTTCCGCCTGCAATGCTGCCATCAGGTATTGATTTATCAGAAAAACCTGTATCAACAACAGCTACACGAATCTTTTTATCTGCTGTAGCAGCTTTACCTGCCTGACGCTCTGTGCATGCCATGACAAAGCCGGTTATCAATAATGTAATTATCAGGATTATATATAGTTTTGCTTTTTTTGTTCTTATATTTTTCATATTCTTATTATAATGCAGACAGGGTGCCATGTAAATGACACCCTGCCGCTCTCGGTAAAATATCTGAAATTTAGAAATACGCTGAAATTAGTTGTGATTGCCAACCGCATCCGTCACTGTTCCTACAGCCGGCTTCAATGCCTTTATCTCATTGTTGAAATCAGGTGTTACCTCGAAATCATCCGTGAGTGTAGCTGTAAATATAAGTGCATTCGTTCCTTCTCCGCCGGCAAACTGTACATCCTTAACAGGAAGTCCGCTTATAGCTGACAGCCCCATACCGGAAGCACTCTTTATAACCTCATCATATATAACTGTTATAGTGATAGTATCCCCTGCCTTATACTTTCCAAACGCAAGGTTGGCAAGACCTACCTGCTTAGGTGCATTTGTATCGAATACTTTATAGTGTGCGTCAACCGCTCCAATCCACCACTTATTCTCACCTTTTCCTGTAGCACCTGCTTCTAGCAGTACAGAATCGTTTATGCCGATTTTTGCATATGTCGGTGAACCTGAAACAACATATCCATTGCTGGATGATCCATATCCATTTGATGTCCAGCCGCCGCTGCCGTACTTGAACTCGATATTACCCTGCTTGCTTCCTGTAAAAGGAAATGCAATATCAGACTGCACTCCTCCGGCACATATATCAAAAGCATACTGTCCGAAGTATCCTGTACCTGCACTGTATAATCTTAACCAGCACCAGCTGTCCTCAATATCCTGCACATCCGCTGTTATATAGAAGCCTGCCTGTGTTGCAACATTCTTTATATAGCTTCTGGTTATGGCATCTACACCTGCATTCGCAAGTGCTGTATGGAGTGAATCAAACCAAGCATTCGGTCCCTTGCCGTAATCTACAGTCTTCTGGTCTTTCTGGCTTGTAGTCCAGTTTATATTCTTCACATAAGTATACCACTTATCATAAATGCCTGCTACATCATACTGCGGCAATGCCTTTATCGTTCTTCTGTATGTCTTTGCATCACCAAGGCTTCCCGGATACCTGCCCTTTGTATCTATGCTCTTATATAACTCCACATCATAATATCTGTCGATATTATTGATATTAAAGCTTGCCGCTGCATCCGCTGTAGTCTCGGCTCCCCACTCTTCAACAGTGAAGGTCTTCTCCATATCACCGGATGCGAATGTCAGATAGACATTCTCTCCACCGACATGCTTGAAATGATACTTATCAAGAGCTATGTCAATGTCAACCGTTGAGCCGTACGCTGTGCCATTTATAGTTCTATAGTATACATATATCGGATTAGATATCGCCTGTGTACCCTCAGGAAGAGTCCTTATTACTTTGTAAGTAAACCTTGTTCCTGTTGAGCCGTCATTGAGTGTTATTGCCTCCTCGCCTTCAAGTGAAAGAGTAAAGATTCCTCCATGTTCCCACTTTGCTGTCAAGTTATAATCCTTCTGTGTTCCCTTCACAATCTCCGATACAAGGACATCCCCTTCATACCAGCCAAGGAACTTATAACCCTCCTTAGCTTCAGGTGCATTGAGCGTAATATCATTGTCCTCAATGCTGTAGCTTGCAGGATTGTTGTTAGATATCGCTCCGGCTCCCGCATCATAACTGATACTAAATACGTTCAGCGTCCACACCGCATACAGATTGATGTTTCCATATTCTGCAAGGTTCTTCACTGTAGCTCCATCGCTGTATACAGGCTCGCCGTTCTTTTCAAGTGCCCAGCCTTCAAAGGTATATCCTGTTCTTCCAAAGCCATCCATATCCGAAATAAGCGTAAGGTTCTTAGCTGTATCATATATCATATCAAGAGTCTCTGTAGGAACAGAATCACCCAGACAGCTGTCAAAAGTGATAACATAAGAATTTACTGACCACTTTGCATAGAATATCGGCTCGTATCCTACCTTAAGTTTTATCGGCGCTGTCACTTTATTATTATATGCGTCATCAGTATACCATCCTTCAAATGTATATCCTGCCTTGGCTGGTTCATAGAGTGTAAGTAAATCATCCTCAACTGTGAAGCTGTCAGGATTTTCAGATGCATTCTGTACCCCATCCATATTTGCATATATTATGCGGTATCTTACAGGTGTCCATACTGCATACAGATGAATTATACCATTATCATCCGGCACAAGCTGCGAAACAACCTCACCATCTGCGTACACCGCATCCTGTCCTGCCTTCAATGACCAGCCTGTGAACAGGTATTCTTTCTTCGTAAAGCTGTTCGTATTAAGTGCCTTGCTCTCAGTGTATGTGAAGCTCTGCTCACTTGTGATATCACCTCCATTATTAGAATGGAATACAACCTTATAGCTGTTTTCCTTCCACTTGGCAAAAAGTTCTCTGTCACCTGTGCTTGCCGCAGCTATCACCTCAACGGGGCTGCCTTCACATTCCTTGTCGTAATACCAGCCTTCAAAGGTATATCCTGTCTTCTTTGCCGGCTTTAACTCTATTCTTCCTGTTGTGACATTGTAGGAATCCGGATTACTGTTTTCTGCACCATCCACATTTCCATACAAAATCGTATACTCAATAGGTGTGTAGTGTGCATAGAGAACATGATTCTGTGCAGTCTTTACAACTGTATCTTCTGCTATCTGTATGCCTTCATCAGAATCTGTCTGAGGCTTTGTAAACCATCCGTCAAATATACATCCCTTCTTAGAAGGATTCGGAAGTTCTCCATAGACATCATCAAATACTACATTTTTGCTTGTATCGCCGTCTATGCTTCCTCCGTTTAAGTCAAAAGTAATAATGTAGCTGTCAGCTTTCCATGTCGCCGTATACTCGATATCCTGTGCAGGCATATTCGTAAACAGTTCTTTATCCCATTCATATGAATATCCTTCTATCACTGGTACCGGTGCCGTAATCTTCGCATCATAGTAAACCATTCCGGATGTATAATTATCTGCCACACCACCTGAAAGATTCCAGCTAAGATTGTACTGATTTCTTGTGTAATAGTAATCTGCTACATTCTTATCTTCATCTGTGCCGATTCTGATTGTCTTTACATCATCGAAAGCCGTAAATCCCCCGAAGCTTTCCTGTAAAGCCTCAACATCACTGTCCATAGGTGCTGTATCGTGTACACTCACTGCAAGTGTGTAATTATCTGAACCATCCACATTCTGCTGGTAATAATTTACTGTATATCCATACTCACCTGCCTTCCATGCCGCGGTAAGCTTCATGTCCTTTGAAGGCATCGTCCTCACATCAAATCTTACATCACCGTCATACCAGCCGGCAAAGCCGTAGCCTTCTCTTGATGCCAAAGGAGGTGTTATCTCTGCACCGTACAATGCTGTTATAGAGTCATCGCCTTCAAGCGTACCTTCCGTTGCATCGAATGTGATTGTATAGCTGTTTCTGGTATACTCATATCTTAACACAGCATTTCCGTCCGCTGTGATTTCAAGTGTCTGCTGCTTTGGAGCTGTAAATCCTGCATAGTCCTTAGTCTGTGGTGTAACAATATCCTCTGTAACACCTGTGAGTACATCCGTACTGTCAAGCGCATAGCTGCCATCAAGCTGCTGTAGATAATGCTCTACACGATATCTCGTATCCGTTGCAGGGCTCCAGCTCGCATAAAGGACACGATTTCCGATACTTCCATTTTCTATCTTATCAACTACATCACCTGTAAATTCCTGATTATCATACCAGCCTGCAAATACATAACCTGCTCTAACCGCAGCTTTCAGTACGATTGTCTCACTTTCAATGTTATACGAACCAACATTAGCATTGACACCATCATACAGGTTCTCGTATGTAATCTTGTATTCCTCCGGAACCCACACCGCATACAATGTTACTGTGCTGCCGTCCACATTAGAAAGATTCTTGACATTCTCAGAATCGGTATAACGCACTTCGCCATCCTTTGTGAGGCTCCATCCGCCAAACACATAATTGTCACGCACGAATGCATTGGCCGTTAGAGTTACCGGCTCATCATATGTGAGTGAGATATCCTCCATATCTCCTTGTGCGTATTTGGAATTACCGTCAAAATATACTGTATATGTGACAGGTGTCCACAGTGCATGGTATACAATGTCCTCTTTTCCCATAACACTGTTTACCTTAACAGAATTTTTTCCATCTAGGCTCCATCCTGCAAATATATATCCGTCTCTTGTAACATTCTCAGGTATGTTTAGCGCACCCTCATAGCATGTATCGGCTGTGATAACCTTATCATCATATCCGTAATCAAATGTATACGAATACTTTTCACGTCTGTAGTTGACTTTAATTATCATCTTTCCATCCGGTGCCACATTGACTGTATCGCATGCCATTCCAAGCACAGTCATATTCTCGAATACAATTCCGCCGTCTACGCAGAATACTTCATCAGCAGCAGTTTCACCTTCAAGCAAAGTCTTTCTTAAGCTGTCAGCAGTAATTTCCGAGCCTGTATATCCCTGTGCGGTGAACATATCCTTGAGCCTGTATGTTCCATCGATATCCTGCACATAGTACTCAACTCTGTACTGTGTATCCGGATTCTTGCTCCACTGTGCTGTATATACTACATCCTCTGTTCCCATAGTCGAAGCTACTTCCTTATCCCATCCGATAAACGTATAGCCATCTGCCGCAACCATAGGAGGAACAATCGCTGCACCGTATTTAAGCTCATAGCTTACGCTTGCGTCCCCTGCTTCACCATCCTTAAATGTGACTGTATGCCATTCAAGCGGATAATAATAACGAAGAACCGTACTTCCGTCCGCCTCTATTCTTATCTCCTGTGACGCAGGTGAATTATATCCCTCATACGACTTGACTTCCGGCGTCACATAGCTGTCCGTAGTTCCTGTAAAGCTTTCATACTCGGCAAGCTCATACTCTCCTGAGACTATCTGCTCTCTATAGTGCTCTACACAGTAAGCTGTGTTATCGGAAGGTGTCCATTTTGCAAATATATTCGTATCCTGTGCCGGCATAAGCTCAGGGAACTCATAAGCCTGCGTACACTCCTCATCCTCATACCATCCCGCAAAATCATAACCCATCTTTACCGGGTCTGCCGGTTTATCTATCTTCTTTTCAAATGCTGCATTGATAATACCAATATAGCTTCCTCCGTTGGTATATGGAACTATAACATATCCATCCCGTAAATTGTCCCAATATAGTGAAAGTCTTCTCTGTATCGGCTTAGATGAAAATGCAAGCGGATATCTGTTCCATGTTATAATCATTTCACCCTCAAGCTTCTTATCATCCTTATCAGGTGTTACCGTTATAGTGTTTGTCTGCGGGTCATAAGAAAACTTGTCATTAGTCAACACTATATCAAAATTATTTCTGTTTCTGCTGCTTTCAGGCTTCACAGGGTCATAATAATCATCATATACCGCATGAGCCTCACCGCCCTCAACAAGGTCAAGATATGTAAGGTCAAATACACTGTCAGGCACTACCACCGAACGGACATGCTGTTTCATCTTCATATATGGCATGTCATCCTGAGCTGTCGTAAAATCAAGTATGCTGTCCCTGTTTCCGACAGACCACAGTGACCATTCCTTGTCGATAAGTGTATACATTGCTGTATACCGGTCGTTAATCGCCTGTGCTTTAAGTGCCACATCCAGATAAGCACCAACATCTATCAACAATGCTCCACAATACTGCTGGCTCTTTCCAAGGCTTTGCGTGTATTTAAGTTCATAATAGAAATATCCCCACAGCTTGGTGTATGCTCCCGCCTCCGCAACAAAGCCAACCGATGCTATTTTAGTCGAGAATACTCCTACCTTGAATTCAAACTCAAGCCCCGCTCTCACGGCAAGTCTGCCCATTACATAGAAATCGAACTCATAAGCATCTTCGATAAGCTGTACCGTATCGTTATATACATTTCCGGCAAATACATCTATCGTATAAGTATAACGCTTACCTGTTATATAATCAAAATCAAAGCCTACTGCGACACAGGCATCAACCTTCACAACAAAATCCACTTCAAGGCTGACGGCAATAATAGGAAAACATGGAGGTAAAAGCTTTTCCTGATTGATTATATTCTGCTCAAAAAGCTTTATCCAGTCGGATTCCTCATCCATCATATCGCTGTAACGCTTGACAAGCCTGCTTGCATTATCCTCGGAATTTTCATCCTCGCCATCATCCTTCGCCTGCTCTATAAGCTCTTTAATCTGGTCTGCTATATCAAGCGCTGTATCAAATCCATCCTTGTCATCGTCATCATCACTGCTGTTAGTGACCATTACGGCACTCACTTCAATACCTGTATAATTTAGCACATCAATATTGGCTGTCACACGGTACTCTGCAATGTAAGGGAATATTCCCCATACCTTCCAGACTGCCTTGCTGCTCACTCCGAGGTCAAGCCCGACTTCCTCAGTAAACTTACCGCTCACAGTTATCTCAACCTGATTTTCAGAGCCCTTCTTGCCCATTGTAATCTTAGCCTTGACCTCAAGCTCCACACTGAGTCCATTATCTCTTGCGGCAGAACCTTCTGCCTGTGAAAGATTCTTAGGTGTGGTGCTGATTGTCGCCTTCGGATATCCGTCCTCAAGCTCACATTCAACCGATATATCGGATGACATAAGCTGTAACTCTTCCGGCAATATTGTACTTCCGTCCTCAAGGATAACCTTATAATCTTCAAGATTCATGTTATCCTGAAGCTTCGTAAAATTATCTGTCGCAAGTGCCAAGGATGCAAGATACTGTGCTGCTTCGTCTGCAAATCCGCTCTCCACAGCCTGCTGCTCAATCGCTTTCTCGATTGATGCGATATCCACGCCTTCAATCATCTCTGCTCCGGACATCTGCTGGCTCGCATAGATATCCATGGTCCTTACTACTTCCTCAAACTCAACCGTCTCATATTCAATCGTGGTAGTATCATTATCATTTTGGGTAACTGCTGTTACCATTCCGTATTTTTCTATGACGGCAGCATTTTCCCCTTCGGAAATTCCGAATATACCACTGTAAAAAGCTATATAATCTCCTGCATCAACCGTTGTCTGGCTGTCAAGTCCGATATTCTCATACACATCTGCCGAATAGTCAAGTACCTTGTTCTCAACTGTAAGCTTTTCATCTGTACCGCTTTTTAAAACTGCACTGGATACAGGCAGGATATCCGGTGTAAAAATTACATCCTCAGGAGCAGCATTTTTATAACTGTACCTGCCATTCTTCTTACCTGTTATCTCGATATATGCGATATCTCCGTTATCCTCATCCGGTGTATCAAGTGTTCTAAGGTCAGGCCTTAACCCGGCATATATTGATACTACATCCCCTACATTCAATGTTCCTTTATCATAATCAAACTCACCCTGTGTAAGCTCTGCCGGTCCTAAGGTCCCATTTTTATCTGCCTTGTAAAGTGCTATGCTCAGTGTATCGACCTGCTCACCATCATTAACTATATTCTTTAAATCGCTTAACGGTATATACACAATGTCACTGTCAAGTGATACATTCAACACTTCATTTTTAGTTGTAGTAAAATTATATTCCCTCACTGTATCAGGCTGGTCTTTGAAGTTGAGTCTCGAATCAGTGAGTGCAATTCTATATGTACAGCCATCTTCAAAGCCTGGAACTGTCATTGATGAATTGTTTTCTATCTTAGGAGTCTTTCCTGTGATAACATAGACTCCATCCGCACCTGTCACATCGACAATGTCTGTCTGCTCAGGGTCAGTGAGGTTCTTGACATCTAAAGCTGCACGCACTCCCTCTGCATCTAACTTCTTATCGTCTGTGACAACTGTAACAGTAAAATTCCTGCCGTCTACATTCTCCTCTGCGGTAAAAACTATATTTTCCACAGGCTCTAGCTGCTCGGCTGTCTTATATGCCGCATATAATGTTAAGTCGCTATTTACACTGTCATCCTCCATAACCGGACTTGTAAAAGCATCATCATAGTACCATCCAAGAAAGATATTCCCTTCATTGTAAGGTGTGGAAAAACTCTTTATCTTAGTCCCCTGCTCAACATACTTTGTCTTAAGTACGCTTCCGTTCTGCGTGACAAAATTAACCGCATACTGCTCTTTTTGCTCCCCATCCTCATGCGGAAGATTCTCCCGTGGTGCACTCTCTGTCACATCGGATGTACTCTCCTCTCCGGCTGTGGCAGACTGTGTATCATTTGCCGCCTGTGAGGAATTTTCCCCGGCTGTTCCTTTTGAAGTCTCCTGTGCTGCAAGTTCCGTCTCATCCGGCTTTTCATACTGTTCGCCTGATTGTCCGGTCTGCCCATCTGCCTCAATTTGTCCGGTTTCTTTCTCTGAACCGGCAGCCTGCCCACTCTCCTGTGGCAGATTCGAAGCTTCTGATTCAATCTGTGTCTGCTCACCTGGCGTACTCTGCACCGGCTTATTTTTTCCGATAGCACTTACTACTGCAAGCGCTGTGCCGGACACAATCAACGCAATAAGGATTGTGAGCAATGCTGTTCTTTTGGCTTTGTCCGCCCATATTGCATTATAGATTTTTCTCCACATCACATATTCCTCCTGTCATTTGTCAATTATATTCGCAATTCGTTTTTGATTTTTCTCATATAAAATCGATGCTTCACATCTCTTTTATTTTATAAATCAAAAGTACTACTATAATTCTATGATATGAGGGTCAAAATGTATTTTGCCCCTCATTTGATATCCTCGAATTGCTCCGCTGTAAAACAGCTCCCGCAATTCTAAAACATTCGGAATCCGCTGATTTACTGCGTAAATCGCTGCTTCCTCATGTTTTGCGGGTCCCAAGTTCAAAAGCCTAATCGTGCAAGCACGAACGGCTTTTTGACCTTTTGACCCTGATATCATTCTATTTATTATATATAATAGCCTATAAAAAAGCTTTTATGGACGAATTTGCATGAATTACAATTTTTTTGACATGAACGATATGAGTTGGCTGTAGAAATTTATTGATATAAAGTTTATAATAAATTACATAAAAAATTTTTCTGGGTGAATAAACGAATGTTGAAAATAGCAATATGTGATGATGAAATAAAAGAAATTTCCTCGATATCTTCTTTAATAAGCAATTATATTTCAGAGCATGATATTCCGATTACTTATAAGTGTTATACAAGCAGTGTCGAGCTTGCCTCAAAGGCTGCCTATGAAAAATACGACCTTTATCTGCTTGACATTATTATGCCTGTTTTAAGCGGTATGTCCCTTGCAAAGGAAATCAGAAGCTTTGATAAAGCCTCCGATATTATTTTCCTGACATCCTCGCCTGAATTTGCAGTGGAAAGTTATACCGTTAAGGCTGCCAACTACCTTCTAAAGCCTATAACAAAAGATAATCTTTTTCACGCACTTAATGATATCCTTGAAAAGAAGAAGGCGGACAGTCCTAAATATATCGTGGTAAAAAATACTAGCGGAGTACATAAGCTTCTATTATCCAATATTATCTGTGTGGAAGCATTCAACAGAAAAGTAATCTATTACCTTAATAACAATTCACAATTAGAATGTTCGGAACGTTTTACTGCAATATGCGGCAAGCTTATGGAAAACCATGAATTTATACTGGCTCACCGTTCATTTGCCGTCAATATGAACTTTGTCCGTTCAATCGGCAGCACAGACATGCAGCTTCAAAACGGAAAAATCATTCCTCTTGCACAGCGAAGAGTGAGTGAAATAAAAAAACAGTATCTCGCCTTTCAAATGGAGGAAATGCCATGATAAATATTTCAAATATTCTTGACCTTGCTAATTATGCCTTTGTCCTTTTCTTTGGAATTACTGCGTCCTTTTACTTTGTAGGCATGCATTTTGAAGATTATAAAAAGCATTATGTATTTACTATCATCGGATTCGGCATTATACAGCTTGCCGCATACCGTTTTTTAGGAAAGCAGACATTATACACATGCTATCCGCTGCTAATACATCTTCCACTCATCCTTCTGATATTTTTTGTTTTCCATCAGAGTATCTGCATGTCCACCATTTCAGTTCTCACAGCTTATCTGCTGTGCACACCCAGAAAATGGATTGGAACGCTGGTGTCATCATTTTTCGGATACAATCAGGACATAGCTAATGCTACAGCTATTTTAGTGACCATTCCGCTATTGATACTTGTAATAAAATATTTATCATCATACATTGAAAAGCTTAAATATGAGAACATAACAGCCCTTCTGCCTTTTCTTCTGCTTCCGCTTGCCTACTATATACTTGAATATGCCTTTACAGTCTACACTGACCTTCTCTACACCGGTAGGACTGTTATTATAGATTTTGTTGACAGCTTTATTGTATTATTATATTTGATACTTTCAATCTTTTCTCTCGAATCAGCCAACAAAAAAAATAAAGCCGAACATGAAAATCTTCTTCTTCGAACCGCAGCAATACAGATTCAAAAAGAGATGCAGCAGATATCCAACTTTGAAAAACAGGCCGCCATATACCGTCACGATATGCGCCATCATCTGAATTTCATAAGCCAATGCATCAGGGAAAACCAAAATTCGGAAGCGCTAGAATACATCAGTGAAATATGTACCTCTCTCGATAACAGCAAAATTGTAAAATATTGCACAAACGAAGCCCTGAACCTTATTTTTTCATACTATGCTGATGAAGCAAAAGAAAATGATATAAAAGTGGACATTTCCGTCACTGCTTACGATTTTTCAAGATTCCGGATAACTAACCTTTGCAGTCTGTTTGCCAACGCTTTTGAAAATGCGATCCATGCCTGCGTCCAGCTTCCACAGCCGGAAGACAGATATATCAACCTTAAATTGTACGAAAAAAACTGTCAGCTATGCATCAACATGTCCAACAGCTATCACACGGCACCTGTTTTTAAAAATGATATTCCAACCACATCAGCAAACGGACATGGCATAGGAATCCAGAGCATGATATCAGTGATAGAAAAATATCATGGCATCTATGGCTTTTTTGCCGAAAATGGTGAATTCCGCTTTCAGGCATCTATCTGAAAACAAAGAATGTGCCGGTCGCTTGCTATATCTATATTGGATGCCGCAGTGTGCATCCCCACAGAGCGTTTATAACAAAGAAAATGCTGCTTAACAGACTAATTATCTAATCTGTATAAGCAGCAGTTTTTTTCGCAAATATCTATTTATCGATTGATATAATCGTATCTATAATTCTACTCTGTAAAAAGCGCTGTAGAATAATATCTGTCTCCGCTATCAGGAAGGAGTGTCACGATAGTCTTTCCTTCATTCTCCGGTCTCTTGGCAAGCTCTATTGCCGCAGACAATGCCGCACCTGAGGATATTCCGACAAGAACCCCCTCCTTCTTTGCAAGAAGCTTGGCTGTTGCGAATGCGTCTTCATTCTCTACAGTGAGAATCTCATCGTATATCTTGGTGTTGAGCACATCAGGAACAAAGCCTGCTCCGATACCCTGAATCTTGTGTGCTCCTGCCTTCCCCTGTGAAAGGACAGGTGATGAAGCCGGCTCCATTGCGACCACCTTGATATCAGGCTTCTTGGATT
>OGOD01000924.1_pt1 | contig 21819 bp, 21 predicted proteins | sample 1573631 | NCBI WGS metagenome assembly OGOD01 (sample SAMEA2581895, study PRJEB24529) | metagenome | biome: Human gut stool | place: China | collected 2011
ACATCTTGTGCATGGGTTCAAACCAATCCACAAAATCAGTGGGATTTGTGACAGAGAATATCATGTTTCGCAAGGTGCGTCAAGATGGTTTTGTGAAATTTATTGCGATAAAGTGGTGATAGTAGGACTTATGTGAACACATTATGCCTATGCTACATCAAATTCTTTGGCGAGCATCACAAAATCTGCACAGCGGATTTGTGAATCCTTACAGAAGCTGAAAATAATCTGCTCAAAATTTGAGATGTGATGCAGAACGTGGTAGAATGAAAACAAAACAAAAATTGCTTTTCAAGCCAGTGAGATGAACACGATAGATAGAGGAGAAATGGGCAATGAACCGAAAATCAATCCTTTTGCCAGAATCCTGAATGCGGTAACAAAAGTCAATCCGAATTTAGCAAGCCAGAAAGAGGAAACGGCATTGCAAACCGTAGTTAATTCAGAACTTGTGCAGGCGCATGAGATCGAAGCACAAGTGCAGGAACAGTTGCTGCTGGGAAAATATTCTGTTGTGCGGCCGTTAGACGTTGCATCGGGCGAAGCAGATTTGTACCTGTGCGATTATAAAGAGAAAACGTATGTTGCAAAAATTTACCGCAGGGATGTTGCAATCAAGAGCGAAGTTATGCAGGCGTTAAAGGAAATCCAATCGCCGTATGTTGCGCATATGATTGATACTGGAACGGTCGATGGAAAAACGGTAGAGATTTTGCCGTACTATAAGAACGGAAGCCTTCAGGGCAAAAGGCTTTCGTACCAAGAACTACGGGAAACGGTGATCCCTTGCATCAATGAGGCGTTGAAAGAACTGCACAAAATCGGTGTGATCCATAAAGATTTGAAGCCTTCCAATATTATGCGGCTTGATAATGGTCGGGATGTCGCCATTATTGACTTCGGTATTAGCTCTGTAATTGATGATGGCAGGACGGTGCTTGTTACCAAAACCGGAATGACACCTGAATACTCTGCGCCTGAAACATTCCGCAGCGTTTTTCTGGAAGAATCGGACTACTACTCGCTTGGAATAACGCTCTACGAATTGTTCTGTGGGCGCACTCCGTATGCGGGAATGTCAAACGATGAAATTACGCAGTATATGTCCATCCAAAAGATTCCTTTCCCGGCTGAGATGCCGAAAGCTTTGAAAGAGCTGATTGCAGGACTGACGTACAGTGATCTTGCCAACCGTAATGACAAGAAAAATCCCAATCGCCGTTGGACGTACGAAGAAGTGCAGAATTGGTGTGAGGGCAAGTATCAGCCGATTCCGGGTGAAGCCAACATGGAATCCAATGCAGCCCGGATTCCTGCCTATAAATTCCGTGGTGAGTTGTACACGGACACAACGGAGTTGGTGCGGGCGTTAGCCTCTGACTGGGACAATGGCAAAAAGCAGCTCTATCGTGGATTGCTCACTGGATTTTTCATGGCCTGTGATCCGGAAATTGCAGAAGCCTGCATGGATGCAGAAGACAGCGTAACAAAGCACGGTGAAAATGAAGATGTTGCGTTCTGGAAGCTGTTGTACAAAATGGCTCCCGGCATGGATACGTTTTTCTGGAAAAATCGGAAGTACGAATCGCTGAATGCCTTCGGAACAGATTCGATGGAAAAGCTGCGTAGCGGCAATGTAGATGAATGCCCTATGTGGAATGAAATGCTGTCTTATGGTTTGATTTCTTCGTATATGAAGTCTCATAAGTTCAACGAGGTACAGGTAAACGGCGCAGAATCTATTGAATCTTCGGTGCGACTGAATAAAGCAAATGCCAAAATAATGGCTCTCGATTATTATTTGCTGGCCTACCTGATTTCAGGAGACCGTGAATTTGTTCTGGCGGGTAGACATTTTGAGTCAATTGATGCATTAGCAGAGTATATGAACACTATGCTTACAAATTCTTTCGATAAGTTTGATGTGTTCTGTAAAAATATTATCAACGCAGATAATTCTCTTGACCCGCAGTTCGAAGCATGGCTGATTGCACAGGGCAAGAGCAATGAAATTGAGCAATGGAAAAAGACGCTGGCGTAAAATATAAGATGAAATTGTTGATCTGGTGACATTCAATATGATTGGCTTTTTTAAGAAGAAAAGAAATGCGAATGACAGCGTTTCGAAAATGGAAAATGAAGATAACAGCTTCCATATACCTCAATATATCGTGGGAAAAGTTACGAACTCAATAGGAAAACAGGAAAAGTTGCAGTATATATTGAAGTTTATAGAGCAATCAGAGAACTGTGTACAGAGCAAGATTCCCAATATAACAGAGATTGAAAACCCTTTGATAGATTTAGAGGTCATTTCCTGCGTCAAAACTTATATTCATGAAGTGAAAAGGCAGGATGAAGAACGAAAGCAACTGTGTGAAAAAGCTAAAAAGTTGGTAAGTAGCAATGGAAATCTATCAGAATTACAAGATGTATGGACGGAGCTGCAGTCTGTACAAAGTAGGTTAAAGCCAAAAGGGATTATCCTAAATGAAACATCATCGCAGGAGTTGGATAGTATTCGTGCTGCAATTCAAGAAATCGGAAAAAGCCAGCGTATTCAAAAAGTGGGTGGGCTTGAATGGAAAGCGGTAACAGAAGTTTCGTTTCCAGAGGAACTAAAATATTTCAAATCGGCTACAAAACCTATGGTTTTTCGATTGATGGAGTTTTGTTTTTGCGTTTTTTCTAAAACCGTACTAGTATTTACACTGGATGGAAAATTTGTTACCGCGTTAAAACGAGATGCCTTCTTTGTTCGGACAGAGCGTGACTGGGAGCGAGTGTATCTTAATGTAAAACGTAATGAGTATACGGCAAAATTTGTCGCAGGAGATTCAAAACGTGTAAAAATTGGGGACGAACGCTTTACATGGACTTATACAAATAGTGATGGCAGCAAAGATTCTGGCTATATAAATAATCCTTGTATCATCTATCGATATGATACTATGGAATATGGAAAGATTTTACTTTGTGTGGCTGACTTTTCTGAAAGATTCAGTTTCAGTTCGGAGAAAGCTGTGATCGCGGTTGAAAAAGCGGTTGCAGAAAATGCAAAATACAATGTTGACAGAAAGAGCAGTAATAAGTCTAATTTTATAAGTCTTTTGCGGATGCTGGAACCATTAAGCGAGCAGACAAGAAAAATAGAAGAAACTTATGCAAAATTGGATGTTCCTCAAAAGAAATATTGCTATATTGAAAGAGGTTGAACGCAATGTCTGGCCCAAAATCATCGAGATATACTGTAACAGCGACACGACGGAGGATGCTTGCAGAACAGCGGCAGCGCAAGTTGCTAGAGCAACAGCAGAAAATCCTTGAAGAACAGCGCAGAATAGAGCAGGAACGAAAAGAAAATTGCATCTGGATAAAAAATACAGTTGGACAGATGCAAAAATCAACTGCATCGTTTGACCGTGAATTGGCTGTTGCACAGGAACTTGCAGCAAAAAGCAAAAGTGACCATGGAATGCAGCAGGTGGTTCAGAATGTGCGAGAAAAGGTACAAAGGGCTTGCACACTTGCCCAGAATGTTGAATCAAAAGATGCAGCTTATGTAAAAGCGGTTCTGGTGCAGGTTAATCAGGTAAAAGCGGAAATTGTTTTGCTTCAGCAGAAAATTCAATTGGCCGCACAGGAAAACGAGAAGGAACTGGGACGCTATTTTGGCTCAAAAATTGCAGACGCATTCTCTGAAAAGAATGATGTGCCGGATGCTCCAACAGAAAAAATGGATAAGAGTACAGATGATGTAAAAGCAGAAATCAACGATGAGCTTGCGGAAGTAATGGCTGCTCAGTCCAGAATTTCAAGGAGCCTATTTGAGCGAGCAGCACACGCCAAAGTTGCGTTAGATGAACTGCAAGATGAAGAACATCTGAAAAATTTCGAAGCCATTACGGTGCTGCCACTGTTTACCGACTATCGGAAAGAGGTTCATGAATATGAAGCGGTGTCCGATGCATACTTGCAGGCCAGAGCAAGTTATGAAGCGCTGTGCCAATCTGCGGCAGTTGAGCCGAAAGAAACAAGCTGCTGTCAGGCAGGGCTGGAAATGCTACAAAAAGAGATAGAGAGACTCCAACTGCAGCTTGCAGAGGATGACGAGAGAGCCTACATCAGCCAGAGCATTGACGAAGTGATGGCAGAAATGGGTTATGATGTGATCGGTCAGCGTCAGGTGCACAAAAAGAACGGACGGCACTTTACCAACGAATTATACGCCTACGAGGATGGTATGGCGGTAAATGTGACCTATGCTGATGATGGCAAAATCACCATGGAACTGGGTGGGCTGGACACGGATGACCGCCTGCCGGGTGCGGCAGAGGCCAAACAACTGTGCGAATCTATGGAATCTTTCTGCGATGATTTTTCGGAAATCGAAAAGCGGCTGGAAGCGAAAGGCGTGGTTTTGAAAAGTCGGCTGGCACTGCTTCCGCCATCCGAAGACTATGCGCAGATCATCAATGTGTCGGATTATCAGACAACGGTGCCTATTGATACATTCAAGGCGAATAATAGACGCCGTAGCATAGGGCAAGGTAAGGAACGGTATTCGAAGGAGTAAAGAGTGAGTATGGCAAAATTCAAGATCTGTCCGTTTTGTGGGGCGAAAAACGCCCCTTCCCTGATGGACTGCGAGAACTGCTCGGCGGATTTGATGAGCGTTCGCATTATGGACGAAGACGACGAACCGAAACCAGAGACTTCGCCTTTGGAAGAACCGCCGAAGGTACTTGTCCGTATTTGTGACTGTGGAGCACAAAATCCTGCTAATGCTCGCAAGTGCAGTGCCTGCGGAGAAGATATTTCGGACGTTCTACCCACGGAGTTGGAAGCGGTACAGGGAAAGTATCGGTTGACCAGTCTGGACGGAACCTTTGCATACGACATTACGGAAGACGGGGTCGTTGTAGGGCGAGAACATGAACTGCAATGCTTTCTGGCTGGAAAGGGCTATGTGAGCCGGAAACAATGCCGTTTTTATATGCAGGATGGGAAACTTTATCTGGAAAACCTGAGTAGCACAAACCCGACATTTGTGAATGACCAGCAAATTGAAAGTGTGGTTGAGGTCAAAGATGGTGATGAGGTCGGTTTGGGTGGCTTCTGTAAAGATGGAAAGCGGCAAGAACTAGCGGCGTATCTTCTGGTAAGGAAAATCTGATGTACATTGCACGAATTTTGTACCCGGTAGAGGTGCTGGGCCCCGGAAAGCGCATCGGTATCTGGTTCTGCGGCTGCCCCAGACGCTGCGAAGGATGCAGCAACCCGGAATTGTGGGAGTTTCAGAAGCGGTATCAGGTGTCACAGGAGCGGGTCATGCAGATGATCCATAAAATTGCGGACCACTACCCGGTGGATGGATTTACCCTGACAGGCGGTGATCCGCTTTTTCAATTTAATGCCTGTATGAATCTGATTAGAGAACTCAGAACAATCAGCCCGGATATTCTGGTATATACCGGCTATACATTTGATGAACTGGCTGGAAAAGATTTGGCTGGGATTTCGGTTTTGATTGATGGACCATATCTTCAGGAGCGAAACATCGGGTGTTTTCTCCGTGGGTCGGACAATCAGAATGTTCTGATTCTGGAGGAGCAGCTAAGAGAAAAATACACAGATTATCTTAAAAACGAAAAAAACCAGATTCAGAACTTTACTGTGGGCGACACAGTGGTGTCGGTCGGAATCCACAAAAAAGAGTTCTCTTTTTGAACGATGCAGGAGGTCAACATGAGCGAATTTACTGAATTTACCGAAAAAATTGAAGCGCTGGAAAAGCGTGTGAAATATCTGGAAGATACGTTTGCAACCCTTGCTGATATGAACAAATCTGGCGAGATGGGGCAGTATATCGCTCAGCGTCAGCGTGCGCTTGTTGCAAGTAAACTGGTCAATGCGGCGGCAGGTGCTCAAAAATTGAATGCCGATGCCCAGCAGCAGGTCATTGACCAGTTGGCGGCAGAGAAAGCCGCTATGGATGCTAGAATCGAGGAGACCATCCGGGCATCCGAGCAAAATGTACCAGCCGAGGATGATTTGGCGGAACAGTTTACTTATAAAGAAGTTTCCGGTGGCGTGGAGATTCAGGGGTTTAATGGGTTTGAAGTAGATGAACTGGTGATTCCAGATAGAATAAAGGGACAACCTGTTATTCAGATTGGAGAAGAAGCTTTTAAAAACATGGGCATCAAAAAAGCAAATGTTTCTAATAGCGTTATTTATATTGAAAAAAGTGCCTTTGAAGGATGCAAAAAATTAGCGACAATCAAATTACCTGACAGGCTAAAAAGTTTAGGGCAGGAATGCTTTAAGGGTGCCGGATTGACTGAAATTTCATTACCAGAAAATGTGACAAATCTCAATCTTGGATGCTTTCAGGATTGTGTGCGATTAAAAACAGTGATTTTAAACGAGAAGCTTGAAACCATTGGGAGCTTTGCATTTGCTCAGACAATGATTCCTGAAATTGTAATTCCTAAAAGCGTCAAAACGATTTGCAGTTATGCATTTGATTGGATAAACGGGAGCATAAATATTGCAATTTTAGGGCGATCCACAAAAATAGAAGTAGGAAAGCATGGGAGTCCCACGAAAAAGATTATTTTCTGCCTTGCAGGAAGCGAAGCTCAAAGGAATGCACGAGCACTAGGGTTGACGGTCAAACCGCTCAACGAGTTTAGAAATGTATAAGGTGCACATTTATGGATGAATTAGATAAGCTCCGGCAAGAAATTGAAATACTGAAAAATCGCATGACATATCTCGAAGAAACGCTTGCTACGATTGCGGACATGAGCAAGTCTGGTGAAATGGGACAGTATATTACTGAGCGTCAGCGCGCACTGGCCGCAAGCAAGCTCGTCAATGCGGCGGCAGGTACTCAAAAACTGAATGCGGATGCCCAGCAGCAGGTTATTGATTAATTGGCGGCTGAAAAAGCAGCAGTGGATGCCAGAATTGAGGAAGCTATCCGAAATTCTATGCAAAATATACCTATCATGGACGATTTGGAAGAACAGTTCACATACCGAATGGTATCTGACGAGGAAATTGAAATTCGTGGATTTAGCGGATTCAACACATCGGGAGAACTTGTTATACCAGAAAAAATTCACGGGAAATCGGTTATTTATATAGGAAAACACGCTTTTTTAGGACGGATTTTGAAAAAGTATATTTCCCCAAAAGTGTTATGTCTATTGGAGAATTTGCATTTGCATTCTGTGACCAATTGAAATCCATTGTCTTTTCAGAAGGACTAATAGATATAAAAAATAATGCATTTACTGGTTGTGAAAAACTGGAAGAGGTTGACTTTCCTCAATCATTAAAAACGGTTGGAAAACGAATGTTTTCAGATACCAGTATAAAAAACGTGTCTCTTCCTGAAAAAATAGCGGTTCTACAAGAAGGAGCGTTTCGTGGATGTGCTTTCTTGGAAAAAGTGATATTAAATGAAGGCTTAAAAATTATACAACCCGAAGCGTTTGGCTTAACAAAAATGACTGAACTAATTGTTCCAAAGTCGGTAACAGAAATCGCTAATGATGCTTTTGGATACTCACGAGACCAGCAAATTACGTTGGCTATTTTAGGAATGGAGACAACAATGAAGAAAATACCGAAAAATATTATTATTTGTTGCTTGCCAGGAAGCCAAATTCAGAGAGATTGTCGATTACAAGGAAAAGAAGCAAGACCGCTTAGTGACTTCAAAAACATTTAAGGTGGATATGCATGGATGAACTGGAACGACTCCAAAAAGAAAATCGTCTGCTAAAGGACAAAATTCAGAAATTGGAAGAAACTCTTTCAATTGTCGCAGATATGAACAAGTCTAATGAGATTGGTGTGTACATTAAATGTCAGCAACGAATGATTTCATTGATGCGACTGGTGAATAATACATCAGAAAATACAAAAGTGAATGTTTTAGCACAACAAGAAAAACTCAAACGGGCAGAAGAAGAAAAAACAGTTTTAGATGATAAGATACTGAAAGAAAACGGAATTTCTATGCGGGAAATTTCAAATAGAGAAGTAAACTATACACCTGAAAATCAATTTACATATAGAAATATCGCGTTGGGAATTGAAATCGTTTCATATATAGGAAAGACAAATGCAGAAGAAGTGAGAATCCCCAAAATAATACAAGGCCAAAATGTTGTAGGGATTGGAGAACGTGCATTTATAGGGAAAGATATAAAGAGAGTGTATTTGCCCGGTACGATTCAGTACATTAAGAGGAAAGCGTTTAGCGGATGTCACCAGTTGGAACACATAAGCATCCCAGAGGGCATAAAAGAAATGGGCGAATACAGTTTTTCTTTGACTGGGTTAAGAGAAGTGATAATTCCACAAAGTATAAGAAAAATTCCTAACGATTGCTTTTCAGAATGCTCCCAATTGAAGAAGATTGAACTGAAAGAGGGTCTGTGTTATATCGGAAGATATGCTTTTTCAGCGACAAAGTTAGAAGAAATAGTGATTCCTGCAAGTGTTTCTATCATTGAATATAACGCATTTGCGGGTATTCGGTCTGCAACCCGAAAGACAAAAGTAGTTCTTCTGGGAAATTCAATATATCCAAAAGAGCTACCGGATAATATTGTGGTTGAGCATAGAAATAAATAATTATGAGGAGTCAAAATGAGTGACTATATTTCAAAATGGCACAAAGAACTTGAGATTTTTTCAAAAATAAAGCCGTTGCTGGTTTTAGAGGGTGATGTGCTGGATTCCTACCAGTATCCACAGGAGGGAAGTACCCCGAAGGGGAGCATTCTGCGCCTTTCGGAGTATCTGCATTTCTTTTTCAAGGATTCCGGCTACCAGAATATTATCTTTTACGATAGTCTGCGCGGATTCTACAACAACTGCGAGGAAGAATATACCAAAGCCTTCGCAAAGCTGGTGAATGCGCCGGTTGAGAACCATACCATCAAGGGTGCTTTCAAAGGCAGAAGTAATACAGCGCCGGACATTGCCTACGCTGCGCTGACCCAAAATCGGGAAGCATCCGTTATTGTAATGAACTTTGCATCCCGGTATATCGTGAAACCGGATAATATGGACCAAAGTGAGGTGGATAGCTTTACCTTGCTGTTGCAGGCATCTCTGGAAGCAAAGGATGTGAGGACAGAAAGCGGCAGTATCCTGAAAAATCTGCTGGTGCTGATCGTGAACAAGACGAATGACCTTCCGGCGTGGTTTTATCTGCAAAATCCCAATGTCAAAACAATTACAGTTACATATCCATCCAGAGAAGAACGTGAAGTGCTAGTGAAGGGGGCAAACTTCCCCAGCTTCTTTGCAAAGGATATTTACGAGGCAGAAAAAGAGTATTATGCCGTACACCCGGAGGAACTGGAAAAGATTCAAGATCGGTTCGTGGCGTTGACAGATGGTTTTAGTTTCACGGAGATCAACGGTCTGCGTAGGCTTTGCAAAAATGAACGCATTGCTGTGCGGGATATGTGCGATGTCATCGACCTGTATAAGTATGGCATCAAGGAGAATCCTTGGAAGACCTTGCAGTTGGAAGAAATCAAAAATGCAAAAGCCACCTTTGAAGCACGGGTAAAAGGACAGGACTACGCCATCTCCAAAACGCTGGATGTTATCAAACGTGCTATCACCGGAATGTCCGGCTTGCAGGGGTCGTCGCACAGCCGCCCGAAGGGGGTCCTGTTTTATGCGGGTCCTACCGGTACGGGCAAAACGGAAACAGCCAAAACGTTGGCAGAGCTTTTGTTCGGGGACGAGAGCTGCTGCATTCGATTTGACATGAGCGAATATTCCCAGAGCCATAGCGACCAGAAACTGCTTGGTGCGCCTCCGGGCTATGTTGGTTATGAAGCAGGGGGTCAGCTCACAAATGCAGTCAAAAAGAACCCCTTCTCTATCCTGTTGTTTGACGAAATCGAAAAAGCACACCCCTCGATTCTGGATAAGTTTCTTCAGATTCTGGAAGATGGCCGCATGACCGATGGACAGGGGAATACTGTCTATTTCTCAGAAACAATCATCATATTTACCAGCAATCTTGGCATTTATACGCGCAGTGCAAACGGTACACGGGAAGCCAATGTGACCAGCGATATGCCGTATCAGGAGATGTCTGTGCGTGTCCGGGATGCTATCGAGAATTATTTCAAGCTGGATTTGGGACGCCCGGAAATTTTGAATCGTATCGGTGAAAATATTGTTGTGTTCGATTATATCCGTCCGGAAGTTGCAGTTCGTATTCTGAAATCGCAGGTGGACAAGATTATCCGTAATCTTCAAAGCGAAAAGCGCATTGCGGTGTCCTTGTCGGATGCAGCCTATCAGACGCTGGAAGAAAAGGCGCTGGCAAACCTGTCAAACGGTGGCCGTGGCATTGGCAATATTGTCGAAAACTTCCTGATCAACCCGCTGGCACGCTATCTTTTCGACCACGAGATCTTTGGGGATGCCACCCTGAAAATTGATGAGATCCAAGCGGATGCTCTGCCACCGGAGCTGAAATGTTCCTGAGGTGAAACAATGAAAATCTATGCAGCAACCCAGAAAGGCGTGCAGAAAGCCCAGAATGAGGACAGAGTAGTTTTGAATCAGAATATTCTGTCTGTGGGCATACATGAATGTGAGTGCACAGAGGGCTTTGTAGCGGTTGCAGATGGCGTTGGTGGAAATAATGCCGGTGCGGTGGCATCCCAATTCGTTGCAGAGGAACTGGGAAAATGCGACCATACGATTGAAAATCTGACGGAAATCAATCGAAAGCTGATCGAACGCTCACGGACAGATGAAGCCCTTGCAGGAATGGCAACAACACTGGCTTTGATGGACTTTACCGTAGATTCTGAAAAAATTACTTATGTGGGCAATACACGAGTGTATGCTGTAGTCAACGGAAAATACCTGAAGCAACTAACACGGGATGACACTACGCTGGAATACTTGCTGGCAACAGGACAACTGGATGCTTCAACTGCGGAATATTTCAATCGTAAAAATGAAATCACTGCCTGTTTTGGTGCAGACAGTCCAGCTTTGCTGAAATTGAAACAGATTGATGCTTCGGGACAAGATACGCTGATCGTCATATCGGATGGTATCCACGACCATGTAAGCATTGATGAAATGGAAGATATTTATTGTGCGGCAGATGATAAGGTGGAGTTCTGTAAAAAGCTGATAGACCAGGCTGTAGAAAATGGGTCGGTGGATGATGCAAGTGTTATGGTGTTGAACAAATAAAGCGACAAGGAGAGATAATTAGATGGGGATGTTGATATGGTATTTAATAGAGGGATTTTTTGCTTTAGGATTTGTTTTAGCCTCTATTATTGAAATGGTTTTGATTTTCAAAGATGGCTTTCAAATGATGCCGTTTATTGGAAGCGTAATTGCATTGATTATAATTTGTATGCGAATGACAATAAAAGTACAAGAAAAAGGAAGTCTTGAACTTTTTGAGCAAGTAGTTGGATTAACACTTGTAGTTGGGCTGATGGAGATTCCGTTTCTTATGGCACTTCCACAGGATATAATGGATGATTTCGGAATGTTTGGAATTATGGGAACTGCTGTTATGTCACAGCCATGTAAATGCTTAGTAGGATATCTCATATCAAGTACGTCAGAGGTGTCAATTGAAGCTAATCTACAAAAAAAGCGGGAGTATCTGCATAATTACTACCGGACAAGAATAATTGCGTTGGAAAGAATGGAGAAACTGATTGATAAAAATAAGTGTGGTTTTAATACTTCAGAGAAGCTGGTGAATCTTCTAGCATGTTGTGGGAGTACAAAGTTGAAGTCGGTGTTTCAGAAATCAGATGCAAACCGAAATGCAGCTCTGATAAACAAGTTAAAGGATGAACTTACAGGAGTGAGCCTTTCTGAAATTATTAGTGAGGATATGACTATTTCCAAAATTCGGGAAGAAATAAAAAAACAGATCGTAAGCGCACAAGAAAAATCAAATCGGTTTCAAACGGCTCAATATCGAGAGATACAAAGCGAATACAAAAGCATCATAAAGCTAGATAAAACTAGAAAATATGAGCAACTACAAAGAATTAAAAAAATCAAGAAAAAGTTGGCAATCGTAGGAATAGTGATGATGACGATTGCGTTTGGGAGCGTGATAACAATTTATTTGTACAACGTACATAAAGAAAAAGTAATTGCTGAAGAAAAAGAAACTATCTATGTAGAAGCATTAGAATTTCAAAAGCAGAAAGACTATATTAAAGCAAATGAATTATTTGAAAGTATTTTAGGATATAAGAATGTAGATGAACTGATTGAAAAGCAGAAGTTTGATGTTGAACGCCAGCGTATCTTGACGGCAAGACTTGGAGATGTTGTTACTTTGGGTAGGTGTAATGATGGCGATTTGGAAATTGATGGAGAGATCAAGTGGATTGTTTTAGCTGAGGAAAATGGAAAAAAGCTCATTGTGAGTGAAAATGTTTTAGCACAAAAAAATATCATCAGACATTGAAAGAAATTACATGGGAGGCTTCGGATCTGAGAGAGTGGCTGAATACCAATTTTTATGCGAAATTTTTTACTGAACAGGAGAAAACACTGATTTCTGAGAATTTACTGAAAAATAAAAACAATTCGTCTAATAATATGGAAGCAGGAAATGACACGGTAGATAAAATTTTTGTTCTAAGTTTTTACGAGGCAAATAGATATTTTGCTTCAACAGAAAAAAGAAGTATGAAGGACTGGTGGTGGTTAAGAACGCCGGGAACGCAAGCTGATCGTGCGACAATAGTAACTGAAGGCGGCTATCTTTTCGCAACTGGAAAAGATGTTGATAAAATCGGTGGAGTTCGTCCTGCTATGTGGGTAGGATGAAAAGGAGCAATTTATGAATTTATATGAGCTGTATAGCCAATATGAAAAATCATATTATGGTATTCCTGTATCAAACGACAAGTTTTGGGACACTGGAACAAGCAGGCCGAGCTGTTTGGATTTTATTGAAAGCCACTATAAACTGGGGTGCAAAGAAAAATGTATGATGTTTGACTTTTTGGAAGAATATTTGGAGCATGGAAAACATCAGCACACAATTTCTCTCTACTTAATGGGGATGGCCTTTATTGAGAAAAGTTCAACTCTGAGAGATATGCTGATAAACCAATTACAGAATTTTTTGACTTATTATAAGGATTGGTATATCAGGAGAGCGGACGAGTACAATCTTTTGTATACATGGTATTTGACAGCAATGTATCATGACGTTGCAAGTTGTATTGAGAAAGAAGAAATCCTGAAAGATCCAACAACTGAACAAAAGAACCTTAGTTATTGGTTGGAGAACTTAGAGATTCAGCATTCGCCGTACAAGAATTTTGATAAACGCTTGAAAGGTATCCCGCAAAGATTTCCTGAAAAAATGATTGAAAATTATTTTGTATATCGAGCTAATTCAGAAGATGCTAGAGTACATAAGAAGCTTTTGCGCGATCATGGTATTCTGGCGGGATATTTATTCTTCGATAGATTTATAAAGAATTTTTTGAATCATTGTAAGGGCGCAGAACCCGATGAAAAAGGCTTTATATGTAAAGGGAGTAATCTCGTATGGAATATAGAACAGCTTTCTCATGCAGCATATGTGGCAGATGCAATTATTTGCCATAATATATGGACAAGTAACAGTGAGAATACTAATATAAAATATGAAAAGTATAAGTTGTATCCGCTTTTGTATGATGAACACAATGAAAACAAGCTATCCATCAAAAATTACCCGTTACAGTTTATGTTGTGCCTGTTGGATACGATTGAGCCACTTAAACGCTTTGCAAAATATCCGTATGATGGTGACATGGAACCTAAAGAGGTGTTGTCTCATGTGTATCTTGAATTTGGAGATTATAGCGTGACTGTTCGATGGGATGAAGAAATAGAAAGGAATGGAGAAGTCTTCCATAAATGGTGTGATGCGCTTAAAGGTTTGCAAAGCTGGATGGAAGTCCGTTGCGAGACGGTGGGCAGGGAGATTACAATATCTTGGACTGGCAACTGAAATTAGGTGATGTGCTTGACAATCAGATTTCTTTCCTGTAAAATGATTTTAGAAAATACTATTATTGAAAATAAGAAAGGCTGTTTTATGGGAAAGATGATTTTAGACGATCTCCGCAAGCGTCTGGAACGGTTGGACGAAGACGCGGACCTGATGATCGACAATAACGGCCGCTATCAGATGGTGATCGTAGGCGGCAGTGCGTTTATTTTGCTTGGCAAGCTGACCCGTGCCACCCATGACATTGATGCACTGAACGTTCCGAAAGAGCTGTACAGCTTGCTCGGCAAGTACGACATCAACACGGATATGGAAGCCTATATTGATAATTTCCCGTATAATTTCCAAGACCGGCTCCAGTCGCTGCCCTTTGGTGGTACAAAGGTGCAGTTCTACACACCCAGTCTGGAAGATTTGGTGATTGCAAAGCTGTGCTCTTTCCGGGACACTGACAAAGCAGACGTAGAGAGCGAGGCCGTGCGGAACTCTTTGGACTGGGATTTACTGGAACATCTCGCAACGGATGAGGACGAACTGAAAGCTAGTATCCTGAACGAGTGGCGATATCGGGATTTTTATATCCGCTATCAGGAGTATGTGGAGAGGTGGAGACCATGCGAAAGCTGACATTTGAAGGTTTTTTGAAGCAGTATGTGGCAGAGCTTTCCGGGGTTCAGACGGCAAGCGTCCATAAGCTGGCAGATTGTATGGCCGAAAATCCCCGCCTGAAAGAACCGCTGTTCCTCTATGCGCGGGCCTTTGATAAAGTGGATTTGTTGCTCCGCTATACCGTAAACAGCGCTATTGCTGCGGAATATGAGCAGCTTTCCAATCGCTACTCGCTGGCGCAAATGCTGCTGCTTCTGGAAAAACAGTCACCTGAACTGCCAGAAGGCTACCGGAAAGTCTGGCGCAGCTATTGTTCAGTACGGGATGCCGTCCTTGCGGACAATGACACAAAAGAGTTGATCCATCGCCGGGTATTGGAACTTCAGCAAAAAAAGAAATTGACGAATTATCGTCTCTACACAGACTTGAGGCTGAATCCGGGCAATGTGAATGCATGGCTCAAACACAACGATTCCAGCAAAATGAGCCTTGACTGTGCGCGCCAAATCTACAAGTATGCAAAAAGCTACCCATCTGTTCGATAAGAAAAAGGAAGTGAGTCTATGACCGCCGTAATCTATGCCCGCTATTCCTCGGACAACCAGCGTGAAGAATCCATTGAAGGCCAGATTCGGGAATGCACCGCCTACGCCGAAAAGAACGGCATCACGGTCATCAAACACTACATTGATCGTGCATTCTCTGCCAAAACGGACAACCGCCCGGAGTTCCAGCAGATGATCAAAGACAGCGGTAAGAAACTATTTGACGTTGTTCTCGTCTGGAAATTTGACCGCTTTGCACGGAATCGTTTTGATAGCGCAAACTACAAGATGATCCTGAAAAAGAACGGTGTCCACCTGATTTCCGTTATGGAACCCATTGCCGAGGGCTCACAGGGCATTCTGGTGGAAACACTGTTGGAAGGTATGGCGGAATACTATTCCGCAGAGCTGTCCGAAAAGGTGATCCGTGGTCAGACCGAGAACGCCCTGAAAGGGAAATGCACTGGCGGCACAGGAACCATCGGCTACAAAATCGACGAGGACAAGTTTTATCACCTTGACCCGCTGACCTCGCCGCTGGTGCTGGAAGCCTTTCAACGGTATGACAACGGCGAGAAGATGGTGGAAATCGTAAACTTCCTTAACGACAAGGGTGTCCGCAATATGCAGGGCGGCAAAATGACTCACAGCAGTGTGAACACCATGTTGAAGAACCGCCGGTACATTGGAGAACTGTCTTTCCGGGATATCGTTGTGCCGGATGCGATTCCGGCTATCGTTCCGAAAGACCTGTTTGACCGGGTGCAGAAGCGTATGGACAAGAACAAGCGCGCCCCTGCCTGCGGCAAAGCCGACGAAGAATACCTGTTGACCACCAAGCTGTTCTGCGGCAAGTGCGGTGCACTGATGTTCGGCGAAAGCGGAACCAGTGCCACTGGGCGCACCTACTATTATTACAAGTGCGCCAACGTCAAGCGGCGCAAGGGCTGCAACAAAAAGACCGTGCAGAAAGAATGGCTGGAAGATCTGGTCGTCCGGGAGACCATGAAGCTGATTCAGGACGATGCGGTGATCGACAAGATCGTTCAACTGGTCATGGATGTACAGAATCAGGAGAACACAACGATCCCGCTGCTGGAAAAGCAACTGCGAGAGGTCAACAAAAAGCTGGACAACCTGATGAAGGCCATCGAGGATGGCTTGTACACCCGGACAACGAAAGAGCGTCTGGAAGCGCTGGAAATTCAGAAAGATGAGTTGACTGCAAAAATTGCAGATGAAAAGTTGAAGAAGCCCAGCTTCAACGAAGATTTTATTCGATTCTGGTTGCTGAAATTTAGAAAGTTCGATATATCGCAGCAAAAGCAGCGGAAAGCGCTAATTGAAATTTTTGTGAATGCCATTTTCCTGTATGATGACCGAACCTTGATCACGTTCAACTACAAGGATGGCACCCAAACCGTCCGATTTGAGGACACTTTGACCGCCGATTCGGCAGAGGAAAAAAGTTCGGATTTGTCCAGTCTTCCTGGACCAAGAGGTCCAACGATTTCGCAACAGAAGTCGTTGGACCTTTTCTTTTTTTGTGCCTGCGGCAGACGGCTTTTTTGCGTGCGACAGGAGAAACGACGGCAGAAATAAAACACAAAAAATTTGTAGGATATGTAGAATATCGCGCTTGAAATTGTGCGTTTCTACCAACAAAAACCTTGAAAACGTGTCAATCCTGAGAAAAAATAACCGCCTTTGTTTACAAAATGGTTACAGGCTGGTATACTTTATGGCAGTGAAACGTGAAAAATGATGCCAGAAAAGGGAGGAGCGACCAGACCGTGAATACCGCAGCGCCAACGACCGCACATAAAAAACTGGTGGGCATTCTGCTCACCATCGTGTTTGCACTCACCTGTCTGCCCGCAGCACTGGCTGTGGACCTGAATGTGGATGCCGGGTTCTACTTCAAGCAGAGCCGGGGCGGTACCTGCACGCTGGCTTCGGCTGCCATGATGCTGCGCCGCCGCGCTTACTTTGACGGACGGACCGACTGGGTGGATGTGACGGAAAACAGTGTGCGCTCCACGGCCTGGTCCAATGGTCTGGCCCACAGCTTTACATACCGGGAGATGCAGGTGGCTTATGCGACCCTGCCCTCCAATCATCAGGAAAAGACCCAGCTGCTCATCCAGCTGCTGGCTCAGCACCCGGAAGGCATTGTCCTGTACGACCGCAGGCAGCCCCATGCCGTGTTGCTGACCGATTATACGAACGGCGTGTTCTATTGTTCCGACCCGGCCGGGAACATCTCCTCCGGCCGCATCCCGCTCACCAGCTCCAGCGTGTCCATTGCACAGGCGTCCTGCTACTGGTATGTGAGCGCCGACCACAACGGCGCAGCCCTGCAGGCAGATGACCTGCGGCTGGAAGGCATGCGCTATCCGGTCAATGTGCACACCGGCAGCGGCATGGCCCTTACCGGCACCGCCAACAGCACCTCCGGCAGCACGCTGGAAGGTGTGCAGGTGGCCATCCTGGACGAGAACGACAAGATCGTGCAGTCCGCACAGGCCCAGGTGGGCGGAACCAGCTTCTCCCTCAAGACGCTGGACGACCAGATCCACTTCGGTGAGCTGCCCACGGGCTGCTACACCTACATGGTCATCGTGACCGAGACCAGCGGCGAGACCCTTTGCTTCGCCAGTGACTTCACCGTTTCGGATGCCGCCACCAGCACCGCTGCCTATTGGTCGGTGCAGGACCCCGACGGTACCAAACTTACCGACCAGACCATTACGGCCACGGCGGAAGAAACAATCCAGAGCACCCTCGGCTGGCTGTCCGGCCTGTTTGGCTGATCCCTTCTGCATGCATTTCACAGAGCCTGTCTCCTTCGGGAGATGGGCTCTTTTTTTATCCGGACAGGGAAGTTCCGGGGTAGTAATGGGCCAGGATGTCGGCAAAGTTCTGCCCCTGCTCGGCCAGTGCCTTGGCACCCCACTGGCTGAGCCCCACGCCATGGCCGTAGCCTTTTGTGGTAAAACAGAACGCACTGCTCTCATACCGGACCGTGAAGCAGGTGCTGCGCAGGCCCAGCGCCTGCCGCAGGGCCGTACCGGTGATGCGCTGCCCGCAGACCGGCAGGGCAGCAACATAACCGGCGGCGGTGTACTCCGGGGTGCCGAACCACTGCTCCGGGGCGGCAAGGTCAGCGGTGAGGCCCAGGGCAGCCAGTTGCTGTGCCGTCTGCTGTGCCGAAAGGGTCAGGGCGTACTCGTAATGGTCGGCGGCAAGGTCGGTGCTGCTGTCCACCGAAACAAGGTAGGGCAGGGCGGTGCCCCAGACATTTTCGCTGGCCTCGGTGCGGCCGTTGGAGATGGCAAAATAGCTGGCACAGGCAGGGGCACCGTCGCAGAGCAGTACGGTATGTTCCACCTCGTCCACCAGCGCGGACAGACGGGCATAGTTGGTCTCATAGGCAGTGCCCCAGTAGCTGCGCAGCACCGGGTCAGTCAGGCAGCCCTGCCGTCGTGCCGGGTCGGCCGTCAGCCAGCCGATACTGTCCGGTGCGGCATGGTCGCGGCAGTACAGCGCGTAGCTGTGGGCGGCAACGGCCTGTGCCTTGAGGGCCTCGTCCGGCCAGCTCACCGGCATTTCGGCCGCTACCGCGCCGATGAGATATTCCCGGCGGGACAACTCCAGCACCTGCCCGGTGGAGGCATCCTGAATCAGGAACCGGTCCGCGTCACCGGCGTAGGCAGCGGAGATTTCCGGGGTGGAAGCAGTGCTCTCCGGTGACGAAAGCGGAAGGCGGACCGTGGAAACGGCAGGCCCCAGCACCGCGCGGGTGAGGTGGTAGGCGGCCAGAGGCAGGGCGCATCCAAGCACCAGGAGCAGGGCGCACAGCAGCAGAAAAGCTTTTTTCATAACGGGATCTCCCTTGCAGCGTGAAAAAGATTCTGTCTCCAGTATAAAAAGACCTGCCTGCAAAACCCTGCGAAAAAACGCTGCCCGCAAAAATGAAAGTCGTTTGGCACGGGCCGGTGAAAAGTGAACACATTGCGCTTGAATTTACTGCACAAAAGCGATAATATAAGATTATGTCCATCAGTGAGGATGGCAGGAAAGTATGGGAAAGTAAAAAATAGGAACCGGAAGAAAGGAGAGATCCCCCGTGAATTTTGCACATGCAGAAGTGGCGACCCTGGACCCCACCACGATGCGGACCCTGTGCGAGGAGTACATGGCCAACAACTACATCGACCCCGAGACCAGTGAGCGTCTGGGCGTCAAGCGCGGTCTGCGCAACCCGGACGGCACCGGCGTGCTGGCCGGCCTGACCAACGTGTGTGACGTTGTGGGCTACAAAAAGGATCAGGAAGGACATGTGATCCCCACCCCCGGCAAGCTGATCTACCGGGGCGTCAACATCAACGAGATCGTGGAGGAGGCCTACCGCAACGACCGCTTCGTGTTTGAGGAAGTGATCTGGCTGCTGCTGTTCGGCAGCCTGCCTACCCAGGAGCAGCTGGATGATTTTTGCGAGATCCTGGCAGAGCACCGTGCCCTGCCGGAGGGCTTTATGGATACCATGAATGCCCCCTCCCCCAACATTATGAATAAGCTGCAGCGCTGCGTGCTGGGCTTGTACTCCTACGACGAGCACGCCGAGGACCTGAGCCTGGAAAACATCCTGAACCAGAGCATCAACCTGATCGCCAGCATGCCCACCATGATGGTGAACGCCTACCAGATGAAGCGCCGCTACTACGACAAGCAGAGCATGTTTTTTCATCTGCCCAGGCCCGGCCAGAGCACGGCCGAGCACATCCTGAGCACCTACCGCCCGGACCAGAAGTTCACCCACGAGGAAGCAAAGCTGCTGGATATGTGTCTGCTGGTGCATGCGGACCACGGCGGCGGCAACTGCTCCACCTTCACCACCCGCGTGCTGTCCTCCTCGGGCACCGATACCTACTCGGCCATTGCAGCCGCCATCGGCGCACTGAAGGGCCCCAAGCACGGCGGTGCCAACCTGATGGTCAACCGTCAGCTGCAGGACATCCTGAAGCATGTGGAAAACCCGGAGGATGACGATGAGGTGCGCGAGTATCTGCGCCGCATCCTGCGCAAGCAGGCCGGTGACGGCTCCGGTCTGATCTACGGCATGGGCCACGCAGTGTACACCATCAGCGACCCCCGTGAGGTGATCCTGAAGCAGCGTGCCCGCCACCTGGCCTACGAAAAGGGCTTTGAGGAAGAGTACAACATGCTGTGCAGCATCGAGCGGCTGGCCCCCGGCATCTTTGCCGAGGAAAAAGGCAGCACCAAGCCGGTGTGTGCCAACGTGGACCTGTTCAGCGGATTGATCTACAATATGCTGGGCATCTCCGAGGACCTGTACACCCCCCTGTTTGCCATTGCCCGTGTGCCGGGCTGGTGCGCACACCGGGTGGAAGAGGTCGTGTTCGCCAACCGCATCATCCGCCCGGCCTACAAGTATCTGGGCGTGCGTCAGAAATACAAGCCGATCGAGGAACGCTGATGAATGCACTGATTTTGCTTTCGATTCTCCTGTCCGCTGCGCTGGGCATCGCCCGCGGGGCAGATCTTGCCTTTGGCACCGATGCCGTGACCGGGCTGTGTACGGTCGGCTCGGTGTGGTGGCGCTATGCGGCATTGGGCGCGGTGGTGCTGGCCGCAGTGCTCATCGGTCGGCACTGCGCCGGAAAAGCCGAGACGGTCCGCAGCCGTCAGCCTCTGGCCGGAGTGCTGGCCTTTGCCGGAGCCGTGTGCTTTCTGGCGGCTGCCGGTGCGCAGCTGGCGGTGGGCCTGTCGGCAACGAGCAGCTTCGTGCGGTCCATTCTGGAGTGCATCTGCGCGGTGTGGCTCAGCACGCTGGGCCGCTGCTGGCTTACCCCTTCCGGCTGGAAAAAGCCTACGGGCGGGCTGTATCTGGCGGTGGCGGGCAGTGTGCTGTTCTACTGGAACGTGCTGATGCGCTTTATGGAGAACAGCTCCAGCTGGCACCGGGCGGCCCCTACCGCAGCGGTGTGGCAGGCGCTGGCAGCACTGTTGCTGCTGAGCAGCCTTGCCCGGGCGCTGTACCTGCCAAAGCCGGAAAACGGCCGCACCCTGTGCGCCGCCGGTCTGGCAGCACTCTGCCTGTGCCTGTGCTGGGAGCTGCCCCATGCAGCGGTCCTGGCGGTTGGAGCAGCGGCAGACCCGGCCCTGCTGCCGGAGCTGTTTGCCGCGCTGGCACTGTGCTGCGTGGGAGCGCTGGGCGGTGTGTGCGCCGCAGCCTGCGCACGGCGTCCGGAGTGACGAAAACACCGCCCGTTCTCTTGGTGTAATTGCCCAAAACGGGAGAGGGAAATTCGATAAAATCGTACAAAAGCAAAAAATGATGGATTTACCTTGTTAATTTTTTGGCAGAGACTTGAAAGTTTCTGCATTTTGGTCTAAAATAAAGATACCGTGATTTATCCATTTTAGGGTAAAAACAATTAGGAGGTACTATTAACATGGCTGTTAGAGTTGCTATCAATGGTTTCGGCCGCATTGGCCGTCTGGCTTTCCGTCAGATGTTTGACGCTGAGGGTTACGAGGTCGTCGCAATCAACGACCTGACCAGCCCCAAGATGCTGG
>OGOD01000943.1_pt1 | contig 21532 bp, 18 predicted proteins | sample 1573631 | NCBI WGS metagenome assembly OGOD01 (sample SAMEA2581895, study PRJEB24529) | metagenome | biome: Human gut stool | place: China | collected 2011
TACAATCCCGGTCGATTGCACATACAATACAAGTATCACTTCACAAAACGGAGGGTACTTGTACTATGGTGGACTACGCCGACATCGGAAAACGTATTCGTGCCTGCCGCCTTGCAAAGGGCATGACGCAGGAGCAGCTGGCCAATGAGGTCGGCGTTGTGGTCACGCACATCAGCCATATCGAGACGGGCAACTCGGTGCCCAGCCTGAAAACGCTGATCGACATCATCAACGCACTGGACTGCTCCGCAGACGAGCTGCTGTGCATCGAGATCAAAAAAGCAAAGCCGGTGTTCGACAACTGGATGACCGAACAGCTTGCAGATTGCTCTGCCGATGAGGCAAAGATCATCAAAGAAACGGTAGTCAGTCTGAAAAAATCGCTCCGAAAAGTGTACGGAAAGTCCTCTAAATACAGATATGACTAAAATTTCAAAAACTAAATGTCAGTTGATAGGTATTGAGTGTCTGAAAGAACACCAATAAACAGAATGAACCGCCTCGGTTTCCATAGTAGGAAGCCGGGGCGGTTTTTATACAAAAAAGAGATCGTTTTTTTGTAGCTTTGATGAATTGGCGCGGAGCCGTTGACAGCAGAAGGGCAGAAGCGTATCTTTGGAACAGAAGGCAGAACAGGGCCATAAATAGCAGTTTTCTTTACCTTGCAAGGACACTTTCGTTTTGATGAGGCACGACCCGGTGTGCCGCTTTTTTCATTTGCGGAGATAAAATGCAAAAAGTACGGATTATAGTACACATTATCTGCTATGCTCGGTACACGGAAAGCACACACCGGAAAAGGAGCAAAAATGCGCTGGACGTTGAATAAAACAAGGCTTTTGGCTGGTAAAACGGACCCGGAGAATACCAGCCTGTGGCTGCCGCTCTGGATGCACCTGTGGGATACGGCGGGCATCATGGAGCGGTTGGTCCGGCAGTGGCTCCCGGAAAGTGCAAAACGGGCCATGGGCTTTGAGCGCGAGGAAGCGTTGCTCGCGCATGCCCGGTTTCTGGGCGGGATCCATGATATAGGCAAGGCTACGGTAGCCTTTCAGGCAAATATCCTGCGCACTCTGCCGGAGGCGCGGCAGCGGCTGGAAATGCTGACGCCGCTGGACTGTCCTGAACAGAACCGCCGGGAGTCGCCGCATGCCCGGGCGGGAGAGGCAATCCTGCTGTGGGATGATTGTCCCGGCGGGCTAGCCTCCATTGTGGGAGCGCATCACGGCAGGCCACAGAGCTGCGCGGCGGTCGATGATCAGTTAGAGGGTTGGGAGAGCAACTACTACCCCAAGGGACAAAAAAAGGTCTGGCAGGGCTTTTGGACAGAACTGCTCATGACTGTTTTGCAGGACTGCGGCTTTGATGATACGACGGAACTGTACGACCTAGACCCGCAGGAGGAAGTGCTTCTGACCGGACTTCTGATCATGGCAGACTGGATCGCCAGCAATACGGAATACTTCCCCCTGATCCCGGTAGAGGAGCTGGGCAGCATGCAGGATTACCCGGCGCGGGTGGACAGGGCTTGGGAAAAGCTGGCCCTGCCCTTCCCGTGGGAGGCACAGCCGGGCATCGCAGACCCGCAGGAGTTTGCGGTGCGGTTCGGCTTTGCGCCCAATGCGGTGCAGAGGGCTGTTCTGGAAGCTGCAGATACCGCAGCGGAACCGGGCATTCTGATTTTGGAAGCACAGATGGGCGTGGGCAAAACCGAGGCGGCGCTGGCCGCTGCGGAGATCATGGCCAGCCGGTTCGGGCTGGGCGGTGTCTTTTTCGGGCTGCCCACACAGGCCACGGCAAACGGCATCTTTCCCCGGCTGCTTGGCTGGGCAGACACGCAGTCTGAGGAGACGCTGCCGCAGGCTATAAAGCTGGCGCACGGCATGGCAGAACTGAACGAGAACTATTTGCGGTTACAGGGGCGCGGGGTGCAGCTGGAGGAAGATGCGCAGGAAGAGCATCGGGTACAGGTACACCAGTGGTTTCGAGGAAACAAACAGGTACTGCTGGCAAACTTCGTGATTGGCACAGTGGATCAGCTGCTGCTGGCGGCACTTGCCCAGAAGCACGTTATGCTGCGGCATCTGGGACTTGCGGGCAAGGTGGTCATTATTGATGAGTGCCACGCCTACGATACCTACATGAACTGCTATCTGGACCGGACACTGGAATGGCTGGGCTGGTATAAGGTGCCGGTCATTCTGCTTTCGGCCACCCTGCCTGCCCGGCGGCGCACAGAGCTGGTCGAGGCCTACCAGCAGAAAAAGGCTGCCCCGGACGCCCCATGGGAAACCAGCTGCGGCTATCCGCTGCTGACATGGACGGATGGCGCAGAGGTAAAGCAAACGGCCATCCCATCGGACGCACCCGGTCAAACGGTGCAGCTGACCACGCTCACAGAGCCGGAGCTGCCCGCGCTGCTGCGCCGGAAACTGGTCGAGGGCGGCTGCGCGGGGGTGATCGTAAACACGGTCAAAAAAGCGCAGAAGATCGCACAGCTGCTGCGGGAAAGCCTGCCGGACAAAGAGGTGCAGCTGTTCCATGCGCAGTTCCTGATGCCGGACCGTGCGGCGCGGGAAAACCAGCTGATGGCACGCATTGGCAAGGGCTCTGCACCGGAGTGCCGGAACGACCTGATCGTGGTGGGCACGCAGGTGATGGAGCAGTCGCTGGACATTGATCTGGACGTTCTTGTCACAGAGCTTTGCCCCATGGATCTGCTGCTGCAGCGCATTGGACGGCTGCACCGCCACTACCGCAGCCGCCCCGCTCCGTTGCAGCAGGCCTGCTGCGCGGTGCTGGACACCGGGGAAGATGCCTTTGACGCGGGCAGCGAGGCGGTATATGGACAGTGGATGCTCTGGCGCACCCGGAACTTTCTGCCCCGGAGCATTCGGCTGCCGGAGGAGATCTCTCCGCTGGTGCAGCGGGTCTACGGCTGGGAGCGGGAAGCTCCCGGCGGGGCGCAGGGTGAGGAAATGCGCTGCGTATATGAGCAGACACAGGAGAAAAAGAAAGCACGCGCCGAGGCGTACCTTGTGCCGCAGCCGGAAACGCACCGGCTGGCGCAGCTGAACACGCTGGACGACTGGATGCAGAACGAGGGCGCCCGCTCCGACCCGGAAGCCCGGGCGGCAGTGCGGGACGGCGACCCCTCGGTAGAGGTGCTGGTAATGCAGTGCCGGGCAGACGGCAGCATCCACTTTCTGCCGTGGCAGGAGAGCGGCAGTGCCGTAGCTGCCGACAGCCCGCCCCTGCCGGAAACGGCACTGAAGATCGCCCGGCAGAAGCTGCGGCTCCCGGCGGTGTTCGGCAAGGCGTGGAAGGTGGACGGGGTCATCCGGGAGTTGGAAGCGGACAACCGCAGCCGTCTTGCGGCGTGGCAGCTGTCGCCGCTGCTGCACGGAGAACTGATCCTGCTGCTGGATGAAAACCTGACTGCCCGGCTTGCGGGCATGGAACTTTGTTATGACCGTGAAAACGGCCTGTATTACCAAAAGGAGGAGACGGATGAAGAAAATTGAATTCAACCTGCTGACCGAACCGTGGATACGGGTGCGGCTGCGGGACAACACGGTGCGGGAGGTGTCCCTGACCGAGGCGCTGGTGTCGGCGCAGGATTATGCGGACCTTGCGGGCGAGATGCCCACCCAGAACGCCGCCGTGCTGCGGCTGCTGCTGGCGGTGCTGTTCACCGTGTTCTCCCGGGTGGATGCAAAGGGAGCGTCCCGCCCACTGATGCAGAGCGATGATGCACTGGAGCGCTGGAGCGCACTGTGGCAGCTTGGGCATTTCCCGGCAGAGCCTGTCCGGGACTATCTGGAGCAGTGGAAGGACCGCTTCTGGCTGTTCCACCCGACACACCCCTTCTGGCAGGTGCCGCAGGCAAAGATCGGCACGGAATACGGTGCGGCCAAACTCAACGGTGAAATGTCGGAAAGCAGCAATAAACTCCGGCTCTTTCCGCTGTATGCGGGGCAGAGCAAGGAGCAGCTGAGCTATCCGCAGGCGGCGCGGTGGCTGCTGTGTGTGAACGGCTATGATGACACCTCCGCAAAGCCAAAAGGAAAGGGACTTCCGTCCGTAGGAGCCGGGTGGCTGGGCAAGATCGGTTTTATTCAGGCACAGGGCGATAATCTGTACGAGACCCTGATGCTGAACCTGACACTGCTGCGCGACGGTCGGGAATGCTGGGGCGAAAGCAAGCCCTGTTGGGAATTGGAAGCACCAAAGAGTGCGGAACGGACAGAAATTTGCTGCCCGGATAACCCGGCACAGCTGCTCACCCTGCAATCCAGAAGGCTGTTGCTGCACAGGACAGGGGAGAATGTGGATGGGTTCTGTCTGCTGGGAGGAGATTTCTTCCCTTTGGACTTCTTACAGCCGGTGTTCAGCTTCCAGCGGTAGGAGTAATCGGCAATGGGGTGATCACTTCAACGAACTGGTCAATCAATTCGGGAGCAAGACGGGTTCCGTGTACATCGAACTTCTGAAAAAGAGTATATCTCAACAGCCCTGTATTTGATTTCGATACCAAATACAGGGCTGTTTCTTTGATTTTAATACTATATTTTGTACTTTCTTCGAATATCTTGACACCGTACCTTGTGGCTTGTCGCTTATTTGTCGCTTAAATCTGCAATAAGACACTGTATTTGTATTATTGTACCTGAAAGGTAAGGTCAGGCTATGGACAAGTACATTTTGGAACGGGATGGACAGTTAGACTTTTATAAGGTCTTTTTGCCCCGTGTCAATCCCGCTTTAGATATTGATGAAATACTTGCAGACAATAACGATGGGGTTATCAACGGAAACTTGCTTGAATTCAAGTTGCACGTTACCGATTTGAACGCCGTTCTTTTCCAATGTATTAAATACCTGTCTGCCTTGCGCGTCAAAGGCAAGCCCGTTCCGGCGAATATTTTGATTATCGATGTAAACGCCGCCACGCTTTGGCTGTACCGCTCCGCGCCGTATTTGTCGGATATTGAAAAGCTGTATTTCGGCGGCGCATCAAAGGACAATAGTGGATTTATCGGTTGCAACGCTGAAACAGTGTTGCACTTTGATAAACCGCTTGACGTGGAAAGCATTGTTACCCTGCTCAAAGAATGCAACTATACAAAGATACACATTGATGAAAATTGCATTGTTGGGTGGGCTATGTCCTTTTACAAAGCAGTACCAATGGCGCGGAAAGAAGATTTCCTTGGTGATGATACAGGCAAGCACAAAACAATCGGGGAAATTAGAAAACCCGTTCATTTTGAACGGTACATTTACCCTTATACCGGGCAAACAAATGTCAAATTTAATTATTTGATGGATAAGCTAAATGACACGCTTCAGAAAAAGAACTTGGGGGCATTTTACACGCACAAGCTGTATGCCGAAAAGTCCCTTGAATTGGTGCGGGCTGCAATCGCCCGTGTTCCCACCGGAAATGACTATATCATTCTTGACAGGTGCGCCGGAACAGGAAACCTTGAAGCAGGTTTGACAGACGAGGAACTTTCACATTGTGTTGTTTCAACAGTAGAATATTATGAGTACAAGGTACTTCAAGAATTGTTAGGGGCAAAGGTTCGGCACATTATCCCGCCTATTGAAATGACAGACACATTTAACGCCGGGCTAGTTTCGGGCGCAGACGCTTTAAGCAAAGAATATATAGAAAATCCGGTCATAAAGCAATACATTGCCAACCCACAATGCACGATTATATTGTTTGAAAATCCACCGTATGCAGAAACAACTTCTGCCGAACACCAACGACAGGGACAAAGCAAAAAATCATCTACTTGGAAACAAAGCTATGTAGTAACTGAAATGAAAAAAGAAGTCAAAGGAACAGCGTCCAACGATTTAGGAAACGTTTTCATTTGGTCTGGTTTTAAATATTATTTGCGGCAACCAACAGATAGCTATATAGTGTATTCTCCTGTCAAGTATTGGAAAGCGCAACATTTAATTGACAGGAAATTTGTCAAAGGATTTGCATACAATCGCCGCCATTTTCACACTAATATTGACGCTTGCATTATGTGCGCATATTGGCAAAATATAGCTGACAGCAGAAAGGAAATTGAAATAGCGGCTTATGATATAGACGATAACACAGGCACGTTGGTTTCGTGTGGACTGCTCCCTGTAAAACAGGTCTTTACAACATACAGCAAAATATATTATGACAAACGCCCTATACCAGATGAGCAGCGGACGGGTATTCTTGCAGGGTTAAATGGTCTTGAAAAGGTAGGCGGCAAACAACGAAACAAGCCCGCAACCGCACCCGATATAATGGGATATATGGTCGCACACAGTTCGGGATTTGATAACCCAGACTTGGATTCTAGCCTTTTGATAGCGGCTCGCTATGATGGAAACGGCTTTTTCCTGCGTAAAGATAACTATCTTGAAAAACTTCCTATGTTTTGCGCTTCACGCTATATTACATATAACAGAGCATGGACGGAACGTGCCCGCATTATGAAGTCGGCGGACGGCGCGGACAGATACAATGCGGACGTTGCAAGTGGTAAACTTGCGCAATTCCTCTTGAAATGCCTGCTTTTCACCTGTACAGAAATGCAGAACCATATGCGCACATTCACGGGGAGCGATGGGCGGTTTTATCGCGATGAACTTTGCCTTGACGGTACGAACGGAAAAACAATCGCCCTGCGCGATATAAAGGGGCTTATCCCCGGTGATAGGGAAAAGGCTATTTTGAATCAATGGGAAACGGTTCTGCAATGGGCAAAGAAAGCAGAAAACTAGCCCTTCTTTGACATATGGTGTATATCAGATTTACGCTGAACTGGATACATCGCACGTTGACGAAACGACGGGCAATACAATTTGGGATAACGTGGAATTGCATACTGCTCTTGCGGGCTTGAAAACGCTTGTCAAAGACTATTACAATTCTGAAATCGTCCCAGTGCTTTTTGAATATGAGTTTATAAAATAACAAAAACGGCGGCAGGCTTTTGGAGTTTGCCGCCATTTCATTTGTTTTTTCGCTTGCAATACAGCTTCAAGTCTGCCTTGTAGCCCTCGAACGGGTCGATGTGAACAATATCGTACTGCACGCCCCGGAACAGTATCATGTGGCTTGTGGTAAGGTTAGCCCGGTAGCCGATTTGAAACAGCGCAAACAAAAAGCAGGCAGTGTCGTGGAAAGGAGGAGGAAAGCGACACTGCCTGCTGTATAGGAACCCCTGAACATTGCGGCTTGGTCAGGAGGGATTTGGTAGTCTGTCCGCCGTTCTGGCTATTGCCTCGCATAGAAACGGGAGACAGTTTTTTATGGGCCTGCTGTGCGCCGCTGCTGCGGCCGCACCCGCAGGGAAATGTGCCTGCATGGGCTTTTGCGGGGAGAACCTTTCGGAGGTTATGGGGGATATCCGTTCCGTTCTCCCTGAATGCACCCTTATTATGCCAGACAATCGTGGCAATTCTTTGTGGTAAATTTGAACAGTTTGCAAATATTGCAGTTTGCGTTTGTAATGTCCGAGCAACATCCGCAAACTGCATATCGCAAATATGCCGTTTTGACAGGCACTGTTTTTGAAAATTGCGATAAACGCCCTGCCCATGAAAAAAGACTGCTGAAAAGTCCGCGCTTCTCAGCAGTCCGAATCTGTAATTTTTCCGCGTTACACCCCAAAGAACTCCTTGGCGATGTCGGCGCTGCGCTTAGCGTCCTTGGCGTACCAGTCCGCGCCGATCTTTTCGGCGTATTCCGGGGTCAGCACGGCACCGCCTACCATGATCTTGCAGTCCAGCTGCGCCGCGTGCAGGGCGGCGATGGTCTCCTCCATGCTTTTCAGGGTGGTGGTCATCAGGGCGGAAAGGCCTACCAGATGCACGTCCTTTTCCCGCACGGTGTCCACCACCGTCTCCACCGGCACGTCCCGGCCAAGGTCCAGTACCTCAAAGCCGTAGTTTTCCAGAATGACCCGGACGATGTTCTTGCCAATGTCGTGCACATCGCCCTTGACGGTGGCAAGGACGATACGCCCCTTGCTGGCGCTGCCCTCGCCCTTTTGGGCAATGGCAGTTTTGATCTCCTCAAAGGCGCTCTGGGCGGCGCTGGCAGCCTGCAGCAGCTGCGGCAGGAACAGGGTGCCTTTTTCGTACTTGGCACCCACGATGTCCAAAGCGGGGATCAAGGCTTCGTCCACCACCTCCAGCGGCTGCTTTTCTGCCAGCAGGGCGCGGGTATGGGCGGCGGCGTCACCTTTCAAGCCCTTTTCCACCGCTTTCATCAGGGCGGCGTAGGGGCCGGTAAGCTCTGCTTCGGCAGCACTGGCGGCAGGCACGGCTTTTGCAGCCTGTGCCAGCGCAGTGCTGGCGGGCACGCGGTCGGCAAAGCGCTCGATGTACTTTGTGCTCTGCTTGTCCCGGTTGGTCAGCACGTTGTAGGCATACACCGCCGCCATCATCTCTTCGCTGGAGGGGTTCATGATGGCAAGGTCCAGCCCGGCGTACATGGCCATGGTCAGGAAGGTGGTGTTCAGGTAGGTGCGGCAGGGCAGACCAAAGCTGATGTTGGACACGCCCAGCACGGTGCGCACTCCCAGCTCCTTTTTGCAGGCTTCCAGCGCCTGCACCGTGGCAAGCACATCCTCCTGCTGGGCGCTGGCGGTCAGGGTAAGGCAGTCGATGTAGATATCCTCCCGGGGGATGCCCGCTGCCAGTGCCGCTTCGGTGATGCGGCGGGCAATGGCCACGCGGTCTGCGGCCTTGGGCTGGATGCCTTTTTCGTCGATGGCAAGCCCCACGATGGCGGCTCCGTACTTTTTGCACAGCGGCAGGATGGCGGCAAGCTTTTCCGGCTCGCCGTTGGTGGAGTTGACGATGGGCTTGCCGTTGTACACCCGCAGACCCCGCGCCAGCGCTTCCACGTTGGAGGAATCCAGCTGCAGGGGCAGGCTGGTCACGCTTTGCAGCGCCTTGACCACCTGCTCCATCAGCACCGGCTCATCCACGCCGGGTGCGCCCACATTCACGTCCAGGATCTGCGCCCCGGCTTCTGCCTGACTGACGGCCTGTTCCAGCACATAGTTCATGTCGCCCTCCCGCAGTGCCTGCTGGAAGCGCTTTTTGCCGGTGGGGTTGATACGCTCGCCCACCACCGTGATGCCGTCCACCGTAACGGTGTCCACCGGGGTGCACAGCACTGAGGGCATCCGGTGCGCGGGACGCCCCGGGGTGCAGCCTGCAAAGGTGCCGTTGAGCAGCTTGATGAACTCCGGGGTGGTGCCGCAGCAGCCGCCGGCAGCAAACAGGTGCAGCTCCCGGTAGGGCTTCATTTGCAAGGCGAACAGCTGCGGGGTGATGTCGTAGCCGCTGCCGTCCGCCCGGGGCAGACCGGCGTTGGGCTTGACAAACACCGGAAAGTTGCCGGGCACGGCTTCTGCCAGCCGCTTTGCCATGGGGAAGATCTCCTTGGGGCCAAGCGAGCAGTTGATGCCCACGGCGTCTGCGCCCAAGCCCCGGGCGGTGGCGGCAAAACTTTCCACCGTACAGCCGGTAAAGGTGCGCCCGCCTGCTTCAAAGCTCATGCTTGCCAGAATGGGCAGGCGGGTATTCTCTTTGGCAGCCAGCAGGGCGGCCTTCAGTTCATACAGGTCGGTGTAGGTCTCAAAAAAGATCAGGTCTGCCCCGGCGGCTTCGCCTGCCTTGACGATGCGGGCATACTCGGCCACAGCATCCTCAAAGGCCAGCGTTCCGCTGGGCTCCAGCAGCTCGCCCAGCGGGCCTACGTCCAGCGCGGTCAGCGCACCGTAGGGCGCACAGGCGCGCTTGCAGTTTTCGATACCTGCTGTGATGATCTGTTCCAGCGTGTAGGCGCTGCCCGCCAGCTTGTGGGCAGAAGCGCCGAAGGTGTTGGCGTTGACGATGCGGCTGCCCGCCGCAGCGTACTGCCCATGGATGCCCTCAATGAGCGCAGGGTCGGTGATATTCAGCTCTTCCGGGCGTGCACCCAGCTTGAGCCCGGCGGCTTGCAGCATGGTGCCCATGCCGCCGTCCAGCAGGATAGTATTGCTCTGCTTGAAAAGTTCATTCACTTGCACAGGTCTTTCCCCTCTTTCTGTATTCGCAGCGGGTGCGCAGCACACAATGGCCGCACCCGGCCAGTTGTCCCTTTACCGGGTGGTCGCTGACCCCCAGCAGGGCGGTCACACTCTTGCGCGGGGTCATCAGGTTGGTGTCGGTGACGCACAGCCCCACCTTGCGCGCAGTGTCCAGCGCCGCTGCCACCAGCGGCTGCACCGCGATGTCCCAATCGCCGTAGCCGGGCGAAAAGCGCCCGGTCAGATACTTTCCCTCAGCGGCCGCCCACTGGCGCAGCTGTGCCTCGGTGGCATCGGCGGTCTGCTCGGCCAGTGCGCTGCCCAAGGCATCGGAGGCCACCCCGGCGGCGATGTCGCCCACGCCCGCCCGGCGGATCTGGGCATCCACCCCGGGGCCCAGCGTTACCGCCAGCAGAATGGCCTGCCCGCAGCCTTTCAGGTGCTTGTGCACGTCCTCGCCGGGCAGAAGTCCGGCATCGGTCAGGGCGGGGGCATCTGCCAGCAGCCACACCGCCCGGGGCGTCGCTGCCGCCAGCAGCGGCACCGCGCACTTTTGCAGCAGCGCCAGCGTGGCGGCGTCCGGCTCGCCGTGCGCGCCGAAATACCGCGCCGCCTGTACAAGATCTACGGCCTGCGGTTTTTCTATCGCCAGCGGGCGGGGCACACCGATCGCCATGGACTACACCTCCTTACTTCGCTCGAATAAAGTACTATTCAGTATACCGCACTTGTGGGCTTTTATCAATCCCGCAAAAGGGGAGGAAATAGAAAAAGGCTGCTCTGTTTTTGGAAAACGGTCTTGCAGTGTGCGCAGTTTTTGCACACATTCGGATTTTTACCGGCAGTTTCACAAGCAAAACAAAAACGCACGCTGATCCTTACCGAATCAACGTGCGTTTGCAGTATCGGAGTGGCGAGACTCGAACTCGCGGCCTCCTGCTCCCAAAGCAGGCGCGCTACCAACTGCGCAACACCCCGGCATCTGGCGGCACGGCTGCACCGCCAGAATATAGTATATCTTTTTTTGCGCGGTTCGTCAATACAGAATCCGCAGTTAGGGGCATCGGTACTTTTCGACTTTTTCAGCCAATAAAAGCAGCAGTGAGGAAGCGGGCGATGACAGGCATCTTTTGCAAAAGGCGAGGTTTTGGTGCAACTGCCGAAAAGCGGATGCAAAAACTGGACAGAACACAAAACTTGTTGCGCTCTAGTTGCAAGCAAGCCGGAAAGGTGCTATCATAACACTATATCGCCGGGAAGTGCGGCGGTGGGAAATTAGACAGAGGCTGAAAAGAAAGGCACGGCGTAAGCGATGACGATACAGGAATGCTATAAAAAGATGGGCGCGGACTATCAGGAGGTGTTGGGACGGCTGCACAACGAAGCCATGATTGGCAGATTTGTGCGGATGTTTTTGCAGGACGACAGCTTTCAGATCCTGGAGGAAGCGCTGCGCAGGGGAGACGTAAAAGAGGCATTCCGTGGGGCGCATACCCTCAAGGGCGTCTGCCAGAATCTTGGCTTTTCCAACCTGTATGCGCCCGCCTATACCCTGACCGAGACCCTGCGCGCCGGGCAGCTGGAGGGCACACAGGAGCAGTTTGCAAAGGTGGAAGAGCAGTATCAATGCACGATGGACGCCATCCGTGCACTGGACTAAAATAGAATGCGGTGTCGGGCGGCTTTCGGGCTGCCCGGCATTGTTCTTTTATGGGATGCGTCTGAAAGCACAGAACCGCCCCCTTGTGCCGCCGCACAGTTTGCGGTATGATAGACAAAAAAGAGGGAAGGAGACTCCATTATGTCCAAACATATCCTTGTCTGTCTGCCCATCAGCGCAGAGCAGAGGACCCGCATTGAGGCGGTGCAGGGCTTTGCATATCGCTTTACCACCCCGGATACTGCCACGGTGGAGGATGCCCTGTGGGCAGATGCCGTGCTGGGCAATCTGCCGGTGCCGCTGATCCGGCAGAACGGCCATCTGGAGTGGTTTCAGTCCAACGCAGCGGGCCCCAATAACTATCTGGAGCCGGGGGTGCTGCCGGAGAAGTGCATCGTGACCAACGCCACCGGTGCTTATGGGCTTGCCATCAGTGAGTGTATGCTGGCAATGTGGCTCAGCCTGCTCAAGGAGCTGCCCACCTATCGGGACAACCAGCGGGAACACCGCTGGGCACCCACCGGCCACTTTGTGGGCAGCATTGCGGGCAGCCGGGTGCTGTGCGTGGGCATGGGCGATATCGGCTCGAACTTTGCCCGGCGGGCGTATGCGCTGGGGGCAGAGGTGGTAGGCGTGCGCCGCACCGTGCACCCGGATACTCCCTGCCCGGACTACTGCACCCGTGTGGTGGCGCAGAGCGCATTGGACGCAGAGCTGCCGCAGGCCGACCTTGTGGCGCTGAGCCTGCCCGGTACGCCGGAGACACTGCATCTGTTCGGCGCCGAGCGGCTGGCGCTCTGCAAGCCCGGTGCTATCCTGCTCAATGTGGGGCGTGGCACTGCCGTGGACGGCGAGGCGCTGGCAGCCGCCGTGCACAGCGGGCAGCTTTCCGGCGCAGGGCTGGACGTGACCGACCCCGAGCCGCTGCCGCCGGAGCATCCTCTGTGGGCGGAGCCGAACGTGATCATCACGCCCCATGTCACCGGCGGCTTCAGCCTGCCCAAGACGCTGGACAACATTGTGGATATCTTTGCACATAACCTCAAACGCTATGCCGCCGGCCAGCCGCTGGATAACCAGATGGACCGCCGCACCCAGTACGCCAGCGGCGCACGGCTGCAAAGCACGCTGTAAAAAGCAAAAACTGCCGCACAACTGTGCGGCAGTTTTTGTTTTTGTAGTTTACAGCATCACTGCGCCTGTGCAAGGCAGGCGTCCATGGCGGTAAAGATGGCCTCGCTGGTCATGGTGGAACCGGTGATGGCGTCCACACCGGCGGTGGAGCCGGTCTGTGTCAGCTGGGCAGCCAGCGTCTCGGCAGCTTTGCCGCCCAAGTCCGGGGTCTCGGCAGAGGCGTCCACTTGTACGGCGGTCACCTTGCCGCCGGTCACGGTGACTGTGACGGTCACTTCACTCAGGCAACCCTGCGCAGAGGAGGTGTAGCTGCCATCGGTCAGAGGTGCGGCGTTGTCGGCGGCGGGTACGGTGCCGGTGTTGTGGATATACAGGTTCAGCACAATGCCCATCAGCACGGTGGCCACCAGCATGAGCAGGATATTACGGGTCATTTTTGCGGTCATGGTATGGTATCTTCTCCTTGAGGATGATTATTTTGCGGGCTTGAAGCTGTCGCGCAGGGTGACTACCCGGTTGTACACGCCGGGGTTCTTGCTGTCCGGGGTAAAGAAGCCGGTGCGCACGAACTGGAACTTTTCGCCGGGCTTTGCGTCCTTCAGGCTCTCTTCCAGCTTGCAGCCGGTGCGCACGGTGACGCTTTCCGGGTTCAGGTAGTCCTTGTAGTCACTGCCCTCGGGGATGCCGTTCATGTTGGCTTCGGTGAACAGCTTATCGTACAGGCGCACCTCGGCGTCCACGCAGTGTGCGGCGCTTACCCAGTGGATGGTGCCTTTGACCTTGCGGCCGTCGGCGGGGTTGCCGTTGCCGGTCTCGAGGTCGGCAGTGCAGTGGATGGCGGCGATGCTGCCGTCGGCGTTCTTGTCCACGCCGGTGCACTTGACGATATAAGCACCCATCAGGCGCACCTCGCCGTCCACGGTCAGGCGCTTGAACTTGGGAGGCGGAACCTCGGCAAAGTCCTCGGCGTCGATCCACAGCTCGCGGGTAAAGGCTACCTTGCGGGTGGTGGTATCGTTGGCTTCGCGGTTGGGGTTGTTGGCTACGTCAAAGTATTCGGTCTTGTCGGCAGGGTAGTTGTCCACCACCAGCTTGACCGGCTCCAGCACGGCAATGCGGCGCTGTGCGGTCAGGTCCAGCTCGCTGCGGATGCAGGCTTCCAGCTGACGCATATCAATCAGGTTGTCAGACTTGGAGATACCGGCTTCCCGCACAAAGGTGAAGATGGAGGTGGGGGTGTAGCCGCGGCGGCGCAGACCGCACAGGGTGGGCATACGGGGATCGTCCCAGCCGTCCACGATGCCCATTTCCACCAGCTCACGCAGGTAGCGCTTGCTCATGACCGTGTTGGTCATGTTCAGGCGGGCGAACTCGCGCTGCTTGGGGAACTCGGCACCAAAGATGTTCTCGATGACCCAGTTGTACAGCGGACGATGGTTCTCGAACTCCAGACTGCACATGCTGTGGGTGATGCCCTCGATGGCGTCCTGAATGGGGTGGGCGAAGTCGTACATGGGGTAGATGCACCACTTGTTGCCCTGACGGTGATGCTCGGCGTACTTGATGCGGTAGATGGCCGGGTCACGCATATTCATGTTGGGACTTGCCAGATCGATCTTGGCACGCAGGGTCTTTTCGCCCTCCTTGAACTCACCGGCACGCATCCGGCGGAACAGGTCGAGGTTTTCTTCCGGGCTGCGGTCGCGCCACGGAGAGGGGCGGGAGGGCTTGCCGGCATCGGAGCCGCGGTACTCGCGCATCTCCTCGCGGGTCAGGTCATCCACATAAGCCTTGCCCTCGGTGATGAGCTTCTCGGCGTACTCGTAGCACTTATCAAAGTAATCGCTGCCGTAGAAGATGCCGCCGTTGGGGTCGGCACCCAGCCAGTGCAGATCCTCGATGATGCTGTTCACGTACTCCTCACCCTCGCGGGCAGGGTTGGTGTCGTCCAGACGCAGGTTGAACTTACCGCCGTACTGGTTTGCAATGGACCAGTTGATGTAGATGGCCTTGGCACTGCCGATGTGCAGGTAGCCGTTGGGCTCGGGCGGGAAGCGGGTATGGATCTCGCGGATTTTGCCTTCGGCCAGATCGGCGTCGATGATGTCGGTCAGAAAGTTTTTATCTGCCATGTGTTTTCCCCCTGTCAAAGGCACAAAGTGCCTATATATTCCATAATACTATATAATACACTATTTTTACTGCACCTTCAAGATGAAAGCCGGAACTTCTGGGGCAAATGCGCATTTTTGCGTGGAATTTTGCTGTGAATTGCCCGATTTCCACAACTTTTTCCCTATCCCTTGACACCGCCGTGCAAGGAGAGTATATTTTTGCATGGCATACAGCGCATTTTGCCGTGCTTAAAATAGGAGGAACCCCATGAACAGTTTAAAAGAAGCGTTCAGCATGAAAAATATGCTGAAGAATTTAAATTTCTTCGGTGAGCTGAATCTCGGCCTGATCCTGACGGCGGTCGGCATCGTTTACTTTAAAAATCCCAATCATTTTGCATTTGGCGGCACCTCGGGCCTGTCCATTCTGCTGGCAGACCTGTTCCCTAAGATCAACGTGGGCGGCTTTATGTGGATCATCAACCTGATCCTGGTAGTGCTGGGCTTCGTCTTTCTGGGCATCAAGACCATGGGCTGGACGATCTATTCTTCCTTTGCGCTGTCCTTTTTTGTGTCGGTGTGCGAGTGGCTCTATCCCGTCAACGTTTCCATGAGCGGCGATGCCATGCTGGATCTGGGGTTCGCCGGGTTCCTGCCGGCGCTTGGTTCGGCCATCGTGTTCGACATCGGTGCATCCACCGGCGGTACGGATATTGTGGCCCTGATCCTGGCAAAATATACCTCTATGGAGATCGGCAAGGCCCTGATGGTCAGCGATATCCTCATCGTGCTGGCGGCGGCATGGCGGTTTGGCATGGGCACCGGCCTGTACTGTATCCTGGGCCTGATCGCCAAGAGCTTTGTGGTGGATGGTGCCATCGAGAACATCCGCCTGCGCAAGGTGTGCACCATCGTGACGTCCAACCCACAGCCCATTCTGGACTTCATCATCAAGGAAATGAACCGTTCCGCTACCGTGGAAAAGGCTTACGGCGCTTACACCCACCACGAGCTGAGCTTGCTGGTGACGGTGCTGACCCGCCGTCAGGCCCTGCAGCTGCGCAACTTCCTGCGTGAGAACGACCCCCGGAGCTTTATCACCATCGTCAACTCCAGCGAGATCATCGGCAAGGGTTTCCGCTCCTTTAATTGAATATCAACGGGATTCGGCGGGCAGAGAGCAGCAGGCTCTCTGTGAAAAGGGTACGCTTCATCGGGGAAAAGTAGAAAAATAGAACGAATAATCGAAATGCTTTTAAAAATCCGGGGGATATTTGGCAGTGTTTCCATTGCGGCGGATTCAGGATAATGGTATAATAAAAGTGTATGGCATTCTGGAACGGAATGCTGCTTATAAGAGAATCAAAGGAGAAAAAAAATGAATTATCCTGATGTATATTCTGAAATCGATGCAAATGAGATGGTATATATCGTCGGCGGTTCGCCGGATTACATGGGTCTGTTCAATTATCTGATCGGCAATTATCTGCGTGACGCGGTGCTGAGCGATGCGCGCTCTGCGGTGTGGAACAGTGCAAAAAAAGGTTCGCTCACTCCGATGGAGGACTGGATGAAGAATTTCTGGAATATGAACATCTTTGCCAAGACCGGTTACCTTTACGGTGTCTTCCGCCTTGGTGAAACGATTATGGGATATCTGAATAAGTGACATTGAAAATGAAACAGACACAAAAACACAAGAGGCTTCTGATCGCAGGGGGCGTGCTTGCAGTGATGGCTCTTTGTGCTGCAGCATGGTTTGGCTTTACTGCGATGGGAAATGCGCAGTTGGAAGCGGACTCCGCACTGGAGAAACCGGGCAGTTCCTGCGAAAGCGTTGAGAAGGTTACGGTCACAGACGATGAATTGAGTCAGCTGATCAAGGGAGATATCACGCTGGACAGCGTTCTGCAGGATGCGGGCGGAATCGCTTTTGAATCGGATGAAGAGAGCAGCTCTGAAAAGACGGAACAAACTGCCGGGTCGGAGCAGGCGGCATCTTCGCAGCATTCGGCTGCTTCCAGCAAAACAATCGATAAGCCTCAAGCAGAAAGCAGCCCCCAGAAAACACAATCGGCTGCGTCTGCGTCTGCGTCTGCGTCAAGCAAGCCCGCACCTGCAGGATACGAAGAAGAACTCAAGGCACTGATCCGGCAGGTGTATGCGGTCAAGGCGCGTGCGGAAAACGGCTTGAACGCCTGCATTGCGGAATCAAAAGCAGAATACAGGGCGCTTCCGAAAAGTCAGAAAACGCAGACGAGGAAACTTATGATCGTTCTTTCCAAGTCGAGCGAGTTGAATGCGTTGCAGGCTTCCTGTGATAAGGAAATGGACAGCATCGTGAGCCAGATGCGCACAATTCTGCAGGAAAACGGACAGAGCACGGCTTTGGCTGATCAGGTGATGGAAACATATAAGGCCGAGAAGAGCGCACGCTATACGGAACTGAAAAACAAATTTTACAGTTGATTCGAAAAAGCCCATGCCCGTACAAAGATGAAACAATGAGACGACCGGAGGATGGAAAATTTTATGGAAAAACAAACCGAGTATGAGCAGGAGATCGATCTGGTTTCACTGTTCTTCGCTGTTCTGCACAAATACCGGCAGATCTTTGCAGCGGCAGTTGCCTGTGCGGTGCTGTTTGGCGCAGTTGGCATGTTCAAACATGTGCGCAGCCAGAAGGCGGCAGAAGCTGCATCTGAAAATGGTGAAGAGATCGTCCGAACGGCAGAAGAGCAGAAGTATGAAGAGGACATGGTCGAATACCGTGCTGCTCAAACAGCGCACGACAAAAATGTTGCGAGCTACAATCATCAGCTGAAGCAGAATGAAGCGGATCAGGCCCGTGCAGAGTTCGATATTAAAAATGCGCAGGAGTACATTGACAAGTCTGTGCTGAACAGTCTGGATCCGTATAATGTCAATGTGGCAAATGCGGTCTTTTATATTACCACCGATTACAAGATCCTGCCGGGCATGGACTACCAGAACCCGGATTACACCGGCGCGGTGCTCAGCGCTTATTCCAGTCTGCTGACGAGCCACGAAACGATCGGAGCGATCGCGGAGCAGTTCGGGATGGAAGAACGCTATATGCGCGAACTGATCACGGTTTCGGTGGACAGCGGAACCCGACTGCTGACCATCAGTACGGAAGGCAAGGATGCCCAGCAGGCAAATGACATCATGGATGCCATGCTGAAGCGTTTTGCCCAGTTATACGATGTCATTGAGAGTACTGTGGGTGAACATGAGACCACGCAGGTTTCTCTCAGCAGCACCACAACCGTGCTGACCAGTCTGAGAGATCAGCAGCAGAACACCCGTGACAATATGATCCAGCTGCAGAACAATCTGACCGACCTCCAGAGCAATCACGAACTGCTGGAGCAGAGTATCCAGACGGCGGACAAAGATTTTGCGGCAACGGAAAAACCGAAAGATCCGAAGGGTGCGGGCAACTCCGCTGTGAAATATGCTGCGATAGGCTTCCTGCTGGGAGCCGTACTGGTGGCCGGCGCTACTGTATGCAGTTTCCTGGTGGAAGGAAAGGTTTGCGCGGCAGATGAACTGCAAAAATACTGCGGCATCGGGGTGCTTGGCACACTGGCAAACGATGCTTCTCAAAAGGCAAAGGGGCTGGATGCAGCCATCAACAAGCTGGAAAAACGGCCGGACGGCAGTATGAACGGCGCGATGGTCGAGTTGATTGCAGCGACGATTCACAGCCGTGTGCCGCAGGCAGAGAATATCCTGATCACGGGCGACATCTCTGCCCAGCAACTGGCTTCCCTGCGGGATGCGCTGCAGGCGTGCAGCGTGCTGAAAGGAACGACCGTTGCATCGGCTGACAGCATTCTGGTCAGTTCGGCAGCTGTGCAGCAGGCTGCACAGGCGGATGTGATCCTTTTGGCGGCAGACTGCGCCTGCTCCAAGTACCGAACAGTCAGCGCGCAAAATGAGAAGATCCGGGAGCTTGGCAAGGAAGTGCTTGGCTGCATCTTGTATGCATGAGGCGGCGGAGCCAGCTATTGACGAACCGCTCCAAAAACGATATACTATATTCCGGCGGTGCAGCAGTGCCGCCGGATGCCGGGGTGTTGCGCAGTTGGTAGCGCGCCTGCTTTGGGAGCAGGAGGCCGCGAGTTCGAGTCTCGCCACTCCGATATGACAAAAAGCCACGATGAACCGTTCACAAATGCGGTTTTGTCGTGGCTTTATTTGTTGCAAGTCCCCTGAGATCCGGCTGGAAGATGCCTTATTTGTGCGTTACCGTCTCAAAAACCATCCCTGCGCTAAAGGGCAAATGCGCATCCGGCAGCTTTCCGATTTTGTTCTTTTTTTATTTACAAACAGTACCTTGACACCGAAATATCCTTTTTGTAATCTGAAAGAGTATTCTGAATGTAAGTGAATGCCGTCCCGAATCAATACGGTTTTTTCGGGCAGGGCGGCAGGAAGTTTCTCCAGCGAATGTCCTGGGGTGGTACCTCGCTTCCGCAGGCAGCAGGGCGGGACTGGAGTCCCGGGCTGTTCGCAGAGAAAGCTTCCTGATGGCCTGCCAAGTGAGCGCAAGCTGACGGCAACGGGAGAAAGGAGCAACTATCAATGGATCATCTGCAGAACGTAATGGGATACTTCGACCAGCAGCAGCCGCTGTGCGCCGAACACGACCGCATCAGCAAGGATCTGTACAAGGAGTTTGGCGTTAAAGCGGGCCTGCGCGACGAAAACGGCAAGGGCGTGCTGGCGGGCCTGACCAATATCTCCGATATCCGCGCCTTCCAGTATGTGGACGGGGTGAAAAAGCCTGCCGACGGTCAGCTGCTCTACCGCGGCTACGACGTGAAAGACCTGATCCGCGGGTCGTCCGGCAGCCGCTTTGCCTTTGAGGAAGCGGGCTATCTGCTACTGTTCGGTGAGCTGCCCACGCAGGAAAAGTTGGAAGAGTTCTGCCGCGTGCTGGGCGAGTGCCGCACCATGCCCACCAACTTTACCCGTGATGTGATCATGAAGGCCCCCAGCCACGATATCATGAACTCCATGGCCCGCAGCGTGCTTACACTGGCATCCTACGACCCCAAGGCCGGTGATCTGGAAATTTCCAATGTGCTGCGCCAGAGCATCCAGCTGGCCGGCATCTTCCCCATGCTGGCCGTGTACAGCTACCATGCCTATAACCACTACGAAAAAGACGGCAGCATGTACATCCACCGGCCGGACCCGGAGCTTTCCACCGCAGAGAACTTTTTGCGGATGTTGCGCCCGGATATGAAGTACACCGAGCTGGAAGCCCGCGTGCTGGATGTGGCATTGCTGCTGCATGCCGAGCACGGCGGCGGCAACAACTCCACCTTTACCACCCGCGTGGTCACTTCGTCTGGCACCGATACCTACTCGGCCATGGCGGCTGCCCTGTGCTCCCTCAAAGGCCCGCGCCACGGCGGTGCCAACCTGATGGTGATGCAGATGATGCAGAACATCCGCGAGAATCTGCACGACCAGGAGGACGAAGAAGAGCTGGAAACCTACCTGAAAAAGCTGCTGCACGGCGAAGCCTTTGACCGCAAGGGCCTGATCTACGGCATGGGCCACGCGGTCTACTCCCTCAGCGACCCCCGTGAGGTGGTGTTCAAGGGCTATGTGGAGCAGCTGGCCCACGAGAAGGGCCGGGACAAGGATTTGGCCCTGTACGCCAAGATCGAGCGCATGGCCCCGCAGCTCATCGCCGAGGAACGGAAGATCTTCAAGGGCGTCAGCCCCAACGTGGATTTCTACAGCGGCTTTGTGTACGATATGCTGGGCATCCCCATGGAGCTGTACACTCCGCTGTTTGCCGTGGCCCGCATCATGGGCTGGAGTGCCCACCGCATCGAAGAGCTGCTCAGCGCCAACAAGATCATCCGTCCGGCCTACAAGAGCCTGGGCGGCACCCACGACTACATCCCGCGGGATGCACGATAACAGGAGGGCTGTGTCATGAAACAGGAAGCCATGCAGAAGCACTCGGAAGAATGGTTCTTCTTGCACAATTTTGACGTGGACCGGGTGTTCAGCACCATCCGGCGCACGGATTATCTGGTGCTGTTCTACATCAAGATGCGGCAGGAGAGCCACCCGGACGAGAAACTCTATCTGGCCGACCTTGCCGCCGAGATGGGCGTGAAGGTGACCGAGCTGTCCAAAGGCATCGAGAAGCTGCAGGACCAGGGCTATGTTCGCTGGCTCACCGACCGGGAGGCCGGCCGCACCTATGTGGAGCTGACCAGCAAGGCCGTGGAGCTGATGGCCGAGGAGCGCGATTTCATGAAGCGCTGCTATGCCCGCCTGCGCACCGAGCTGGGGGACGAAGAGCTGCGCCGCACCGTGGACACCCTGCAGCACATGCGGGACATCCTGAAGGACGAGCGGGAGCGCGGCGCATAAACCGCCGCCCGCAAACAAAAGATACTGCCGAAAAAGGCCCCGCTTCCGGGTGTGAACTGCACCCCATTTGTTAGACAGTATGGTATACTGTTTAGGAAATGGGGTGT
>OGOD01000945.1_pt1 | contig 21516 bp, 18 predicted proteins | sample 1573631 | NCBI WGS metagenome assembly OGOD01 (sample SAMEA2581895, study PRJEB24529) | metagenome | biome: Human gut stool | place: China | collected 2011
ATGGCCCCTATGGGGCCGTTCTGCAAACCCCGCGTTTTCACGCGGGGTTATGATTGAGACCACCGGGCACGAAAAAGGGAAAAAGCTGTTTTTGCAGATCACCAACAGCTGTCTGCCGGACGTGCAGTTCCGGGAGGGCGTCCCGGTCACCGACCGCACCGGTCACGGGCTTGGAGTGCGCAGCATCTGCGCCATCTCGGAGCGGTACGGCGGCCTGACCAGCTTTGCCGCTAAGGATGGGCAGTTTACCCTGCGGGTAATGTTATAATAAAAAGGGACTCGAAAACGCCTGCGGCGTTTCCAAGTCCCTTTTTATAGAAAGATGTTATAATTGCTGCTTTGCCAGCACGTCAGAGGTAGGGGTCTGGAATACCGGGATGTCGGCATAGGGGTCGGCAGCGGTGTCGGCGGGCAGACTCTTCATATATTCGTCCATGGCGACAGCCACCTTCTTGGCAACAGCCACGGCTTCCACCACGGTGCGTGCGCCCATGACGGCGTCGCCGCCGGCAAACACGCCCTCGCGGGTGGTGCGGCCGTCCTCGCTGACGCTCAGCAGACCCTTCTGATTAGTCTCGATGCCGGTCGTGGTCTTGACGAGGTTGCTCTCAGAGCCCTGACTGACCGACACGATGACGCCGGTGTGGGGGTAAAAAGTCTCACTGCCCTCTACCTGCGTGAACTTGCCGTCCTCGCCCTTGACGGTATCGCGGCAGATCAGGCCGTTTTCCCGGATCTCCACCGGTGCCTTGCAGAAACGGAAGCCCACGCCTTCCAGCTTGGCGTAGCTCACCTCGTACTCAGAGGCGCTGATGCAGCTTTCGTCCCGGCGGGCGTAGCAAGTAACGTGACGGGCACCGTTGCGGATGGCAGTGCGGGCGCAGTCCATGGCGGAGTTGCCCACGCCGATGACAGCCACGTCATCGCCCAGACGGAAAGCCTTGGAGTTTGCCAGATAGTCGATGCCAAAGGCTACGTTGCCAAGGCTCTCGCCCTTGATGTGCATAGCGTTGGCTTTCCACAAACCGGCACCGATGAACACGCTCTTGTAGCCGTCGCGGAACAAATCGTCGATGGTGATGGTCTTGCCGATGGTGGTATTGGGGCGCACCTTGATGCCCTTCAGCTCCAGATGACGGTACTGGAAATCGTCCAGCACACTGTCCGGCAGGCGGTAGTTGGGGATACCGTAGCGCATCACGCCGCCGATCTTATCCCGGGCGTCAAAGATGGTCACATCGTAGCCCCAGCGTGCCAGCAGCACCGCGATGGTCAGGCCTGCCGGGCCGGAGCCCACCACAGCAGCCTTCATGCCGTTTTTCGGGGCAGGGCCTGCGGTCATCTTGTTGGCATAGGTGGTGGAGATATAGTCCTCGATGATGGAAAAGTGCACCGGGTCGTGGCTGGGCATCCGGTTGCGGATGCAGTGACCCTCGCACTGCTTTTCGTGGTTGCACACCAGACTGCACACGGTGGTCAGAGGGTTGTTTTCAAACAGCATCCGGCCTGCATCATCCATCTGGTTTGCCTTGAGCAGACGGATGACCTCCGGGATATTGGTGTGGATGGGGCAGCCCTCCTGACACATCGGCTTTTTGCAGCCGAGGCAGCGGTTGGCTTCGTCCAGAACATGAAGTGCCATGGGTTCCTCCTTGTGTTTCCCCTGCGGGGACAGTCGTTTTTTACAGGTTCGTTGTATCCAACATTGCATTACTTTAATCATACACCCGAACTGCGTCGGATACAAGAGGGCACAATATAAAATTTTTCACGTTATTTTTTGTCAATTCGTCAAAAAGATAATTTTTTGACGATATATCCCGCCCATCGGCTCCGGTTTTGCCCGGCACAGCGCACCAAGGTCGCTGGCCCTGCTCTGGGCGGCAGCCATTTGGGCGCAGGTCTCGTTTTCCCGTGCCAGCCGCGCCAGCGAGTGGGACAGCGGCAGCGCCGTCTCCCCGGGCAGGGGCAGCGTTTCCTTGCGCGCGCCCAGCAGGTGCAGGTAGGGCGGCAGCGCCGGGGTCTGGGCGGTGTAGCCCAGCGCCGCATCCATTGCCAGCCGCCGCATCCGTGCCCGGGGGTAGCGCACGGTGGTCAGGGCGTCCAGCAGGGCGGGCAGGCTTGCGGTCTCCCGCACGGCGTTTTCCAGCCGGTGCTCCAACCCCTCGGATACCCCGCGCACTGCGGCAAAGGGGGCTTGCTCTGTGCAGGCTGCTCGCAGCAGTGCCAGCTCGCAGTGCCCCATGACTGCAAAATCCGTATACTTTCCGTCATATTCCGCCTGTTTATACAGCTTCAGCGCCTTTTGCGGCACATAAGGTGCCAGTGCCGCCGCGCCGCCCTCCGCCCAGAGTGCCCGCAGGGCGCTGGCGCTGGCAAAGGCTGCATGAGCACTTTCGGTCAGTGCCTGCCCGTGGTCTGCGCCCTGCCGGGGCAGGGCGATGGGCTGCATTTCTACATTCTGTTCTATGATGGCCTTACAATACTCTACGGCAAGATTGTTGTTGGGCTTGTCCAGCAGGGCGGCGATGTCTGACTCCGGGCACAGCGCCTGCACCGCCGCCTGCCGGGCGGCGGCAAAGCTGCGTGCCCCGGCGGCAAGCTGCTGTTTCAGCGCGGTGCGGTATGCTTCGCTGCACAGCACCCGGGCGGCTTTTTGCAGCAGGGCGGTGTCCGGGGTCTCTGCCCCAAAGACCAGCGCATCGCACCCGGCAGCAGCCAGAATGCGCACCCCCGCCCGGGCAAAAGCTTCGGCACCGGCGCAGGCACAGGGCGCAGGCAGGGCAAACACAAGGTCTGCTCCGCAGGCCAGCGCCGCCTGCACCCGCACCGCCTCCGGCAACAGCGGCAGCGCGCCCCGCTGGGTAAGCCCGCAGCTCATGGCCACGGCCACCCGCTGCGCCCCCAGCGCCCGCGCCTGTGCCAGCTGCCATGCGTGGCCGTTGTGGAAGGGGTCGTACTCCGCAATGATGCCTGCAAACTTCATGGAACTGCTCCTTTTCGCCAAAAGATTGTTAAAATTATATCGGATATACAGAAAAATCCTGCCGTTTCCGGGATTTGTGGGCAGGATATACAAAAACCTTGTACACAAGTTTTACCGCTTTGCCCGGGTTGCGCCTTGAAAAGCCGTCACGCCTATTATATAATAAACATAGGAATCTGTAAAATTCTGTCCGCAGTTTTTTCAGGATGCGGACGGTACAAAAATTTTCAGGAGGCAACACAGATGAAGATTCTGGTTATTAACTGCGGTTCTTCTTCCCTGAAGTATCAGCTGATCGATATGGACGGCGAAAAGGTGCTGTGCAAAGGCCTGTGCGAGCGCATTGGCATGGAGAGCAGCATGATCACTCACGAGGCCAACGGCACCAAGGCTACCACCCCGGCAATCTTCCCCACCCACACCGAGGCTTTTGCCGAGGTCGTGAAGAAGATGACCACCGGTGCAGGCAAGTGCATCAATGACGTGAGTGAGATCGACGCCATCGGCCACCGCGTCGTGCATGGCGGCGAGAAGTTCAAGAGCAGCTGCCTGATCACCGATGAGGTCATCAACACTCTGCGTGAGCTGAGCCCGCTGGCTCCTCTGCACAACCCCGCCGGTATTCTGGGTATCGAGGCCGCCCGCAAGGTGTTCGGCAACATTCCCATGGTGGCTGTGTTCGACACCGCCTTCCACAGCACCATGCCGCCGAAGGCTTATATGTACGCCATCCCCTACGAGTACTACGAGAAGTACGGCGTGCGCCGCTACGGCTTCCACGGCACCAGCCACAAGTACGTTGCCCACAAGGCAGCCGAGTATCTGGAAGAGCCCATTGAGCGCCTGAAGCTGATCACCTGCCATCTGGGCAACGGTTCTTCCATTGCCGCAGTCGATCAGGGCAAGGTCGTGGATACCTCCATGGGCATGACCCCGCTGGCCGGCCTGATGATGGGCACCCGCTGCGGCGACCTGGATCCCTCTGTGGTCAACTACCTGAAGTACACCCTGAACATCACCGGCCACCAGCTGGACGAGATCCTGAACAAGAAGTCCGGCCTGCTGGGCATCTCTGGTGTTTCCAGCGACAAGCGTGATGTGGAGGAGGCTGCTGCGGCCGGCAACAAGCGTGCACAGCTGGCTTCCGATATGCTGAACTACCAGATCAAAAAGACCATTGGTGCTTACATCGCTGCTATGGGCGGCGTGGACGCCATCGTCTTTACCGGCGGCATCGGCGAGCATGACGCCATTGCCCGTGCAAAGATCTGCCACCACATGGATTGGCTGGGCATCCGCATCGACACCGAGAAGAACAAGCACCCTGTTGGCGATGTGTGCGAGATCACCGCTTGGGGCGCAAAGGTGCGCACGCTGGTCATTGCTACCGACGAGGAGCTGATGATCGCCCGCGACACCAAGGAAGTCATCGAGAAGTAATCGCTTTCTCCGGAGCCGTGTTCCCGTTGGGGAGCACGGCTCCTTTTTTTCGTCGGAATGCCGGTTTGGCCCGGCCCGGATTGTGCCATATCCACAAAGAACAGGTGCTCGGACCGTTTTTTGGTTGACAAACGCGGAAATTAACGGTACAATAGGAAAGTCCTCAGCTAGAGGATATTTACTATTCAAGCCCCTGGTAAGCTAACTGATCAGCGCGATGGTCCCCAAAAACCAAAGGTATGGTTATAATCCTTCCGTGGGCAAGAACTGACAAAGAGGAGATACTACTATGTTTGAAGACAAGACTTTAGTCTGCAAGGACTGCGGTAAGGAGTTTGTTTGGACTGCTGGTGAGCAGGAGTTCTACGCATCTCGCGGCTTCGAGAATCAGCCCCAGCGCTGCAAGCCCTGCCGTGACGCACGCAAGAACGGCGTCCGTGGCGGCAACAACGGCGGTGAGCGTCAGATGTTCGATGCTGTCTGCGCAGCTTGCGGCAAGGCTTGCAAGGTTCCCTTCCAGCCCCGTGAGGACCGTCCGGTCTACTGCTCTGACTGCTTCGCTCGCATGAAGCAGAACTAAGCGCTGATTTTTCTTTAAATCGGTTCTGTTCCGGAGAGCTGTGGTTTTGCCGCAGCTCTCTTTCTTTATGCAAAAACTCCCTCAGACATCGTGCAGCGATGCCTGAGGGAGTTTGTTTTTACATCAACGGTGCGATCACCTTCAACAGCAGGCCCATCAGGCGCAGCAGCTTTTTGCCCTGCCAGACGCTCTGCAGGGTCGCTTCCACGGTGCGGCAGCGGGCCAGTGTGTCCTGAAAATCCGTCTCCATGTCGCGGATGCTGCCCACGCGGCGCATCCACACAGCGTTCTCAAAGTGATGGTACAGGCTGCGGTAGTCCAGATTGATGGTGCCCACCACGGCTTCCACTCCGTCCATCACCACCAGCTTTGCATGGGTGAAGCCGGGCGTCCACTCGCTGATCTTCACGCCTGACGACAGCAGCGCCTTGTAGTGCGTTTTGGCCAGCGCATAGGCGAACTGCTTATCCGGCACGCCGGGCAGGATCAGGTGCACATCCACGCCGCGCTCTGCCGCAAAGCGCAGGGCAGTTTCCAGCTCGCCGTCCAGAATGAGGTACGGCGTGATGATGTGCACATACTTCCGGGCACGGTTCAGCAGGTCGATGTACACCATCTCACCCACCCGCTCGCCGTCCAGCGGGCAATCGCCGTAAGGCACCACAAAGCCCTCTGCGCGGGCCGCCGGGACCTCCGGGCGCAGGAACTGCTCAAACTCCGGCTCCTGCAGCACACTCCACATCTGCAAAAACAGCGCGGTCATGGAGCGCACGCCTTCGCCCTCCAGCATGACGGCGGCATCCTTCCAGCGGCCGTATTTCTCCACATGGTTGATGTACTCGTCGGCCAGGTTCACCCCGCCGGTAAAGCCCACCCGCCCGTCAATGACCAGAATTTTGCGGTGGTCGCGGTAGTTGTAGTGGGTGGACACAAACGGCGTGACCGGCGCAAACACCTTGCACCGGATGCCCAGCGCTTCCAGCCGCTTGGGATAGTCCCGCGGCAGGGTGGAAAACTCACAGGTACCATCGTACATCACCCGCACATCCACGCCGCCGGCCGCTTTGCGGGCCAGCACCTCCAGGATGCGGCCCCACATGAGCCCTTCGTCGATGATGAAGTATTCCAGAAAGATGTAATGCTCCGCCGTTTCCAACTGGCGCAGCAGCTCGGCAAACTTGGCCTCGCCGCCGTTGAAGTAGGTCACAGCGGTATTGCCGTACACCGGGAAGCCGCCGCCCCGCCCCCGCAGGTAGCGCGCCAGCGAAGCCGCTCCGGGGCTGTCCGCCTCCAGACGCTGCTCCACCCCTTCCGGCTGGGGCAGCTGGGCGCGGGTCTGGCTTTCCAGATCCATCAGACGCTTTTTTAGGGCGTTGTGGCCGATGTCCGCCTTGGTGTACCAGAACAGCGGCACGCCCAGCACCGGCAGCACTGCAATGACCACCAGCCAGGTGATGCGCACGCTGTTGTCCATGTCGATGTTGAGCAGGTAGATCACCATGGCAGCCGTGACCAGCGCCGTGCCGCCCAGGTAATGGGGCAGCAGCTGCCCGAACCAGCGCAGCAGGCTGAACAGTGCCCCGAACTGCAGCAGCAGCAGCACCAGCACCAGCCCGAACCGACTGAAGATGGCGTGTACAAGGCCCTTCTGACCCTTTTTGAGCAGACGGATTCCGCCGTCCTCAAACACCTTTACTTTTTCTTTCATGTTCTGCTGCAGCTGTTGTGTTTGCATCCTGTCTGTTTCCTCCGTGGCAGGCCGCCTGCCGGTTGAAAAAATTGCACCCGACCGCCCTTCCGGGCTGTCAAAACCGGGCATTTTATGGTATGATAGATGGAACAGAAGGCCGCCGGGCCGCATACAGCCCCGACCGACCGTTGATTTCTTCTATTATAATCCATTTCTGTCGGTTTTTCCACCGGAGCCGACAAGGTTTTTGTGCAGGAGGAGTTTCGACTATGAACAATCTGATCATTGGCATTGCAGGCGGTTCCGGCAGCGGCAAGACCACCCTGGCCCTGCGGCTGAAGGAGCGCTTTGGCGAGGACGAGGTGCGGCTGATCTCCCACGACAGCGCTACTATAAGCGCCACGACGACCTGCCCTTTGAAGAGCGCTGCAAGCTGAACTACGACCACCCGGACGCTTTCGACAATGCCCTGCTCATCTACCACCTGCAGGAGCTCAAGGCCGGCCGTGCCATCGACTGCCCCGTATACGACTACTCCAACCACAACCGCAGTGACAAAGTGCAGCACATCGAACCGGCCCCGGTGCTCATCGTGGAGGGCATCCTGCCCTTTGTAGAGCCGGAGCTGTGCGCCATGTTCGACTACAAGATCTTCGTGGACACCGACGCCGACGAGCGCATCCTGCGCCGTCTTGTGCGGGACGTGAAGGAGCGCGGCCGCAGCCTGGACAGCGTGATCGAGCAGTACCTGACCACGGTCAAGCCCATGCACGAGGCCTTTGTGGAGCCCAGCAAGCGCAACGCCGACATCATCGTGCCCAACGGCGGCGAAAACACCACCGCCATCGAGATGCTGGCCCACCACATCCGCAGTCTGATCGAGAAGGCAAATATGCGGTGATTTTTCCGTCCAAAAAGGGGCTGCCGATTCCACATCGGCAGCCCCTTCTGCATTTATCCGGTTCTTATCAGCCCTTGGCCTGCAGCAGTGCGTTGACCACCGCCTGCTTAAGCGCGTTGGAGGTAATGGTAGCGCCCGAAATACCATCCACAGCATTGATGGCTTCCTCGGTGTCCAGACCAACGAACTTCTCCGGCAGCTGCTCGGTGGCAGGCACGCCGATGCCCTCCGTCTCGTTCTGTTTCAGCACTTCTACCTGGCTGATCTTGCCGTCATCCACGGTCACACGGACCACGATCTCATCGTCCATGCCCTGTGCCTTGCCGATGTACTGGTTGTCAGCAGTCTCGTAGGTTTCTTCCTCGCCGACCAGATCGTCGATGTCACCGGGCTGTGCGGGCGCAGACTCCACAGCCTCCACAGTGTAGGTAGGCAGTGCGTCCTTGACCGCTGCGGCGTTCTTGCCGGCAATGCGGCCGAAGGTGATGCACTCGGCAATGTTGGTGCCGCCCTGATACATGCACACGGTAATGCCGCCGCACTCACCGGCGGAGTACAGGTGCGGGATGGGGTTGCCCTGGGTGTCCAGAACCTCAGCGTTGGCGCTGCGCTTGGGGCCGCCCTGAGTGTTCAGCAGACCGGACACCATGTACATTGCGTAGTACTTCTTGCCGTCGAACGCACGCATATACTGTGCTTCACGGCCGCACTTGTAGTCCTCGCCGTTGTTGGCAAAGCTGTTGTAGTTCTTGATGGTCTTGGTCAGACGGTCCTTATCAACGCCAATGCCCTCAGCCAGTGCGCCGATGCTGTCGTAAGCGGTCAGCTTGGCCAGCTGCTCTTCAGGCATTGCACCAGCAGCCTCGATCTCGCCCTTCTGGGTCTCATCAATGATGTACCAGACCTTTTCGGGGAAGGTGGGGTTCTCCCAGATGCCGTTCTCATACAGGTGGCCGTGACGCACCGTCTCACTCTCGTTGACAAAGCGATCACCGTCGGTGCCCACCAGAATGGCAGCACCGGTGTTGACAGCATTCTGTGCCAGCGTTGCGATCATATCGCAGGGGATGCCCTCTTCGACCGGATAAGTCACACTGCCCAGACCAAACAGGCCCTCATAGCAGTCCATGTGCCACAGATCTGCACCCACAGCCTGTGCCATCTTGATGCCATCGCCGGTGTTGAACTGACCACCGCGGGGTGCATAGTTGATGACGTTCAGGTAGTGCTGCACCATCTCCTTGTTGCACTCAAAACCGCCGGTGCAGATGCACACGCCGTTCAGGGCACGGATGTTCATTTCCTTACCATCACGCTCCACGGTAACGCCCACGACCGTCTTGGTGACGGGGTCCTGAATGATGCTTTTGGCCGGGGAGCTGTACCATACATCAATGGCATCCACACGGTCGGTCACGTTCTGCTTCAGGCCCTGATACAGATAGCCGTCGCTGGCACCTGCATGGGTGGTCCACAGAGCCATCTTCTCATGGCCGGGCATCTCGGGGTACTCGGGGCTCATAGCGCCCATGTTGGTGCCGCCTACGTTCACGCCGGTCCAGTCCATGTACTCATCTTTGTTAAAGCCGAACTCATCGGCCAGGATGTCGGCCATGTTGGCAACACCCTCGGAAATCGCATCAATGATCTCCGGCTCGATGTCACGGCCGCCGGCCAGAGCAGTATAGTAACTCTTTGCAGCGTCCTTGTCACCGTTGGCGTAAGCAAACAGCTGTCCACAGACCTTGGTGTTGCCGCCGGCCTTGCCCTCTTCGCACTTTTCCACGATGACCACCTTGGCACCGTTGTCGGCAGCAGTCTTGGCTGCTACCATACCGGCTGCGCCCATGCCCATGACCACCACGTCATACTGGGCATCCCAGCGGACAGTGTCTGCAAACGTAAACTCCTTCTTTTCGGCAGGTGCAGCCGTGCTGGAAGCGGAAGCTGCCGTGCTGCTGGCACTGGAAGCACAACCAGCCAGAACGCCGGTGAGGCCCAGACCCAGAGCACCCTTGACAAAGCTCTTGCGCGAGATCTTTTCCATGATGTGTTCTCCTTGTTCTTTTTCTTCTTTTCTAAGCGTGCGAAACATGGTTTGTTAATTCACAAACCATTTATAATTTGCATTATAATGCAAAAATCTTGCTTTTGCAAATCATTTCTCTTATACTATCTATTAGATCAAACTTATAGGAGTACTTTTCATGACCATTCATCAGCTACAGAGCTTTTTAGCCGTTGCTGAAAAGCAGAGCTTTACTGCTGCGGCAGACGCCCTCTACATCTCCCAATCTGCCTTGTCCCAACAGATCCGGCAGTTGGAGCATCAGCTGGGGTTCCAGCTGTTTGACCGCAGCACCCGGCAGGTCACCCTCACCGAGGCAGGCCGCAGCTTTTACCGCAACGCCCAGCAGCTGCAGGCACTGTACGCTCATGCGCTTTCTGAGGGGCAGCAGCTGCAGCAGTTGAGCAGCTGTCACATTAAGCACTTCTGTATCGGCTGCCTGGGGGACCAGTTTTTTCAGCTCTGGGGGGATCTGTTCCGCATTGCCATGCCGTCGGCAGAGCAGTACGCATCCCGGTCTGTCCGCTATGAGAGCAAGGAGGCACTTTACACTGCCCTGCTGCGGGGGGAGGCCCAGATCGCCGCCCTGTTGGAAAACGAGGATATCCACCGCATCGGGCTAGACTTTCTGCCCTTTGCCCGGGTTCCGGAGCTATGTCTTTTTGCTCCAGGAGCCCTCCCGGTGGGCAGTGACCCCCTGCCCCGGATCCATCTGGAGGAATTGCAGGATCACCTGGTGGCTTTTCACAATCATCCCGGCTCCAACTCCTACGAAGACAGTCTGCGCCGCCACCTGCGGGAACAGATGCCCCAACTGCAGTTTGTAGACCCTAAGGACTTTTTCACCTATACTTCCTCTTGCCCCCACTTCACGCTGCTGCTCCCGGCCATTCAGTACAGCGGCCACGATCCGGCGGTTTCCTTGGACTGGGGCCAGGGGCATCGACTAGGCTTTGTCACTTCCCCTCATACCGACCAAGGGGTGCTGGAATATGCCCGGTACATCAAAGAGCACCTGACCGCCATCCCGAATTTCTGGGAGCCGCTGACCGAATGACGCAAAAACCCCGGAGTTCCGCTCGGAACTCCGGGGTTTGTTTTACAGGATCTCAGTGGACGGAGGTACGCACCAAAGCACGCTTCAGGCGGGCCTGGGCCATCTCGTAGTCGCGCTTGTCGAGGTTCTTCTGGGCCAGAATCTCTTCGGCACGCTTTTTGGAAGCCTCGGCGCGGGCCTGGTCGATCTCTTCCGCCCACTCCCAGGTGGTAGCCACCAGACGCACCTCGCCATCCAGCACGCTGAGCATGCCGCCCATGCAGGCGGCGCGGCGGCGCTGGCCGTCGGCGTCCACGATATGGGCTTCGCCCATGCCCAGCGCCGTGCAGTAATCGCCGTGCTTTGCCAGAATGGCAAGGTCACCGTCGATGGCGCGGCAGACCACCCGTTCGGCCTGGCCGTCAAAGGCGCAGCCGTCCGGCGTGACCACCGTCAGATGAAAGGTCGTCATGGTTTACCCTTTCTTCGCTTTTGCGAACACGTCGTCGATGGTGCCTGCAAACAGGAAGGCACTCTCGGGCAGCTCGTCGCACTCACCGTTCAGGATCATCTTAAAGCCGCGCAGGGTCTCCTTCAGCGGCACATACTGGCCGGGCATGCCGGTAAACTGCTCTGCCACATGGAAGCTCTGGCTCAGGAAGCGCTGCACCTTGCGGGCGCGGCTGACGGTACGCTTGTCCTCTTCGCTCAGCTCGTCCATGCCCATGATGGCAATGATGTCCTGCAGCTCCTTGTAGCGCTGCAGCACCTTCTGGACGGCACGGGCGATCTCGTAGTGCTCCTGACCCACGACCTCCGGGCTGAGGATGCGGCTGGTGGAGTCCAGCGGGTCCACAGCGGGGTAGATGCCCTGCGATGCAATGTCACGGCTCAGCACCGTGGTGGCATCCAGATGGGTAAAGGTGGTGGCAGGGGCGGGGTCGGTCAGGTCGTCAGCGGGAACGTAGACGGCCTGCACCGAGGTGATGGAGCCCTTGCGGGTGGAGGTGATGCGCTCCTGCAGAGCGCCCATCTCGGTGGCCAGGGTGGGCTGGTAACCGACAGCAGAGGGCATCCGGCCCAGCAGAGCCGACACCTCGGAACCGGCCTGGGTAAAGCGGAAGATGTTGTCGATGAACAGCAGCACGTCCTGATTCTTCACATCGCGGAAATACTCCGCCATGGTCAGGCCGGATAGGGCCACGCGCATACGGGCTCCGGGGGGCTCGTTCATCTGGCCGTAGACCAGCGCCGTCTTGTTGATAACGCCGCTCTCGGTCATTTCGCCGTACAGGTCGTTGCCCTCACGGGTGCGCTCGCCAACGCCGGTAAATACCGAGTAACCGTTGTGCTCGGTGGCGATGTTATAGATCAGCTCCTGGATCAGGACGGTCTTGCCGACACCGGCGCCGCCGAACAGGCCGATCTTACCGCCCTTGGCGTAGGGGCAGATCAGGTCCACGACCTTGATGCCGGTCTCCAGGATCTCGGTGGTGGACTGCTGCTCCTCGTAGCTGGGAGCCGGGCGGTGGATGGGCCAGTAAGCATCCGGGGTGGGGGCGGGCTTGTTATCCACAGGCTCGCCCAGCAGGTTGAACACGCGCCCCAGACACTGGTCGCCCACGGGCACCTTGATGGACTCGCCGGTGTCCACGGCATCTGTGCCGCGCACCAGACCATCGGTGCTGCTCATGGCAATGCAGCGCGCCACATTGTCGCCGGTCAGCTGAGCAACCTCCACCACCAGCTTCTGGCCGTGGTTGTCGATCTCAATGGCGTTGAGCAGCTCCGGCAGCTCGCCATCCTTGAACTGGATGTCCAGCACCGGGCCAATGACCTGAATCACCTTGCCGATATGTTTTTCGGACATAGGCTACAACTCCTTTTTGATAGTCTTTTCCACTTAAGCTCCCCCTCTCGGGGGAGCTGCCGCCGTCAGGCGGCTGAGAGGGTCGTTAAATCTCCGCACCGGCCACGATCTCGGTGATCTCCTGCGTGATGGCAGCCTGCCGGGCACGGTTGTAATACAGGTTGAGATGGTCGATCATCTCACCGGCGTTCTTGGTGGCGGCGTCCATGGCGGTGCGGCGGGCGGCCAGCTCACTGGCCACGCTCTCACACACAGCGCCATACACGATACCGGCCACATACTCCGGGATGATCGCACGGAACACTTCCTCGCTGCTGGGCTTGTACAAAATCTGGCTGCGGCGGGCCTCGGCCTTCTGCTGCTCGGTGGGCTCGATGCTCAGGGGCAGCACCTCCATGGTGGAAGCCGTCTGGGTCATCATGGAGTCGAACCGGGTGTAGCAGATCTTCACCGCGTCGTACTCGCCTTTGCAGTAGCCCTCGGTGATCCGGCGGGCCAGCTGGAAGCATTCGCCCACCGTGATGTCCGCCGCCAGCAGCACCTCCTGGGTGAACAGGGGCACCTCGTGGTGGACGAAGTATTCCGCCGAGCGCTTGCCGATGGGCAGCACCACCACGTCCCCTGCTTTCTGCTGTGCCTGCCTGAGCACGTTGGAGTTGTACCCGCCGGCTAGGCCGCGGTCGCCTGCAATGACGATGAGCAGGGTCTTTTTGATCTCTGCACGGCGCAGGTACGGGTTGCGGGCACGGGGGTCTGCCGCTGCGATCTCGGTCAGGGTCTTATGCAGCGTTTCAAAGTAGGGTCGGCTGTGCTCGACCCGCTCCTTGGCACGGCGCATTTTGGAGGAAGCCACCAGCTCCATGGCCTTGGTGATCTGCATGGTGCTCTCTACGCTTTTGATGCGCAGCTTGATGTCCTTCATGGAACCAGCCATGCGTTACGCCTCCTTCCCTTTAATGCGCCTTGACAAAGCTGTCGGTATAGGCCGTGAGCACGCTCTTGAGCTGCTCTTCGGTGTCCTTGTCCAGATTGCCGGTGGTGCGGATGGTCTCCATGACGGCGGCACCGGCGGCATCGTTGTCCAGATACTCATACAGGCTCTTCTCGTACTCCGACACATCCGGCACCTTGACCTTCACGAGGTAGTCGTGGATGGTCGCATACAGGATGGCCACCTGCTTTTCCACCGGCACAGGGGCCGAGCGGTTCTGCTTGAGCACCTCCACAATGCGTTCGCCCTGGGCCAGACGAGCCTTGGTGTCGGCGTCCAGATCGGAACCGAACTGGGCAAAGCTCTGCAGCTCACGGTACTGGGAGTAGATCAGCTTCAGGGTACCGGCCACCTTCTTCATGGCCTTGATCTGGGCGTTGCCGCCGACGCGGGACACCGAGATGCCGGGGTTGACGGCCGGCATGATGCCGGAATGGAACAGTTCCGTTTCCAGGAAGATCTGGCCGTCGGTGATGGAGATGACGTTGGTGGGGATGTAGGCGGAAACGTCGCCCGCCTGCGTCTCAATGATGGGCAGTGCCGTCAGGCTGCCGCCGCCCAGCTCATTGGAGAGCTTGGCTGCGCGTTCCAGCAGACGGGAATGCAGGTAAAAGACATCGCCGGGGTAAGCCTCACGTCCCGGAGGACGGCGGATCAGCAGCGACAGGGCACGGTAAGCCACAGCGTGCTTGGACAGGTCATCGTAGATGATCAGGACGTGCTTGCCCTGATGCATGAAGTACTCGCCCATGGCACAGCCGGAGTAGGGTGCGATATACTGCAGGGGCGACAGCTCGGACGCTGTAGCGGACACCACGATGGTGTAGCTCATGGCACCGGCCTCGGTCAGGCTCTGCACCAGGTTTGCCACGGTGGAACGCTTCTGGCCGATGGCCACGTAAATGCAGAGCACGCCCTTGCCCTTCTGGTTGATGATGGTATCGGACGCGATGGTGGTCTTGCCGGTCTGGCGGTCGCCGATGATCAGCTCACGCTGGCCGCGGCCGATGGGGATCATGGAGTCGATGGCCTTGATGCCGGTCTGCAGCGGCTCCTTGACCGGCTGACGGTCGATGATGCCGGGAGCGCGGCTCTCAATGGCGCGGTACTCGGTGGTCTCGATGGGGCCTGCACCGTCGATGGGCTGGCCCAGTGCGTTGACCACGCGGCCGATCAGGGCATCGCCCACCGGCACGGACACCACCTTGCCGGTGCGCTTGACAGTGCTGCCTTCCTTGATGCCGACGTCGGAGCCCAGCAGAACGATGGAGACGGTGTTCTCCTCGAGGTTCTGGGCCATGCCGTATTCGCCGTTCTCAAACTGGAGCAGCTCGCCTGCCATGCACTTTTCCAGACCGCTGGCCCGGGCGATGCCGTCGCCCACCATAATGACCGTGCCGGTCTCGCTCTGCTCGATGGCATTTTCGTAATGCTTGATCTGGGCACGGATGATCTTGGAGATCTCTTCAGGTTTCAGTTGCATCTTTGTTTGTTCACCACTCAATTCATAAATTTCATTTCGGGTGGAAATTCGTCCTGTGTCACAGGGTCACTGCGGCAATGTTCCGGCGCAGCGCCGCCAGACGGTTCTGCACGGTGCCGTCCAGCTCGGTGCCGTCGATGTCCAGACGGATGCCGCCCAGCACCGCCGGGTCGACCTTTGTCTGCAGGTCGATGGTCTTGCCGGTGAGGGCTTCCAGCTTCTGGTGCAGGGCAGCCGTCTGCTCTTTGGTCAGGGCAATGGCCGAGGTGGCCGTTGCCTCCAGGATGCCGTGTGCCTCATTGTAGCGGATGCGGTAAGCCCGCGTGCAGCCGCCAAGCTCCCGCAGGGTGCCTTTCTCGCACAGGATCTTTAAAAAGTTGAGCACATAGAGATGGACCTGCCCCCGCAGGGCTTCGTCCAGCAGGCCGCAGCGCTCCTTTTTGGGGATGCTGGGGATGCTGAGCAGATGCAGGTAGTCCGGGTTTGCCTTGAAAAGTGCGTTCACTTCTTCCAGCTCCCCCAGGATGCGGGTCTCAAGCCCTTCCTCCGCTGCCAGATCGTACAGGCTTCCGCCGTACATCCTTGCGATCTCGGTCATGATGCTTCACCCACATTTTTGATAAATTCGTCGATCAGGTCCCTGTGGTCCTCTTCGCGGATCTCGCGCTCCACCACTTTGGAGGCGATCTCCATGGCAATGCCGCCGATCTCGTCCTTGACCTCGTTCACGGCCTTCTTGCGCTCCTGCGCAATGTCGGCCTCGGCCTTCTGCTTGAGGGCAGCAGCCTGGGCACGGGCCTCGCCCACGATCTCTTCGCCGCGGGCAGCGGCGGTCTTTTGGGCACTTGCCACGATCTGGTTGGCCTCGGCACGGGCATTCTGCAGGTTCTGCTCATACTCGTCCTTCATGGTCTGGGCTTCCTCCCGCAGCTTCTTGGCGTCCGCGATCTCGCTGTCCGCCTTGGCCTTGCGGTCGGCAATGACTTTCTTGACCGGATTCAGCAGGAACTTTTTAAAGATCAGCATCTGGATCATCAGGTTGCAGATCTGGGCCAGAAAGGTCCAGCCATCCAGGGTGATCAGTGCCTGGTACACTTGTTCCATAAGCGTCTCCTTTCGTTCGGTTTTCAGAGTAAAACGCTTATGCCAGGTACTTCATGAACATACCGGGTGCCAGGAAGATCAGCAGCAGGCCGGTGACAAAGCCGTAAATACCGGTGGTCTCGGAAAGGGCAACGCCCAGGATCAGGGTGCTGGTCACGTCGCTCTTGCACTCGGGCTGACGGCCAACGGCCTCACAGGCAGCAGCAGCAGCGTTGCCTTCGCCAATGCCGGGGCCGATGCCGGCGATCAGAGCACAGCCTGCGCCGATGCCGCAGCCTGCCAGAGCGATACCACGAGCCAGGTACTGGAAGTCAGTCATAAGATTTGTCCTCCTAAAAGAAAGATGTTGTGTTGTGGAGATGCCGGGAGCGTTACTCTTCGCCGGCAGCACGTTTGATGAAGATTGCGGTCAGGGTACAGAAAATGAACGCCTGGATGCAGCCGCCGAACCAGTCGAAATACAGGCCGGTAAAGGCCGGAATGCCGATCTGGAACAGCTGGATCTGGCCCAGCACCCCGGGCAGCCAGCCAAAGAGCACATGGCTCAGGCTTGCCAGGGCCCAGTACAGCAGTGTGGAGATGACCGTACCGGACAGGATGTTGCCAAAGTGACGGAACGCCATGCTGACAGGGGTGGACACCTCCGACAGCACATTGATGGGTGCCATGATGAAGATGGGGTCCAGCAGACCCTTGAGGTAGCTGAGGATGCCGTTCGTTTTGATCTTGTAATACATGATCAGAACGAACACCACGATGGCCCAGGCCGCCTCGGTGTTCAGGTCCGCCGTGGGGCTCCACAGGCCCACCACGCTGATCAGGTTGCACCCGATGCTCAATGCGAAGATCGAGCCGATGAGCGGGATATACTGGTCAAAGTGGAAGCCCATGTTGTCGTGCACGAACTGGTCCAGCCGCGTGACGATGAACTCCGCGGCCGCCTGCCGTTTGGACACGTTTTCCAGCTTGAGGCCATGCCCCAGCCAGATGGCCAGACCCGAAAGCAGCGCCATCACGATCCAGGTACTCACAAGAGTCTGGGTGATCTTGAAGTCGCCCAGCAGCGGGATGTTGGTATGGATGGTGTACAGGATCTTTGCGCCGTTCAGTTCCATTTGTTAGGTTTCACCCCCTTCGTCACGGGTTCCATCCGCCTGCGCCGGGGCAGGGGCGGGGTCGTCCTCCACAGAGACGTCCACCGGCTCCTGCGGGGCCGCAAGCGGCTTGTACTTGCCGGTTATTTGCAGATAGTAAATGGTAACACGCGGAAAAAACAGCGGAAGCACACCGGCAAACGGCTGGAAGCAGGGGGCCGCAATGGCCACCACCACCCACACCGCCTGCAGCAGCATGCGGCTGTTGTAGGATAGCTGTAAGGTCGCTTTGCGCTTTTTTTCGTCCGGCTCGTCAATGATCTTCTGCACCACAAAGCAGATGCCGGCAAAATTGCCGATGGCCACGGCCGCGCCCACAAGGCTGGCCAGCACCACCGTGTAGTCGAACCTGACCCACCCCACCAGATGCAGTGCTGCGAACAGCACCCACATGGCTGCGGTGCAGATGGCTGTGCCTCCGGCGATACGCAGCAGCTGCTTTCTGGATTCCGGCTCCAGTTTCATAAAAAAGCCCTCCATTACTGGTGGGAGTTGAAGCCCACCCGGTGATTTTTTTCCTTTTTGGAGCGGTCCAGGCGCTCTTTGCAGAACACCCAGAAATTTTGCGCTCCCGCCGCCAGCCCCAGCAGCACCGCCGGCAGGAACAGCCATTCCGGCCAGTTCCAGCGTTCCACGGCCCACCAGCACCCCGCCAGGCACAGCACCAGCGGCAGAAGCATGTTCAGGCCCAGCTGGGTCAGCCAGACCAGATCCTCCAGTGCCTTGTACCAGCCTTTCAATGCGGTTTTCCCTCCCAGTGCGGCCTGTGATGCAGCATCCAGTATCTGGATATTCTGCCAGCATCCGGCGGCAGCAAAAATTCTTATGTGCCTAGTATAATTCAATCCGGCTGTTTTTTCAATTGATTTTCCACTGATTTTTGGCAAATCTTCATAGTTCCGCCACAGTCTCTTCACAGTTGTCCGCCTGTGGTGGAGTTTGTGCGCCTGCGGCCCCATCAATACCAAAACTTTGCCCAAAAGTTTGTGCAGGATGCAAAAAAGCCGCCCGGCTCATGAAAGAACCGGGCAGCTTTCAGCTTATTTTATGCGGGCAGCAGGCTCAGTCAGCCTTGCGCTGGATCCAGATCTGGGTGCCAAAGAAGGGGTTGGCGGTACCCAGGCACAGGCCCTGGTCGGTGGTGGCAAACACACGCAGACCATGGTTGTAGGGGTCCCCAAAGCCATCAATGGTAATGGTCTCAAAGTTGACGCCATCCTCGGTAACGTACAGGTCAAAGCCACGCTTTGCCGTCCGCAGATAGTTCAGCAGCTTGATCGCACTGGCCATGTTCCGCACCGTGATGTTCTTGAACACAAAGTTATAAGAGAACTTGATGGTCTGAGCCAGGGTATCGGGGTTGCCGGTGCCGTTGGGGTCCACCGTTGCCAGGGCCTTCATCAGGGCCTTCAGGTAGTTCCACTGGTCCTTCCACTCGGAGGGGGTGCGCTTCAGCAGGTTGCCGTTGACGAACTGACCAAAGCACTCCAGCAGGCTGCTGGCATCGTGGGTGCCCACATACAGCTTGCCGTCGTAGACCTCCATGCGCCAGATGTACTGGTTCTCGTTGCGGCCAAAGCCGGACTTCAGGCCGGAGAGACTGCCGTTGGGGAACATCTTGGTGGAGTTGCCCACCACCAGCTCCATGTTCTCGTTCTTGTCCATGCGGTACAGGTTCACGGACTGGTCCAGGTTGGCGTTGAGGAACCGGCAATCCAGGCCGCCGCCAAACTGGCCGTCGGCGTTTTTACCGGTCTTGGAGAACAGGATCCGCTCCAGCGCGATCTCCTCGTCGTTGTACTCGCCGATGTACAGGTAATCGTTAAACACCATCAGGTTGGCTGCGCCGGAACGGGTGCGCTCCGGGTCGATGCCAAAGGTGTACCGGGCACCGTCCTTTTTCTGGTCACCAGCCACAGGGGTCCAGGTAAAGGTGCCGTCGGCATTCCGGTCGCCACGCACCAGTGCAAAGGACTGCATGGTGTTTTTGTTGGGCATATTGTCCAGGGTGCCGGTGCAGATGGAAACATACAGGCTGTTGTTGTACTCCACCATATCCCAGATGCTGCCGCCGTAGATGCTGTCGGCATAGCGGTAAGCCGGGTAGTTGAACAGGCTCTCGGAATCTGCGATCTGGGTAAAGCCCTTCTCCGGATCGGAGGAGATCAGCAGGGTGGCACTGCTCTTGCCGGTGGTGGCGTCCATGGTCACGTTGCTGATGACCAGCTGGTCCTGATAGACGCACATGCCACGGATGCCGGTGCTGATGCCCTCCTTGTAGGCTGCAGCGTAATCCTGCACACTGTTCAGGCCTGCATACACGACCTTGCATTCGTCCGTCTCCGGGTCCACCTGCCACACGCTGGGCAAAAAGCCAATGCCGCCGCCGCCCACGCTGCCGCAGAAGTACAGCTTGCCGTGGTACTCGATGGCATTGCGGAACAGGGGGGTGTGACCGTTGAGGGTGCCGGACATCAGCACCTTGGTCTCGCCGGTCTTGGTGTTGATCTTGACCAGCACGCCCTTGGGTTTGCCGCCGTCGGCTTCTTCCAGGAAGAAGGTGCCGTTGTAGAGGGCGTCGAAGGTAGCCTTCAGGACCCTGTCATCGAACTCGTCCCCCAGGCTGCTCTTCATCAGAGAGAGGGTGTTGCCGATGGCTGCGTAGCAGGTGCCCACATAGATCCAATCGCCGTAGCCCACAGCAGCCCATGCGTAGTTCTGGCCCCGGTCGCCGGCATTGTAGCCCTCAGCCTCCGGGTCGGTCACCACGTCCACTGCCCCATCGCCCAGATAGTCCACAACGCCGTCTGCCGTCTTGACGTCCTTTTCCGGGTGAGAGAGCTTTTCAAACGTATAGCCGTTTTTGTTGTAGTAGAAGGTGTTGCTGTCCTCCAGGGACTCAACCGAGGTCAGATCTTCCCAGGTATTGACCTCTGCAGCAGCCTCTGCACCCTCCGCAGAAGCCAGAAGCTGCACCGGCAGAGCGGACAGCATAGCCGCTGCCAGCACACCGCTGATCACACGTTTCCAGTTCATAATATTCTCCTCTTTATGGCACTGCAATTTCCCACACCTATTATGAAGAAATTGTTAAAAGCCGCTTCAGTATAGCACACAATTTCCCAGAGCGCAAGGACGTTTTTCAACAAAAGACCGTTTCTTTCGGAAAAGATCGGGTAAAAACTCGCAAAAAAGCCGCCCAGCTCCTGCGAACCGGGCGGCTGTTGGCTGCTGTGGAAAATGATTTACCAGAGGTTTGCGGTCTCGTTGTAGAGGCCCTCGTAGCTCTTGGCGGAGACGTCCCAGCTGAAGTCGCACTCCATGCAGTGACGCACCAGGTTGTGCCAGTTCTTCTTGTCGTTGTAGGCATCCTGTGCGTGGCAGCAGGCCTCGTACAGCTCGTGGGCACTGTAGCCGGCAAAGGTGAAGCCATTGCCGTCGCCCATGGTGCTGTCGTGGATGGAGTCGCGCAGACCGCCGGTCTCACGCACGATGGGAGGCGTGCCGTAACGGCAGGCCACCATCTGGGCCAGGCCGCAGGGCTCGCTCTTGGACGGCATAATAAAGGCGTCTGCACCGGCGTAGATCTCCTGCGACAGGGCCGGCTCGAAGCCGATGTAGGTGCCCACACGGCCCGGGTGACGGGCGCACAGTTCGGAGAAGAAGTTCTCGTACTGGCTCTCGCCGCTGCCCAGGATCACCAGCTCGATGCCGCGGTCCACCAGACCGTCGGCGACGCTCTGCACCAGGTCAAAGCCCTTCATGCCGACCATGCGGCTGACCATGCCAAAGACGGGGCTGCCGTCCTTGTTCAGGCCGAACCTGTCCTGCAGGGCCTCCTTGCACTTTGCCTTGCCCTCTTCAAAGTTGTCGATGCTGTAATTGAAGGGGATGTGCTTGTCGGTGGCGGGGTCGTTGGCATCCATGTCGATGCCGTTCAGAATGCCGCACAGCTTATACTGCTTTTCCCGCAGCAGGGCATCCAGACCGTAGCTGAACCAGGGGTCCAGGATCTCCTGTGCGTAGGTGGGGCTGACCGTGGTGATCTTGTCGGCCGTCTCAAAAGCACCCTTCATGAAGTTGGCGCAGCCATCGTACTCCACGATGTGCTGGTCACGGCGGCCGATGCCGCAGGTATCTTCCAGAATGTCGGTGCCGTACTTGCCCTGGTAGGCAATGTTGTGGATGGTGAACACCGTCTTGATGCGGTTGA
>OGOD01000969.1_pt1 | contig 21080 bp, 18 predicted proteins | sample 1573631 | NCBI WGS metagenome assembly OGOD01 (sample SAMEA2581895, study PRJEB24529) | metagenome | biome: Human gut stool | place: China | collected 2011
TAGCGCGCCTCGTTCGGGACGAGGAGGCCGTGGGTTCAAATCCCGCTGCTCCGACCAAAAAAGACCAGTACACTTTGTGTACTGGTCTTTTTTAATCTCCGCAGCGGGATTTGAAAGAGCACGGGCCGCGCCGCAGGCGGGGCAATCAAAAGCCCAGTGGGCTTTTGATTAGTGCGAGGGTCCCACCCGATAGGAATGTCTACAGGGGTGCATGCTGCAGGAGCAGCGGGATTTGAACAGGGCGGCGGCATAATCGTCCTTCAGGTAAGGGTAACCGACCGTTTTGGAGAGGAAACCGGTGCCGCCGCCAAGGATGAGATGCGGGGTGTCCGGAATGTTTGCGACGGGGTGGCCCTGCGGGAAGTGCGACAGGAAGGCATCCTGATAAAAGCGGCTGAACTCGGCGATGGCTTCCAGCAGGGAAAAGGCGTCGGCCTGCTGCAGGTACTCGCTGACGCAGGCCGCCAGAGCCGCCGTCAGCTTGAGCTGGTCGTAGAGGGAAATGTCCCGGTCCTCTTCCCGCGCGGTGCTGGCAGGCAGGGCGCTGCACGGGGATTCCAGCAGGCCCAGCAGCGCGTTTGCCTGCGCCGGGCTGAACTGTTCTATTTAGAAAAATTTGATTCCCTTGACCAGCTGGAAAAGGCTATTGTTGAGTACATCGACTATTATAATAATCGCCGAATCAAATTAAAACTAAACGGCCTGAGCCCTGTGCCGTACAGGATTCAGACCGTTGGGGCCGCTTAATTTGATTTTTGTCTAACTTTTGGGGTTCATTTCAAAAAGTATGCCGCTTTTTTGTGGTGCGAACCGCGCAGGAGGTGCGCGTGAAAAACATGAAATTTTGAGATCTTGCACCGAAAATTCCAACTGCGGCTGCTCCGGCGGGTCTGGCCGCTGGGGGTGCTGCTGGCGACGCTCCTGCTGGCAGTTCCGGCGTGCTGGGGCATGTGGAGCAGCCGGGTGTACCTGACCGCAGCGGCACCCGCGCAGACGCAGGCGGAAACAACGGCGCAGCTCCACGAAAAGAAATTCCTGCCCGGCTTTGCGGAGGATGTCTGGGAAACGGCGTCGCTGGACAGCAAGACCGAACTGGCAAAGCAGCTGGCCGCCTATGAGCTTGCCATGCTGGGGGTGCCGGACGGGACAGAGGTCACGGTCCAGCCGCTCGACGAGGACCGGTTGGGCTACTACAGCGCTGCTTCCCGGCAGATCGTGCTCTCCCGGTCTGTGCTGGAAAGCGGGAGTGCGCAGGAGACCATGGACACCATCGCCCACGAGGCGTTTCATGTACAGCAGGCTTATGTGGTGGAAAACATCGACTGGGACGATGCGGCGACCCAGACGGCCTACTACGACCAGGCCAGACGATGGCTGCGGAACTATCAGAATGGGTACGTCTCGGGCGAGGAGGACATCCTGAGCTATTACTTCCAGCCGGTGGAGGTCGATGCCAGAGCCTATGCAGCAGAAGAGACCGAGCGCCTGCAGGGGCTGATCGACAAAGAGCTGCAGAAAGAGACCTGACAAGAAAAGCAGAGCATCCCGCAGAAGGGGAGCGCTCTGCTTTTTCAATATTCCCGAAACGCCGGTTCTGCGGTATAATGGAGCCGGATGGACCGGCCTGCCGTGTCGGACGCGGACCGGAAACGAAAGGAGCTCTTTTTTATGGAAAAAACGCTGCGCAGCTGCGCGGATCAGATCGTGGAAGCCAGCATCCGGGCGGTTCTGCCGGACGAGGCCGTCCGCCGTGCGCTGAAGGATTTTCACCCGGAAGGGCGCACGGTGCTGGTGGCCGCCGGAAAAGCCGCATGGCAGATGGCACATGCTGCCGTTGCCGTGCTGGGGCATGTGGACGGCGGTGTGGTCGTGACCAAATACGACCATGTAAAAGGGAAGATCCCCGGTGTGACCTGCTGCGAGGCAGGCCACCCGGTGCCGGATGCCAACAGCTTTGCCGCCACCCAGAAGGCGCTGGAGCTGGTGCAGGGCCTGCAGCCAGAGGACACGGTGCTGTTCCTGCTTTCGGGCGGCGGAAGTGCACTGTTTGAAAAGCCGCTCATCCCTGCAGAGGAGCTGCAGGACATTACGTCCCAGCTGCTGGCCAGCGGCGCGGACATCGTGGAGATGAACACCATCCGCAAGCGTCTGTCCGGCGCCAAGGGCGGGCGGTTCGCGCAGGCTTGCGCCCCGGCACAGGTGTTCAGCATCGTCCTCAGCGACATTCTGGGCGACCCGCTGGATATGATCGCCAGCGGCCCGGCGGTGCCGGACACCTCCACCTGCGGGCAGGCGATCGCCATTGCTGAGAAATATCACCTGCGCCTGTCGACCACGGCACAGGAGCTGCTGCGGCAGGAGACCCCCAAGGCTCTGACCAACGTGACCACCCGCATCACCGGCAGTGTGCGGGAGCTGTGCACGGCGGCCGCTGCGGCCTGCCGTGCACTGGGGTATGAGCCGGTGCTTCTCACCGACCGGCTCTGCTGCGAGGCGCGGGAGGCGGGCAGCTTCCTTGGTTCGGTGGTCCGCACCCATGCGGGCGGAGGCCGGAAGCTGGCTTACATTGCAGGCGGCGAGACCGTGGTGCACCTGACCGGCAAGGGCCTGGGCGGGCGCAACCAGGAGCTGGCCCTTGCGGCGACTCCTGCGCTGGCCGGGCTGAAACACTGCTGTGTGTTCTCGGTGGGCAGCGACGGCACCGACGGCCCCACCGATGCCGCCGGCGGCTATGTGGACGGCGAGACGGAAGCCGCCCTTCGAGCAGCCGGGCGGGACGTGTACCGCACCCTCGCCGACAACGACGCCTACCATGCTTTGCAGGCGGTGGGCGGGCTCATCCGCACGGGCGCTACCGGCACGAACGTCAACGACGTGGCCGTGGCGCTGGTGGAGTGAACACCGGGGTCACGCCTGGTTCCGCAGGGGCAGCTCCGGCAGAGGTGCTCCTCCATGCAGGGAACATCATACAGACCGCCCGGCTGCATGCAGGGCCCCTTTGCCGAGGGCAAAAACGACTTCTTCAACACGCCGCTGCTCAAGGAGATCGGTGCCAAGCGCGCAGAGCAGGCCCGGCAGTAAGCCCGCTGAACATTCCCGCATGAAACAAGCCGCCCGGTTCCGTAACAGGAGCCGGGCGGCTTGTTGTCATTTCTGTTTGCGTTTTCTGCCGGAGACCAGCAGGCCGATGAGCAAAAGCAGCAGCAGCGGCACGGCCAGCAGCGGCGCAATGAGGATGGGCTCAATGCGGGTGGCGTCAGCCGAAACGCGGATGCGCTTGAGGTTCTCCGGGGCGGTGACACGGTGGCCGCGCACCAGCAGCCGGTGGGTGTTGATGCCATAGGGGGTGCAGGTCATCAGGGTGACGTAGTCCTTGCCGTCCACCACTTTCAGTTCGTCCACCTCGGTGGGCAGCACGATGGAGATCTTGTCCACCTCGTAGGTCAGCTCCCGGTCCAGCACGGTGATGGTGAAGGTGTCGCCCACCTCCAGTCGGTCCAGATGGGTGAACAGCTTGGCGCTGGGCAGGCCGCGGTGGGCCGAGATCACCGCATGGGTGCTCTCGCCGCCCACCGGCAGACTGGTGCCTTCCAGATGGCCTGCGGCCACCTGCAGCACAGCGTCGCTGGTGCCGTGATAGATGGGCAGCTCCACCCCGATGCGGGGAATGGTGATGTAGCCCATGATGCCGGTGCCGGTCACGTCCAGCGTGGTGCTGTAGGTGGAAAAGCGGTCGGCGTGGTACAGGGCATCCGGGGCGGCGGCGATCTTTTGATTAAAGACGTCGGCGGCATCAAAATAGGCCGTGTAGTCGGCGTCGGACAGGCCGTCCACCTGTTGGGCGTAGCTGTTCACAACCCTGGTCTGGTTGCGCTGGTTGATGTAATCGCTGATGGTAGGGTAGAGCATCACCGCAAGGCCCACAAAGAAAATGAGGACGAGCAGGATGGTGCCGGAGTGCTTTTTCATGGCAAGGCCCTCTGTGCTGTGAAAAAGGAGCGGAGGCGAGTTGGTCGCCCCCGCTCCGGGTGTTTTCAGGGATGGTTGCTTAGTTCTTGTGCTCCATGCGCTTCTTGGTGACCAGCAGCACGACTGCTGCCACCATCAGGCCGCCGCCGATGACATAGAACAGGGTAGTGCCCATGCCGCCGGTGCTGGGCAGCACAGTGCCAGCGTTGTTCTTAACCACAACGCCGCCGTCTACATAGGTCTCACTTTCGATGGTGGCAGAAGCCTTGGAACCATCGGTCAGGTTTATGATTTCGGGGGTTACCAGCTTGTTGTAACCGTCCGGAGCCTTGGTTTCGGTCAGGGTATAGGTTTTGCCTGCCAGGCCGTAAATGTTGACCTTGCCGTTCTTGACGGTAATGGTAGTAGTTGTACCCTTCTCGCCAGTCGTAGCCACACGATAGTTGCCGTTAGCGTCCTTTACGAAAGAGAGTTTGGTTTCGCCATCGGCCAGCTCAAACTCAGCACCGTCCAGCAGCTTGTTGGTGGTGCCGTCCACCTTCACCAGGTCGAACTGGTAGGACTTGGTGGTGACCTTGCTGGGAACAGTGTTCTGATGATTGCCGTAGCCCAGCTTGACCTCGTTGGTGTTGCCATCGCCATCAATGACAGCATCCTTATTCAGGGTGGCATTGTAGGTCACCATGATAGTAGTACCCTTAGTGAGAGTGCTGACGTAGGTTTCAGGAAGCACCAGAGTGAAGCCGTTGGTGGTAGGGGTGAGTGTATAATCGGTGGTCACAACATCATTGGCGGTAACCTTGAGGGAACCGCTATTGAAGGTCAGGCCCGTGCTCATGGTATCGTAGACAGTGTACGTCTGAGCACCGTCAGCAACCGTGATCTCGACCTTGTACTCTACGGTATCACCGATCTTGGCGTTGTTTTTGTCGCCCCAGTCACCGGTGCTTGTCTGGACTTCCTTCTTGATCTCCGGCTTTTCGTTCTTTTCCTTGATGGTGGCATTGGGATTGGTGGTATTCAGACCGCACAGAGCACCCAGAGAGCTGTCCACCAGGTAGTAGCCCAGGTCCAGGTCAGAGAAGGTGACGGTATCACCAGTTGCGGTTTCCTTAGTGCCAGAGATCTTCTTATCAGCTGCCCAGGCCAGAGCTGCCTTAGCAAATGCGGCAACAGTGGTGGAATCGTTTTCGTCAGCAGCCGTCCAAGTGGGGTGGTTCTGGCCGTCCAGGGTGATGTAGTTTCCACCGGCACCCGTCTTGAAGAAATTCTCCCAAGCCGATTCTACGGTGTAGGAATAGGTATTGCTTTCAGCGTTGTAGCTGTCCAGCTTGAACATGCGGTAGATGGTGTAGGTCTCACCACTTACAGTGCCGTCGATGGTGATGGAACCTTTGGTGGCATTGGTCTCTGCAAAAGCAGGCACGGCCATAGCCAGCACCAGGGCTGCTGCCAGCAGGGCAGCAAACAGTTTTTTGAACGTCTTTTTCATGAGGGGATGATTCGCTCCTTTCCAGATGGGGGAAATTTATGCACACAACATTGCTTCGGAGGCGGGACGCATTCGCCCGCTCCGCAGGCACGATCTCAGAAAACCGCAAGGCGGTTCAGCGGCCAGATGCGCAGGAACACCCGCCCCACGACCTGGCTTTTTTCCACGCAGCCGATCACACTGCTGCGGCTGTCGATGGACACCGAGCGGTGGTCGCCCAGCACAAAATACCGGTTCTCCGGCACCTGATAGGGGAACCGGATGTCACATTCGCCCAGTGCCAGCTCGTCCACATAAGGCTCGTCCAGCACAGTGCCGTTCACGGTCACATGGCCGTCCTCGTCCATGGAGATCACGTCACCGGACTGGCCGATCACACGCTTGAGCAGGAGTTTGTTCTGCCAGTAAAAGCCGCACAGGTCGCCGGTTTTCATGCTGTCGGACTTGACCAGCAGCAGAATGTCCTTGTCTTCCAGCGTGGGGTTCATGCTGTCGCCGGACACCTGCAGCACCGGCAGGAACAGGGTGGCCAGCAGCACGGCCACAGCGGCCACCACCACCAGCGCATAAATGGTGCTGCGCAGTACCCGTCCGTACCGGCTGCGGTAGGCTAGACGGTCGCGCTCGGCCTTTACCTCCTCTGTGGAGGGGATGGCCGTAAATTTGATCTCGGTTGATTTCATTTTACCTTGCCTTCTTCCGGCAGGATATCGGTGTCACAGCGGCTGCGCAGCAGCTCACGGGTGCTCTGCTCAAAAGCAGCCCGCCGTGCCGCGATCTCCTGTTCCGTTTTGGCCCGCAAGGCGGCGCAGTCGGCCTCTGTCTGGGCACGCTTGTGCTCTGCTGCCTCGGTCAGGGCGTCACATTCCCGCTTGGTCTGTGCCTTCAGCTGTTCCGCCTCGGCCCGGGCCTGTGCCAGGATCTGGTCTGCTTCGGCCTTTGCCTGCGCCTGCAGGGCGTCCCGGTCGACCGACCGCACCGAAGCCAGATAGTCATCGGCGGCTGCCTGCGCAGCCTCAAACACATGGTTCAGTTCCAGAGCGGCCTGTGCAATGGACCCGGCACTGTCCAGATGGATCTGCCGCTGTTCCAGTTTGGCGGTCAGATCTGCATTTTCGGCTTTGAGCTGATCTTCGCTCTGCTTGAGCGCAAAGATGATCTCGACCAGTTCGGTGCGGCGCATATGCCGCAGTTCACGGTCTGCCATAACGGCGCACCTCCGTATCAAAAGCGTTGCAGGGCCGGTACGGGCCCTGCTGCGCGAAAAAGCGATTTTCGTACAGAAATTCGTCAAAACTCCGAACATCTATACATACAGCATTCTACCAGACGAAATGCAACAAAACCATAACAAAAATGGCGTTGCAGTGGGGTTTCAAAAAATATTTTTTGAAAATCGCGCACAAAATCCTCAGGCTGCGCAAAAAGAGCACCCTGCGCGGAAAACAGGGTGCTCTTTTTACGGCAGAATGTTTACTTCTTGATGAAACCGCCCAGCAGATTGTTCAGTTCAACGACGGACTTGTAGATCACATTGATGTTGTTGATAATGGAGCTTGCACCGGAGAAGATGCGGGCCAGCTGGTTAAAGACCTGACCAACGTTCAGGAATGCCTTGTAAGCGTCGCTGTCGGCAATGGTGGCACCGCCGTCCAGATAGGTCATCTCGTTTTCGTCGATCACGGCATAGCAGGCGGGCAGTTTCATTTCGGTCATCATAAATGGGAATTCCTTTCTTTCGTAAAATCAGTGCATGTTTTTCCAAAATGTAAAAATCAGACGGCGGCCACGACCACCAGCGTGACCAGAATGCCGGCCACCAGCAGGGTGCCCAGATGCTTCTGCAGGGCAGGACCGCCGGTCACGGGCAGGGTAGGGGCCGTGGGACTGGCGGAGCTGGACTTTGCGGTCCACTGGGCATAAATGGTGGTGTCACCGGTGAACACGGTAGCGGTGGTGATCCGGCTGCCGCCCACCGGCTCGGTGTACCAGCCGTTGAAGGTGTAGCCGTCCATCGTGGGAGACTCCGGCAGGGTGGTCAGTTTGCCGTCCAGATTGGTGGTGACCACCACGGTGGAGCTCACACCGCCGCAGGCGTCCAGACCGATGGTATAAAAGGCGTCCTCTTTATTTCCTGCGGCAAAGGCGGCAGGCACTGCCGCACACAGCAGGCTGAGCAAGACCAGACAGAGTGTCAATGCTCGGAAGATTTTTTTCATAAAATTCCTCACTTTCCCGGGAGTAACCGTGCCCCGCAGCGCTTGCGGTGCCTGCCCGGCGGGGGCGGCATTCCGGCACGGCCTTGAATGGCTGCGCACCCACAGCGTACCACAACCGCAACAGTTTGGCAAGGTTTTTCAGCGAATCCCCAAAAATTTTTCAGGAAAGAAGATCTGCCTCCGCGCGGAAGAAAACATGCCGGTGCCTCTTGTGAAAATCCGGAAAATATGATATACTGTTTTGCACGATGCGCCATCGCCAAGCGGTAAGGCAGGGGACTTTGACTCCCCCATCGTAGGTTCGACTCCTGCTGGCGCAACCAAACGCCCCGGAAGCTGGAAGGCTTCCGGGGCGTTTTTTGCTTATTCGAGATCCGGTCAGCGGCGGTGGATCTTCCGGGTGGGGCGGCGGTGGTTCCAGCGGTTGAGCAGCAGCCAAAGCCCGTAGATGGCGGCGCTGAGCACGCTCAGCACGATGACCACCTTCAGGTACAGACTGCCCAGAAATTCGCGGATCTTGGCCACGGTGAGCAGCAGGGCGTTCTGGTCCACATCCTGCCCGGCGATCAGGTTCACCACGCCAATGGTCTCGCCCGCCAGCTTCAGCTCCACGGTGCCCACCACGTCGCCCTGCCGGATGGGCGCACAGACGTAGTCCGGCAGGTGGAAATACTTCTGGGTCACGCTGCCGTCGCCGGTGGAGGGCAGCAGGGTCATCATGCTGTCGGCCGGGTACAGCTGCAGGGTGTCGGTGTCGGCGGAATACTTCACCGGGATTTCGGCCAGCGCCAGGTCGGTGTCCAGTGCGGCCTGGATGGAAAAGGTGTCGAACACCCAGTCGATCAGCCGCACCGTCTCATACAGGGCCGGGCGGCGGTTGGCGTAGCCGAAGGTGTCGCAGGTGTCGGGGCTTTGCATTACACAGAAGATATAGGTGGCACCGTCCTGATTGGCCCAGGAAACGTAACTCTGGTTTCCGCTGTCCTTCTTGTAAGCGGTCACGTCGCACATGCCGCCCTGCATGGCGCTGCGGTAGTAATTGCCGCCGCTGCTTTTGCTCAGGGCTGCATTCTGGCTGACCAGCACCGACGGAGACCGGTGCTTCTCCTTGGCCGGCATGGTAAAGGTGGGCACGCCGGAGATCTCCACAAAGGCGTCAAAGCTCATCAGGTAGCGCAGGATCAGGTACATGTCCACAGCGCATGTCACGTTGCCGGTGTCGATGCCGCAGGCGTCCGTCCAGGTGCTGTTCGTGGTGCCGATGCGCTGAGACAGGGCGTTCATCTGGCTCACCCAGCCGTCCAGATCCCCGCCCGACAGAGTATAGGCAAGGCCCATGGCGGCTTCGTTGGCGTTGCGGGTGACCATGGCGTACAGTGCTTCGCGGTAGGTGAAAGTCTCGTTGGAGCGCATGTCGGCGTTGCTGGTGTTGTGCACATAGTCCGAGATGGCAAACGGCATCTGGAAGGTATTGTCCAGCTGGTCGGCATAGTTGGTCAGCACCAGCGCAATGGTCATATACTTGGTCAGGCCACCGGCAGAGACCTGTTTGGTGCTGTCCTTTTCGTAGACGATGATGTTGGTGTCGGTGTTCACGATGTAGGCGCTCTGGGCCTGCACCTGATAGACGGGGGATGGGTCGAACATGGCACCCGCCGGCAGCACCAGGCAGCTGAGCAGGAGTGCAAACGACAGGATCAGTGCAAAAATACGTTTCATGTGGACAATTCCTTCAAAAAGCGATAAACTATACGAAGCAATGCGCACCGGCAGCGGTACGCAGAAAACACAAATGGAACAGCAGACGCTGTATACTTTATAATAACAGGTTTGCCGGGACGTGACAAGGGCTTTGCGGCTTTTGGCTGCAGTTTTGCACGCTCCGGCACAGGAGGACGGGAATGGTATATCTGACAGGCGACACCCACGGCGATCTGGACCGGTTCCGGCACGGGCGGCTGCGCTGGCTGGGCAAACGGGACATCGTGGTGGTGCTGGGCGATTTCGGCTTTGTGTGGGACGGCAGCGCAGAGGAACAGAAAAAGCTGGACTGGCTGCGAAAGCGGCCGTATACCCTGCTGTTTCTGGACGGTTCCCACGAGAATTACGACCTGCTGGCCCAATATCCGGAAACAGAGCGGTTCGGCGGCCGGGTGCAGAGCCTGGGCGGCAATGTCTACCATGTGTGCCGCGGCAGCGTGCTGGAGCTGGAGGGCAAAAAGTACCTGTGCTTCGGCGGGGCCGAAAGCCCGGACCGGGAGGAACGGGAGCCGGGCGTGAACTGGTGGAAACAGGAGATGCCCTCCGATGAAGAATATGCGGCCTGCGAGCAGAACCTGGAAGCCTGCGGCTATCAGGTGGATTATGTGCTTACCCACGACGCGCCAAGCAGATTCCTGGATTTTACGGTGCTGGCCAGCGGCGAGACCAACCAGCTGCACCAGTTCCTGGACAAAATTCTGTTGAAGCTGACCTATGAAAAATGGTTCTTCGGCTGTTATCACCGGGATGTGCAGCTGTCCACCAAGAGTCGCTGCGTGTTCTGCGACGTGATCCCCATGGGGGACCGGCACGCAAAGCGGCTGTTTCGCCGATAGGAGGTATAAAATGCAGGTCACAGTAAAACTTGCTACCCGGGAGGGCGCTGCCCATATCAGCGGCATTCTGGCGGGCTTTACCCTGCTGGCAAAGCGCGGGGAACTGACTTTGCGGGTGTTGGACGCGCGGCAGGGCAGCCCCATTGCCCGGGAGGCGCTGCTGGAAACTGAAATTGACGGCCGCACGGTGGTGTTTGATCTGATGGACGGCTACTTCTACAACGACCCGGCGGCGGTGCAGGCGCTGTTCAGCCGGGCAGATGTGGTGTTCAAGCGCTCCTTTTCGGCTGAGAAGAACCGGCAGTTCCCAGGAGATATCTCCGCAAAGCTGCGGCCGCTGGGTCTGAACTACTACGTTACCTGTCCGGGTTCGCCGTTGGATGCGGAGCGCAGCGCAAAGAGCCGCCTGAAGCAGTGGGCACTTTCCACCCGTTGCTATCCGCAGGACTTTGAAGCCCGGCTGACCCGGGTGCGCAAAAAGCCGCGCATCCTCTTCCTGACCCGTCTGTGGGACCCGGAGGAACCGGCGGTGCAGCAATACCCGGACTTACAGGCAGAGTGGCGGCAGGTGAACGCAGACCGCATCGAGCTGCTGCACCGGCTGAAAAGCGCCTTCCCGGCGCAGTTCACCGGCGGCGTATCGGACAACGCCTGCGCCCGGCAGCTGTGCCCGGAACTGATCGTGCCGGACATGCTGACCGGCAAGCGCGCCTACCTGCACCGGATGCAGCACACCGAGATCTGTGTGGCTTCTACCGGACTGCACGGCTCTACCGGTTGGAAACTGGCCGAGTATGTGGCGGCGGGACGTGCTATCGTTACCGAGCCGCTGCGGTACACCTTGCCGGGCGGCTTTGAAGAAGGGAAAAACTATAAAACGTATACGTCCCCGGCACAATGTGAGGAGCAGCTGCGGCAGCTGCTGGCAGACCCGGCGGCGATCTTAGCCATGGCGCAGCACAATGCGGACTACTATCAGATGTGGCTGCGGCCGGAACAGCAGGTGCGGCAGGCTTTGCGGCAGCTGGAAACAGGGGAGTTGTAAGGGGGAAAACGGGGTATGGAGGAACAAAAACGGCATAGCGGCTTTGAGACGATGCGCATCCTCAGCATGGTAATGATCATTCTGATGCACGGCATCGGGCACGGCGGGCTGGGCAGCGCCGCACCGCAGGGGTCGGCGGCATTCTGGATCTACTGGCTGCTGTTTATTCTGGCGCGTGTATCCACCAACTGTTTTGTAGTGCTTTCCGGCTATTATCTGTCGGAGCGCAAGGGACCTGTTCATGTCGGGCGGCTGTTCCGCATTGGGGCACAGGTGTGGTTTTACTCCATGCTTACCTTCTGCGTTGCGGTCAGGGCGGGGGCAGTTCCGCTTTCGGCAGTCAACCTGCTTCGGGCGCTGCTGCCCCTTACCTCCAACGACTACTGGTTTGCCTCGGCCTATTTTCTGATGTATCTCTCGGTGCCGGTGCTGAACGTGGTGGTGCAAAGCCTTGACAGGCGGCAGTACAAAACGCTGCTGCTGGTGGTACTGCTGCTGCAAAGCGTGTGGGGCACGCTGTTCTACTGGGCAGCGGATGCAACTTTTGTGAATAACGGGTACAGCTTTATCTGGTTCTATACCCTGTATTTTATTGCCGCCTATTTCCGCAAATACCGGGTGACTGTGCCCAGCGGGCTGTGTCTGCTGGCATATCTGGCAGCTTCGGCGGCGGGACTTTTCAACCGGATGCTGGCGCTGCGGGTGGAAAACGCTTTGCACCTGAACGGTTTTGTAAATACCGTCAACGGCTATCAGGCACTGGCTACTGTCATTGCTTCGGCAGCGATGTTTCTGCTGTTCCAGAATATCCGCATCCGCTCGGATTACTGGCGGCGCTGGGTCTTTCGGCTGGCACCGCTGTCCTTCGGGGTATACCTGCTGCACGACAGCGATTTTACCCGGGCGCTGCTGTGGCGACTGGTAGACCTGCCTCGGTTCGGCGGGGCGCTGCTGCCCTCGCTGGCTTACCTGACTGGCGCGGTGCTGCTGATCGCCGTGGCGGGCTACGCGGTGGATGCCGTGTATCAGCGGCTCTACCGCCTGCTGCGCCTGCCCGCACTGGAAACAAAGCTGGATGCCCTGACTGCCTGCATTCTGCAAAGGATCGTCGGGAGTGAAAAAGCGTGAAAAAAGCGCTGTCGCACGAGTTTTTGTGTGACAGCGCTTTTTTAGTTCATCGGCCCGGCCTTGTCGAACATCTGCTGTACCTGTGCGGCCAGCAGGGCGTGCTCCGGGGCCTGCAGCAGCGGGTCCTCCGCCAGCATGGCCAGTGCTTCGCTCTGGGCGGCGTGGAGGGTGCGGGTGTCGTTCATCAGGTCGGCAATTTGCAATGTGGGCAGGCCATGCTGTCGGCTGCCGAAAAAGTCGCCGGGGCCGCGGGTCTCCAGGTCGTACTGGGCCACGGCAAAGCCATCGGTGGTGCTGCACAAAAACTTCAGCCGCTTCTGCACCGCTTCGCCGGTATTGTCGCTGACCAGAAAGCACCAGCTCTCGGCGGCACCACGGCCCACCCGGCCGCGCAGCTGGTGCAGGGCGCTCAGGCCATAGCGCTCCGCGTTTTCGATGACCATGACGCTGGCGTTGGGCACGTCCACGCCCACCTCAATGACTGTGGTGGACACCAGTGCGTCCAGCCGCCCGGCCTTGAAATCCTCCATGACAGCGGCCTTCTCCTTGGGCTTGAGCTTGCCGTGCATCAGACCCACCCGGCGGTCGGGCAGCAGGGCCTTGGCAATGTCCTCGTAGTAGGTCTTGACCGCGTTCAACCCGCCGTCGGGGGTGTCCTCAATGGCGGGGCACACCAGATAGACCTGCCGCCCCTTGTCGATCTCCTGATCGAGGAAATGGTACAGGTCCCGCCGTTTTTTGCCGGTGATGCACCGGGTCTTGACCGGGGTACGGCCGGGGGGCAGCTCGTCCAGAATGGAGATGTCCAGGTCTCCGTAGAGGAGCAGGCCCAGTGTGCGGGGAATGGGGGTGGCGCTCATGACCAGCAGGTGCGGATTCACGGCCTTTTCGGCCAGCATGCCGCGCTGCCGCACGCCGAAGCGGTGCTGCTCGTCGATGACGGCCAGCCCCAGCCGGGCAAACTCCACCCCCTCGCTGAGGATGGCGTGGGTGCCAACAATGAGGTCCGCTTCGTCGCCCCGGATGGCGGCCAGTGTGGTGCGCTTTGCAGCGGCTTTCATGCCGCCGGTGAGCAGGGCCACCCGCATGCCAAAGGGGGCCAACATCCGGTTCAGACCCTCGGCGTGCTGTGCGGCCAGGATCTCAGTGGGGGCCAGCAGAGCAGCCTGATACCCGGCCCGGATGCAGGCCCAGATGGCGGCAGCCGCTACCAGCGTTTTGCCGCTGCCCACGTCACCCTGTAACAGGCGGTTCATGGAGTGCTCCCCGGCCATGTCGGCCAGGATCTCATCCACAGCCCGGCGCTGAGCACCGGTGGGAGAGAAGGGCAGGCTGGCCCAGAAGGGAGCCGGGTCTGTGGGCTGCATGGGGGCACCGGTGGCGGAGGAGCCGCGGTTCTTCATGCGGCCGATGCCCAGCTGCAGCACCAGAAGCTCTTCATAGATGAGCCGCCGCCGGGCCGCAAAGGCTTCTTCTTCGGTGGCAGGGCGGTGGATGGCCCGCACGGCTTCGGCCTTGGAAGGCAGGCGGTATTTGCGGCGCATCTCCTCCGGCAGCGGGTCGGGCAGAAGCTCGGCATGGGGCAGCAGCTGCCGCACGCACTTGGCAATGGCACTGCTGGAAAGGCCCTCGGTCTGGGGGTACACGGCCTCGAACGGGGCGGCCTGCACCTGTTCGGCAGTGCGCACCAGCGGGTTGACCATCTGACGCCGCAGCATCCCGCCGGTGACGATGCCCTGAAAATAGTATTCCTGCCCGATCTCTAGTTTCTGGGCGGCATAGGGGTTGTTGAACCAGGTGATCTCCAGCCCGGACACGTCATCCCCGGCGGTGACCCGCTCCATCCGCCGCCCGCCGGGCAGGATGCGCCCGCCGGGCTTGGCAAACACCTCTGCCTTGACCACGCATTCCATGTCGGCAGGGGCTTCCGCAATGGAGTAGGGCTTCGTAAAGTCGATGTATTTACGGGGATAATGGCACAGAAGGTCGGCCAGCGTCACGATGCCCAGCTTCTCGAACCGCTCGGCGGTTTTGGGGCCTACCCCTTTCAGGTAGCGCACTGGCGTGTCCGGCGTGAGGGTGATGCGGGTTTCAGCAGGCATGGCGTGTCAGCTCCTTTCCTGGATGCAATATAGCCATTGTAACACGGAGCGGCAGCGGATGCAAATGGTCCAAAAAGGAAAAAACGGCAGGACCTTTGCCTTTGGGCAGGAACTGTGGTACACTCGGAAGAAAAAGAGAGGGAGAATATGTATGGAGATCCGCAAGGGGACCTTAAAGGATTTGGAGGCCATTGCAGCGGTGGAGGCGGCCTGCTTCCCGGCGGCAGAGGCGGCTACGACAGAGGAGTTTGCCGGGCGGCTGCAGCAGTACGGCGATCATTTTTGGCTGCTGTGGGAGGGGGAAAGGCTGCTGGCCTTTGTGGACGGCTTTTGCACCGACTGGCCGGACCTGACCGATGAGATGTATGCCGACGCCTCCCTCCACCGGGAGAATGGTGCCTGGCAGATGATCTTTGGGGTAAACACCATCCCGGCCTGCCGCAGGCAGGGGTACGCCGGGCAGCTGCTGCAGCAGGCCATTGCCGACGCCCGGGCCCAGGGCCGGAAGGGGCTGGTACTGACCTGCAAGGAGGCTCTGGTGCACTACTATGCAAAGTTCGGCTTTGTGAACGAGGGGGTTTCCGGCTCCACCCACGGGGGCGTGGTGTGGTACCAGATGCGGCTGAAGTTCTGAGGGGAACGATCTGGAATGGCCTCCGCTTTGCTCCGGCCGTGTTCAGAGGAAGAATAATTTTTAAGAGAGCAATGCCGGAGCGTCTGCGGACGCTCCGGCATTGTATTTTCACTGGAGGGGGGCGTAAAGGTAAACGGCATCTGCAGTGCCGCTTTCTGCGAAAGTGCGGCACTGCGGCAGACTTTTCGGCTTAACTGCAAAGTGACCGGTTTCGCCAGAGGCTCTCCCTTTGAGGAAAGACTTCCCCCGCTCCGGGGGAAGATGTCACCGCAGGTGACAAAAGGGGGAGTCTGTCACCGTAGGTGACGGAGAGGGCGAGGAGGCTGATAGGAAACAGCCGTAAAAACAAAAAATCCCGGGAACCGAAGTTCCCGGGAATCTTTTGGAGGTGACGACCAGATTTGAACTGGTGGATGAGGGTTTTGCAGACCCTTGCCTTACCACTTGGCCACGTCACCATATTTAGGAGTGGGATTCCACTCCTGTTGGAGCGGCCGACGAGGCTCGAACTCGCTACCTCCACCTTGGCAAGGTGGCGCTCTACCAGATGAGCTACGGCCGCATATTCGGTGCATTTTTCCCTGCACCCTCCCGAGCGATTCTTGCGAATATCGGGGCCCCCGCGAAAGCTTGCGAAGCAAGATTTTGTGGGGAAGAGGAGGAATTTCAGAGTTTGTTACGGCGGTCTTACTTGTAAGACTGCCAGACAAACGACTGACATTCCGACGAAGCGACCCGGATCGGGCTCGAACCGACGACCCCCAGCGTGACAGGCTGGTGCTCTAACCAACTGAGCTACCGGGCCATACTGGAACAACGATTGCTGCTCCATTATGGAGCGGCCGACGAGGCTCGAACTCGCTACCTCCACCTTGGCAAGGTGGCGCTCTACCAGATGAGCTACGGCCGCATATTGGAAACCCTGCTGGGTCTCCTGACTGGTGCCTCCGATCGGAATCGAACCAATGACACGGGGATTTTCAGTCCCCTGCTCTACCGACTGAGCTACAGAGGCGCACCGGACGATGATTATTATACCTGAAATTTCGATTTTGTAAAGGGGTAAATGCAAAATTTTTTGAGAATTTTTGAACTTTCTATATTTTGCCCGTGTTATCGTCCAAAATAAGACTGACTTTTCTGACACTTTTTGCGGGCGGCAGACAGGGAAAGACTATTTGACATCTTCAACAACCTATGGTTTAATAAATAAGAATGAAAAGGATCGCTTTTCTCCCGCTGTGGGGATATATACCTATATATAGCAAAAGCGTTTGAGACGGCTCCACTGCAAGAACATTCCGGGGCCGGGAGGAGCAGCATGGCAAGAAAACAGGAATATGGCAACGAAAGCATCACTTCGCTGAAGGGTGCCGACCGTGTGCGCAAGCGCCCGGCCGTCATCTTCGGCTCGGACGGCGTGGAGGGCTGCGCCCACTCCATCTTTGAGATCGTCTCCAACTCCATCGACGAGGCCCGCGACGGCCACGGCGACACCATCAACGTCACCCGCTGCAAGGATGGCAGTGTCATCGTCGAGGACTTTGGCCGCGGTATGCCCGTGGACTGGAACAAGGGCGAAGAGCGCTACAACTGGGAGCTGCTGTTCTGCGAGATGTACGCAGGCGGCAAGTACGGCGAGGGTGAGGACAACTATGAATTCAGCCTCGGCCTGAACGGTCTGGGCCTCTGCGCCACCCAGTACGCCTCGGCATGGATGACCGCCGACATCTACCGCGACGGCTTCCACTACCACCTCGACTTCCAGAAGGGCGAGAACGTGGGCGGCCTGCACAAAGAACCCTACAAGGGCCGCCGCACCGGCAGCATCATCCACTGGAAGCCGGACGATGAGGTCTTTACCGACATCGACGTCCCCGGCAGCTACTATAAAGATGTCCTCCGCCGTCAGGCTGTCGTCAACGCGGGCCTGACCCTCAACTTCACCGACGAAAAGGAGAAAGACCCCGCCACCGGCAAGCCGTGGAAGGAGAGCTGGTGCTATGAGCACGGCATCGCCGACTATGTGGCTGAGACGGCGGGCGAGGACAGCCTGACCCCGGTGTTCAGCTGCGAGAGCGAAGCCACCGGCCGTGACCGCGAAGACCAGCCTGACTATAAGGTGAAGATGAGCGCGGCGTTCTGCTTCTCCAACAAGGTGCAGCTGCTGGAATATTACCACAACTCGTCCTGGCTGGAGCATGGCGGCAGCCCGGAACACGCCGTCCGCACGGCCTTCGTCTACCAGATCAACAAGTATCTGAAGGAGAAGAACCTCTACAAAAAGGGCGAGAGTGCCATCAGTTTTCAGGATGTGCAGGACTGTCTGGTCTACGTTTCGTCCAGTTTCTCCACCCGCACCAGCTATGAGAACCAGACCAAAAAGGCCATCACCAACAAGTTCGTCTCTCAGGCCATGACCGACTTCCTCAAGCACTATCTGGAAGTCTACTTCCTCGAAAAGCCCGACGAGGCCCAGAAGATCTGCCAGCAGGTGCTGGTGAACAAGCAGAGCCGGGAGCACGCCGAAAAAACGCGCCAGAGCATCAAAAAGACACTCTCGACCCAAATCGACCTCGCGAACCGGGTGCAGAAGTTCGTGGACTGCCGCACCAAGGACGCCTCCCGCCGTGAGCTGTATATCGTCGAGGGCGATTCGGCTATGGGTGCGGTCAAGACCAGCCGGGACAGTGAATATCAGGCCATCATGCCCATCCGCGGCAAGATCCTGAACTGCCTCAAGGCCGACTATGCCCGCATCTTCAAGTCGGACGTCATCGTGGACCTCATCAAGGTCATGGGCTGCGGCGTGGAGCTGGGCGGCAAGCACAACAAGGAGCTTGCCACCTTCAACCTCGACAATCTCCGCTTCAATAAGATCGTCATCTGTACCGATGCCGACGTGGACGGCTACCAGATCCGCACACTGGTGCTGACCATGCTCTACCGCCTGACCCCCACCCTCATCAACGAGGGCTACGTCTATATCGCGGAGTCGCCGCTGTACGAGATCACCACGAAAGACCGCACCTATTTCGCCTACACGGAACCCGAGAAGGCCACCTTCCTCGAGGAGATCGGCGATAAGAAATACACCATCCAGCGCTCGAAAGGTCTGGGCGAGAACGACCCCGAGATGATGTGGCTGACCACCATGAACCCCGAGAGCCGCCGCCTCATCAAGGTGATGCCCACCGACGTGGAGCGCACCGCGCAGGTGTTCGACATCCTGCTGGGCGACAACCTCGCAGGCCGCAAGGAGCATATCGCCCAGCACGGCGCAGAGTATCTGGACGATCTGGATGTGAGTTAAACCTCTCCGTCAATGCTTCGCATTGCCACCTCCCCTACGGAGGGGAGGCTTTGGCATTTCGGAAAAGCTTTCCCTCTTCGCCAGAGGCTCCCCTCGCTAGGGGAGCTGTCGAGCGGCAGCGAGACTGAGAGGTTGAGTTACGAGGGAACTCTAGTAAAGAGGATTTACAATGGCAAAAAAATCGAGCAAAAAAACCGCAAAGCCTGTCCGCCCCCAGCTGGGCGAGGGCGTTGAGATACTGAACGCCGGCAGTGTGCTGGAAGACCCCATCACCCGCACGCTGGAAACGAACTATATGCCCTACGCCATGAGCGTCATCGTCAGCCGCGCCCTGCCGGAGATCGACGGCTTCAAGCCCGCTCACCGCAAGCTGCTGTATACGATGTACGAGATGGGCCTGATCAAGGGCGCGCGCACCAAGTCGGCGAACATCGTGGGCAGCACCATGCACCTGAACCCCCACGGCGACGCCGCCATCTATGACACCATGGTCCGCATGGGCCGGGGCAACGAGAGCCTGCTGGTGCCGTTCGTGGACAGCAAGGGCAACTTCGGCAAAGCCTACAGCCGTGATATGTCCTGCGCCGCGGCCCGTTACACCGAGGCCAAGCTGGAAGGCGTCTGCGAAGAGCTGTTCCGGGACATCGACAAGGAGACGGTGGACTTCGTCCCCAACTACGACGGCACCACCACCGAACCGACCCTTCTGCCCGTGACCTTCCCGACCATTCTGGCCAACAACACGCTGGGCATCGCCGTCGGTATGGCCTGCAACATCTGCTCCTTCAACCTGGCCGAGCTGTGCAGCACCACCATCGCCCTCATGAAGGATGCAAAGCACGACATCTCCACCACCATGCCCGCCCCGGACTTCGTGGGCGGCGGCCAGATCCTCTACGACGAAGCCCAGATGCGGGACATCTTCGAGAATGGCCGCGGCAGCGTGAAGGTGCGCGCCCGCTACGCCGCCGTGCCGGGCGAGAACATGATCGAGATCACCCAGATCCCGCCCACCACCACAGTGGAGGCCATCATGGACAAGATCGCCGAGCTGGTCAAGGCGGGCAAGATCAAAGAGATCAGCGATATGCGGGACGAGACCGACCTGAACGGCCTCAAGCTCACCCTCGACCTCAAGCGCGGCGTGGACGCCGACAAGCTGATGGCCAAGCTCTTCAAGGCCACCCCGCTGGAAGACAGCTTCAGCTGCAACTTCAACATCCTTGTCTCGGGCCAGCCCCGGGTCATGGGCGTGCGGGAAATTTTGCAGGAGTGGACGGCCTTCCGGATGGAATGCGTCCGCCGACGCACTTATTATGACCTCCACGGCAAGGAAAAGCGCCTCCACCTGCTCAAGGGTCTGGCGGCGATTTTGATGGACATTGACAAGGCCATCCACATCATCCGCACCACGGAGGAAGAGACGGAAGTCGTCCCCAACTTGATGATCGGCTTTGGCATCGACGAAGTGCAGGCCGACTATGTGGCTGAGATCAAGCTGCGCCACCTCAACCGGGAATATATCCTCAAGCGCACCGGCGAGATCGAGCAGTTGGAAGCCGACATCGCCGACCTGAACGACATCCTCGCAAAGCCTGCCCGCATCCGCAAGATCATCATGAAGGAATTGGCCGACGTGGCAAAGAAGTACGGCCAGCCCCGCCGCAGCGAGATCCTCTACGACCTGCCCGAGGAAGAGGGCGGCGCCGAGGAAGAGGCCGTGCCGGATTATCCCGTCACCGTCTTTTTCACCCGCGAAGGCTATCTGAAGAAGATCCCGCCCCAGAGCCTGCGCACGGCCGGTGCGCACAAGCTCAAGGAGGGCGACGAGATCGTCCAGCAGGTGGAGACGCGGAACAACGTAGAAGCGCTGTTCTTCACCGACAAACAGCAGGTGTATAAGGTGCGTCTGGCCGAGCTGGAAGACGGCAAGGTGGCCCAGATGGGCATTTATCTGCCGGGCCGTCTGGGCATGGACGAGGGCGAGAGCATCCTCGACATGGTCATTACCTCCGACTACAGCGGCTATATGCTCTTCTTCTTTGCCAGCGGCAAGTGCGCAAAGATCCCGCTCAGCTCCTACGCCACCAAGCAGAACCGCCGCAAGCTGCTGAAAGCCTACTGCGACAAAGAGCCGCTGGCGACCATGTTCTTCCTGCCCGAGGAGACGGAGCTGGCCATCCGCACCGGCGCGGGACGGATGCTTCTGGTCGGCACGGCGCAGATCGCTGCAAAGACCACCCGCGACAGTCAGGGCGTGGCGGTCGTGACCCTGAAAAAGAACCAGACCATCGCCTCCGTCGTCCCGGCGGATACGCTGGAACTGGCCAACCCCCACCGCTACCGCGTCCGCAGCCTGCCGGCCACCGGTGCGCTCGTCCGCGCGGAGGATGAAGGGGAGCAGATGACGCTGCTGTGATTTTATAAGATAAGCGGGTTCTCGCGCCGGTGCGCGGGGCAGGTTTTTTCTTTTGGTCAAATGGCTTGCGCTCCGCGCGGGCCAGAGATAGGGAGGGGTGTTTCGACTCCCCCCTCCCTACCTCTGGACTCCACTCTCCCCGCAACGAGTTAAGGGCTGCTC
>OGOD01000979.1_pt1 | contig 20799 bp, 15 predicted proteins | sample 1573631 | NCBI WGS metagenome assembly OGOD01 (sample SAMEA2581895, study PRJEB24529) | metagenome | biome: Human gut stool | place: China | collected 2011
CTCGACTTCAGCGGGCTTTACGAGAGTAGTGCTCATATCTATTTCCTCCTGATAAACTCTTTGTACATTTCAGGCACCCTTGTGGGGCGCGAGTGTCAGTATACATCATAAAAAGGTGCCTGTCAACAGCATTTTTTGATTTTTTCAGTGAAAATTTTCTGTTCTCTCAAAATCTCTCGTTTTCTCCCGAATCCTCACGAATTCAAATTTTCGATTTTTCAAAAAAGTTTTTGCCGGTGCGTGGATATTTTCCGCACCTGCCCGCTACAATTTTGCCTGCGGTTGTGTTATACTATAAAGGATATGGGCAGCTTTGCGCTGCACCGCTTACAAAAGGAGAACTTTTCATGCCGCACGACATCAACCACAACACCGCCGCCCAGCGCCGCACCTCCAAGCTGCTGGCCGCCATGGCCATCTTCATCTGTCTGGGCATCGTGGCGTACATCATCCTCACCCTGCTGGTCAACCGGCAGACCCCCGCCAACCCCGACACCCACTACACCGGCACCAACGGAGTTTCGGTGTATTATGACAGCAGCATCTGGAAGGTCTGCCAGATGACCGAGGACGCCACCCTTGGAACCGTGCTGGAGCTGGCGACGGCCGACTCGGCTGACGGCGCGGAGGATTATCAGGCCGTACTGCTGCAGCGCGGCACCGCCGACACCTACCCGGACTTCATCGACGATTCTGAGAAGGACCTGAAGCAGGCTTACGGCATCATCAAGCCCCGCACCGCCAACATCACGGTGGAAGGGGCCGAGGTCACTGCCGTGCGCTGCGATATCCAGACCTATTATGCCGTGCTGGCCACCATCACCTACGACAGCGGCGATGTGGTCTATGTTTCGGCCCTGACCAAGCTGGCCTCCATCAACGACATCGTCAATCTGGTGGAAAGCGTGAGCCTGTCATGAGCGAGCAGCGTGCCATGCAGCGGCTCTGCGGCCTGATGCGCAAAGCCGTGCAGGATTACGAGATGCTGGCCCCTGGCGACCGGGTGATGGTGGGCGTGTCCGGCGGCAAGGACAGTGTAGCTCTGACGGTGGGCCTGGCCCTGCTGCGGCAGTACATCGGCTTTGACTACGAGGTGATGGCCGTCACGCTGGATCCTCAGTTTGACCACCAGCCCATGGACTACACCGCCCTGCAGGCCCTGTTTGCCCGGTACGGCGTGCCCTACGAGATCCGCCGCACCGAGATCGGCCCGGTGGTGTTTGAATACCGGCAGGAAAAGAACCCCTGTTCCCTCTGCGCCAAGCTGCGCCGGGGTGCCCTGCACACCGCCGCGCAGGAGCTGGGCTGCAACAAGGTGGCGTTGGGGCACCATCTGGACGATGCTGTGGAGACCTTTTACATGAATCTCTGGCGGGAGGGCCGCATCGGCTGCTTTTCGCCGGTCACCTACCTGTCCCAGCGGGACCTGACCCTCATCCGCCCCATGCTGCTGGCCACCGAATACGAGGTGCAGTGTGCCGTGCGGGAGGAGGGCCTGCCCATCGTCAAGAGCCGCTGCCCCGCCGACGGCGTGACCGTGCGCGAGCAGACCAAAGAGTTCGTCCGGGAACGCTGCCGCACCGACCACGCCTTCCGGCAAAAGACCCTGCACGCCCTGCAGGAAAGCGGCATCGACGGCTGGCGGCCCGTTCACACCGGGCGCGGCAGCTTTATACAAACAGCAAAGAAGGATGAATCATGATGCAGACCCAACCCTTTGAAAAACATGTCTGGGCCGAGATCGACCTCGAAGCCCTTCGCCATAATTTTCGCGCGGTCAAGGCCCGTGCCGGTGCCCTGCCGCTGTGCGCAGTGGTCAAGGCCGACAGCTACGGCCACGGCGCCGTGCAGTGCGCCCGCGTTTTTGCGGAAGAGGGTGCCGCCTGGCTGGCCGTGAGCTGCCTGACCGAGGCCGTGCAGCTGCGCAAGGGCGGGCTGACCCTGCCCATTCTGGTGCTGGGCCATGTGCAGCCCGGCTACGCGGCGGCCCTGATCCAGAACCATATCACGGTGGCCTGCTACTCGGCAGCGCAGGCCAAGGCCCTGAGCGATGCTGCCGTGGCCGCAGGCGGCCGGGTGCAGATCCACCTGAAGGCCGACACCGGCATGGGCCGCATCGGCTTTGCCCTGCGCACCGATTTTGACGCCGCCATCCGGGACATGCTCACCGCCTGTGCCCTGCCCGGGCTGGAGATGACCGGCCTGTTCCAGCACTTCTCAGTGGCCGATGACGTCAGCGAGGACAACATTGCTTACACCGCCGAGCAGCACCGCCTGTTCGTGCAGGCCTTCCACGCCCTGAAAGCCGCCGGGCAGGAACCGCAGCTGGTGCACTGCGACAACTCTGCCGGAGTCATGCTGCACCCGGACTGGCCCGAGGGCCTGCCCCGGGAGCGCTGCATGGCCCGCCCCGGCATCATCCTGTACGGCTACGACCCCAGCGACGAGGTGCGCTTTGGCTGCTTCAAGCCGGTAATGACCCTTAAGACCGTGGTGAGCATGATCAAAGAGATGCAGCCCGGCCAGTGTGCCAGCTACGGCCGCCGTTTCACCGCCGAAAAGCCCACCAAGGTGGCCACCCTGTGCACCGGCTACGCCGACGGCTACCCCCGCCAACTGAGCTGCGGCAAGGGCGTCGTGGAGATCCACGGCGTAGTCTGCCCGGTGCTGGGCCGGGTGTGCATGGACCAGATGATGGTGGATGTGACGAACGTGCCGCAGGTGCAGGAGGACGACGAAGCCATCCTGTGGGGCGGCACCGTGAGCGACACCGCCGAGACCATCGCCCGCAAGACCGATACCATCCCTTATGAAGTGCTGTGCGGCGTGTCCCGCCGCGTGCCTCGCGTCTACCGCGACCACGGACAGATCGTGGCTGTGGAGGACTGGATCTTAGAAGCATAAAGCTGCCCGGAGGAACTACATGGCAAGAGACAATATCCGCAACTTCTGCATCATCGCCCACATCGACCACGGCAAGTCCACCCTGTCGGACCGCATCCTGGAGCTGACCAAGAGCGTGGACGAGCGCACCATGGAGGACCAGATCCTCGACAACATGGACATCGAACGTGAGCGCGGCATCACCATCAAGGCCCGCGCCGTGACCATGAACTACACCGCCAAGGACGGCAAGACCTACGAATTCAACCTCATCGACACCCCGGGCCATGTGGACTTTGCCTACGAGGTGAGCCGCAGTCTGGCTGCCTGCGAGGGTGCCATTCTGGTGGTGGACGCCACCCAGGGCGTGGAGGCCCAGACCCTGGCCAACACCTACATGGCACTGGAGCATGATCTGGAGCTGGTGCCCATCCTGAACAAGATCGACCTGCCCAGCGCCCACCCGGACGAGGTGGCGCAGGAGGTGGAGGACGTGATCGGCCTGCCCTGCCTGGACGCGCCCCGCGTCTCCGCCAAGACCGGCCTGAACGTGGATCAGGTACTGGAACGGGTGGTCACCGACATCCCCGCCCCTACCGGCGACCCGGACGCCCCCCTCAAGGCCCTGATCTTTGACAGCATCTACGACAGCTACAAGGGCGTCATCGTCTACATCCGCGTGTTTGAGGGTACCGTTAAGCCCGGCGATACCATCCGCATGATGGCTACCGGGGCCGAGTTCACGCTGGTGGAAGTGGGCCACATGGGTGCCACCAACCTGACCCCCTGCGCCCAGCTGCAGGCCGGCGAAGTCGGTTACCTGACCGCCAGCATCAAGACCGTGCAGGACACCCGCGTGGGCGACACCGTCACGCTGGCTTCCCGCCCCACCGCCGAGGCTCTGCCCGGCTACCGGCAGGTCAAGCCCATGGTGTTCTGCGGCATCTACCCCGCCGACGGTGCCCGTTACCCCGATCTGAAGGACGCACTGGAAAAGCTGCAGCTGAACGACGCCTCCCTGACCTTTGATCTGGAGACCAGTGCGGCTCTGGGCTTCGGCTTCCGCTGCGGCTTCCTGGGCCTGCTGCACATGGAGATCATCACCGAGCGTCTGGAACGTGAGTTCGATCTGGACATTATCACCACCACGCCCAGCGTGCGCTACCGCCTGACCCTGACCGACGGCACCGTGGAGATGATCGACAACCCCTCCAGCTACCCAGATCCCTCCAACATCGTCAAGCAGGAAGAGCCTTTTGTGGACGTGCACCTGTACACCCCCAACGACTATGTGGGCGGCCTGATGGATCTGTGCCAGAACAAGCGCGGTGCCCTCATCGACATGAAGTATCTGGACGATGTGCGCGTAGACCTGCATTATGCCATGCCGCTGGGCGAGATCGTGTACGACTTCTTTGATGCCATCAAGAGCCGCAGCCGCGGTTACGCCAGCTACGACTACGAGTTCAAGGAGTACCGCGAGAGCGATCTGGTCAAGCTGGACTTCCTGCTCAACGGCGACCCCGTGGATGCACTGTCCATGATCGTGTTCCGGGATAACGCTTACGCCAAGGGCCGCCGCATCTGCGAAAAGCTGCGGGACAACATCCCCCGCAACCTGTTCGAGATCCCGGTGCAGGCCGCCATCGGCGGCAAGATCATCGCCCGTGAAACGGTCAAGGCCATGCGCAAAGACGTGCTGGCCAAGTGCTACGGCGGCGATATCACCCGCAAGAAGAAGCTGCTGGAAAAGCAGAAGGAAGGCAAAAAGAAGATGCGCCAGCTGGGCAGCGTTTCCCTGCCCAGCGAGGCCTTTACCGCCGTGCTCAAGCTGGACAGCGACGACGATTGAGCCCCCGCTTTTTCCTTATAAAATACAGCGCCCCTGTGCACGGAACCCATCCGGTGCACAGGGGCGCTTTTGTTGTTTCGTCTTTTCAGCGGCGGTTGTTCCAGCTGGACAGGGCAATGACCACCGCGCACAGCCGCACCTTCAGCAAGGCCAGTTTGATGCGGTCGTTGCGGCTGCGGGCGTCCTGCAGGGGCATGTCCCGCACAGCGGCTCGCACCGCCGGGATGCGCAACGCCTGCCGCAGCCATGCGGTGCGCTGCCGGAAGCTCAGCGGCCCCAGACAGACATTCTTGATGCCCAGCTGCAGGTCCAGCACCCGGCTGTGGTTTACGGCCCGGCGGCAGGCGGGGTCGTCGTTCAGGCCCCAGTCCCTTGCCACGGCTTCCACCGCGTCCGAGAGGTAAAAGTTATCCGTCAGGCGCTCCGGGTGGTAGCTCTGGGAGGCCGAGCCGTCATCCCGCAGACGATAGCGGTAGAGCCGGTCCGGGATGCCCACCACACAGCGGGGCCGCTGCCGGTAAAAGGACACGAAAAACAGCGCGTCCTCCGCGATCTTGTAATCGGTAAAGCGGCAGTTGCCCTCTTCGATGCAGCGGCGGCGGAACAGCTGCCGCGTGACCAGCGACATGGCCGACAGCTGCGGGAACAGCTGCGGGCAGGGGTCGCCCCGGTATACCCCTTCCAGAACCGGGGCAATGTCGGTGCAGCCGGTACGGGTGCCGTCGGCCGCGTAGTGCTCCTCATAGCCGCCGAACATAATCAGGTCCGCATCCGTCTGCTTTGCCGTGCGGCACAGCACCTCCACCATCTGGGGCTCCAGTGCGTCATCACTGTCCAAGAATTGCACATAGGTGCCGCGGGCTGCAGCCAACCCGGCATTGCGGGCCGCGCCGACCCCGGCGTTCTTCTGATGGATCACCCGGAAGCGGGCATCCTGCCGGGCGGCCGCATCACACAGCGCCCCGCAGCCGTCCGGGGAGCCGTCGTCCACCAGAATGGCTTCCCAGTCCGGGCAGGTCTGGGCCCGCAGAGAGTCCAGTGCCGCCGGGAGATATTGCTCTACGTTATAAACCGGCACGATAATACTGATCTCAGGCATGTACGGCACCCCTTTTGGCGATCAGGCCGGTGTACAGCTGCTGCAGGCGCAGGGTCTCCTGCCGGATGTCGTACCCGGCAGCCCGCACCTGTGCCGCCGCCTGCGCACGGTCGGGCAGATTGCGGTCCGCATCCTTCAGCACTGCGGCCCATGCTTCGTCCGGCTGTTCCAGCGAAATGCGGCAGCTGTCCGGCCGCAGCAGGACTTCCTCGGTGACGCCGGTGGAGAACACGCAGGGCAGACCGGACGCCTGCGCTTCCATGCCCACCACAGGCAGGCCCTCAAACAGCGAGGGCATCACGAACACATCCATGGCCTGATACCAGACGGAGGTGTCGCTCTGCACGCCCAGGAACTTCACATCCTGCGCAATGCCCAGCCGGGCGGCCTTGGCTTCCAGCTCGGCCCGCAGCTCGCCCTCGCCCACCAGCAGCAGGCAGCTGTCCGGCCGCACCTTTTTCAGGGCCGCAAAGATGTCCAGCAGGCGGGTGTGGTTCTTCTGCGCCATCAGGCGGGCCACACAGCCCACCACCAGCTTATCGTTCAGGCCATATTCTGCCCGCAGCTTTGCCCGCACCTCCGGCCGGTAGCCAAAGCGGTCCAGGTCGATGGCGTTGCGCAGGGTCACGCCCCGGGCATCCCACGCGCTCTGTCCAAAGTAGTAGATGCCGGCCTCCCGCCCGCAGGCCCAGTAATCGGTGGCCGCGCCGGGAATGAACTGTTTGCAGAACCATTTGATCGGCAGCTTGGCGTCCCTGGGCAGACGGGTGTTGTGGGCGTGGGCGATGCGCACCGGCAGGCCCGCCTTTTTAGCGCCTTCCAGCGCAAAAAGCTGCATGGCCTCGTTGTGGGCGTGCAGCACCTTGATCTCCGGGTGCTGGGCCAGCAGCTGCTGCATAGAGCGCAGGTAGGCCGGGTAGCTCTGCGGGGCTACGCCCGGGCTCTGGAAGATGCGCCCGCCCAGTGCGCGGATCTCGTCATCAAAAAAGCCGGGCTTTTTCTTGTTGACCAGAAAATCGAACTGGAACTGCGTGCGGTCCAGATGCCGGTAATAGTTCATCAGCATCGACTCGATGCCGCCCCGGTCCATGTTGCTGACCGACTGCAGGATGTGGATCATGAAGAACTTCCTTTCTCCCGGTACTGTGCCCGGATGCGCCGCTGCACCTCCTGCGCCGAGGGCGGCTGCCATGTCTGTTTTTGGGCGGCAGGGTCCTTCGTCGGCTTTGCAAAGCAGCAGACCGCCAGCGGGATCATGCGCAGGCCCATGGTGCACCAGAAATAAAAGGCCGTGTTGTCGGTGAGGTAGGTCATGGACAGCGGGTTGAGGATGGCAAAATACAGGATGCCGGCCTCGGGCCCGTAGCGTTTGGTCCAGTACCAGGGCAGGATCAGGTACAGGAACGCACACCAGAAGCACAGCCCCGGAAACCCCAGCTCCACGAACACCTTGAGGATGTCGTTGTGCAGCGGGTAGGCCACATCAATGAGGCCGATCTCATAAAAGCGGGTGACCATGGCGTCCACCGCCTCGAACCCCAGCCCGATGAAGGTGGGCGAGAACTGATAATAGGGTTTGGCCAGGCTCCAGATGTAATCGCGGCCCATCATGTTGATGCCCACCGCGTTCAGCAGCCGGGAGATGGCACCGGTGTGCACCAGATACAGGTACACCCAGAACAGGGTCACCCAGGCCGCGCCGGTGAGCATGATCAGCTTTTCCTTGGCATGGCTGCGGCGCAGCACCCAGATGTAAAAGGCCGAGACCACCAGCGCCGGCAGCAGGATGCGCTTCATGCCCGCCAGTACAAAAAAGAAGGAGCAGCCCGCCAGCACCCAGTTGCGGGTGCGCTGCTGCTTGGTTTCTTTTGGCGAAAAGAACAGGTAGTATAGCACAAAGATGCCCTCCAGAAAGGTCACCTCGTGGATCTCCAGCCGCTCGGCATAGCCATAGGTGTTGTTGCCCAGCGACAGGATGCTGGTGAGCAGGGAGCTCACGCTCTCGCCCACACCATAGGCGGGCACCTCGCTGAACAGGATGAAGAGGTTTGCGCAGCAGATGCCGATGGTGAACAGGTCGATGCTGAACCGCCCGTACAGGTACACGCAGCAGATGGCCACCACCGTGGCGATGCTCTGATACAGGATCTTTTCCACGCCGCGGGTGATGGAGGCAAAGGCCGTGAAGTTGCGCACCCAGATGAACATGGACCAGGCGGCAAGCACCGCCAGATACAGGATGTACAGCCCGGACGGCCCGGCCAGTTTTTTCAACCGGTCAAAATCGCCCCGGATGAAAAATTCCAGTCCGGCCAGCCCCACAAAGGCCAGCGTCACCGCCTTGGGCAGACCGCCCAGCACCACATTGATGCTTTTGCCTTCGCCCAGCCCGGACACGGTGAACAGCAGCACCGCCAACAGTTCCATCCAGCGGGGCTGGCGGAACTCCCGGCTGCGGAACGGGTCTTTTTTGCCGTAATATTTCCGGGTCAGGATCTTGGAAACATCCTGCACGCGGTCCACCTCGCTTTCCGTGCCGGTGTAAACCGGTCAGTTGATCAGCTGGAACAGTCTGCCCTGCAGCTGCCATAGCCCATAGTCCGCCTGTTCCAGCGCCCGCTGCGCCAGCCGCACGGCATAGGGCAGCGTCCGGGGGTCCGGCAGCTTCGCTGCCCACCGGCGGTACAGCAGGCAGCAGCAGGCAAAGGCCGTCTGCCGGTCCGCCTCCGGCAGACCGGCCACACACACATAGCAGTAATTGGCCAGCTGCAGGATCAGGTTGCAGGCAAACAGCGCATCCTGCGGCAGGCCCAAACGCACCGCACCGTCCAGCATTTCTTCAGCCACCCAGTAGGCCTGCAATGCTTTGTCCGTATTCTGGGAGGTCGCGGTGAGCCCCATTGTATTTTTGCGCCACAAATATACCACAGGTTTTGTCGAAGCAATGCACTTCGCCCGCGGAAAGACCCAGAAATGGATCATGGCATCCTCAAAACAGGTGTACCCGGAGGGGAACCGTACCCGTTCAAACAGGGTCCGGCGGTACAGCTTGCCCCAGGGAGTGCCGGGCAGCTCCACCACATCCAGCCGCCGGGGGCCGGTGTAGCACGCTTCTGCGTACTGCTGCACCGCACCGCGGGTGTCGGCTTCGTCGCAATACTGCCAGCCGCCCTGCACGATATCCGCCCCGGTACGCGCCTGCGCCGCCAGCAGCGTCTCCACTGCGTCCGGCAGCAGGCAGTCATCGCAATCCACAAACAGGACCCAGCGGCCCACCGCCCGGGCCAGACCGGTGTTGCGGGCGCGGGCCGCGCTGCCGCCCTGCTCCGGGTGCAGCACGGTGACCCCTCTCTGCCGGGCGTACTCGGCCAGAATGGCCCCGCTGCCGTCGGTGGAGCCGTCCTCCACCGCCAGCACCTGCAGGCGGCGAGTGGTGTTCTGGTGCAGGATGCTGTCCAGACAGGCGCGCAAAAAGCGCTCCCCGTTGTGCACCGGCACGATCACCGACACATCCACCGCATCGTCCTGCGGCGGCAGCGGGCAGGGCTCCCCGGCATCGCACACCGGCTTCGGGCAGATGCCCGGCGCGCGGGCGGCAAAGGTCTCCAGCTGCTGGTCGGAAAAGCGCTGATGCTTCACGGCTCCCAGCACCCCGGCGGCACAACGGCCCGCCGTGCGGGCACCCCACGCCACGGCAAGTGCCAGCGGCTCACAGCCGGTTTGGGAACGAACGAGCTGGCAGGCCCGTTGATTCTGCAGCATGACTGCCGCCTCCTTATCTTTTTTACACCGTCTCGTGCGCGGTCTCCGGCTGCGGCTTATTGGCATCCCGCAGCTTCTTGAATGCGCAGCGCAGCAGATCCCGGATGTTGAATTCCTTTTCGTCATCCGAGGTGGCACTTGCTGCCTTGTACTCGATGGCGTAATCCGGGTTCAGGCTGTTGTACTCCTGGATCTGCTCGTCCAGCACTTCCAGAATGGCCTCCGCCTTGACGGCGTTGCATTCCCGGAAGAAGCCCAGGATCTGGCCCGCACCGTTGGAACCGATGAAACTCTCCTCGGTGCCAAGGGCCGCCACCAGCCCGGCAAAGTCCCGCAGGACATGGTTGCCCACCGAGTAACCATACTCCCGCGAGAGATGGTTCAGGCTGGTAAACTGGAAGCACATGCAGGTAAAGTGGCTGGGCAGCAGGCCCTGCTTTTCCAGCCGTGCCATCATGGCATCCACACGGTCGCGGTTGGGCAGACCGGTCTTTTTGTCCACATACATAAAGTATTCCACAAAGTCGCGGGAACGGCCCACCACAACGGCCAGTGCGCAGCCCACGAGGAAGAAGAATACAAAGCCGATGGCCAGATACAGCTTGGTGTTGATGCTGGGCCACACTCTGGTGGAGCTGGTGGTCTGCAGATAGTCCGCGCTCAGGGAGCGGTTGTGCTCCATGCTGGTCTGGTTCACGATCTGGTAGTAGTCCACCAGCGTCTGCTCGTACTTGTTGATCTCCGACTCGATCGCGGCATGGGAGGCCTCATCGCCGCCCACCCCGCCGGCTGCTTGGAAGGTGTCCAGCAGCTGCTGGGTGTAGGCCCGGCGGATGGCGCTGCTGCGCAGGGTCTTGTCGATCTCCACATACTCCAAAATCAGCGAATCGTAGGTGATCTGCTTGCTCTGGTTGTCATCGTAGGCCTCTACGTTCTTCAGGATGTAGTCGGTGCCGCTGTCGTTGGCGTCGTTGTGGTAATGGTAGTTGATCAGGTCGCGGTTCTTCTCCGAGTAGTTCTGGATCAGGCCGCTGAGGTAGGCTTCCCGCTCCTGATACACCTGCTCGTTCTGCACGCTGCTCTCGATGCTCTGGGTCAGGTTGCGGCACAGCTTGTCGGCGTTGCGCACCTGCGGCCCGGTCATCACATTCGCGTACAGCGACGGGATCTCGTAGTCGTACAGCATCTTATAGATGTCGTACAGGTCCTCGTAGGAATAGCCCGTGACCGAAGAGCGGAAGTTGGGATAGTTTGTCTTTTTATCCTCCAGATAGTTCAGCACTTCGGTGGTGTCGGACGACAGCACGTCCACGCACTCGTAATAGTCGTAGCCGCTGTTCAGCAGGCCGCTGGAGGGGTTCATGGTCAGGGGCAGCTCCACATATTCCTCCGTGTAGATGGTGGAATAGCTGCTGACGATGGCATCCAGCACCCGGCGGGCGTAGCTCGCACCCAGGCTGCCGTCCACCACCAGCGTCACCTTGTATTCGTCCGGGAAGTAGGTAGACTCTTCCCCCTTGTCGATGAGAGCTTCCTGCAGGGCCTTCTGGTCGTCCGGGATCAGCTCTTCCACCGTGCAGTGGGAGCGCACAAGGTTGATGCCGCTTTGCAGCCCAAGGCTCTCCATGGCCTGCGAGATGACCTTGGAAGAATAGATCTCGTCCACGTTCATGGCGGTGCCGTCCGGGGCAAAGCCGTCCTTGATGCCGTCGTGCAGGTACTTGATGTTCACACTGGCGGTGTAGGTCTGGTTGTTCTTGCAGTACCAGTACACCACCACTGTGCCCGCCATGGTCACGGCCAGCACCAGTGCAAAGAACCGCCGGAGGTAGCGCAGGATATCAAACTTTTTCAACGCTGTTCCTCCTTCCGGATCTGCCGGGCGGTGCGCACCATGCACAGGCCGAAGCACAGCACCACAAAAACTGCCATTTCCACGATCACCCGCTTGAGGCCGATCTGCTGCACAAAGGAGCCGGCCGCATCGTTGAACACCAGGTAGTTCTGGGTCTTATAGATGATATAGGAGGCATCCGTCACCCGCAGTGCCTGCTGGATCTGATCCATGGTGGTTTCCAGTTCCTGCAGCATGGCGTTCACCGTGGTCAGGCCCGCCGGGTCGCTCATGGTCTGCATTTGCTGCACCACATACTGGGTGGTGGTGATCACATCCTGATGGGAGGTCGCCTCCGCCAGGGCACCGTCGGCGTCGCTGGCCATGGTGTCCAGCGCCGTTTTGGTGCGGGACATATAGAACTCGCGGTTCTCGTCCAGCGTGGGGATCATGACGATGGCGCTCATGCTCTCATCGTACAGGCCAATGCCCAGATTGTCGGAGTTGTAGTAGGCCATCTGCTCCTGATAGTCCAGCTGCTCGATCTGCAGCTTGTATTGCAGCATGGCCGTCAGGGAAGAAACGTCCGCCGACAGGCCGCCCCGCAGGATATAGGCCTGGATGCGCGGGATCTCGTAGTTGATCACGTTCTGGATCTGCTTGGACAGGCTCAGGAAGGTGTTGCCGGTGGTGGCGTCCTGATAGCTCTTGTTCTCGCTGACACGGGCCGTGAGGTAGCGGTCCAGCTGGTCGGCCCGCAGCGTCAGGCTCTTGAGGCGCAGATACGGCTCGGTGCCAAAGTAATCCGGCATGGTGCAGGAGAACACGCTCTGGTTCTCGCCGTAGTGCTCCATGAAATAATCCTTGTAGCTGCCGCAGAAGATCCGGAGCAGCGTGGCTGCGGTCAGGTGCTGGCAGGGTTCTTCCAGCTGCAGGCTGATGCTGCAGCTGGTGGTGATGTAGTTTTCCGAGCTGCTCACGTTGGTCACATCGGTGGGTTCCACCGTAATGGCCTTGCGCAGCTGTTCCACCGTCATCTGACCTTCCAGTCCGGCGTTGTACAGGGTGCTCTGCAGCACCTCGTCGGAGGTCAGGTCGGCAGTCGTAAACCGGGTGCGGTTGGGGTTGAGCCCATGCGATGCCTCGGAGTAGTTCAGGGTCATCTGGGCCGAGGCCACCCGGCTGCTGTCCTGATATTGTGCGGTGCACAGCAGTGCCGCGAGCAGGATGCACACCACGATCAACGGCACCCGCAGGCTCCAGAAGCGCAGCACAGCCTGTTTGAAGATCTGCTTGATCTTTGTCACCACGTCTCCGGGCCTCCTTTCAAGTTCGTTCATCTCAGTACCAGTTCACATCCACCAGAACCAGCTCCGGCGGATTGTATACGCGGGGGATCTGGTTGGAGTCGCCCAGGCCGCAGCCCACGATGAGGGGTGCCCCGCTGTCCAGCTGGTACATGCCGCCCGCATACTCCGGGAACAGCCCCTCCTCTGCGGTGTACAGCCGCCCCAGCACCGGCAGGCGGATCAGGCCGCCGTGGGTGTGCCCGGCCAGCGCCAGGTCAAAGGGCGCATCCTGCATGTAGTCCACAAAGGCCATGGGCACATGGTTGATGCAGATGCGGAAGGTGTCGTACTGGCGGCTCAGGCTCTCCACACAGTCGCTGGCACCGTATTTGTAAAAGTCCTTCAGGGCACCTTCCAGCCCGATGAGCTCCACGTTGTTTTCCCCGATCTGGATGGTACGGGTCTCATTGCGCAGCAGCTGCACCCCGGCCTCTGAAAATTTTTCGGCCAGCTGGTCATCCACCCCGCCGTAGATCATCTCGCTTTCGTGGTTGCCCAGCACCCCGTACAGCGGGGCCACATCGGCAAGGCTGCGGCACAGCGAAAGCATATTCTCATACTCCGGGTTCGGGAAGGTGACAAGGTCACCGCCCAGCAGGATCAGGTCCGGGTCCAGCTCCTGCACGGTCTGGATCAGCTCCTCGTTGTGCTCGCCGTATTCCCGCAGGTGCAGGTCCGACAAAAACAGGACCCGCAGCTTTTCCGACACATGGCTGGAGGTCACCCGGTAAAAGGTCACCTGAAAATGACTATTCGTATAATCCGTGTACAGTTTCAGTCCGGCAGCTGCCACGCCGCACAGCAGCACAAAAGCCGCCAGCAGCTGCAGCAGCCGGTTCTGCCACCATCGGCGGCGTGCGCCGTCCGGCGGGGGCGTTCGTTTTATTCTTGCATGTTGCGCCATGCTCTTCTGCCTTTCCTGGTCAATGGGTCAATGATTCATCACCCGCCGGAACAGCTCCGGCGAGAGGGCAAACAGCGCTGCCTTGGCCCGGCGGCGGGGCGTGCAGGCAAACTGCAGCATCCGCAGCCGCTGCGGGCGGTAGCCCGGCAGGGTCCTGCAATCGAACCGCGCCGCGCAGTCCAGATACTTCCAGCACAGGTCATCCTGCAGGCGGCGGCGCAGCGCCCGCGGGGTCACCGTACGGTAGATCTCCGCCAGACTGTCGTAGATACGCAGCCGGTCCTGAACACGGCGGGTGCTCAACCCTTCCGCGTGCGTGATGGAACCGGCGCGGCAGTTATCGTAATAGTAGATCTCCTGCCCGGTCAGCACCACCCGCTGCGCCTGCAGCAGCACCCGGGGCGTGAACTCCTCGTCCTCGTGCAGGATGCCCTTGCAGAACTGCAGGCCGTTTGTCCGCAAAAAATCGGTGCGGTACAGATGCCGCCCCACTTCCACCCGCAGGCCGCCGGTCTGCAGGCACTTTAAAAGATACTCCTTACCGGTGTAAACTGTGTGAAAGGTGAAGGTTTCTTCCACCGCTTCTTCCCAGCGGGTCATCACCGGTTCCTCGCGCAGAAAATGCACCTTGCCGATGACCACATCGGCCCGGTCCTGCAGCGCCATCTGCAGCAGGCCGGGGCAAACGTTCTCTGCCAGCCAGTCATCACCGTCCATGAACAGGATATACTCGCCCTGTGCATGGCACAGCCCGTAATTGCGGGCGTCCGACAGGCCGCCGTTGGGCTTATGGATCACTGTGACCCGGCTGTCCTCCGCCGCCAGTGCGTCACACACCGCGCCGCTGTCATCGGTGCTGCCGTCATCCACGATGAGCACTTCCAGCGGCACATCCGGCTGCGCCAGCACCGAGCGGACACAGCGCTCCACATAGTCCCGGATGTTGTACACCGGGATCACGACCGAGAGCAGGCCCTCGCACATCGCTTCTTCATTCCGCATCGTGTTTTTCCTCCGTCGCTCCTTCTTTGATCGTAAGCGTGTGCAGCAGCCCGCGCAGGGTGTCCACATTGCGCCAGTCCAGCACCGCGTTCACCACAAGGAACAGCGGCAGCACCCACAACCCGAACAACGCACCCTTCAGGCACACCATCAGGTAGCCGCCGCCATAGCAGCGGTCAAATCCCAGCAGGTACAGCAGCACAACGCAGAGCAGCCCGTTGACGCCCAGCCGCACAAAATCGCCCACCGGCGACTCTCCCAGCACTTTGGTCCGGGTAAAAAGGATCAACGCCGTATAGCGGTACAGGTGCGCCGCCAGTGTGCCGAACAGGCAGCCCGCGATGCCGAACCGCAGCACCGACACCACCGACACCAGCAGGTTGATGCCCATCTCGATCAGGGCCTGCTGCCGGGTCTCTTCAAAGCGGCCGCTGATGTTCAGCAGCATCCCCGACGGCTGCTTGGCGCTGAACAGCAACTCCACCGCCGTGAACAGCACCAGCAGGCGGGTGTCAAGGTACTCGGCATCGGTCACACCGGACGTATACAGCGCGATGATGGGCATCAGGAACACAGCCACGGTCGTGAACAGTGCAAAGGCCGCGGAAAGGTAAAGGGCATCGTACAGCCGGTACAGCCGTTTGAACTTTTCCGGCTCCACATAGAACAGCTGCCCCAGCCGAAAACTGATACTGTTGACGATCGAGTAGAACAGCTTTTCGATGTTGGAGAAAAACAGCATATAAATGGTGTACACACTGGCCGACGCCAGACCGCACAGGCTGGAGATCAGGATCGTGTCGGTGTTGTTGAACACGATGCTCGTGAGCTGATGCACCAGCACCGAGCCGCGCTGGGCCAGCGCCTCCAGATTGGGGGTGTCGTGCGCGTTGAGCCACGGATAGTTTTTGCGCATATAGGCCGTAAGCACCAGCACCTGAAACACCGAAGGCACGCAGTAGGTCATCTGCACCAACAGGATGCTGCGGGTAAACAGCAGCGCCAGCATGCGCAGCAGGTTGCCCGCCGCCATGGTGGCCGTGGTGATGTAGGTGATCACATAGTTTTTGCCTTCCACTTCCATAAAGGAGCGGTATTTGCCCTGCACCAGATAGCTCACGATGCCCGGGATGCCGTAGAACACCACGATCAGGCTCACGGTGCCATAGGACAGCACTGTGTTGATGCACAGGGGGTACAGCAGCGCAAACACCACCGTGACCAGCAGATACACGATACCGGTGCGGCGGTAATAGTGATGCGTGGCCGAAAAAATGCCGTTGATCGCTTTCCGGTCGCCCACGGCCACCGGAAGGTAATAGGCCTGCTGCGAGGCCAGGCCCACGCCCGCTTCCAGCAGAGTCAGACAGGAAAAGATCTGCTTGATGGTGCTGTCCAGACCGTTGAGCTCCGAACCGAAGCTGGTGAGGTACAGCCGCGGCAGCAGCAGGCCGAACAGGATCACCGACAGGTTGTACAACAGCGACGAGCACATGTTGTGCAGCACCCGGCGGCGGCTTTCGGCCGCGGTCAGGACCGGACCGGTCGGGTTCTGTTCTTCCTTTATCATGCTGCGCCTCCCTGGGCGGCCGCGGCCTTGCGGTGTGCCTTGGCCTGCGAAGGTATCTCCTTGAGCGGGTCACCGATCACATGGTGATACACTTCCTCGTACCGGTCCAGCATGACATCATAATCAAAGTTGGTGTGCACATAGTCCACCTGTGCCTCGCGCTGTTCCGGCGTGAGGGGCCGGGCGGTGTCCCGCTCCAGCGCACGGGCCAGACTGTCGGTGTCCTCGGTGCGGAATTCGGTGCCGTAGTCTGCGGTCACCGTGGTGTTCTCCGGGATGTCGCTCACGAGGCACTTTGCCCCCAGCGACAGCGCCTCCAGCAGCGACAGCGAAAGGCCCTCGGTGTGGCTGGGCAGCACGAACAGGGCGCAGTTGCTGTACAGCTCCAGCAGCGCGTCGCCCACCACATAGCCCGTCGTGATGATGTCGGGGTTGCCCGCGATCTTCTCCCGCACCGTGGTGCAGTACTCGGTCTCCGCAAAGGGGCCGGCCAGCACCAGTTTTTTGTCCGTGTGGGCTTTCAGATAGCCCTCCACCAGGTCCAGCGGGCCCTTTTCCGGCGAGATGCGGCCCACATACAGAATGTAGCTCCCGGCTTCCAGCCCGTATTTTTCGCGAATCAGGTTGCAGGGCAGCGGCTGGCGCATCTGCACCGCATTGGGGATGAGGATGGCGGTACGATCGTACTTCTCCTGAAAATAGTTCCACTCGCTCTCCGACAGCACCACCAGATCATCCGCATACTTTGCGGCCACCCGCTCGCCCAGCTTCAGGTAGGCGCTGGCAAAGCCGCCCCACTTGTCCACCTTCCAGTTCAGCCCGTGCACGGTGCACACCGTGTGCTTGCCGAACAGCTTGGCGATCACCAGCGGCACCGATGGGCCGATGGCGTGGTAGTGGATCACATCGCAGTCCCGCGTCAGGGCGTCAAAGGTGGCCAGGAACGAATAGACCATGGCATTCAGCGACGCCTTCTGAAAGGTAAAGATGCGGCGGGCCTGCACGCCCTCGGTCGTGTAAACATTGTGCCCCTTCTGCAGGCCGCGGTTGTACACCGTGACCTCATAACCGCGCCGGACCATGCTGACTGCCAGCCCGCCGACCATGACTTCCACACCACCCGAACGGGACGGGAAGTCCTTGTGCCCGATCATTGCCACCTTCATACCAAAATCTCCCTTTCCGTGACAGCGTTTGCTGCCGTTCTGCCGGTCGTGGCTGGCCGGCTTCTGTGTGCAACTCAATTGTAACATACCCGCAACACCTGCGCAACGTTTCCGTGCATTGTTTTTGGCATAAATCCCCGCAGAGCCTGCATTTTTCTCCATTGACCGGGCCGTACCTGCGCCAAATGTTTAACAAAGTTTAAGGCGTTCCGTGCCCCCAAATTGATTGACATACTTTTCACAGGTATGCTAAACTGTTTTTGTTGGTTCTGTGCAGATTTTTCCACAGAGCAGGGCCAAAAATCACGAAAAGACACAAGAAGAGAAAGAGAAGGAAACCACTATGAACAAGATCTCCCGCAAAGGCTTTCTGAAGATCGCCGCTGCCGCCGCCATGAGCGGTGTCACCGCCGGTGCTCTGGCTGCCTGCAATGCAGCCTCCGGCTCCACCTCCACCGCTGCTTCCGGCAGCGCTGCCGCTTCCGGTGCAACCGGCACCTACATCCCCGGCACCTATGAGGGCACTGCCGAGGGCATTTCCTCCACTGTCAAGGTCACCATGACCTTCTCCGACAGCGCCGTGACCGACGTGGTCGTGGACACCTCCGGCGAGACCGCTTCCATCGGTGCTGCTGCTGCCGACGAGCTGCGCGATCAGCTGCTGGCTGCCGGTTCTGCCGAGATCGACGGCGTGTCCGGCTCCACCATCACCTCCGAGGCCGTCATGAAGGCTGCCAAGAGCTGCTATGCACAGGCCAAGGGCGAGGCCGTTGTGTCCTCCGTTCAGCTGCCCACCGGCGACGAGAACGACTGGCTGGGCACCGAGCCCGACATCGACGAGGCTGCCATCACCGAGACGGTGGACACCGACATCCTCATCGTGGGCGCCGGCAACGGCGGCATGTTTGCCGCTGCCTATGCAGCCGCCAACGGCCTGAACTTCCGCATCATCGAGCAGAACGGCAACGTGCAGGACACCCGCCACTGGTACGGCGCCATCGACTCCGCCGCCGCCAAGGCTGCCGGCGAAAAGCCCTTCGACAAAGCCAAGCTGCTGAGCGAGATCTCCCGCTACGCTTCCGGCAAGTGCGACCAGCGTGTGGTCAAGACCTGGATCAACGAGTCTGCCGCCATGCACGACTTTATGCGGAGCATCCTGGAAGACAAGTACGGCTGGGTCTGCGATTTCACCTCCGGCAGCGAGGCTGCATGGCCCGCAGAGAACGCTGAGCACAACACCGACTACCTCTTCCCCGTGGAAGAGCACAACTACATGGCCAGCGAGCGGGAATCCGGTCTGGCCCGCAACGAGCTGCTGCTGCAGTACATCCAGGAGCTGGGCTATGACGTGGACTTCAAGGTCAGCCTGGCCAAGCTGGAAAAAGACGACTCCGGCCGCATCACCGGCATCATCGCCCAGAACATGGATGACGACCACTTCATCCGCTACAACGCAGCCAAGGGCGTTCTGCTGGCCTGCGGCGGCTACGCCGGCAACCCGTACATGATGCAGCAGCTGGATCCGCTGGGCACCAGCGTCACCACCGCCTGCTCCTACTCCCCTGCCGACAAGGGCTACGGCATCCGTGCCGCTGTGTGGGCTGGTGCTAACCTGGACAAGGAAGCTGCTCCCATGCTGTTTGACCGCGGCATCGTGGCCCCCGGTGTGGATGCCGGCTATGTGGACAGCGACTCCGCCTTTGGCGGCAAGGCCTTCCCCGGCGAGATCCGCCAGTTCAACCCCGGCACCCAGCCCTTCCTGAAGGTGAACCGCAACGGCGAGCGTTTTGCCAACGAGAGCTGCCCCTACAACGACATCGTTTACGCTGCTGCACACCAGCCGGGCCGTGTCTACGCTCAGATCAGTGACGCCAATATGCTGGAGGACGCAAAGCGTTTCCACACCATCGGCTGCTCTGCCGGTACCCGCAAAAACACTATGGAGGGTCTGGAAAAGACCTTTGCAAGTGCTGAGGAAAAGGGCTGCTTCTTCCGTGCTGATACCATTGAGGAGCTGGCCGACAAGATGGGCTTTACCGGCGCTGCCAAGGACACCTTCCTGGCTACCGTGGAGCGCTACAACGAGCTGTACGACAAGCAGAACGATGAGGACTTCGGCAAGCCTGCTTACCGCCTGAGCGCCATCCGCACCGCTCCCTTCTACGGCTATTGGCTGGGTGCCTCTCTGCTGACCACCGAGCAGGGCATTGCCATCAACGAAAAGGGCCAGGCCCTGGACACCAACAACCAGCCCATGGCAGGCCTCTACATCACTGGTGATATGTCCGGCAGCTTCTTCGCCAACAACTATCCCTGCCTGATGGCCGGTGTTGCCATGGGCCGCACCCTGACCTTCGCCATGAAGGCCATCAAGCAGATGGCCGGTCTGGAATAATCAGAATTTTCTTCGGTTTCTTCTCCATTATTATATCGCAAAGCGGCCCCGTCACGTTGCATCCACAACGCGGCGGGGCCGCTTTTGGCGTATTATTCCGAGATCCGGTAATGGCCCACGATGTCGGTGCGTTTCTCCAGAATGTCCTGTTCGTAAGCCGCCTGCCAGGGGTCATTGTGGTGAATGATGTAGGGCACTCCGTTTTTATTTCTCCGGTCGGACACGATGCCGATATGGTTTTCAAAGATCACCAGATCACCGCCCTGCCATTCTTCTGTTTCCGAGACCTCTGTGGTCAGGGCAACCGCTGTGTGTGAAAAGAACACCTTCAGGTTTCGCACCCGTCGGAAATCAATGTTTGCATCCGGTTCTGCTACCCTATAATCCTGTGGATGCTCCCGGATATCGGCGTCCACCAGCGCCTGCAGATCATATCCGGCATTTTTCAGCGCAAAAGCCACCACATCGGTACACACGCCATAGCCATCGTCCGGATATCCGGTCTGATAATAACGGCTCTTGTATTTTGGACGGGTATCCACATAGGCCAGCGCATTGTCGAGCACATCTGTCTGGTCATCCACACCATCGCCGTCTGCATCCACCGTGCTGTAAAAATCCGGGATCTGCCCCACATATTGGTCTTGTGGGCGGACTGTAGAAGTGTGCTGATAACGCATCAGCAGAACGAGCAGCACGCCACACAGAAGTATCGCGCCCGCCGCAAGCGAGACACAAAGCATCCGTTTCCTTTCCGATTTATTCATACGCCACCCATCCTGCCTTTCCCGTCTATCACACTCTCAATGTATGCCGATGCGATCGTTCTGTCAAGCATCCCGCCCGCAGCACTTTCCACAAAGAATTTCTCCGTTATTCTATAGATACAACAAAAAAGCCCTGAGATTTCTCTCAGAGCTTTCTGTTCAAGTCGGCGACTACCTATTTTCACAAGCCGTTTCCAGCTAACTATCTTCGGCACA
>OGOD01000983.1_pt1 | contig 20755 bp, 5 predicted proteins | sample 1573631 | NCBI WGS metagenome assembly OGOD01 (sample SAMEA2581895, study PRJEB24529) | metagenome | biome: Human gut stool | place: China | collected 2011
AGAGATAATTGCAGAATACTTTGGAATGAATATAAATTCAAATGAAATACAAGAATCAAATCAAGCAACAGGCTATGTAGAAGCAATACAATAGAAGGAGATAATAATGAGAAATTGTATAAATGTAAGTCAAAAAAATAATTTGGTAATTATAAAAATACATCCAGAGGCAAAAATTGAAGATATAATACCACAAATAAGGAAAAAAGCATCACAATTACAAAAGATATATAAAGAAGAAAAAACACCAATAATGATTACAGGAAAAGTGCTAAAAAACAAGGAAATGGATGAAATTGAAGAAATAATCAAAGAAAAATTAGAGGTAGATGTTGATTTTGATATGCCAAAAGAATTAGGGTTACACAATATTAAAAAAACATTTATACAAGAAGTATCAATATCAGAAACAAAATTCCATAGAGGTTCATTAAGATCTGGACAAAAAATAGAAGAAGATGGAAGTATTGTAATAATAGGTGATGTAAACTCAGGAGCAGAAGTTGTTGCAGCAGACAATATAGTGGTTCTTGGAACACTTAGGGGCCTAGCTCATGCAGGCGCAAAAGGAAATACAAAAGCAATCATTGCAGCGGGTAAATTAGACACTGTTCAACTTCGTATTGCTAATATTGTTAGAGAAATTGACAGAGATGAAGAACCTTTACATAGACAAGCTTATGTTTATATTGAGGATGATAAAGTTGCAACAAAATCAAACTAATAAAAAGTTCATCATCCTTCACACCTTCTTGATACAAAAAGAAAATCAAGCAAATTAACAAAATATCATCAAAATAAAGTTTCAAACCAAATAATTCAAAAAAATATTCTGAACCAGAATCTGATTTTTTTGAATTATTTTTTATGTTCGAATCATCACTTTCTGTATGTGAAGAATCAAAATTAATTGAAGAATTATCCTGATACTTATTAGAATTATTATGTAAAGAATTATGAAAATTACCATTATCCGTAGACTTAGAAAGATAACCTTGCTTGCTTGAATATGGTCTATTATAGTAATTACCATAATAATTATTATAAAAAAAGGGATAACGAAAAATGGGCATCAGCTTTTATCTCCTTTTTCATTTTTGAACAAATTAGAAATTTGCGTAATTTTAAACAAATTCACATATTGATCTAATTTTTTTTGCTTACTTTCTCTAAGATAAGGTTTTAGAGAATAAAGCAAATTGCTTCTTGGGTCATCTTTTTTATTAAGAGTTTCCATAATCGTTTTAATTTTCAAAATAGTTTCAAAATCTATATTACTAGCAAAAGAACTATTGTTATTTTCGGAATTATCGGAATTTGAAGAACTATTTGCATTAGAAGAGCTCGAATTAGCAGAAGAATTATCTTGAGAATTGCTTTTTAAAATATTAGCTAAATTACTAATCATTTCTGGTGTTATATTTAGGTTTTGAGAATCATTTTTGACATCTGAATTATTAGATTTATCAGAATTATCCGTATTATTTAGCATATTTTTAAAGTTATTAATAATATTTGAAATATTATCTTCTGCCATAAAACTCATCTCCTTAGGCTTAATTCATATTATTTTTAGAATTAAGAGCTTGAATAATTTTTTGCTTTTCCTCAGGACTTAAAATTTGATTTAGTTGATTAAGTCCATTAGATAATTGATTTTTATCCATCTTGTTTAACATATTCATTAAATAAGAAATATCAACATTATTCATAAATTTCACCTCTTTATAATTATATTATATGAAACATAGAAATATGTGTTAAAAATTTCTATTATATTACATAAAAAGTTACAAAAAATGTAAAAAAACTATTGCAAAAAAGCCCGAAAGGCTTTATAATAGTAAGTATGGTGCACAATTATGTTTAAAAACAAAAATGTAACATAATTGTAATAAAAATTTAATAAAAAAGTCAAACAAAACCGAAAAAAAGCTTCCGTAAATACATAGAAAATGTCTTTCTAGAGCGAGAGCAGATTGAAGGCTAAAGTTATTGACTAAAAAATAGCTTTTTTTTATAATAACATAAGTAAAAAGCGTACAAAAAAGGGAGGAATTTAATATGAACAGTACAAGAACAAATTTAATCAATAAAATTTGTGCAATTTTAGCGATATTTGCATTAACAGTTTCAGACTTTGTATTTGTTGGTAAATCAGCTGTAAGCTATGCCATAGATGCGGTAAAAACAAATAATGTAAATGTCGAATTTTCTGCGTACTTTCAAGATGAAAACGGAGAAAAAATACAAAAAATCGAGGAAAATATAGATAAAAAACAATATCTATATGTTGATGTATCGGTTAAAAACGAAGGATATTTCAATGGAGAAATAAAGATTGCAGATGAAAACTTTAATATAAAAAGCGATGAATTAGATCCCCAAGTAACAGAAATAAAAGACAATGTTGTTAAATTAAAACAAATAAATGCAGGAAGTACTGCAACAATCAAATTAGCAATAGAAGCCAAAAAAGAAAATACAGTAAAAGAAACAACATTAGCTGGAAAAACAACAGTGGAACTAGGTGGACAATACATTAACAGTAAAAATGTTGAAAAAAATAAGTTTATAGAAATAAGCGGAAAAGATGAAGTTGAAATAGATTGGAAATCAAGTGAAGAAACAAAAGTAGAACTTGATGGAAGATTATTAACAAATTCAGTATATGATGTAAATGGAGAAAACAAAAGATTAGTACAAATGCTAATAAATAGCAAGGCTACAAACAACAATTATCCAGTAAAAAATACTGAATTAACTTTAAATGTTCCAGAAAAAGTAGAAGCTGTAAAAGTAACAGCAAGAAATACAAATGGAACGAATAGCAAAGCTGAATTTGGAGATTCAAACTATGAATATAATAAAGCTGAAAATAAACTTACAATAAATTTATCAAATGAGGATAAAGAAAACATAAGCTGGGAAAAAGAAGCAAGTGATATATTTGTAGTAACTTATATTTTAAATAAAGATGAAAATATAGCAAATGAAGAGATCCAAATACAAGACAAAATAACATTATATGATAACAAAGAAATAACAGAAAACAAAAATGTTCATATTGAAGAAGAAATAGATGGTGTAATATCAAGTACAATAGAAAGTAGTGAAAATGAAATTTATAAAGGAAAGATATATACAGGAGAAGAAAGAGACTATACAGAAACAAATAAAATAAATGTTGATTATATAGAAGAATCAGAAGAAAAAATAGAAATAGAACAAAAAGAAGCTACATACTTAGAAGGTGAAAACGAAAAAGCAGCAAACATTCTATATAAAGAAACAAAAATTAGCAAAGACGAATTCCTAAAAATCTTTGGAGAAAATGGATATATAACAGTAAAATCTGCTGATGGAACAGTAATAGCAAACATAAACAAAGATACAGAAGCAAATGAAGAAGGAAAAATTGTTATAACATATCCAGATGGACAAAAAGAAGTTAAATTAGAAACAAGCAAACCAGAAAATATAGGTACACTAAATATTGAAAATACAAAAGCAATATTAAGTGCAGGATATGGAAGAGATGAAATAAAAGGTCTAACAGGAATAAAAGAAAAAGTAACAACAAATAAAAAAGTAGCAGAAAAAGTAATAACATTAAAAGAAACAGAAACATCAGGAAATATAAACTTAGATATATCAAAAATTTCAACAATAGCAGATAGTCAAACAATAACAGTAAATGCAACACTAGAATCAAATGACGAAAGTAAAGACTTATATAAAAATCCAACTGTAACTGTAAAATTACCAAAAGAAATGACAGTAAAATCAGCTCAATATGCAGTATTATATAAAAATGGACTAGAAGTTGAAAGCACAAGTTCAGACAAAAATTCAAATGGTGAATCAGAAGTAACTATTAAATTTAAAGGTGAACAAGAAAAATATGATGTATCAGGTGGAACAAAAATTGCCTTAAAATTAGATGTTGCAACAAGTAAATTAACACCAAGCAAAACAAGTCAAATAGAAATGACATATTCAAACGAAAATAAAAATGAACAAAAAACAGCATCAGCAGATATAAACTTCGAATCACAATATGGAATAATGATATATAACCAAATTGTAAATTATAACAACAATGGAGACACAGTTGTAACAGTAGATAAAGAAACAGCTTATGGAGAATTAAGCACAAATGCAGATCAAAAAGATGTAACTTTAAATACAGCATTAATAAACAACTATGGAGAAAAAGTTTCAAATGTTACATTAATAGGACAAATACCAGCAAATCAAGATGATGAAGGTTATGTAGCAAAATTAAATGAATTACAAACAAATAATGGAAAATTAAAAATCTATTACTCAAACCAAAAAGATGCTAAAGCAGATGACCAAAGTTGGGGAGAATATAGAGAAGATGCAGTAAGCTACAAAGTTGTAGTAGATGAAATGGAAAAAGAAGAAGTTATAAAATTAAATGTACCAGTAACAGTACCAGAAAATCTAAAATACAACAAAAAAGGAAGCTTCTCATCAGTTGTAAGTTGTGACTATCAAGGAAATACTGAATCAAATACATCAAACATAGTATTAGCAACAAAAACAAGTATGGCAGAAAGTTCAGAAGAAAGAGTTGTAACAAACGAAACAAAAACAGGACTAAATACACAAATTAGTGCAACAGTTGGAAATGATAGTTTATCAGATAATGATAATATCTATGAAGGACAAACAATAAAATATAAAGTAACAATAACAAATAATACTGGAAAAGATTATACAAATGTTACAGTAAAAGCAAATCAAAAAAATGGATATGTTTGGAACTTGGTAGAAAAAGAAGGAACAAACCCATATTATAATACAACAACTAAAGAACATTTTTATGAAATTTCAAATTCAAATGAAATTACATTAGGAACAATTTCAAGCCTAAAAAATGGTGAAAGTAAAACATTTGAATATGAAGCATCTGTATATATGTTAAATAATGAAAAAATAGATGGAACAGAAACTCAAGGAACTATAACAGTTGTTTCAGAAGATAAAGGATTAAATGAAACAATTTCAACAATAAAAAATAACATTAAAAGTGCAGAATTACAAGTAAACATATTCAATGGTTCATCAAATGAGATAGAATTAACAAGTGGTGGAACAGTAAAATCTGAATTAGTAATTAAAAATACAACAAGTCAAAACTTAAAAGATATGGATGTAAAAGTTGCATTTTCTGGTAACTTAACACCAGATGCTAATATAACTGAAGAAATCGAAGATAATGTAGCACTTAGTGGTGTTGAAACAGGAAAAGATGGAATATCAATAATGACATTAAAGGTAAATTCTATAAATGCAGGAGATTCATTAAAAATAGAAATGTTTCCATCAACACAGTATTCATTAGGAGAGAATAAAACAGAGGATGTATGGATGTTAGCAGAAGTTATAACATCAAACAAAAATAGCTATATTTCAAATAAATTAACAAGAACAGTAACTGATTATTCAACAAACCTAAAACTTGAACAACAAGGGGAATATGAAGATGGAAAAGCAATAAATGTTTCTACAGATAAATTAAATGATGGAGATAAAATTGGTTTTACAGCAACAATTACAAATAATGAACAAAAAGAACATAAAATTTCACTTGAATATAATATAGATAGAATGCTAGATGTAGAAAGTGCAAAAATTACTACAGAAGCAGGAGAAGAAGATATATTAGGACAATTATCATATAACAATTTAAGAAAAAATGAACAAACACTAAAACCAGGTGAAACAGTAAAAATAAATGTTGTTGGAAAAGTAGATGCATTAAATACAGAATCAATAACAAATACTTTAAAAGTTTCTGATGAAGAAAATGGTAGAAGAAAAGATGATGAATTAACAATTTTAGTTAATAAAACAGAAAATCCTGTAATTGAACCAGAAAATAACAATAATAATGGAAACAATAGTAACAATAATTCAGGAGAAAATAACAACAATAATAATAGTGGCGAAAATAACAACTCAGGAAATAATCAAAATAATAACAGCAGTAGTAGTGATGATGACGATGATGTAAGATATACTATTTCAGGATTAGTATGGCTAGATAGTGATAGAGACGGAAGAAGAAATAGTACAGAAGAATTAAAAGGAGACATCGAAGTAAATGCTATAAATGCCGAAACAGGTAAAGTCGAAGCCACAACAAAAACAGATAACGATGGAACTTACAAATTAGACTTAGTAAAAGGAAAATACATAATAGTATTTAAGTATGATACAAATATTTATGGAACAACAACATATCAAGTAAAAGGTGCTAATGATACTGAAAATTCAGATGCAATTTCAAGAGAAATAACAATAGATGGAAACACAATAACAGCAGGAACTACAGATACAATAAACCTAGAAAAAAATATATCAAATATAGATTTAGGTTTAATTTTAAGAAGCACATTTGATTTAAAATTACAAAAATATGTTGGAAAAATAACAGTAAAAAATGATTCAAAAACATCAGAATATGCTCAAAAAGAAAATACAACATTAGCAAAAGCCGAAATAAAATCTAAAAACCTAAGTGGTTCACTTGTAGTAATTGAATACAAAATAAAAGTTACAAATACAGGTGATGTTGCAGGATATGCAAGAAACATTGTTGACTATATGCCATCAAGCCTAAGCTTTAACTCAAGTTTAAATTCAGATTGGTATATATCAGGAAACAACCTATATAACACAAGTTTAGCAAATACAAAAATTGAACCAGGAGAATCTAAAGAATTAACATTAATATTAACAAAAACAATGACAGATTCAAATACAGGTTTAGTAAACAACAAAGCTGAAATAACAGAAAGTTCAAATGAATTAGGAATTAAAGATGAAACTAACGAAAAAGGTTCAGCAGATGTAATCATAAGTGTAAGTACAGGAGCATTAGTAAATTATGTTGCAACAACAATAATTACACTAGTAGTATTAGCTGGATTAGCATATTTAGTAAACAAAAAATATTTAAGTAAGAAAATATAAGGTGGAGGTGAAATAGATGATAAAAAAATATAAAAATAAAATTATAACAGCAATAGCAAGTATAGCATTTTTAACAATTATATATGTATTAATAGGTAATGTCTATTCGCTTTACAATCCATCTAAAAGTCAATATATGAATGCTAAAGCAAAAGATTTGTTAGGTAAACAAATAGATATGGGTGGAGCTTTTTGGAATGGACTTGATAGTCAAGGAAATTTAACATGTTTCTGGCATAAAGAATCAGGATATTCTGGAACAAGTATGAATAACACAATACACTCTGTATTTGATGTTGGTTTTGATGAAGCAAAAGGAAGAATAAAGGTAGAATCAATTATCAATACAACACCAAAAAAATCAAAAACAGCTTATGCAGATGGTTCAAAAACATCAGTTGGTAGATTAGCAGCAGAAGCCTCTAGAGATGGTAACTCATTTTATGTACAAAATGCTTTGTACGAGGCAATAAAAGAAAGAACAGTTGTTAATGAATCAGCTATTATAAATGAAATGGAATGGGCAGGCAGTGGTACTAAAAATCCTGCCTCTCAAGGAAAAATAGATGAATATAATAACTATCAAAAAATAAAAGATATATCTAAAAGTACTGTAGAAGAAAAAGAAAAGCAAGTTACAATAAACAATAAGTCTTATACTATAATGGGACCATTCACAATATCTTTTGCAGGTAAAGGCATAAATAGTATTACAGTAAGTAGTGCAAAATGGACTAGTTCTTCAAATAAAGAAATATATTGGAGCTCTTCAGAGTCAACAGATAAAAAAGATTGGTCAAATAAATTTAATGAGGCAAAATCAGGAAAATATATTCTAGATGGTAAACAATTTTTCTTAGCAGTAGAAACAGCTAAATTACCAGATGAAGGAAATTATACTGTAAGTATAAAACAAGAAAAATTTGAATATTATAATGCAAGAATAGCAGTATGTGTTGGTAGTCAACAACAACAAACAGGATTATATGTTTATGACAACACACCACATACAGTAGATGGAGAAGTATCTTGGACTCTTAAGAGAAAAGGATTAAAAACATTAATAATATCAAAAGTTGATGAAAAATCAGGTAAAGAATTAGATGGTGCAGGATTTAAAATTTATGCAGAATTAAAAGATGGAACAAAAGGATGGGTATCAGGAGATGCTAAGGCTAAAAAAACATACGGAACAACAGCAACAGAATATTCTGCAAAAACAGAAATAAAAAATCTAAAATACGGAACATATTATATATATGAAACAAAAGCTCCAGATAATTGCGCATTAAGTGAACAAACAGGATATAAACAAGCCTCTAATGGTTCAACAGATTTAACAGGAGATTGGGTATTTGTAGGTTCACAAGCATTAGAGCCAGGTTCAGGCTCAAAAATTACTGTTAAAATTACAAACAAATCACTTGCAACAACAGAAATTATCAAAAAAGATAAAACAACAGGAATGGTTTTATCAGGTGGTAAATTCAAACTATACGCAGTTTTAAATGATGGAACAAAAGGATGGATATCAGGAGATGCAGCAGGAGATAAAACTTATGGAGATAAAGCTACAGAATACCCATCATCAACAAAAATAGAAAAATTAAAATATGGAACATATTATTTATATGAAACAGAAACACCAAGTGGATATGACATAACAAAACAGGATGGATACAAACAAGCAGCAGAAGGATCTAGCTCATTAACAGGAGATTGGGTATACTTAGGAAACAAAGAAATTGATATCAATTTCCCAGAAGATGGAACATTCAAATTCGAAGCTGATAACAAGAAAGTTGTTGGAGGAATAGAAGGAGATGTTTGGATAGATAATCCAGACCGTAAAGATAACCAAATAAATCATATTTATGATGGACAACAAAGTAATGATAAATTAAAAGAAGGAATAACAGTTAACCTTTACGATGCAAATAATAAATTACTTGCTACAACAGTAACAGATGCAAATGGACACTATAAATTTACAGAGAAAAATGCAGTATCAGATGAAGACAAAGACATTTATTATTGGGACTTAAATGGAGCATATGTAGAATTTATTTATAATAACAAAACTACATATAATGAAGATGGCACAGTAAAAGAACGTGGTTACGTAGTAGTAAATCCATTTACAGGAACAGATGCAAAAGTTAACTCAAAAGCTCAAGAATATGAAATGACAAAAGCAAAATTAGATGACAATAACTTAACAGGAGTTGAAGGAGCAAATCCTGGTAAAGCTGTAACAAGCAAAACAGTTGTTAATTTAGAAAATGACAAATTAGTAGCTGAAAATAATAAAGTATATGGAGACATCAAAGATAATAAAGCAACAGCAGACGAATTGAAAAATGCGCCACTTGCATATTACTATGATGAAGCAACATATAAAGTTTCAAATATTAATCTTGGATTACTAGAACAATATGATGCAGACTATACTGTAGATGAAAACCTAGCATATATTAAAATTAATATGAAAGGTTACACATATACATATAAATATGGTGATGCACCTGCTAGTGAATCAAAATATGTACCAACAGTAAATGAACAAAATTCAACAAAATCATATACTGGAAAAATATATCCAACAGATATAGCATATAATGTTGCAAACAATACAGACGAATTAAAAGTATATGTGGTATATAGTATTGATGTTAAGAATAATGAAACAATGTACTTAGATGACCTATATACAGAAGAAAGATTATATCTAGATTCATTAGTAAATTCATATGATACAAGTAGATATGAATTATGTACTAACGAAAATACATCAGATAAATCTGATTTTGCACTATGGAGTGATAAAGACGGAGTAGCAAGCTATGACGTAAATAATGAAAATAGTGTTTACAAAAATGGTATAGGAAAACAAGAAACAGAAACATCATATATCCAATTTAGAATAAAAGATGAAGCTTTAAGAAGAATACTAGAAAGAAAAGTAACTGAAGGTGAACTTGAAAATGCACCTACAATAGCTACAGCTTTAGGATATCACGAATATTTAAGAACAGATAATGTTTGGGTAAATAATGAAAATGTTAGAGACTTTGATGGAGCTAAAGGAACTAATATTTATCCAGTAACAAGTGAATCTAATAGCAAGAAATACTATGTACACAAAACAATTAGTAAATCTCGTAAATCATCAGCATTATATTTAAAACTATCACTAGGAGATAGAAGAAAGATTTCTGGTACAGTATATGAGGATATTAAAACAGAACAAAGTAAAAATGACAAAACAAACCTTGGAAATGGTATAATGGATGATAATGAAAAAAATAGAGCTCAAAGTGTAACAGTTGAATTATTAAATGCAGATAAATCAACAGTAACAAAATTATATGTAGAGGAATATAATAACAACCAATTAAATGTAAGTCAACCAGAAGCTAAAACAACAACACAAGTTGGTGGAACATATGAATTTGAGGGTGTTGTACCAGGATATTATTACATAAGATTTACTTATGGTGATGGTACACAAAAAATGGTAAAAGCAGATAATACAACTACAGACATAAGATCAAATGACTATAAATCAACAATTATAAATACTGAATCAAATGGAGCTGGAGATACAATTAAAAATGCTATGGAAGCTAAAGCAGAAGATTTAAATGCAATAACAGGAGTAATAGCTTCAAAACAAACAGAAGCTCAAAAGAAAATAGTTGAATGGTATAAATATTTAAATAATACTAACTATTCAACAGCAGCAGATGACTTAACTCAAAGAGCTAAATTTGATGGCTATAAATACAATGATGATGGAACAGTATATGATAAATCAGGAAATGTTGTAACAGACTATCCTTCAAACTTAAATGCATATACTCCAATGACAGGTATTTCAATTGAAAATGATGTAAATACATCTACAGATGTTCAAAAAGATACAGATACACAAAAACCAATTTTCGGAGGATTTAACTTTGGTTTAATAGAACAACCAGAAACAATAATAAAATTAGATAAAAAGATAACTAATGTTAAACTTACAGCACAAACAGGAACAACTTTAGTATCAGCTAACCCAACAGATAGAACAGCAACATATTTAACAGCACTAGATGAAATAACAGGCGGAAGTAACTATGCTAAATTAGAAATTGATCAAAGTCTAATTTATGGTTCTGCATTAGAAACAACATATGAGATAAAAATTGAAAATCAATCTGATAAAGAATATATAGAAGATGAAGGATCAGGAGATTACGGAAAATATTACTTATATGGTGAAAGAACAAGTACATCTAGGTTAAAAGCTGTAAAAGTAAATGAAATTGTAGATGAATTAGATAAAAAATACAATTATGACTCAACAAAAGCAAGTTCAACTGCAAGTGTAGTACATTCAGATGGAAATACAGAAAGTGTAGAAGTTTCAATTACAAAGAATAACCCAGCTGGAAGTACAGAAACAACAAACAGCTTAAAGATGACTGGTTGGAAAGAATTTGAAAGTGGAGCAACAGAAAGTATGAGCTATACAGTAACATCATTATTATCTAAAGATAATGATACAGCTTATACAAACAAAGCAAGAGTAACATCACTTTCACTTGACAAATTAACATCATGAAAGAGTAGCTTTAATTGGGAACTAGCTAAAGATAAAACAACATTGACAATTACACCACCAACAGGTAGTGATAAGAGACCAATTTACTGGATTGCAGGAACTATAGGATTAATAGTATTAGCAACAGGAATTGTATTTATAAAGAAAAAAGCATTAAAAAAATAATGTGAAATGATAAAAAAACGGTATTCCGTAAGGGAATATCGTTTTTTTTTATTATGTAATTAAATTGTAATATAAACTTAAAAAATAGCTGTTGAAAATTGGTCAAAGTAGCTTCCGTAAAGAGATTTAAGAAGTTTTTTGTAATAATTCGAAATATACAAAAATGCCCATATTGAAAAAAAATAAATATCAAAATATAATGATAGGGAAGGGAGAAATGGCGATGAAAGAACAAATTATTAAATTTTTAGATAAATACATCATACCAGTAATAATAGGAATATTAGCAATAAGTGCAAGTATCTTTATCTCTAGAGCATTATATAATGAAGATGGTAAAGAAATTGTATCAAGCGTAAAAACTAATTTTAGTTTAGTAAAGCAATTTAATTATGAGGAAAAGGGACAAGAAAAATCTTTAATTGAGTTTAACTTAAAAGAAAAGCCATCATATACAGAAGATTACTATAGTCCTGTAAAAGAAAACTCTACATATCTAAAAATACCAGAAATTAATGGTATCATACCTGACACAATAGACGTTATTTCTATTTCTTCAAAAGCAACAAATGGAAAAGATGAACAAAGAGAAGCAAAATACGAATATGACAAAGAAAGCAAGATTTTACATATATATGACAGTAATGAAGCAAATGAAAAAGGAGAAGTTTATAGTGGAAGTACAGCAGATTATGATGAATATGAAATAATATTCTATTATAATCAAAAAATAGAATTAACAGAAGAAACTTCTAAAATTACTATGCCAGTACTTATAAGATATGAAAGCCAAAATGAGGAAATTGGAAGAATACAAGATTTAACTAATAATGAAATAACATTAGAAGAATCTGGAAACATTGTTTCAACAAAAATAAATACACAAGATATTTATAATGGATATATAAATTCAAATATATCAAATGGAACAAATTATTCAACAGAATTTTCTGAGAACAATAGAGTAATTGTAAGTAATTTAATTGATGATGAAATAACATTACAAGAAACAAATGAATTTAAAACAGAAGATAATGAATACAAAGAAACAAATGATATTACATATAAACAAATAAAAATAAATAAACAAGATTTAACAAGAGTATTAGGAAACGAAGGAACTTTACAAGTATTAGATAGTAATGAAAATATATTATTAGATATAAATAAAGATTATAAAACAGATGATACTGAAATAACACTAGATTTTGAGAATGAAGTTACAGGATTAAACTTCAAAATCTCAAAACCAGCAAATAAAGGAATAATAAGAATTCAAGAAACAAAAGCAATAAGTCCAAATATGAAAGACTTAAACAATAAATATGTAGTAACAAAACATCAATTAACAAGTGGAGATATAGAAAATAAATTAGTAAATGAAACAGAAATAAAAGATGCAGTTACTAAAGTAAATACATCTATAGATAAAACAGAATGGACAAGTAACATTCAAAATGATGTAAAAATAACAGCAACATTAGTAACATCAAAAAGTGATTGCAATTTATTTAAAAATCCAGAATTGCAAATTGAATTACCATCAGCAGTTGAAAAAGTTGTAATTGGAGACAGCTATTTACTAAATGCAAATGGACTTAGCTTAAAAGATGTAAATGTTGTAGAAAATCAAGATGGCAAAAAAGTAATTGTAGCAAAAATTGAAGGAACACAGACAGAGTATTTATTTGATAATATGATAGATGGAACAAATGTAGTAATTCCAGCAACTATTATATTAAATAAAGATTTTGCTAGCTACTCAGATAATATCAACATAAAATACACAAATGAAATTGGAAAAAATAATGAAACAGGTGTAAATCAAATTGCTGTTAATTTACAAGCAATAACAGAAATTAAAAAAGAAGATAAAACTGAGGAAGCAAATAATAACCAAAATAGTGTTGAACAAGAAAACAATGGTCAAGATAATAACAATCAACAAAACAATGGTAATGCAAGTCAGGAAACAGTAGTAGAAAATAATAATGAACCAGCAAGAGTGTTATCAAAAGTAGAAACTTTAAAACAAAATAATGGCTTAAGTGTTACAGCAACCGCACAAGTTGGACAAGAAATAGTATCAAAGGAAACAGGAAATGATTCTGAAAAAATAGATGACCAATCTGTTTTCGAAAGACAAGTCATAAAATATGAAGTAACAGTAAAAAATAACACAAATGAAACAATTAACAATATAGCAATTACAGGTGAAGTACCTAATTATACAAAATATGCAACGGTAGAAAGTGGAAAACATTGGGATGAAAAATTGAAAAAGTATGTTTATAACATACAAGATGATTTAGTATACAATTATATTACAGATGAAACTGTAAAAAATTATCAATTTAAAAATATTAGGACATTAGAGCCAGGAGAGACAAAAAGTGAATATTATGAGGTTGTTGTAGGAGATTTAGAAAATGAAATAGAAAGTGCAGATATTTCTAATAATATAAGTGTAAATGTAGATAGTGAAAATTATGGTACATATACATTGAAAAATAAAATATTACAAGCAAAAATAGATGTAAAACTTAAAGCACAAACAAGTGGAACAGATAAATTTGCATATAAAATTGATTTAACAAATTTAACAGATTCGGATTTGAATAATGTTCACATTGAAACAACAGAAATACCTGAAGAACTAAAGTATGATACTTCTTTTGTAATATATTCAGAAAATGAAACTGATAATGGAAAAATAGAAGACAATAAATTTAAAATAGATATATCAAGTATAAAAGCAAATAGTTTACAAAGTATAATGATTCGTTTTTCAGGAGCAAATTACGAGGAAAACAAAAATCAAATAGAATTAAAAATGGCTGCAACAGCTACTGTTGATGGTACAGGATATATATCAAACGAAAATAAAATATATGCATATCCACAATATGTAAAAGCAACTATGGCTCTTGACCAAGAAGGACAAAATGTAAAACCTGATGATGAATTAACTTATAAAATAACAGTAAAGAATGAATCTAAAGTTAGAACAAATGTAACAATATCAGATAATTTACCAAAAGGCTTAACAGGAGTAGAAGCTACATATTTATCATATAATATAAAGGAAGAAACAGTTCAAGAAGGAGAATTCAAAAACGATATACAAAATTATGATATTGAAAAAGAAGCAAATTTACAATATGATTTAGTTGAAAATAAATTGGATTTATCAGTCAAGACAGATAGTCAAGATGACATTAGTATAACGACAGTAATTCCAGCTGGAAAAACAATAACTATAATGGCAAAGGTTAAAGTAGATGAGGTTGATCAAAATACAGAGATTTCCAATTTTGCAACAATATCAGGTGTTACAATAAATACGGTAACTTCTAATATAGTTAAAGTAACAGCTATTACAAATGTTGACTGGGATTATATTGATGGAAAAAAAGACGATATAGATGATGGAAACAATGACAATGATAACAATGATAATAACAACAATAATAATCAAGGTGACAATAGTGATGACAATAATAGCGGAAATAACAATGGTGGAGATAATAACAATAATAGTGGAGACAATAATGATAATGGTGACAACAATAATAATGGCAATAATTCAAATGCAACATATAGCATAAGTGGTATTACTTGGTTAGACGAAAATGGAGACGGAAGAAGAATAGAAAACGAAAAGAGACTAAATGGAATAACAGCAAAATTGTTTGATGCAGAAACTAATTCAATAGTTACAATAGATAATAAAAAGATGATTGTACAAGCAAACAACAATGGTGAATATAAGTTTGAAAATATACCAGCAGGAAGATATTATTGTTTATTCGAATATGATACATCTAAATATGAGATTACAAAATACCAGGTTAAAGGTGTAGATGAAGGGTTAAATAATGATGCTAATAAATCTCAAGTAACTATTGATGGCGTAGCAAAAGAAGTAGGAATTACAGATATTTTACAATTAAATAAAAATTTAGAAAATATAGATTTAGGATTAATTGAGAATAAAGTATTTGACTTAAAACTAGAGAAAAATATTAGTAAAGTAACAGTAAGTAATTCTAAGGGAGATAAAGAATATAGCTATAAAAATACTTCACTTGCAAAAGTAGAAATTCCAAAGAAACAATTAGAAGGTTCAATTGTAAAAATAGAATATAACATAATAGTAACAAATGAAGGAACACTTGAAGGATATGCAAATGAAGTTACAGATTATCTTCCAGATGGTTTAACATTAGATGATTCTAACAGCAATGGATGGACTGTTAATAAAGATGGAAGTTTAAAAAATACATCTTTAGCTTCAAAAACTTTAGCACCTGGGGAAAGTAAAACATTAAAATTATATTTAACAAAAACAGTAACAAGTAATTCTGTTGGAATTACAAAAAATAGTGCAGAAATAACAAAAAGTAGTAATGCTAAAAACTTAAAAGATGTAGATTCAACAGCAGGAAATAAAGTACAAGGTGAAGATGACTACGATTCTGCAGACATACTTATTTCTGTAAGTACAGGATTATATAGAAATACATTGATAATTATTTTAATTGGTGGAGGAGTATATTTACTTATAAGAGTAATAAGAAAATATAATAAGAAATTCCCTACAATAATGATGATGATAATGGCAACAGTGTTAATTGGAACAACTGTTAGTAATGCAGGATGGTATGAGACAATTAACTGGGTAGGTGCTAACGGTCAGTTAAGTAATGGTTGGCATTGTACTTGGGAAGGAGCACACCAATGCGCAGTTGCAAATCATACATATTGGTGTACATCAACTGGAAGCTATGTAACGAGTAGTAGTACATCAGTTCTAAAAACAATAACATTAACTAAAGAATCTACTTCAAAGAAATTTACTTATTTGAATTCTAGTTATAATATAGTTGGACCATATAAAGTAAAATGTAATTATTCTATAAAAGGTTCATCTATAACAGCGACAGTTGCTGGAACTGGATCAGCAAGTATTTGTGATGCGAGTGGAAATGCTATATCATGGACATCAGGAAAGAATAAAACATTTTATGTAAAAGTTCCTAAAACAGTAACAGCAGTAACAAGGGTTACGGTAAATGTTACAGTAGGTAAAGCTACTAAAGTAACTAAAAACTGGAGAAATGATTATAGTGCAAGTTGTGTAAGCATTTCAGGACAACACCAAAATGGTAGTAACCAAAATATTTCAACATCTGCAGGGGCTTGCCAAACAGCTGGAAAACATACAACAAGTACGACAACATCAGAAGAAGACGGCTCAAAATCAGTATCTTGGGGACCAGTATATGCAGGATCATTAATAATAAGAAAATATGATAATGAAAAGAAAAAAAGTGATGGCTCAGATTATGAACTTTCAAGTACTTGTGGAGCAAGATTTACGGTAAAAGACTCTGCTGGACATACAGTTGCAACAAATGTAACACCAAAGCAAACAATAAGAGGTTTACCACCAGGAACATATACAGTAACAGAAACAAGAGCACCAAATAATTACAATTTAAGTTTACAATCATTATTATCGAGAACAACAACTACTAAATCAGCTGTTGTAAAAGGTGGTGTTGGTGCAGGGCATGAACCAACTACAGTTACATTTAAGTTCTACAACCAAAAATATGTAGACCTAGAGTTAAGCAAAGTTGATACAGATGATAGTACAGGAATAGAAGGTATAGGATTTACTATATATGATAATGCACACAAAAAATATATAAAATCGGACGGAAGTCAGACGAGTACGGCAACAACAATATATACAAATTCGAATGGTAAGATAAGTATCAAAAATATAAGAATGTATGATACATCTCAAACATTTACAGTAAAAGAAGTAGAATCTAAGAATTTATATTATAAGTCAGATAAAACAATAACAAAGACTATAAGCTGTAAGAAGGGAAGTTCAACCTATGAAGCAAAGGCAACAATAAAAAATAAAAAAGCATATTCTTTAACAGTAGAGAAAAAAGATCCTGATAAGACTGATCAAAACTTAACGGCATATTTCTATATACAATATCAAGATGGAACTTGGTTAACAAAAGATTCAAAATATCAAAATAGTCCATCATCAATAACAGTAACAAAGAGTTTAAAATTATCAGGAATAAAAAGAGGTAAATATCATGTTTGGGAATATAAAACACCAAAAGGATATGATATAACTCAACAAGATAATTATGGTTCAGATTCATCTCATCCTACCTGGGTAGATTGTGGATCATATAATGTTGGAGTAAATTCAGCAGGAAAAGAGAACAATAATGTTGCTAGCGTTAAGCTTACAAGAAACAATAAAAAATGGATAAGACATGTAACAGGATTTGTATGGCAAGAAAATCCATCTGGAAAAAGAAATGGATTTGATAATGTTTTCGGAAGTGGAGACCAAAAATTATCTGGAATAAAGGTAGAATTTATAAAGAAAAACGGAACAGTATTACAAAGTACAACTACAGGAAGTGATGGAAGTTATAGCTGTACATTCTTTAAACAAGTACTATATTGGGATTTAAGAGACTATATGGTAAGATTTACATTTGATAATGGAACATATTCAACAGTTAGAGCTGATTTAGCAGTTGAAAGTAGAAATGCATCAAGAGCATTGGAAAGCCACGAGTGGGGCAATGATAGATATGCAACAGGTTCAGGAGTAGCAACTACAATACCAGATGCAAGTACATTAGAAGAAAGTATAGCGAAATATTATAATGATGATAATTATACAATAGAAACACTGAATTTAGGATTGATGAAGAAAGTAAATCCAGAATATTCAATAATAGAAAATCTTGATAAAGTAATATTACAGAAAGGCAATTACCAATTTACATACGAATATGGTAAGAAAGCAATTGTACAAGATATACCTCAAAATCCGGGTATATATGATAGAGTAGCAATTCAAAATTCATCATCGTCGTTTACACAAAAATTATATCCATCAGATATAGCATATAATAGGGTTAGAGGCAGTGGCAGTGAATTTGAAGTATATGTTAATTACAATATAACAATAACAAATACAATGACAATAAATATTGAAGATGTATATATGGAGAAATTTTTAAAAATAACATCATTAACAAATACATTCAATTCTGAATTGTATGAAATAAGTCAAGAAAACGCTGATAGTTGGGAAGTAAATATTCAAGGATCTGCTGAATATAAAAATGATATAAGTTCAATAGGACCTGGAGGTAATGTAACAATTCCAATCCAATTTAAGGTAAAAGATTCGGGATTACAACAAATAATCGAAGGTTCAAAATTTAATCCAAATATATACAAAGATTGTGCAACAGTAGCAATAGCAAACGGATACCATGAATATGAAAGATATGATTATAGTTGGGGATATAAACCAAGTCCATATAGGGTAAAACATACGCATACAACAGCAAGTCAAGAATTACATAGTGGAACAGTAACATTAAAATTAACTTTAGCAGAACAAAGAACTATTTCTGGAAATGTATTTGAGGACACTCAAACAGCAGAATCTGCAAGAGATCATACGAGAGTAGGAAATGGATTGTATGATAATAGTGAGAGAAAGGTAAAAGCAGTTACAGTTGAGCTTTTAATTGCTAGCGAGGATCAAAATAAAAATGAAACATTAGCTAAACTATATAATACAGAAGGAGATTACTTAAAACAAGAAGGCGGAGTTTGGCATTTTGAGGATAATCAAAAGGCAACTACAGAGGTAAAGGAAGATGGAACATATGAATTAAGAGGTGTAGTTACTGGAGAATATTATTTAAGATTTACATATAGCAATGGAACACAAGTTATAGTAAATGGTGGAGCAAATAATATAAGTATAATGGACTATAAGTCTACAATATTAACTGGAGCAGCAGCAAATTATTCACAAAAAAACTGGTACTTAGATGTTATGGGAGGAACAAACTCGGTTGCAACAGATAAATATTATACTGACGAAAATGGAAGAAAAGTAGATCCAGATATAATAAAAATGAGAACAGAATCTCAAAAAGAGATTAATTATAGTTCAAAAGTAAACTTTAACAAAGGACATATACAAGCACTTTCAGAAGCTATAGATGTAAACTTCGAATATTTAAAAGAACGCAACAAAGACTATGATTACCCATTCAAACCAAACTGCACAGGAATGAATTTTGGTATAATAGAAAGACCACATTTAGACATACAACTAGAAAAATCAATAAAAAATGTAAAACTTACATTATCAAATGGAACAAACCTAATTAATGGAAATCCAGAGATAAAAACTGTATCAGAATTCTTAACAGGAGTAACTAAATCATATGCAAAAATAGAAACAGATTATACAAACTTATTTGGTTCTACTGTAACAGTAACATACAAACTAACAGCAAAGAACAAATCTGAAATAGATTATGCGTCAAGCGAATATTATAGATTCGGACGAAAAGGTTCTTCAGAACCTGTGGGTACAGCAGTTACAAAAATAGTAGACTACTTATCATACAAACAATGTAATTATGTAGATACAACAGCAGCGGAAGATAAAATAGATGTAACAAATAATGAATATACAAACAACGATGGATACTCAAAAGAAAATTACTATGTAGATGGTGTTATGGAAGAAAATCAAAAGAACTATAAAGATCAAGTTTTAAAAGCAAGTACACAATATATAATACCAGAAGCAGTAAGAGGAGGAAAATCTGAGGCTGATTACACAGTAACAGTAAACAAACTATTACCAAGTACGAATACAACTAACGATTTAGGATGGCTAAGTTACTCAGAAATTATAGGAATAACTAATCCAACATACACAACTCAATATGTAAGTGCTATGGGAAGTTATAAGGCTGGAGATAGCCAAAAAGTTGCTCAAGGAGGAACAAGTGAAAATGATAACTCTGATTCAACAATTACAATAACACCACCAACAGGTAAAAACAAGAGTTATACAATATTCATAGTAATAGCAGGATCACT
>OGOD01000994.1_pt1 | contig 20524 bp, 18 predicted proteins | sample 1573631 | NCBI WGS metagenome assembly OGOD01 (sample SAMEA2581895, study PRJEB24529) | metagenome | biome: Human gut stool | place: China | collected 2011
GCCCGACCTACACCCTTAGCAGGGGCGCCTCTTCGGCCTCTTGAGTATTTCTCCGTAGTTGTTATTTCCATATGATTTGTCAAAAACAGTATTTGTTTCAGACGCATTGACAATTATATACGATATAAATACAAATGTCAACCAGTTTTTTTTATTTTTTTCAAAAACTGCTTATTTTGCCACTTTGATGCATCGGTCAATTTCTGCCTGAATGCGATCATGCACAAGATCTGCGATTTCTCTGGTTTTTAACCCTATATATTGTTCTTTGTAGATTGGTTCCAGATAATGAACCTCAACCTGTTCTTTCTTAATTGAAGAAATATCAAAAGGACGGAAGCTATTGATTAAAGCCACTGGAACAATGGGGCATTCGGCATTGATAGCGCTTTTGAAGGTTCCAGCTTTAAATTCCAGCAGTTCATTGCCCTTCCGGCTTCTTGTTCCCTCTGGGAAAATCACATAATTTTTACCTTCTTTTACTTGTCTGGTCATCTCTTTGATCACTTCCATCGCAGCCCGGATATCAGAACGATCCATAGGAATACCACCAAGAAGCCGCAAAACCTGTTTCACTAGAATCCAGTTGGCGGCTTCTTTTTTGATGATCACACCCAGAGGCTTGGGACAGGTATCAATAATTGCCAGCATGTCAAAAAATCCCTGGTGATTTGGAAACAGGATAAAGCCGTTTTCCTTACGAAGCTGCTCTTCTCCATAGCCTCGCACCGTCACCCGGCCATTTTGATTAATCGTTTTAATGATATTTCTTAAATAGTCATACCGTTCCTGCTCTGGATACTGATCAGGCCTTTTTCCCATATGGTCGATTTTCCAGAACCAGTACGGAACGATTGGCAAATGACGCAGCACCATATAGACAATTCGATTCATACTTTTTATGACTCCCGTTTATAATCCAGAATTGCAGTCTCGTAAAGGTTATTGCCCTCGGAATCGATTACCACGAACACCGGGAAATCCTTCACCTGCAGCTTCCGGATCGCCTCCGTTCCAAGATCATCGTAAGCGATCACTTCACTGGATAAAATACATTTTGAAAGAAGCGCGCCTGCTCCGCCGACTGCCGCAAAGTAAACAGAACCATTTCTCACAATGGCATCCTTCACTTCCTGGCTTCTTTTTCCTTTACCAATCATGGCTCCAAGTCCCAGATCCAGAAGTTCCGGCGCATATTTATCCATACGACTGGCAGTGGTCGGTCCAGCCGAGCCGATCGGACGTCCTTCTCTGGCTGGTGACGGTCCCATGTAATAGATCACATTTTCCTTCATTTCCAGTGGAAGGGCCTCCCCTCGCTGCAAAGTTTCCTGCATCCGTTTGTGGGCGGCATCTCTGGCAGTATAAATAGTTCCGGTAATATATACATAATCTCCTGCATGGAGTGTTTTAGCTGTTTCTTTGGTAATCGGCGCAGTAATATGTCTGTCCATGTTTTCCCCTCCTTAAATAACCCGGTGTACGTGACGGTTCACATGACAGCAGATATTGACTGCCACCGGAAGTCCCGCAATGTGGGTCGGATAAGTCTCAATATTCACCGCAAAGGCAGTCACTCTTCCGCCAAGACCACCTGGTCCAATACCTAAGTTATTGATTTTTTCTAACATCTCCTTCTCCAGTTCACGGACATATGGAACCGGGGAAATCTCATGGAGATTTCTGGTAAGAGCATGTTTGGCCATCAGGGCGCATTTTTCAAACGTTCCTCCAATGCCGACGCCAACAACCATAGGAGGACAGGCATTAGGTCCTGCATCTTTCACGGCTGTTAAAATAGCTTCTTTGACACCTTCTATGCCATCTGCCGGTTTTAACATGAAAACACGACTCATATTTTCACTTCCAAAGCCTTTTGGCGCTACGGTGATATCCACCTGGTCGCCCTCCACGATCTCATAATGGATGATCGCAGGCGTGTTATCCTTCGTGTTTTCCCGCTCGATCGGATCGCGGACAACGGACTTCCTTAAATATCCATCTACATAGCCCTGGCGAACGCCTTCATTGACAGCATCAGTCAGGGAGCCACCTTCAAAATGAACTTCTTGTCCTGCTTTGATAAAAATAACTGCCATTCCAGTATCCTGGCAGATTGGAATCATGTCTTCCCCCGCAATCTTTAAATTTTCCTCTAACTGATTTAAAATCTGTCTGCCAAGTGGGGATTCTTCTTTCTTTACCGCCTGATCAAAAACTTCTTTCATATCTGAGGATAAAAAATGATTGGCCTCAATGCACATTTCCCGGATCTGGCGGGTGATCTCTTCTGTTTTCACTGACCGCATATCTGATGACTCCTCCTTTATTCTATGATAACTGTTCAGCTTCCTCGCAATCATAGCATCAGCCTGCTGGACAATCATGATCTTTTGTAAAGTCTTTCTTAAACTCAATCATAAGGGATTCCCACTAATAATGCAAGAGACCTTTCCTTAGAAAATCTATGGAAAGGTCTCGCTGCCCTGATATTTCTGATATTTCTGATTTTTAATTATTCCGTATCTGTAGAAATTTCTTCCGTTTCCTGTTCATCGATCGCATCTTCCACCTCTGGATTCTGCTCATCATCCCTTACCTTCGCGATGCTGGCAATCCGGGTATTAGAATTCGGATCAATGTTCATCAGTTTCACACCGGAGGTATTTCTTCCGATGATGGAAATATCCTTCACGCTGATCCTGATTACTATGCCCTCATTGGTGATCATCATGATATCATGGTCTTCATGAACCAATTTCGCTCCTACCAGATATCCGGTCTTCTCTACGATTTTATAGCAGAGAACCCCTTTGCCACCACGTTTCTGGATTGGGAATTCAGAAATATCTGTTCTCTTTCCAATTCCATTTTCAGATACCACCAGCAGGGTCTCACCCTGGGAATCCATCTGCATGCCTATGATCTCATCACCATCATCCAGATTCATGCCAATGACACCCATAGATACACGACCGGTTACGCGCACATCCGTTTCATGGAAACGAATGGATTTACCAAATTTGGTAACCATAAAGATATCCCGCTTGTTGTCTGTAGCTTTAACCTCGATCAGCTCATCATTTTCCCGAAGGACAATGGCCTGAAGTCCGGTCTTTCTGACATTGGCGTACTCGCGCATCGGGGTCTTCTTTACCATACCATTCCTGGTTGCCATAAACAGGAACTTCTCATCATCATATTCCTTCATGGAAATGATGGCGGTGATCTTCTCGCCCGGAAGAAGCTGGATCAGGTTCACGATAGCGGTTCCTCTGGCTGTTCTTCCTGCTTCTGGGATCGCATATGCCTTTAAGCGGTATACACGGCCGGTATTGGTAAAGAACATGATATAGTTATGGTTCTTGGTCAGGATCAGATCCTCGATATAATCCTCATCGATGGTCTGCATACCCTTGATTCCTTTGCCGCCGCGGTTCTGGCTCTTGAAATTGTCCTTGGACATTCTCTTGATATAGCCAAGCTTGGTCATGGCAACGATGGTCTCATCGTTTGGAATTAAGTCCTCTGCAGACATATCAAACTCATCAAATCCGATAGAAGTTCTTCTGTCATCGCCGTATTTGTCGGAGATCACCTGGATCTCTTCTTTGATCACGCCGAGAAGCTTCTTCTCATCTGCAAGAATCGCCTTCAACTCTGCAATTCTTACCTCCAGTTCTTTGTATTCATTCTCTAACTTGTCACGTTCCAGACCGGTCAGAGCTCTCAGACGCATATCTACAATGGCCTGGGACTGGGCGTCACTTAGACCGAAACGCTCCATCAACTGCTGTTTTGCAAGCTGGACCGTCTGGGAGCCACGGATGATACGGATCACTTCGTCAATGTTGTCTAAGGCGATCAGTAAGCCCTCTAAGATGTGGGCGCGCTCTTCTGCCTTATTCAGATCGTATCTGGTTCTTCTGGTCACCACATCTTTCTGATGATCCAGATAGTAATTTAACATTTCTAACAGGTTTAAGACCTTCGGCTGGTTGTTGACTAATGCCAGCATAATCACGCCAAAGGTATCCTGTAACTGGGTGTGCTTTAATAACTGGTTTAAAACCACGTTGGCATTCACATCGCGGCGCAGTTCGATAACGATACGCATACCGCTGCGGTCAGACTCATCACGCAGATCCGTAATGCCATCTACGCGTTTTTCCTTTACTAACTCTGCGATCTTCTCGATGAGACGGGCTTTATTCACCAGATATGGAATTTCGGTGACAATGATACGGCTCTTGCCATTTGGCATCGTCTCGATGTTGGAAACGGCACGGACACGGATCTTGCCGCGGCCAGTCCGGTATGCCTCGTCGATTCCGGCTTTGCCAAGAACCTCAGCTCCTGTTGGAAAATCCGGTCCCTTGATGATATCCATTACCTCATCGATGGTGGTTTCCCTGTTTTCTTCTACCTGGTTGTCGATGATCTTGACAACAGCCCCGATCACCTCCCGTAAGTTGTGAGGCGGGATATTGGTAGCCATACCAACTGCAATACCGGAAGTACCATTGACCAACAGGTTCGGGTATCTGGAAGGAAGAACGGTCGGTTCTTTCTCAGTCTCATCAAAGTTCGGTACGAAATCAACGGTATCTTTACCGATATCCGCTAACATCTCCATGGAGATCCGGCTTAAACGGGCCTCCGTGTATCGCATCGCTGCGGCGCCATCGCCATCAACGGAACCAAAGTTTCCGTGTCCGTCTACCAACGGATAACGGGTAGACCATTCCTGGGCCATGTTGACTAATGCACCATAAATGGAGCTGTCACCGTGTGGATGGTATTTACCCATGGTATCGCCGACGATACGGGCACATTTACGATGTGGCTTGTCCGGACCGTTGTTTAACTCGATCATGGAGTAGAGAACTCTTCGCTGAACCGGCTTTAAACCGTCCCTTACATCCGGAAGAGCCCTGGAAGCGATAACGCTCATGGCGTAATCGATATAGGATTTCTCCATGGTCTTTTTCAAATCTATGTCATGAATTTTATCAAAGATATTGGGTTCCATTGTGCTCTCCTTTTTTAGATATCCAGATTCTGGACGTATTTCGCATTCGCCTCGATGAACTCACGTCTTGGCTCTACCTGGTCACCCATCAAAGTGGTAAAGGTCAGATCCAGCTCCGAGCGTACATCTTCATCCATGTTGACACGCAGTAAAATACGGCGTTCCGGGTCCATGGTGGTCTCCCAGAGCTGCTCTGCGTCCATCTCGCCCAGACCCTTGTAACGCTGGATCTTATTATTGTTATCTCTTCCGATTTCCGTCAGAATGGAGTTTAACTCCTGGTCGCTGTAGGCGTACCATACTTTTTTATTTTTCTCGATCTTGTATAACGGCGGCTGCGCCAGATATACGTGGCCCTGTTTGATCAGCTCCGGCATAAAGCGGTAAAGGAACGTCAATAGCAGGGTACTGATGTGGGCTCCATCCACATCGGCATCGGTCATGATGATGATCTTGTGATAACGAAGCTTGGAAATATCAAAATCGTCATGAACACCGGTACCAAAGGCCGTGATCATGGCTTTGATCTCCGCATTGCCGTAGATCCGGTCCAGTCTGGCTTTCTCTACGTTTAAAATCTTGCCTCGCAGCGGCAGAATCGCCTGGGTATCACGGGAGCGGGCTGTCTTGGCAGAACCACCTGCAGAATCTCCCTCTACGATGTAGATCTCGCATTTCTCCGGGTCTTTATTGGAACAATCTGCCAGTTTTCCCGGAAGCGCCATACCCTCTAGGGCTGTCTTTCTTCTGGTTAAATCTCTTGCTTTTCTCGCTGCAGCTCTGGCCCGCTGTGCCAGAATGGATTTCTCACACATCGCCTTGGCTACGGACGGATTCTGCTCTAAGAAATAGGTAAGCTGCTCACTGACCACACTGTCCACTGCAATTCTCGCCTCAGTATTGCCTAATTTCTGCTTGGTCTGACCCTCAAACTGAGGTTCTTCGATCTTCACGCTGATGATGGCAGTCAGTCCCTCGCGGATATCCTCGCCGCTTAAAGACGGTTCGCTGTCCTTTAATAATTTATTCTTCCGGGCATAATCGTTAAAGGTCTTGGTCAACGCATTTTTAAATCCGGTCAGATGGGTACCACCTTCCGGGGTATTGATGTTATTAACAAACGTATAAATGTTCTCGGTATAGGAGTCGTTGTGCTGCATGGAAACTTCTACATAGACATTATCCCTGGTTCCCTCACAGTAAAGCACCTGCTCATACAGCGGCTCTTTTCCCTTGTTTAAGTAGGAAACAAACTCCTTGATACCACCTTCATAGTGAAATACCTTCTCCTGCTTTTCTTCCCGGTCATCCTTCAAGGTGATCCGTAACGCTTTGGTCAAAAAGGCAGTCTCCTGAAGACGGACCCTTAAGGTTTCAAAATCGTAAATGGTCTCCTCGAAGATCTCTTTATCCGGAAGGAAGGTAACTCTGGTTCCATGCTTGTCAACCGGGCAGTCACCAACCACTCGCAGCGGGTACATGACCTTACCGCGCTCATAACGCTGGTTATATTCCTTGCCATCCTGGTAAATATTGACCTCCAGCCACTCAGAAAGGGCATTAACTACCGACGCACCTACACCATGAAGTCCACCAGATACCTTGTATCCGCCACCGCCGAACTTGCCACCGGCATGAAGCACCGTAAATACGACTTCTACGGCAGGAAGTCCTGCTTTTTTCTGGATTCCAACTGGGATTCCACGTCCATTATCAATAACAGTAATAGAATTGTCGGCATTGATGATCACATTGATCTCTGTACAATATCCAGCCAGAGCCTCGTCAACGGAGTTGTCAACGATCTCATATACCAGATGATGGAGACCTCTGGATGAAGTACTGCCGATGTACATACCAGGTCTCTTTCTTACTGCTTCCAGTCCTTCCAAAATTTGTATTTGATCTGCTCCGTATTCCGCGCTCATAGCTTCCTCCTACTAAATTATTAGTTTTCACCTGATACCGTTCCTTCCACCACCTTGTAGATCTTATCAATGGGGAAACGATGGCTCAAAAAATCTTCCAGACCTGTGCAGGTGATCATGGTCTGGATATGGTCGATCCCGGCTAACAGATGTTCCTGCCTGCTTCCATCCAGTTCCGATAACACATCGTCCAAAAGCAGGACCGGATAATCCTTTACCAGGTATTTTACCAGTTCAATCTCTGCCAGTTTCAGGGACAAGGCTGCGGTTCTCTGCTGCCCCTGGGAACCAAACCTGCGGATATCAATTCCATTGACGATAAAACTGATATCATCCCGATGGGGACCAATGCCGGTAGTCCGCTGTCTGAGGTCCGAATCCCGGTTTTTCGCCAGGGCATCTTCCAGCTTTTCCGCCTCCACATTGGGTTCATAGAAAATCTCCAGATGTTCCTTTCCTCCTGACAACTGGTTATGGATTCCAACGATCATCTCATTTAACTGTTTCACAAAATCCGTCCGGTACTCAATAACCTGGCGTCCATACTGGGCAAGCTGCAGATCCCAGATATCCAGGGTCTCCTCATATTCCGGATGGAAAGAAAGCTCTTTTAATAGCTTATTTCTCTGAGTCACCACCCGGTTATACTGGATCAGTCCATGGACATACAGCTTGTTAAGTTGACATAACTCCAGATCAAGGAACCTTCTCCGCTCCGCAGGACCATTTTTAATGATGTTTAAGTCCTCCGGCGAGAAAAATACCACGTTGACGATGCCAAACAACTCACTGGCTTTCCGAATCGGGATTCCGTTAATGGCAATCCCCTTGGCTTTATTTTTCTTTAAATGCATATCGATCCGGTAAGGCACATCCTGCTTCCTCACGGTCAGCTTGATATGGGCCTCATCCTCTCCAAACCGGATCATCTCTTTATCTTTGCTTCCTTTGTGGGACTTGGTCGTACAGCAGACATAGACCGACTCTAAGATATTGGTCTTTCCCTGGGCATTGTCCCCGTAGAAAATATTGGTTCCCGGGCTTAATTCTAACTGTAAATTTTCATAATTCCGGTAATTTTTCAGTTCAATTGACTCGATGATCATGATTTATGCTTCAATTTTGATGGTCTCTCCATCGTAGCTTACCACATCTCCGGCATGAAGCTTCTTGCCTCGCTGTGTTGCCACTTCGCCATTTACTTTTACCAGACCATCCTCGATGGCATATTTGGCATCAACACCTGTTTCCACAAGCCCTGCTGCCTTTAATGCCTGTCCCAATTTGATGTATTCGTCTCTTAATTTGATCACTTCCATGGTTTACTCCTTTAGTTTTCCCTAAACAGATGCCGCATTAAAGTTTACCGGCAGAATCAGATAAATATAGGTCTCATCCGCATCCTTAATGAAGCATGGGGACTTTGGATTCATCATATACAGATCAACTTCCTCATCATCAATGATCCGGAGGGCATCCATCAGGAATTTCGGGTTGAAGCCGATCATGATATCCTTACCATTCTTATGGATCATCACTTCCGCGTTCATGGAACCGAAGCTGGAATTCATCTTTAATTCCATGGAGTGATCCGTGATACTGATGATGATCGGTTTTTTGTCGTTTTCACGGATCAGGATGCTGGCCCGGTCAATACAGTCTAAGAATTCTTTCTTATTCACCGTTACTTTTGTCTCATAATCACTGGAAAGCATCTGATCAATGCGGAAATACTCGCCCTCGATCAGACGGGAAACCACAACCGTATCATCAAACTCAAAGAGAATATGGTTCTTGCTGAAGTAAATACGGACATCTTTTTCATTATCCCCGTTTAAGATCTTGCTGATCTCACCTAAAGTCTTGCCAGGAACGATCACTTTTATATTTTCATAATGATCTTTTAACTCAACCTTGCGGATAGACATGCGGTGTCCGTCCAGAGAAACCACTTTTAACTCATTGTCCGTCACCTGGAATAACTCACCAGTCATCATCTTATTGCTGTCATTGACAGAGATGGAAAATAACGTCTGGCGGATCACTTCTTTTAAGGTGAACTGAGACAGACAGATGAAATGATCCTTCTCAATAAATGGGAGATAGGAAAACTCATCGCCATTTTTTCCCTGAATGTGGAAAACAGAGTTGTCACAGGTAATGGTGGTATTGTACTTATCATCAGATTCGATGGTGATATCCGATTCACCACCAGATAATTTACGAATGATCTCAGATAATAATTTTGCATCAAGAGCGATCTTACCTTTGGATAAAATCGAACCTTCTACCTTCGTCTCAATACCAAGTTCCATGTCATTGGCCGTTAATTTGATCTGGTTATCGGATGCATCGATTAAGATACATTCTAAGATCGGCATGGTGGTTTTGGATGGAACTGCTTTTAAAACAATATTAATGCCATTTAACAGGTCGTCTTTCTGGAATGTCAGTTTCATAATTGTTGATAACTCCTTTGCTGGAAAATCCAAAATAAATACGTGTATAAAGAAATACTTTCCGTAGCATTCGTAGTAGGGGCTGTGAATTTGTGTAAAACTTAAGAAACCCTTTGAACTGCTTCAAAATCCACTGGGAAAAACCTTGTGGATAACCACTGAAAATCCATGGAACAACTTTTTGATTATCCACAGGAGAAAATCCGGCGAAAAATCCACTGCAGTTATCCACAGTCTGCCAACAGGTTTTCCACAAATTACTGTGGACTGAGCTTTTTCTTCAAAATCTCAATGGTGTTGGCCAGATTTTCGTTGGTCTTTAAGTCCGCTGCGATCTTCTCACGCCCGTGAATAATGGTAGTATGGTCACGTCCGCCAAGGTAACGGCCGATCTCCTGTAAGGAGGCTCCGGTCATACTCTGGCACAGGTACATGACGATCTGCCGTGGATAAACGACTTCTTTATTCCGTTTTTGAGAAGAGATATCCAGAGGGGTGATGCCAAAATGGTCTGCAACCACCTGGATGATCAGCTCTGGCGTCACTTTCCGCTCCGCGTTCGGAGAAATGATATCCTTTAATGCTTCTTCAGCCAGAGCGATGTTGATCTCCTTGTTGTGATCCAGTTTGGAGAGGGCAACGATCTTGGTCAGCGCGCCTTCCAGCTCACGGATGTTGGATTTGATGTTGGTGGCAATGTATTTGATGACTTCATTATCAATATTGTAGCCTTCCATCTCTTCTTTTTTGCGAAGGATCGCCATTCTTGTTTCATAATCAGGAGACTGGATGTCCACGGTCAGACCCCACTCAAAACGGGAACGGAGTCTCTCTTCCAGTGTCTCGATCTCTTTCGGCGGTTTATCGGAGGAGATGATGATCTGCTTTTTGGCTTCATAGAGGGTATTAAAGGTATGGAAAAATTCCTCCTGGGTGCTTTCCTTACCGATAATAAACTGAATATCGTCGATCAAAAGCACATCGTTGTTACGGTATTTCTCACGGAATTCCGTGGTGGAAATGTTGTTTTTGTTACGGATGGCGTCGATCAGCTCATTGGTAAATTTCTCAGAAGTCACGTATAAAATCTTGGCTTCCGGGTTGTTTTTCAAAATAAAATGGGCGATGGAGTGCATCAGATGGGTTTTTCCAAGTCCCACGCCTCCATAAATAAACAGCGGATTGTAAACCTCGCCTGGGGATTCGGCTACTGCCAGGGCTGCCGCATGGGCTAAGTTATTGTTGGCGCCGACCACGAAAGTATCAAAGGTGTAGCGCGGGTTTAAGTTGGCATTCTGCAGCGCAGTCTGGCTCACATCGCCAGGAGTATTCTGGATCAGCATTTTTTCCGGTTTTTCTTTTTCCTTGACGTCATCTTCCGTGATGAAATCAAGGGTACAGGCAAAACCAGTGACCTCTTCGATGGAAACCTGCAGAATCAGGCCGTATTTTTTCTGGATGTAGCGCAGCATCTGCGCATCCGGAGCGAGAATCTTCACGACATTTCCATCCACCGCAAAGATCTTCAGCGGGAGAAGCCAAGTATTAAAGGAAACGTCCATGATATCGTGTTCTTCTTTGACATGGAGAAGAATGTTATCCCATTGTTCTTTTAATTGTTCAAGCATAGAGAATCTCCTAACGTGTTTTGAAAAATAGAATCCCATTTGCGGGGTTCTATAAAAAAAGAGCCTGATGACCCAATCATATGACTATTCTATAACAGGAAAGAAATTTTTTCAACGAAAATAGCAAAAATCTGTGGATAACTATGTGAAAAACATGTGTATAGGCCGGAAAAGGCCAGTCGTCAACATAGATATCCACAAAAATGTGGAAAAACCGATCTTCTGTTATGCACAGAGAGCAGTGCCTGAAAACCTAAGGATTTCGGGGACGGGCCTGTGAACGAAATTTTGGTTGTCCAGAGCTTATCCAGAGGGTTATCCACAAGTTATCAACATTTTGTGGATAAGTGGAAAGAATTGCCCACAAGATACAAGAGTGTGTGGAAAGTTGTTCACAGACAAAAAAATACATGAACTTTTGAAATTTTCCCCTTGACGAAAAGAATTTCCTTCTATATAATTGAAACGATGTTTAGTTTAGAATAGTCTAAATGTACTTATGTAAATAGGTATTAGAATAAAGAGGAGGTGGCCGCGTTATGAAGATGACATTTCAGCCTAAAAAAAGACAGAGATCCAAAGTTCATGGTTTCAGAGCCAGAATGAGCACTCCAGGCGGAAGAAAAGTGTTAGCTGCAAGAAGAGCAAAAGGAAGAGCAAAATTATCCGCTTAATCGGATCGAAAGGGCCACAAGTAATTGTGGCCTTTCTTATTATAAGGAAACAAATGCGGTGGGGATTTTCCCTGATGCAAAACAAAAGGAGGTTCCATGAAACGTTTTCCATCTATTAAAAAGAATAGTGAGTTTCAACAGGTATACCGGAATGGAAAATCCTACGCAAACAAGTTACTGATCATGTATATCTGCCGTACAGAGAGACCGGAGACCAGAATTGGTATCTCTGTCAGCAAGAAAGTAGGCAACAGTGTGGTCAGACATCACCTGGTACGGCTGGTAAGAGAGAGTTTTCGTTTACACAAGGATGAGATCGAGACTGGACTAGACATCGTAGTAGTTGCCAGACAGATGGCAAAGGAATCAGATTTCAAAAAAATTGAAAGTGCATATTTGCACTTGTGCGGACTGCATAACATTTTAAGAGAATCGAAGTGATGAGGGAATGATTAAAAAAGCAATGATCCTGTGTATCAGGGGCTATCAGATTTTTTTATCTCCATTAAAAGTAAGATATCACTGTATCTACACGCCTACGTGTTCTCAATACGCCATTGAAGCACTGGAAAAGTATGGCGTGGTGAAAGGTTTATGGCTGTCAATCCGGAGGATACTTCGGTGTCATCCGTGGGGCAGGGGCGGTTATGATCCAGTTCCGTAATGACGAGGAGGTAGTTCATTGGATTTATTAGTTCTGACAAAGACGGGGGGCATTTTCGGCCCTATCGCAGAGGTGTTAGGCTGGATTATGGATGCGTTATTCCGTTTTACCAGCGCATTTGGCGTGATGAACATCGGTTTATGTATCATTTTATTCACGCTGGTTATGAAGCTTCTTATGTTTCCGCTGACCTTAAATCAGCAGAAATCCAGTAAACTGATGGCTGTTATGCAGCCGGAGATCCAGGCAATTCAGAAAAAGTACAAAGGTAAAACAGACAATGACTCGATGATGAAGATGAATGTAGAGACAAGAGCTGTCTATGAGAAGTACGGTACTTCCATGACCGGCGGATGTCTGCCGTTACTGATCCAGCTGCCGGTTATGCTGGCTCTGTACCAGGTAATCTACAAGATTCCGGCATACGTTGGTTCTGTTCGCCACTATTTTGATTTAATTATCGACAAACTGCCAGCTGGTTTCGCTACGAGCGAAGTATTTACCAACCTGGCTGAGACCCACAAGCTGGCCGGAATGGATTACTCCAACATGGACAAGGTTGTGGATCTCTTATATAAATTAACAGACAAGCAGTGGGGGGATCTGGCAGCAGCATTCCCGGATATTACCAGCGTAGCCACTGCAGGCGGTGAGAATGCGATTCAGGCGATCAACCGCATGCAGCAGTTCTTTGGTATGAACATTGCATACACACCATTGAATGTATTAACGGAGTTTATGAAGGGTGGTTCCGGCATCTCTATTTTTGTAGCCATCACCGCACTTTTAATCCCGATCTTATCTGGTCTGACCCAGTGGTACAGCACCAAGCTGATGACTGCAAACCAGCCAACACAGCAGCAGAGCGCCGGAGAAGGTGGAATGGGCAATGACATGATGAAATCCATGAACGTGACCATGCCGTTGATGTCTGTTGTATTCTGTTTCACATTCCCGTTAGGTATCGGTCTGTACTGGGTAGCCAGCAGTACTTTCCAGGTAATCCAGCAGATCGGTGTGAATGAATATTTAAAGAAGATTAATATTGATGACCTGATCGCGAAAAATGTTGCCAAAGCAAATAAAAAGCGCGAAAAGAAAGGTCTTCCTCCAACAAAGATCACGATGAATGCCAGTGAGACCTTAAAGAAGCTTCAGGAAGAGGAGCAGAAAGAGGAAAAGGTAAGAGAGGCGAAGCTTGAGAAAGCTCAGAAGACCATCAAAGAGTCCAATGAGTATTACAATCAGAATGCAAAGCCGGGCAGTCTGGCAGCGAAAGCAAACATGGTTCAGAAGTATAACGAAAAACATAGCAAATAGGAGGGGAAGCTATGGAGATGATTACAGTAACTGCCAAGACTCTGGATGAAGCCATTACCAAGGCGTTGATCCAGCTGGGAACAACCAGTGACAATCTGGAATATACAGTTATTGAAAAGGGAAGCGCAGGTTTTCTGGGGTTTATTGGTAAAAAAGATGTTGTCATTCAGGCAAAGAAGAAAAAGGAAAATGATCTGGATGACATTTTCTCTCTGGATGAGAAGAAGAGCGAACCGGTAAAACCGGCAAGAGAGCCTCGGAAAGAGAAACCAAAACAGGAACCAAAACAGGAACTCCGCCAGGAGAGACCATGTGTCAAGGTAGAGACGAAACCGGAGGTAAAAGCACCAAAGGCAGAACCTAAGATGCCAAAAGCAGAGCAGCCGAAAGCAGCGCCGGTCGTGGAAGCAGTCAAAGAGCCGGAGAAGAAGACAGATGCTCCAAAGAAAGTGATCAACGTAGAGGCTTGCGAAAAAGCAGCTGTTGATTTCTTAAAGCAGGTATTTGGCGCTATGAACATGGAAGTGACGATTGAGACTTCTTATGATGCCTCTGAGCGGGAACTGGCTGTTAATCTGACAGGCGGTGACATGGGTATTCTGATCGGTAAGAGAGGACAGACCCTGGATTCCTTACAGTATTTAGTAAGCCTGGTAGTGAATAAAGAAAGTGATGGCTATTTAAGAGTCAAGCTTGATACCGAAAATTACCGTTCAAGAAGAAAAGAAACGCTGGAGACACTTGCCAGAAACATTGCTTATAAGGTAAAACGGACCAGAAGAAGTGTTTCTTTAGAGCCAATGAATCCTTATGAGAGAAGAATCATCCATGCAGCATTACAGAATGATAAGTATGTAGTGACCAGAAGCGAGGGTGAAGATCCATTCCGTCATGTGGTGATCTCTTTAAAGAGGGAAGCTCGTGAGGGACGGGAATACAGAGGCGGCCGCAATCGTGAGAACCGCGAAGGCAGCAGAGGACTAAGAGAAAAGAAAGAGAACAGCAGTGCAGATCGTGCAGACAATGCAGATAATCAGCAGGCATAGGCAGTGACGGAAAAGTGTACGTTTTGTGCGTACACTTTTCTTTTTCGATTTTTATAGGAGACAGAATATGAAGACAGATACCATAGCGGCGATCGCCACAGCCATGACCAGTTCCGGAATCGGGATCATCCGGATCAGTGGTGGGCAGGCATTTGAAGTGATCGGGAAGATTTTTAAGAAGAAAAATGGAGGAAAGATCGATCTGAGCAGATCCCATACCGTCCAGTACGGATATATCTGTGATCAGGAGGAGGTGATCGATGAAGTCCTGGTTCTGATCATGAAAGGACCTCACAGCTATACGGCGGAAGACACAGTGGAGATCGACTGCCATGGTGGTGTTTTGATGATGAAAAAAATCCTGGAGACTGTGATCCAATATGGAGCAAGACCAGCAGAGCCGGGGGAATTTACGAAACGGGCGTTTTTAAATGGACGGATCGATCTGTCCCAGGCAGAAGCGGTCATCGATGTGATCAACGCCCAGAATGAGTATGCGTTAAAAAGCTCTGTCAGCCAATTAAAGGGCAGAATGTCGGAGAAGGTCAAGGCATTAAGAGAAAAGATCATCTATGAGATCGCTTATATTGAATCGGCTTTAGATGATCCGGAACACATTTCCTTAGACGGATATGGGGAGGAACTGGCGAAGAAATTAGAGCCAATGGTGAAGGAATTAGAGCGTCTGATCGCTTCAGCGGATAATGGGAAGGTCATGTCGGAAGGTGTGAAAACGGTTATTTTAGGAAAGCCAAACGCGGGAAAATCTTCTCTGATGAATGTGCTGGTTGGTGAGGAACGTGCCATTGTCACGGATATTGCGGGAACCACCAGGGATACGCTGGAAGAGCACATCCGCCTGCGTGGTATCAGCTTGAATGTAGTGGATACGGCGGGAATCCGCGACACAGAGGATGTGGTGGAGAAGATCGGTGTAACGAAGGCCAGGACGGCGGCAGAGGACGCAGATCTGATCATTTACGTGGTGGACGCATCTGTTCCACTGGATGAAAATGACCGGGATATTATAGAAATGATCCGAAACCGGAAAGCGGTGGTTCTGTTAAACAAGACGGATCTGGAGCAGGTGGTGTCTGTGGAAGAGCTGGAGAAACAGACAGGTCATCGGGTGATTCCGGTGTCTGCCAAGGAGGAGACTGGAATTGAAGAGCTGGAGAAAGAGATCCAGTCCATGTTCTATCAGGGAGACATTGATTTTAACGATGAGGTATATGTGACGAATATCCGCCACAAAACAGCATTGACAGAAAGCCTTTCCAGCCTTAAACTGGTTCAGAAAAGTATTGAAGACGGAATGCCGGAAGATTTTTATTCCATTGATCTGATGAACGCATATGAGCAGCTGGGAACCATCATTGGCGAGGCTGTGGAGGATGATCTGGTCAATGAGATCTTCAGCAAGTTCTGTATGGGTAAATAATTGTTTGGTAGATCTGCGCATGGATTTGCGCTGACCGTAAGAAAGAGGATAACAAATGCCATATTTAGAGGAAAATTATGATGCTGTAGTAGTTGGTGCAGGACATGCAGGCTGTGAAGCGGCTCTTGCCTGTGCCAGATTGGGACTGGAGACCATTATGTTTACGGTCAGCGTGGACAGTATTGCCCTGATGCCGTGTAACCCCAACATAGGCGGCAGCTCCAAGGGGCATCTGGTAAGAGAGCTGGATGCTTTAGGCGGCGAGATGGGAAAAAATATTGATAAAACCTTTATTCAGTCAAAGATGTTAAATGAGTCCAAGGGACCTGCAGTACATTCCCTGCGGGCCCAGGCAGACAAACAGGATTATTCCAGGGAAATGAGAAAGACCCTGGAAAATACGGACCATCTGACCATCCGCCAGGCGGAAGTTTCAGAGCTGGTGGTAGAAGAGGGCGTGATCAAGGGTGTTAAGACATTTTCAGGCGCAGTATATCACTGTAAAGCCGTGGTTCTGGCAACGGGAACCTATCTGAATGCCAGATGTATCTATGGTGATGTGAGCAATGCCACAGGACCGAATGGACTGCAGGCAGCAACGCATCTGACAGATTCTTTAAAGGCAAATGGCGTGGAAATGTTCCGGTTTAAGACGGGAACGCCTGCGAGAGCTGATAAGAGAAGTATTGATTTTACTAAAATGGAAGAGCAGTTTGGTGATAAAAAGGTGGTTCCATTTTCATTTTCTACAGATCCGGCTTCCGTTCAGAAGGAGCAGGCGTCCTGCTGGCTGACTTACACCAATGAAAAGACCCATGAGATCATCCGCGCAAATCTGGACCGGTCTCCATTATTTTCCGGTTCCATTAAAGGTACCGGACCAAGATACTGTCCGTCCATCGAGGACAAGGTGGTGAAATTCCCAGATAAAGAACGTCATCAGGTATTTATTGAACCAGAGGGACTTTACACCAATGAGATGTATCTGGGCGGTATGTCCAGTTCTCTGCCGGAGGATGTCCAGTATGCCATGTACCGGACAGTTCCAGGTCTTGAGAACGTGCGGATCGTGAGAAATGCGTATGCCATTGAGTATGACTGCATTAATTCCAGACAGTTGAAGGCAACACTGGAGTTTAAGGCGATTTCCGGTCTGTTTAGTGGCGGGCAGTTTAACGGAAGCTCCGGTTATGAGGAGGCAGCTGTCCAGGGATTTATGGCAGGTGTCAATGCGGCCATGAAGGTGCTGGGAAGAGAGCCGTTTGTGCTGGATCGTTCCCAGGCATATATCGGCGTGCTGATCGATGATCTGGTGACCAAGGAGAATCATGAGCCGTACCGGATGATGACCTCCAGGGCGGAGTACCGTCTGTTATTGAGACAGGATAACGCAGATCTGCGCCTGCGTGCCATCGGCCATGAGATTGGTCTGGTAAGCGATGCGGAGTATGAGAAGGTACTGAAGAAAGAGCGGGATATCGAGGAAGAGATTGAGCGTTTGGAGCATACCAATGTAGGTTCTACGGAAGAGGTCCAGACATTTCTGGAGAGTCATGGCAGCACACCATTAAAGAGTGGCGCCAGTCTGGCGGAACTGATCAAGAGACCAGAGCTAGATTATTTTATGTTAACCAAATTAGATAAGAATCGTCCGGAGCTTCCAGAAGATACTCAGGAACAGGTTAACATAAATCTAAAATATGAGGGCTATATCCGTCGCCAGAAGCAGCAGGTGGCCCAGTTTAAGAAGCTGGAGAAGAGAAAACTGGATGTGAATTTTGATTATTCAGAGGTCAAAGGACTGAGAAAAGAGGCGATCCAGAAGCTGAATCTGTTTAAACCAATGTCCATTGGACAGGCGTCCAGAATCTCTGGCGTGTCTCCGGCAGATATTTCGGTACTGCTGGTTTATTTGGAGCAGATAAGATATCATCATGATCATGAATAATCAGGCGTGTGCGCCGGAAGGGAAAATTTGATGGAGAAACAGTTTGCACAGTGGATGGAAGAAGAGTGCAGCCAGATCGGCGTGACGCTGAGTGAAAAGCAGATGGAACAGTTCTTTCAATATTATGAGATGCTGATCCAGTGGAATGAGATGATGAACCTGACTGCCATCACAGAGATGGACCAGGTAGTGACGAAGCATTTCGTGGACAGTATGTCTCTGGTGAAGGCGGTTTCAGAGCTTGGAAGTAAAGAAATCCGGATCATGGATCTGGGAACAGGAGCCGGTTTTCCGGGAATTCCATTAAAAATCGCATTTCCAAATCTAAAATTGACGCTGTTAGATTCTTTGAATAAAAGGGTAAAGTTTTTAAATGAAGTGATCGGTATCCTGGGGCTGGAGAAGATCGAGGCGGTTCACGGAAGGGCTGAGGACTTTGGAAGAAATCAGGAGTACCGTGGTCAGTTTGATCTGTGCGTATCCAGAGCGGTGGCCAATCTGGCAACACTATCAGAGTATTGTATGCCGTTCGTAAAAGTAGGAGGCGCATTTATTCCTTATAAGTCAGGAAAGGTGGAAGAGGAACTGAATCAGGCCAGAGGTGCTGTGAAGCTGCTGGGTGGCAAGATTGAGAATGCAGTGTCTTTTGAGCTTCCGAAGACAGAGGGAGAGCGGACGCTGGTGGTGATCCGAAAGGTTGAGGCTACGGCAAAGAAGTATCCAAGGAAGGCAGGTATGCCTGGAAAGGAACCGTTAAAGTAAGAATTAAAACAGGTGACTGTCAGGTTGTTGGCAGACATATGAAGCAGGAGTGGCACAGTACGAGGCTCGATGAATGAAAGATGATAAAAAGGAGAATGTTTCACGTGAAACATTCTCCTTTTTTATGTGTGCGCCCGGCGGCGCACGTTTGCGCCCCCTTTTTTAACTGTTCATGTTCAGCATCGTCCGGGTAAGTGTAAAGAGGTTAAAAACCGAAGTACATCTGGATCGTGTGGAGAAGCTGAGCAGGCTTTTCCAATTGAGGGAGAAACTTGGTCTTAGGGATCAGGGTGTACTCGATAGCTGGGTTGTGGAGGGTATATTCCTTCAAAATATCAGATTCCTGGTCAAAATCTTCTCCACCTACTAAGTAAATACTGTTGTCGATCCGTTTCAGGGCATTTGTGATATTGCAGTTGGTGTAACCGCAGTGAACGCTGGCATAGATGGATTTGGCGGAGGCACCTAAGTGGGCAGCCTCATGGTATGCAGTGAGATCGGTATCCTTTACTGCAAATGGGTTGCTAAAATATCTGCGGCGGAAACGTTCCAGCAGAAAATGGCGGCTGAAGGCGATATTATGGATCAGTGTGCCGATCACGGGGAAATCCAGGAAGGACTTATAGATCTTTGCGTATTTTCCTGGAAGATGGCTGCAGGCAGAAATGCTCTGTGGATTGATCAGCAGCAGGCGGTTAAATAGTTCCGGGTTATGGTCGCAGGCCATAATCACAAAAGTCCCGGAGTTACCGGTGGTGATCACATCAGTCCGGTGTCCGATCTCAGATTTGATAAAGTCAGAAATCAACTGGACAAACAGATAGTTGGTGTAGGTCAGATCTGGCTTCTCGGAGCGTCCGCAGCCAAGAAGGTCGATGGTATAAACTGTAAAGTGAGCGGAGAGGGTAGAGCTTATATGGGACCATTGATAACCGCTGGAAGCCGGAGAAATATCATGGATCAGAAGCAGTGGATGTCCGCTTCCACACTTGGTATAATGAATATCTCCCAGTCTCCAGTGATAACAGAGAGACTCCGGTTCGTCCAGCACGTGTCTTGCTGTGGCGGACAGTTTGAGACACTGATTGATCAAGGCGATGGATGCGATCGCACTGGCGGATAAGAGGGTAGTAGTGATAAGTTTATTTTTTGTTGTCATGAAATTCCTCCTATTAAAATAGAAAACAGAGTAACTGCTCTGTAAGTGCGCAGACCTACGGAACAGTTACAATTGGATAAGCTTATTATAATACATTGGTATGATCAAGGCAACGATAAAGCCGCTTAAATAATTCTTAAATGTTTCACGTGAAACAAAAATTTGGTGTTTTTATAAAAGACCATAGGAAAAGATAAAAAAATGTGTTATACTAAGTTTTTGAGAGTGCTATGTGCCAGTGACACATGTTTAGCACTAACCGAAGCAGAAGTGGAGATGCGGGAGCACGCAGTGCAGAGCAATCCGGTATCAGAGAGGTCAAAAGCTTTTGACCCTAACATCAATTTTAATATTTATCTCAGTCGAGAAGACTCCCACCTCTTCAGGTGGTGAGTAATAACAAATGATTCTCAGTGGGAGGTGGGTCTCCGACTGAGATAAACGCTCCGCGAGGATGCGCAGT
>OGOD01001027.1_pt1 | contig 20087 bp, 17 predicted proteins | sample 1573631 | NCBI WGS metagenome assembly OGOD01 (sample SAMEA2581895, study PRJEB24529) | metagenome | biome: Human gut stool | place: China | collected 2011
AGTACCACCTGCGCCCCACCCAGAAGTATATCGACTACTACAACATCAGCTACTCCTACCTGAGCACCGTGATCGAGCGGGTGCGCAAGCGCTTCCCGGAAGAGGACGTGGACAAGCTGGAGCAGATGCTCACGGTGATCAGCGATGAGCTGATGCCGGAGCTGGACCTGATGAACAAGACTCGGCAGCGGCTGTCGGAATAAAAAATGCGCCCGGGAGTATCCCGGGCGCATTTTTGATAGGGCGGCTTTACAGCACCATAAACAGGGTGCCGGCGGTGATCAGGGCACAGCCCACCAGGTTTTTGGCGGTAAAGGGCTCCTTCAGGATCACAAAGGCCAAAGCCAGGGTGATCACCACGCTGAGCTTGTCCACCGGAACCACCTTGGAGGCGGCCCCGATCTGCAAAGCGTGGTAATAGCACAGCCAGCTGGCCCCGGTGGCCAGGCCGGAAAGGATCAAAAACAGCCAGCTGCGGCGAGAGATATCCCCCACGCCGCCTTGGGTCCCGGTGAGGAACACCATGCCCCAGCTCATGACCAGCACCACCACCGTGCGGATGGCGGTGGCCAGGGTGGAGTTGACCCCCTGGATGCCGATCTTGGCCAGGATGGAGGTAAGGGCCGCAAACACGGCACTGCCCAGTGCAAACACGAACCACATAGTAAGATGCGCCTCCCTTTTTGTCCAGTGTAACACCGCAGCCCTCCCGGCGCAAGGGTGCACAGGCAAAACCGCCGGGCAAGCACTGGCCTGCCCGGCGGCTTTATCCTCAGTGGTAAAAGGTATCAAAATTCACCTGGCGGTAGAACCGCTGCTGCAGCTGGTCGAAGCTGTCGCAGTTCTGGGCCAGCAGCCACATGCTCTTGGTGACCACGGCTTCGATGGTCATGTCATGGGCTTCCAGGAAGCGGAATCGGTTCTTTACCCGCTTGCCCACCTCGTACACGCCCACGTCGCTGCCCTCATAGGTCACCTGCGTGGTCAGGATGAGCACCTTGTGGGTCTGCTCGTAGTGGCCCAGCCCCTCGGCAAAGGCGTCCATGAGCCGCTGCGGGATGCCGCCCACGCCGAAGCTCTCCACGATGACGCAGTCGTACAGGCGGAAGATCTCCGGGATCATGCCGGGGTCCATGCCGGGGATGAGCTTGAGCAGGAACACCCGGGGGTTCATGGCGCGGCCGAACTCCACCGGGCCGGTGGGCCAGGGCGAAGGCACATAGCGCACCAGACGGTCGCCCTGCACCAGTGCCAGCTCCGGGAAGTTGACCGAGGCAAAGGCGTCGTAGCTGATGGTCTTGTTCTTTTTGGCACGGGTGCCGGCAATGACGTGCCCGCCAAACACCACCATCACGCCCCGGCTGCCCGGGTTCAGTGCACAGATCACGCTGTCGCGCAGGTTTTTCTTGGCGTCGGTGATCTCGTTGGAGATGGGCTGCTGGGCACCGGTGAGGATGATGGGCTTGTCCGCGTTCTGGATGAGGTAAGAAAGTGCCGCTGCGGAATAGGCCAGCGTATCGGTGCCGTGGCAGATGATGAAACCATCGTACAGGGCGTAGTTCTCCTGAATGGCGCGGGCCATCATCAGCCAGTGTTCCTGGCCGAGGTCGGTGCTGTCGATGCTGCACAGGGCCAGCGTTTCCGGGATGCACAGGTCGTTGAGCTCCGGAAGATGGGCCAGCAGCTCGTCGCTGCTGAGCACGGGCCGGAGGCCCTGCGAAGTATGTACGCTGGCAATGGTGCCGCCGGTGGTAATGAAAAGAATGCGCTGTTTGGTCATAAAAAGCCTCCATGGCAGAAAATCAGAGAAACGAACCCAGTATAACACACTCTTTTCCGGCTGAAAAGTGCCCCGCAGCGGCAAAAGGCTGCTTTTTGCGACCCGGTCACAGAAATTTTGCGGAAAAAGGTGTATACTATATGAGGAAAGGGGCTTCCGTCGATTGGAAGGCCCCTCAGTCGCTGCGCGACAGCTCCCCGGTGGGGAGCGCTTTCCATAAAAAGCGGGTTCACCCGCTGCGCTTCGGGCGCAGCCCGACAGCAGCCGATGCCGTTATCCGCCACGACCCCCACTCCGTGAAAAGGCAATTCCGGCAGGGCCGCAGCCCTGCCGGAATTGCGAATAAAAAATATTATTTCCGCTGAATATGGCCAGAGCGAAGCGGAGGCCATTTTAAATCGTGACTCTGAAAAGGAGAACCAACCATGTCCAACATTGTGATCGTCGGTTCCGGCCCGGCGGGCGTGTCCGCCGCACTGTACGCGGTCCGCGCAGGGGTGGACACCACCGTGCTGACCAAAGGCCCCGGTGCGCTGGACCGGGCCGAGAAGATCGAAAACTACTACGGCCTTGCTCAGCCGGTTTCCGGCGCAGAGCTGGAGCGCCGCAGCATCGAGAACGCCAAACGCCTGGGGGTGCGGTTTGTGACCGCCGAAGCCGTGGGGCTGACCTATACGGATAAACTCACGGTAGAAACCATAGGGAAAGATTACCCGGCGGACGCGGTGATCCTGGCCACGGGGGCTTCCCGTGCGGTGCCGCGCATTCCGGGCCTTGCCGGGCTGGAGGGCCACGGCGTGAGCTGGTGTGCCGTCTGCGACGCCTTTTTCTACCGCGGCAAGGATGTGGCCGTGCTGGGCAGCGGAGCCTATGCCCTGCACGAGGTGCAGGCCCTGCTGCCGGTGGTGAAAAGCGTCAGCCTGCTGACCAACGGCATGCCGCTGACCGCAGAATTCCCGCCGGAGGTGACCGTATACCCGCAGAAGGTGGAGGCTGTTCTGGGCGAACAGGTGGTCACCGGGGTGCAGCTGTCCGACGGGCAGGAGGTTGCCCTGTCCGGTGTGTTCGTGGCGCTGGGCGTGGCGGGCAGCACTGCGCTGGCCCGCAAGATCGGGGCCGCTGTGGAGGGCAGCCGCATCGTGGTGGATGAGAAGATGCAGACCACCGTGCCCGGCCTGTACGCTGCCGGGGACTGCACCGGCGGCCTGCTGCAGGTGGCAAAGGCTGTATACGAGGGGGCACAGGCCGGTACAGAAGCCGCCAAGGCCCTGCGGAAAGGATGAGTGCCATGCAAAAGACCCCGGAGGACCGCAATTGTCTGGCCTGCGCCTTCCCCTTCTGGGCGCAGCTGACCGCCGACGAACAGGAGATGCTCTGCCGCTACACCCGCCCGGTGCACTACCGCAAAGGGGCCCGGGTGCACAGCCCACTGGAAAGCTGTGTGGGCATCCTGCTGCTGCGCACCGGCCAGCTGCGAGCCTATCTGCTGTCGGAGGACGGCCGGGACGTGACCCTCTACCGCCTGTTCGGCGGGGAAGTGTGCATCCTGTCGGCGTCCTGCGTGATGGACTCGGTGAATGTGGACCTGTACATCGACGCTGAGGAGGACACCGAGGCACTGTGCATCAGCGCGGGCATCTTCCGCCGTCTGATGCAGCAGAATGTCTATGTGCGCTGCTACGCCTACCAGCTCACGGCAGAGCGCTTTTCCGACACCATGTGGACGATGCAGCAGATCCTGTTCATGAGCGCCGACCGGCGGCTGGCCATTTTTCTCACCGACGAGCTGGCCAAGACCGGCGGCGACGAGGTGCGCATGACCCACGACCAGATGGCAAAGTACATGGGCTCTGCCCGCGAGGTGGTGAGCCGGATGCTCAAATACTTCGCGCAGGAGGGCTGGGTGCGGCTGTACCGCGGCGGCGTGCAGGTGCTGGACAAGCCAAAGCTGCAGCAGCTGGCAAGAGGCGAATGAAAAAAGAGGACGATGCGTTATGCATCGTCCTCTTTGCTGTTACGGGAGATCAGCCCTTGCAGCCCTGCTCTTCCCAGTCGCCGAAATCGCTGGCGTCAGCGATCTTGGTGGCGTCGAACTTGCCGTTCTCGTCCTTGGGGGCGACGGCGGGGCCGGCCTCCACGGGGTTGGGGTTCGGGGCCTCGGGGTCATACACCGGGCGCTCTTCGCTCAGGTCCGGCAGGGCCACCGGCTCGTTTGCGGCGGGTGCCTCGGCAGCGGGCTCGGCAGGAGCTTCCGGGGCGTCGGCTTCGGCCGGGGCGGTGGGCTGCTCTGCGGCATCGTCCGCTGCTTTGGCCTCTGCTTCGGCGTAGGCCTCGGCGGTCTTTTCGGCCTCGGCGGCGTCCTGCTCGGCTTCTTCGGGGAACTCGACCTCCTCCACATGGAGCGGGGCTTTCTGGTTCAGGATCTTGTCCAGTGCCACGATGGCGGCACCGGTGACGGCCACGGCAGCGGCCGTGCCCAGAATGCGGAACAGTGTTTTCATGCCAGAACCTCCTGTTTACAGATCGATCAGAACGTTAAGAGAACGTTACGACTTCATTCAGCGGCTTTTCGGCAGGCTCCACCGAAATGGCGGTCAGCACCGGGCCCTTGCCGCGGTAGATGTTGTGGAACTTGTAGCTCACCTTGGCGGTCACCCGCACCCAGCTACGCTGCTCCAGAGCCTTGTAGCCGTCGTAGCTGCAGGGGAAGCCCACGAACTGGATATCCTGCACGCAGCAGGTCATGGCAAAGCGGCCGGGCACGAAGCTGTTCTTGCCGGCGCGGTTGGTCTGGCACACCTGTGCCAGGAATTTGACCGTCTTGCCGGTGTACTTCTGGGGCTCGTCCTGGCAGTCCATGTACCAGATGCCGAAATCGTCATCATGGATGTCGATGACCGGGGCGTTCACGTCGAAGGGCAGCGGGTCGGGGATGTCGTCATAGGCCACGCTGCCGTCCTTGAACTCGTAGGCGATGTCGCACTTGCGGGAAGCCTGACGCACCAGCTTGTGCAGCTCCTGCCGGGCCTCGTCGTTGTTCACGGCTTCGGCGCGGTTGAACACGATCAGCTCACTGCGGGCGATCTTGTCCAGCAGCAGGCTGCGCATGGAGTTGTCGCGGGCATAGGTCAGGGCGGTGGTGCCGTCGGCGGTAGCGATGCACTGGTACACCAGCCAGTTTTCCGGCAGGGCATCGGCCAGCTCCTGCAGCAGCCACATGCCGTTGTACTCGATGACCACGCGGCCTGCGCCGGATTCCTTTTCCAGCTTGGCCAGGTTCTGCGGGTTCATCTCTGCCTTGTCCTCGATCACCTTGACGGTCACACCGGGGAAGGCGAACTTCTTGGGGTTGTACTCTTCTTCGCCCTCTTCGCAGATCAGCAGCAGGGTCTTGTCGCCGGAGTCGAAGTTGGGGTCCTCAAAGGTCTCCTGAATGAATTTGGTCTTGCCGCTTTCCAGAAAGCCCACAAACAGGTAGACCGGAATTTCTTTTGCCATAATGGATGGTTTCTCCTTCTTTTACATCTCAGCAGCCGAACAGCTCTGCAATGGCCTTCTCGTTCAGCTTGGAGCCGATGACCACCAGTTTGCCGCCCACGTCGGCGCCGCGGGCACGCACTTCCCACTCGCCGGGCACATAGTCGAACTCCAGCCAGCCGTCGGCACCGCCGTCCACGATGCCCTTGCTGCGCAGGATCATGCCGTAATTGCCGGTGTCCAGCTCGGTGAGGGCGTGCTCCACTTCGGCCTTGGTGAACTTGCGGGCCGTCTCGACGCCCCAGCTGGTGAACACCTCATCGGCGTCGTGGTCATGATGATGGTGGTGGCCGCAGCAGCAGTGGCCGCCGTGCTCATGATGATGCTCGTGCTCGTCCTCGTCATCGTCGTCATCGTGATGGTGGTGGCCGCAGCAGCAATGCTCCTCGTGGTCATGATCCTCATCGTGATCATGGTGGTGCTCATGCTCGTCGTGGTCATCGTCCTCGTCATGGTCGTGATGGTGATGCTCGTGCTCGTCCTCGTCATCGTCATCATCGTGGTGGTGATGGCCGCAGCTGCACACGCCGTTCTCGTCGTCGTGATGGTGATGATGGTGGTGCTCTTCTTCCTCGTCCTCCTCGGCGTGCTTCTCGTTTGCCTTGGCGGCCATGGCGATCAGCTCTGCCTTGAAGTCGTCCTTGGTGGACATGGCTTTCAGGATCTGCTCACCGGTCAGCTCGTCCCATGCGGTGGTCACGATGGTGGCGGTGGGGTTCTTCTCGCGCAGCATGGCCACGGCGGCGGCGATCTTCTCCTCGCTGGCGGTCTGGGTGCGGCTGAGCAGGATGCAGCTTGCATGGCTGATCTGGTCGTCGTAGAACTCACCGAAGTTCTTCATATACATCTTGACCTTGTTCACATCGGCCACGGTGACAAAGCTGTTCAGCTGCACGTCCAGGTGCTCGGCCACGCCTTCCACGGCGCGGGTCACGTCGCTCAGCTTGCCCACGCCGGAGGGCTCGATGACGATGCGGTCGGGGTGGTACTGCTCCACCACCTGCTGCAGAGCGGCGCGGAAATCGCCCACCAGAGAGCAGCAGATGCAGCCGGCGTTCAGCTCATTGATCTGGATGCCGGACTCCTTCAGGAAGCCGCCGTCGATGCCGATCTCACCGAACTCGTTCTCGATCAGAACGACCTGCTGGCCGGCAAAGGCCTCCTTGATGAGTTTTTTGATCAGAGTGGTCTTGCCGGCGCCCAGGAAGCCGGAAAAAATATCAATTTTGGTCATAGTTTGAATGCCTCTTTCTTTGTTAGCAGACAGAGCCGCAGAGCGCTGGCCCGTAAAATCTTACATCTCTATTATAGCAAGCCTGTCAATGGGAAAACGGCCTTTTTCAAGAAAAAATTGTAACATTTTTTGCAATTTGGTTGCGTTTTCGCGTTTTGGACGACAAATAAGGGGAACCGGCGGCCCCGGCGGGCAGCGATTCGGCAAGGGGCAGGCTCCGGCAGAGGGACGGACGCCCCCCGGACGGCAAGACCCCGCCAACGGACGGTCAACGACCGGCAGGCGACACGGCGGCTGTTGACAGCACGGCAACCGTGTTTGCGTCCGGAACAGCCGACACTCCCGCATTGCATTCTTTGCGCCGGAATGCTACAATATGCAGTAGCAAACCACCGCCGCCGGACGTTCTTCCGGCAAATATGAGAAAGAAGGCTTTTCTATGAGCATGAATACAGTTCCCGAACGGCTGGCCGCCCTGCGTGCCGCCATGCAGGCAAACGGTGTGGACGTGTACCTGATCCCGGTGGGCGACCCCCACTCCAGCGAGTACCTGCCCGACCACTACACCTCCCTGACCTATTTCTCCGGCTTCCATGGTGAAAACTCCAACTTCGTGGTCACCATGACCGAGAGTGCTGTCTGGGCCGACGGCCGTTACTTTGTGCAGGCTGAGAAGGAGATCGCAGGCACCGAGATCCAGCTGATGAAGATGGGTGAGCCGGGCGTGCCCACCGTGGAGGAATACTGCGCCAAGGTGGTGCCTGAGGGCGGCAAGCTGGGCCTGTGCGGTCTGACCGCCAGCTGCGCGCTGGTGAACAGCGTGAAGAAGGCGCTGGAAACCAAGAACGCCGCCATCCAGACCCTGTTCCTGGAGGATGAGCTGTGGACCGAGGGCCGCCCAGCTCTGCCCGCTACCCCGGCCTGGATCCTGCCCAAGGAATACGCAGGCTTCTCCCCCGCCGAAAAGCTGGGCCAGCTGCGTGCAAAGCTGGCCGAGTTGGGCTGCACCGCCCAGCTGGTGGGCAAGCTGGACAACCTTGCCTGGCTGCTGAACCTGCGCGCCATGGACATCGAGTGCACCCCCTACGCCATGGCCTACTGCTATGTCACCCCGGACCGCGCCGTGCTGTTCATCAACACCGCCCGCGTGACCCCGGAGGCAAAGGCAGAACTGGAAGCCAACGGTGTGACCCTGGCCGAGTACGACAGTGTGCTGGACTTCCTGGCTGCTGAGACCGAGCCGCAGACCGTGCTGGCCGAGAGCGCCACCGTGAACTATGCTGTGTATCAGGTGCTGGAGAACAACGCCGCCCTCACCGTGAAGGACCTGGCCGACCCGCTGCTGCCCATGAAGGGCGTGAAGAACGAAGTGGAGCTGACCCACGACAAGGAAGCCCACCTGCGCGACGCTGTGGCCATGGTGCGGTTCCAGATCGAGCTGGAAAAGCGTCTGGAAGCCGGCGAAGAGCTGACCGAGCTGACCGTGGACGAGATCCTGCACAAGTACCGCAGCACCACGGATAAGTTCATCGTGGAAAGCTTTGGCACCATTGCGGCCTACGGCGGCAACGCAGCCATGATGCACTACCACGCCACCCCGGAGGACCACGCAAAGCTCCAGCGCAAGGGCTTTTTGCTGGTGGACAGCGGTGCCACTTACATGGACGGCACCACCGACATCACCCGCACCTACCCGCTGGGTGAGCTGACCGAGGACGAGCGCAAGTTCTACACCTGGACCCTGCAGTGCCACATCGACATCGCCAAGGCGGTCTGGCTGGACTACTGCGACTGCCATATGATCGACACCATCGCCCGTGAACCGCTGTGGCAGCACCTGATCAACTACCGCTGCGGCACCGGCCACAGCGTCAGCTTTGTGGGCAACGTCCACGAAGGCCCCCACGCCCTGAACGGCCGCAACACCACCCTGATGCGCCCGGGCATGATCGTGACCGACGAGCCCGGCGTGTACGAGACCGATCTGGTGGGCATCCGCATCGAGAACGAGCTGGTGTGTGTGCACAAGGCCGACAACCAGTACGGCACCTTCCTGGGCTTTGAGCCGATCATGTTCGTGCCCATCGCCACCTCTCCCATCGTGCCCGGTGTGCTGACCAAGGACGAGCTGGACTGGCTGAACAACTACCACCGTCAGGTGTTCGAGAAGCTGGCACCCCGCCTGAACGACGAGGAGCGCGAGTGGCTGGCCAAGAAGTGCGCCGCCATCGGCTGCTGAGCACCCGGCCGCTGAACATCGCATAAAAAAGCGGGAAGCCGTGCCGGAGCGTGCAAGCTCCTGCGGCTTCCCGTTTGTTGTTTTTGCTTATTCTTTGGGGTCGCTGTCGTGCCGGGCCTTCCACTCGGCACTGCGTTCCTGCGCCGTTTCCCGCAGCTCATCCCGCATGCCGTTCCAGCGCTCGCGCGCTTCGGCGGTGCGGGTCTGCACGTCCTCGCGGGCATCCTTCCAGTAGGCCTTGGCCTCGTCGATGACCTCCTTGAAGGGGCCGGAAGGGTAAGTGCTCTCCGCGATATCCACCAGGAATTTGTACAGCTGCGGGCGCACCTGCTCGTACATGCCCAGACGGGTGTACAGGTCCTTGTAATAGCGGAACACCTGGATCTTGTTCTGCACGAGGGTGGCGGGGTTGATCTGGGTGTGGCAGATGCTCTGGGGATTCTGCACATAGTAGTAGCCCGGCTGTGCAATGGAAGCAAACACCGCGGCGTACTGGATGTACTGCATGTTGAACACCAGATCTTCGGCCCAGCGCATCTCGCTGGTGAACCGGATGTCGTGCGCAAGCAGCATTTCGCGGCGGTAGAGCTTGTTCCACAGCACGCTGTAGAAATAGGAGGCGGGCTTGTCCATCAGGCGGCGGGCAAAGGTGTCCTTGTCGTACACGCCCTCGGGCAGAAAACCGTACACCCGCACCTCCGGCGGGCGGGCGACGTGCATCACGCCAAGGTCGTCCTGCAGCTTTTCCAGCACCTGTTCGGGCTTGGTGGCCCCGGCGGGGATCACCATCTTGTAAGGTGCGATGACCAGGTCGGCGTTGTTCTGTTCGGCAGCGGTGACCAGATGCTCGGTGAAGTCCGGGTCAATGTAGTCGTCGCTGTCCACGAACTGCACATACTTGCCGCTGGCCAGCTTCAGGCCCAGGTTGCGGGTGTCGGACACGCCGGAGTTGGCCTTGTCCACCAGCACGATGCGCTCGTCCTTTGCGCGGAACGCTTCGCACACGGGCAGGCTCTGATCCTTGGAGCCATCGTTCAGCACGATGACCTCGATGTTCTGCCAGCTCTGGGCGCAGATGCTCTCCAGACAGCGGGCAATGTGGTTCTGGGCGTTGTACACGGGCAGAATGATGCTGACAAGGGGCTTTGACATGGCGGCGTCTCCTTTGTTGTTTTTTGATTACTATACCCCCGCACCGCGCAAAATGCAAGGGCGGGTTTGAAGAGGAGGGATCCTGTGATCTTTCACATTGCGGTGTGCAGCCCGGACGCGGGCCTGCGCAGCGGGCTGGAACGCCAGTGCATGGAATTTTTTGCCCGGCGGGCGGACGCCTGCATCGTGGAACACCTGCCGGACACCGACGCCCTGCTGCGGAAGGACGGGGAGGGCGTGCGGTACGACCTGTACCTGCTGGAGCTTTCCGGCTCGGCTACGCCGGTGGGGCTGGCGGCTGCCGGGGAGCTGCGCCGCCGGGGCCGCCGGGCCCCGCTGGCCTTTGTGGCCCGCACCACGGCCCACGCTTACAGCGCCTACAAGGTGGATGCGTTGCAATATCTGCTGCTGCCGGTGCGCCAGCGGGAGCTTTCGGCCCTGCTGGCCCGCGCCACCGAGCCGGAATACGGCCCGTCCGTCACGGTGAACACCGCCGAGGGCCTGCGGGCGCTGCCCTATGCGGGCATCGAATATCTGGAGTGCACCCATCACATCGTGCACTTCCACCTCACCAGCGGGGAGGACGTGCCCACCCTGTCGCTGCGGGTGCCGTTTTCTGCGGTGGCACAGCCTCTGTTGGCGGATGGGCGCTTTTTGCAGCCCCACCGCTCCTATGTGGTCAATCTGGCCGAGGCGGACCTGCTTTCTGCCGGGGAGCTGCGCATGCGCAGCGGGGCCCGCATCTCCATCCCCCGCGGGCGGGAGGGTGCCGTGCGGGACGCCTTCCAGCAATGGGTGCAGCAGCAGAAATACAGCCTGAAATAACAGCACGCCGGTGCTCCCACAGCGGGAACACCGGCGTGTTTTTTGCGGAAAAATTTCTCAGATCGTTGTCCAGTCCAGTGCGGTCCAGTCCGGCAGAAACTGGTCGCACACCTGCGCCATGGCAGGGGCATCGGCGGCACTGGCGGCGTCCTGCACGCCCAGCACGGTGAACCCGGCCTTGTGGGCAGTGGAAGCGGCGTAAATGGCGTCCTCGCACACGGCGCAGGCGGCGGGGTCGGCCCCGCCCAGCCGGTGCATGCACTCGAAGAACACTTCCGGGCGGCTCTTGTGCAGCACGCCCTGCGCCTCCACGATGAAGGAAAAATAGTCCGCGATGCCCAGCCGGGTGAGCACGGTGCGGCACTGGTCGGACCAGGTGTTGGAGCACAGGCACAGCCGGGCCCCCTCGGCCTGCAGCTTTGCCAGCAGGGTGCGCACACCGGGCTTCAGGTCCACCGTTTCGTACAGCTGGGCGATCACGTCCCGCATCACGTCGTAATATTCCGCCTCGGTCAGGGGCAGGCCGTATTCTCGGATGAGGTAGCGGGCACCGTCGGCCATGCCCATGGTCAGCAGCACGTCGTTCAGGTCTGCTTTGGGCGTGCGGCCATAGCGCTGCAGCAGCGCCAGCGGGGCACCCCGCCACACCACGGTCATGCTGTCGGTGAGGGTGCCGTCCATATCAAAGATCCATTGCTTGCAGCGCATGGGGCAAAGTTCCTCCTTCAAGATGATTCCTGCCCAGTATACCACGGATCTTAGCCGTATAAAAGCCGTGAGGAACCAAAAAACGGGGAGAAATTTTCCGGAAAATATGGTATAATTTCAGCAAAGACAGACAGGGAGGCAGGCAGTATGGAAAACCAAACCATTCCGTGCAAAGCGCTGGTGCTGGCCGGCGGCGGAGCACGCGGCAGCTATCAGGTGGGCGTGTGGAAGGCTCTGATGGAGCTGGACTGGCACCCGCAGATCATCACCGGCACCAGTGTGGGCAGCCTGAACGGTGCCATGTTCGTGCTGGACCTGTACGAGGTGGCGCGGGATATGTGGCTGACCATCCGCAGCAAGGATGTGATGGAGCTGCCCGAAGAAAACGCCGACCTGTCGGCCCTGCACAGTTTTCTGCGCAGCGTGGTGAAGGCCGGCGGTATGGACGTCTCGCCGCTGGAAGAGATCGTGGAACGGGTGCTGGACGAGGACGCGCTGCGCCGCGCCAACATCCGCTTTGGCCTTGTCACGGTGGAGCAGCGGGGCCTGAAGCCCCGGGAGCTGACGCTGGACGAGATCCCGCAGGGCCGCGTGAAGGATTACCTCATGGCCTCGGCGGCCTGCTTCCCTGCCCTGCGGGCGCGGGAGATCGACGGGGTCAAGTTCCTGGACGGCGGCTACAGCGACAACATGCCCACCGGCCTTGCGAAAAAGATGGGGGCTGACGAGCTGGTGTGCGTGGACCTGGAGGGGGTGGGCATCACCCGCCCCAACCTCACCGGTCTGCCCACCACCATGGTGCGCAGCTACTGGGAGCTGGGCGACATCCTGCACTTTGACCCCGATACCGCCCGCCGCAATGTGGAGTTGGGTTATTACGACACCCTGCGGGCCTTTGGCCGGGTGCGGGGCTGCGCCTATGCCGTGGACAACGGCCCGGACAGCAGCGCCGATGCTGCCGCGTTCCGGGCACGGTTCGACGCGGTGCAGAAGGCCGTGCGGGAGAAATACCCCGTGACCCTTACCGCAGACGCGGCCCTGCTTTTGGCCCGGATGAAGGACGCCGAGCTTGCCCCGCTGGAAGCCGTGGCCGAGGACGTGGGGGTAGACCCCACGGTGTACTACACCACCCGGACGCTGGGGCAGGCGTTTCTGGACAAATGCGACCGTGCGCGCATGGCCGGGTTTGCCCCGTTGTTTGCAGGCAGCGCGGACGCGGGCCGGGCGGCACTGGCAGCCCTGCTGCCCAATACATTCTTGCAGGCGCTGGTCTGGCAGGCCCTGACCGCGCCGGAACTGCCGGAGGTGACCGAACATGAAGATCTGTAAAGGGGTTTCTGCGTCCCCGGGCCTTGTGCTGGGGCAGGTGAGCCGGTTGGAACGCCATGTGGAAACGTTCAGCACCGGGCCCTTTGACCCGGAACGGGAGCTGCGCCAGCTGGAAGATGCGGTGCGCACCGCCCAGAGCGAGCTGGACTCCATGGCAGAGCGGGCTGCTTCCACCGAGCAGGCCATCCTGCAGTTCCAGAGCATGATGCTGGACGACGAAGGCATGATGAACGAGGTGCGGTTCTGCATCAAGGCAGGCATCAGCGCCGCTGCCGCCATGGACAAGGTGGGCCAGCGTTACGCCGACCAGCTGGCCAACATGAAGGACAACCCCTACATGCAGCTGCGCAGCGTGGACATTCTGGACGCCACCAGCCGGGTGATCAACATTCTGGGCAACCGGCCCCGCATGTGGCTGGCACTGGACCACCCGGTGATCCTGGCCGCCGACCGCCTGATGCCCACCGACCTGTTCAGTGTGCCCTCCGGCATGATCCTGGGCGTCGTCACCACCGAGGGCAGCGGCCAGAGCCATGCCGCCATCATTGCCCGGGCCATGAACATCCCAGGCATCGTGCAGGTGGGAGCGGATTTTCTGGAGGATTGCGACGGCCGCACGGTCATTCTGGATGCCACCAAGGGCGAGTGCATCCTGGACCCGGACGCGGTGGCCCGCCAGCAGGCAGAAGCCCGCATCTGTGAGCTGCAGCGTGAAAACGAAGAAATGCGGGTGCTGGGCCGCCAGCCCGGCTACACCCGGGACGGCGCAGCCTTTGAGCTGCTGGCCAACTGCTTTGGCCCGGAGGACATCGACACCGCCATGCAGTCCGGTGCCCGGGGCGTGGGCCTGCTGCGCAGCAGCTACATGATGCTGCCCGGCCGCATTCTGGACGAGCAGGAACAGTTCTATTTCTATTCTTCCTGCCTTGCAGCGGCACAGGGCTGCCCTGTGACCGTGCGCACCTTCGATTTTGGTGCCGACCGCACCATGGCGGACGCCTATCAGGGGGTGCAGTCCTCCAAGCTGGGGCTGCGGGGCATCCGCAACAGCCTGCGCCAGCCCCGCCAGTTTGAGACCCAGATCTGTGCCCTGCTGCGCGCCGCCGCCCGCGGCCCGCTGCGGGTGATGTTCCCCATGGTGACCGACGTGGAGGACTGGGACGCCGCCATGCACATCGTGGAGCACTGCCGCCAGAGCCTGCGGGAGCGGGGCGTGCCCTTCAACGAAAAGACCCCCTTCGGCGTCATGCTCAGCGTGCCGTCGGCCTGCCTGACCGCGGAGGAATTCGTGGCCCACGGGTGCGATTTTCTGGTCATCGGCACCAACGACCTGACCCAGTACACCCACGCCGCCGACCGGGAGCTGGCCAGCGCGGAGCGGTATTACCGCCCCGCCAGCCCGGCCATGAAAAAGCTCATCGCCATGGTCATGGAGGCGGCAAAGGCCGGCAGCGTGCCGGTGACCATCTGCGGCCTTGCCGTGGGCAATCCGGTGAACACGGTGCAGTATCTGCAGATGGGCCTGCGCAGCTTCTCGGTGAGCCCGCAGAACCTGCTGAGTACCAAAAAGGCTCTGCTGGAAGCCGACGCCCACCCGGACGACACCGAGCTGGAATAAAGCGATAAAAGAAAGGGGCTGCTGCACGCTGTGCAGCAGCCCCCTTTGTTTGGGGAACCTGCCGTGCTGCTTGCGGAACCGCACGGCAGGAGAAGATGGCTTTTATAAAAATGGTTCCTCAGTTCATGCGGCGGCCTTTGCGGTCCAGCACAAAGCCTGCGGCCAGCAGGAACAGGCCGCTGAGGGCACTGCCCACCACCGCCAGCCAGTTTGCACCGGTCTGGGGCAGGGCGGCGGCAGAAACGGCAGCTGTGGCAGCGGCTTCCGGCTTTGCGTCCTGCACGACGTTCTGGGCAGCCGCAGGGGCCACAGCGGCATCTGCCGGGGCAGTGTCCGGCACAGCATCCTGCACCGGGACGTCCGGGGTCACAGGGGTGCTGGGCGTGCTGGGCGTGTTGGGGGTGCTGGGCGTGCTGGGGGTGCTAGGGGTGTCAGGCGTGTCCGGAGTTTCCGGGGTGCTGGGCGTGTCCGGCACGATTTTGGGCAGCACCACATGCTTGGTCTGGCCGCACTTGTCAATGCTGCAGATGTAGTCTGCATAGCCGTCCTTTTCCAGCGTGGGCTCCACGACCTTGCCCACCAGCTTCCAGTCGTGCAGGTCCTCGTCCTTCAGCTTGGTGGTGTCAATGTCGGGGTTCTCCTCCATGTATGTGCGGTTGTGGACGACCTTGGTGAGGGTGCCGCCGGTGATGGTGTGGCGATACTTGTGATAACCAGGAGCTAAAGGATCCATTGTGTTCGGCAGTTCAAGTTTTTCTTTGGCAACAGTACCATTATTATAGCAATTGACGATGGCGGAGTTGCGTTCGCCAAAGTTGGAGGAACCGTCTGCATTGTAGCTGACGCTGTCGGCAGGGACATACTGATTCTCATATTTGTGCGTGATATCATTGTAAGAAGAAATTGTGGAACCGACCGCAGGGCCGGAGCCTTTTCCATAAATGTATGCGTTGACAACGGTATCGCCGGTGCTGCTGTTGATGTTAACATTACAGGTGGTGCCATCCTCGTATTCGCTCTTGTAAATCTTGGCACCGATCGCAGGGCTGCGGTCGCCGGTTCCATCCCTGTCGGCATACATATCGGAGCCAAAGGAATTGATCGCATTTACGGTGCCGCCGGTAATGTTGATGGTTGTTGTACCGCCCGTACCGAAACGATTTCCAATCGCGGGAGCGTCAAAGGAACCGATGGCGGTAACGTTGGCATTTTCTTCAATATTGATCGTGAGATCCCCGGAATCGCCGTGCTGACCGGCACCGATGGCGCTGCCGCTTTGAACAGTCTCGGCCTTTACAGTGGCATTCCCGGAGATCGTAATGGTTGTAGCAGAGCCATTCCCGCTGTACAGACCGCCATCACCAATGGCGGAACCCCAAGCACCGTAAGCATCAACAACGGCATGGTCCGTAATGGTGATGCTGTTTCCGCCGCTGGCACCGCCGCCGATTGCAGCGCCCTCTGCACCAGCAGCAGTAACATGTGCATTGCCCTTAATGCAGATGTTCTTGCCGGTACCGCCGGGTCTGCCGCCGCCGCCAATACCGCAGCCGCCATCGTTTCCGCCGATTGCCGTAATCTCACCGCCGGTGATGGTAATGTTGGATGTATTACAAAGGTCATCCACATCACCGCCGCCGATGGCGGCGGCCTCATGGTAGCCGCCAGCCAGCAGTTTGCCGGTAGTGTCCGCATCGGTACCGGATTTTTCCGTACCGTCATCGTTCACATCGTCCTTGATGGTCAGGGTGCCCTTGCCGTATGTGTCCGCTTTTTCGATGGCGGCGTGTTCTTCACTCCACTCGTTTTCAACCAGAACGGTGTTGTCGCCGTTCAGCTCAAGGTTGGTGTCGCCATCGCCTTTTATCTCGATTGCACCGGACTTGGCACGGGTGGTATTAACTTCAATGTGCACATCCTGCAAGGTCACATTGGCGGTGTTGTCCTCTTTGGCGTCAATGGTGACGGTGTTGGAGGTGGTCTTGGTCTCGCCGGTGGTCTCGTCCTTGGTGGTCAGGGTGATGTCGGAATCTTCGCGGTCACGAATCTCTTTTCCCTCGCCATCCTTCACGCAGGTGTCGTTGTCCTTATCCTCCCACTGGGTGATATACTGCTTGCCGCCCTCAGCAAGGATGTCCACACTGCCCTTGTTCAGATCGTAAGTGTCCGCAAAGGCTGCTGTGGCGATGGAAGAGACCATTGCCATCAACGCAGCTGTAGAAAGTACCCGCAAGGCCAGCTGTTGTTTCACGCTTTTTCGCATTACAAAACCCTCCAAACAAAAAAACTTGCAGAGACATGAACGTTACCGGGAACGATGCCGAAAACCGGCAAAACCCGGATTTCAGGGCAGAAAATCACATAGCTGTGCATTTTCATGCCCGGCGTCTCTTTGCGGCACAAGTATAGTGCTGTGCCGTGGAGAATGTCAAGACAAAATGCTGGATTTTCGGGGGGGGGGTAAGCAATTTTGTAAAATTAGCACAAAAACAGCTGAGAATTTGTGACAGAATGACAGGGTAATGCTGCACAAAAATCCGGGAGATCTTTATACGGGGCAAAAAATAAAAAACGGGCCCGGGAAAGCCCGCAGACTTTCCCGAACCCGTGGGTCGGAATTTTTCTTTGATGGAAGGTGCGCCGCCCGGAGCCCCGGTTATTCCAGATTGCCGGTCAGGGTCATCACGGCGGCAAGCACGGCCAGCGGGGCGGTCTCGCACCGCAGGATGCGGGGGCCAAGGCCCACCGTTTTGGCTCCGGCTTTGGCGGCCATTTCGGCCTCCTCGGCGGCAAAGCCGCCCTCTGCACCGGTCACGATGGCGATCTTCCGCTTTTTGCCGTCGGCGGGTGCGGCCTCGGCCAGCAGCTGGCGCACCGGCGCACCGCCGCACTCGTAGCAGAACAGCACCAGGTCGTACTGGTCAAAGGTGCGGCACACGGCCCCGAAGTTGGGCAGCGGCAGGGCCACGTCCGGCAGCACGCCCCGGCCGCACTGCTTGGCGGCTTCCAGCGCGATGCGGTTGTAGCGCTCATTCTTCTGCTCCTCTTTTTTAGGGGCGGCCACGCAGTACCGGCTGAAGAAGGGCACCACATGGGCGGCCCCCAGTTCCACGCCGTGCTTGATGATCTGCTCCAGCTTGTCCTGTTTGGGGTAACCGGCCAGCAGGGTGACCTCCACGCTGGGCTCGGCGGCGCTGGGGTAGCCCGGCTCTACCGAGAATTCCACGCAGTCATCCCCGAAGCCGGTGATGGTGGCGGTGTATTCCACGGCGCTGCCGTCGCATAGAATGACAGTATCGCCCATGCGGGCACGCATCACGCGGGCCAGATGATGGGCATCGGTGCCGCGCAGCACAGCCGTGCCGTCGGCGATCTCAGTGGTAAAATAACGGTGCGGCATAGTTCCTCCTTATGCCTTCTTGCAGACGATGCACTCCCAGCCGCGCTTCTCCTTCACTTCCACAACGGCAAGGCCGGCCTGTTCCAGCCCGGCGATCACCTCGTCCTTGCGGGTGTCGATGATGCCGCTGGCAATGAAGACGGCACCGTCGGCCATCAGGCCGGGCACGGCGGGGGCCAGGCTGAGGATGGCGTTTGCCACGATGTTGGCCGTGATGATGTCGTATTGGCCGCTGGCCTTGTCGGACAGGTCGCCCACCAGCACGGTCAGCTGATCCTGCACGCCGTTCAGGGCAGCGTTCTCCCCGGCGGTGCGCACGGCTACGGGGTCAATGTCCACGCCCTCGGCCACGGCGGCACCCAGCTTCAGGGCTGCAATGGCCAGGATGCCGCTGCCGGTGCCGATGTCCAGCACCCGTTCACCGCCCTGGACCCGCTCGTCCAGCGCTTCCATACACAGGCTGGTGGTCTCGTGGCCGCCGGTGCCGAAGGCAAGGCCGGGGTCCAGCACCAGCTTGACGCGGTCGGTGTCGTACTCCTGCCAGGAGGGCACCACGGCCAGCCGCTTGCCGATCTCCAACGGGTGGTAATACTTGCGCCAGCCGTTCTGCCAGTCCTCCTGCTCCACACCCTCGGTCTCCACGGTGTAGGCGATGCCGGCAGCCTCCATGCGGGCAGAGATCAGGGCCAGGGTCTCCACGGGGGAAGCGCCCGGCTCCAGATACATGTGGATGATGACCCGGTCGCGGGGCTTGTCCAGCAGCTCCTGCTCGATCAGGTCCACATGGGCGATCTCGGCCACCTGCTGCTCGATGTCGCTGTAATCTTCGATATAGATGCCGCCCTCGGCGATCATGGTGGCAACGGCTTCGGCGTTGTCGGCGTCGGACTTGGCCACGGTCAGGCGGATATCGGTCCATTCCATGGGGAAAACCTCCTTCAAAATTCTGTGTTTCCTTATACTAGTATAGTACCCGATTCCCGTCTGGGATGCAAGCCTTTGGGCAAAATGCCGGAGAAAAGAAAAGATTTTTCAACATAAAGCCGAGGATTGTACACGAAAACCAAAAAATGTTCACGCAAAAATACGCAAATAAGGACTTTTGACGCAATTTGATAGATTTATCGCGGAAAGGACTTTCCTTTTTTGCAAAAGTATGTTAATATTCTATTACGGAATTATGGACGGTCTGCAACCAGAGACTGTCTGTAAACACAAACATTTCTTAAGGAGGAATGTGCTTTATGATGAAGTATCTCCAGAAACTGGGCAAAGCACTGATGCTTCCCGTCGCTGTGCTGCCGATCTGCGGCATCCTGATGGGTCTTGGTTATGCCCTCGCTCCGGGCGTTATGGGCGTTCCCGGTGCACCGACTTCCGGCGCAGCTTATACCGTCGGCTTCCTGCTGGTCAAGGCAGGCGGCGCTCTGATCGATAACATGGCATGGCTGTTCGCCATTGGTGCCGCTGTGGGCCTGGCCGACAACGACGGTACCGCAGGTCTGGCCGGTCTGGTCAGCTTCCTGATGATGCAGCAGCTGCTGAACCCCGGCGTGGTCGGCATGGTGCGCCATCTGGAAGAGGGCACCGCTACCTACATTGCCTTCCAGAAGGTCGCCGGCAACTCCTTCATCGGCATTCTGGCCGCTGTTGTGGGTGCTGCCTGCTACAACAAGTTCAAGAATACCCAGCTGCCTGACTGGCTGGCATTCTTCTCCGGCAAGCGCTTCGTTGCCATTGCTACCGGCGTGATCTCCATCCTGGTGTCCGTCGTTCTGCTGTTCGTCTGGCCCGTCATCTTCGGTGCTCTGGTCGCCGTCGGCAACGGCATCGCTGGCATGGACGGCATCGGCGCTGGCATCTACGCCTTCCTGAACCGTCTGCTGATCCCCACCGGCCTGCACCACGCTCTGAACAACGTGTTCTGGTTCGACACCATCGGCCTGGGCGACCTGTCCCACTTCTGGGCAGGCGAGACCAGCGCGGATGTGGGCTGGAGCCTGGGCATGTACATGTCCGGTTTCTTCCCCTGCATGATGTTCGGTATTGCCGGTGCTGCTCTGGCAATGGTCAAGACCGCTAAGAACAAGAAGGCTGCTATCGGCCTGGTTCTGTCCGCTGCAATCTGCGCTTTCGTCTGCGGCGTTACCGAGCCGTTTGAGTTCGGCTTCATGTTCCTGTGCTTCCCCCTGTACATTGTCTACGCTGCCCTGTACGGCATCTTCACCATCATCACCTACTACTCCGGTTTCCGTGCTGGCTTCT
>OGOD01001038.1_pt1 | contig 19843 bp, 21 predicted proteins | sample 1573631 | NCBI WGS metagenome assembly OGOD01 (sample SAMEA2581895, study PRJEB24529) | metagenome | biome: Human gut stool | place: China | collected 2011
CGCCGCAGTGCGATCCTTGCGGAGCGTTTTTGATTTCATAGGACGAACTTTCCTATGAAATCAAAAACAGCCACTCCCCGGTGTGCGGGATGGCACATGAGGGGGTGGCTGTTGGGAATGTGGGTAAATGTTGGTGTTAGTTATTACTTGATATCGGTTAACATAATTCCATCTGTTTTGGTGGATTTTGCTTCGTACCAGCCGTTATCGTACTCTAGCTCATGGATGCAACGGAGGCGATAATAATAGCCTGCTGGTTGAGTACCAACATCAATAGAAAGTTCCACACTCGTTAATTGACCATCCTCTTTGTCGGCTGGAGTAAACTCTTTTTCAAATATTTCAACTGTACTCCATTTATTTGTGTCTTCATTCCATTTTTCTAAATAAATAGTTAGCGCGGCCCAATCCACTGGTATGAACATTGCCGTTTCTGCGTAAATATAAATAATTCCTTTTTCAGAATTTGTAATGGAACACATGGCTGATGCCAATGCTTTACTTCTACTTACATCCCAATCTCTTCCTACCGCATTTTTTACTGTTGTTGGAAGTAACGCAGACTTCTCCCCTTGGGTTTCATTAAGAACTTTCCGTCCTGCTGTACTTGCCATTACTGTCATTGGACACACCATAACAAGCACACTAGCTAAAATCATTACTCTTTTTAATAATTTTTTCATACTATCAGCCTCCTTCTTTATTAAAGGAGACGTTTTACATATTCTGTTTATAACTTTCTAATTAAAATAATTCAAATTTTTTACTAATTTATCAAACTCATTTTCCTCTATAAAACCAATTAAACAATAAAACCCGCTATTATTCATATATTGTGCGCTAAATTCAATGTTTCCATCATCCAAAATATTTTTATATATTTCAATATTTTTTTGTAAATATCTATTATGCACTTCTTTGTATATCTCCCTATCTGAGTTATATCCTGTTGAATTTGCTTTTTCTTTTGATACTTGATAAAAATATGCTTCTTTTCCTTCATAAGTCAACTTAATCCGTGCAAATCCCTTATCTATAATTATATCTTTATACTCTAACTTTTCTGGAACATAATACATTTGAATTGCTCTAATTCCTAAACAGTCTTCTATTATCTCGTATGCTTTTTCTAAAGAATCTACATCATTCAAAACTTCCACATTATTAAAGACAATCTCGCCCTTTCCTCGATTCTCTCCCCAAAACCTATAATACCTCCTCCCACTAGCCATCATCCCAGTCCCCAGCAAGATTGCTCCCACTGTTGCCACCAGAATCATCTGCTTCATCACTTTCTTTAAACGGATTACCTTATGGCCATCTTCTTTCTTATCCTGCGTTTCCTGTGTTTCGTCCTGTGCGGCCATTGCCAGAATCTTCTCAAATTCTCCTTTTGGTGGGGTAAAGTTCAATTCTGGGTGGGCGGCGTATTCGGCGACGGCTTGATCCAGCTGGGCTGCCAGCTGCTCATCGGTGTATCCAAATGCTTCTTGTAATTTCTGCTGAATCAGCTTATCTTCTTCCTGGCTGACCTTACTGTTTCTCACGTTTTCCACCCCATTTTCTTTCTTTGTGATTCCGTAACGATTCAGTACCTTCATCGTTACGTGATTCCTATTTATTCCTTGTTTTCCTTCTGGTTAAGGGTTGACTTTTCAGAACGTTCGTTTAGTATTATTACTATATCAACGATGGAGGCTCTTTTATGAAAAAGATCATTCTGACTGGCGGCGGAACTGCTGGCCATGTCACCCCGAACCTTGCCCTGATCCCATCTTTAAAGGATCGTGGATTTGAAATTCGTTATATTGGTTCCTATGAAGGGATAGAAAAGAAATTAATCACAGACGCCGGTATCCCTTATGACGGCATCTCTTCAGGAAAACTCCGCAGATACTTTGATCTGAAGAATTTTTCTGATCCTTTCCGCGTATTAAAAGGCTATGCGGAAGCCTGTAAACTGATCAAAAACTATAAACCGGATGTGGTATTTTCCAAAGGCGGCTTTGTGTCCGTTCCTGTAGTTCTGGCTGCGAAACGCTACCATGTTCCTACCATCATCCATGAGTCTGATATGACACCTGGCCTTGCCAATAAGATCTGTATCCCATCTGCTGCCAAGGTCTGCTGCAATTTCCCGGAAACTCTGCAGTATCTTCCGAAAGACAAAGCGGTTCTGACCGGTTCTCCGATCCGCCGGGAGCTTCTGACCGGAGATCGTCTCTCCGGCCTTCAGTATACCCATCTTTCCGCAGATAAACCAATTATTTTAGTGATCGGCGGCAGTCTTGGTTCCGTCACCGTCAACCAGGCTATACGCAGTATCCTGCCACAGCTTCTTACGAATTTCCAGGTAATACATATCTGCGGCAAAGGCCATCTGGATGAATCCCTGATCGGCACACCGGGATATGTACAATACGAATATGTCAATGCTCCGCTCCGCCACTTATTTGCAGCTGCAGACTTGATCATTTCCAGAGCCGGAGCAAACTCAATCTGTGAAATCCTTGCTTTACGCAAGCCTAATATCCTGATCCCATTATCTGCCGCTGCCAGCAGAGGCGACCAGATTCTCAATGCCTCGTCCTTTGCGAAACAAGGCTTCAGTACTTTGTTAGAAGAAGAACAGTTAACAGAACATTCTCTGTTCCAGGCAATTACGGATACCTATCAAAAACGTGCTGACTTCATCCACACCATGGAACAAAGCCATTTAAGCAATGCAGTTGACACCATTATTTCTCTGCTCGAAGAGTGTGCTTCCAAATAATTATGAAACAAAAACGTTATGCAACGCGTGAACAGTAACACAAAAACCAGGCTCCTTTAGATTTTGTAAGGAAAATTCTTTTTCAAATATCTTCGGAGTCTGGTAATTCTCATTCTGCAGGATGCTTCTTTAATCCCCAGAATCTGACTGACTTCCGAGATAGGGCGTTCTTCAATAAAATGAAGAATCGCCACATCACGCCATTCTGGTTTCATATCCTGCAAATACTTTATTATGTAATTTACTTCATCGTCCTCCGCCATCTGGTCTAAAACATCTTTTCCAATCAATGATTCTGGAAGCGGTACTTCTTTGCCATAATACCCCTCGTCAAGACTGATGCTCACACCTCTTCTGCTTTTGATTCTGAAATAATCCACACAACGATTTTTAAGAATTCTCATGATCGCGCCTTTTTGCCTTGCGATCTCCCACTGGTCTATCGTATCTCCATATGCTTTGATAAAAGCGCAGAAACTATCCTGGATTACATCATCCACATCGTCGCTATTCACACCTATCCTTGTTGCTGTATATCTGAGTGCACCCTGATATTCTTCATATAAAGTCTGCAGCAGTTCGACATTTTGCTGCTTCATAGACTAGGCTCCCCCTTATCTTATCCACGCTATCAAAGCAGACAGCATCATCATTATTCTAATTCTTTTTTCACTTTTTCGATGATTTCCGTCTTTTCAGTGTCATCCAGTTTTCCAGGATTCCATAAAACCATCTGCGGACCATTGGCGTATCTGGGGATCATATGCATATGAAAATGCATCACAGTCTGTCCGGCTGCTTCTCCATTATTCTGTACCAGATTAAAACCGTCAAAATGTAAAGCTTTCTTCATAGCTCTTCCCATCTTGCCAGCCAATGGAAGTACTTTCGCCGCAACTGCGTCATCCAGTTCACATAAATCTTTATAATGCTCTTTCGGTAAGATCAGGGCATGACCCTTTGACGCCGGTCCCAGATCCAAAATGACACGAAAATCTTCATCTTCATAAAGTGTTGCAGATGGAATCTCTCCATTTGCGATTTTGCAGAAAATACAGTCGTCTCTCATGTTAAAAATCCTCCTTCATCCACCACTCAGACCTTTGTGGTCTGCGGTATAATATCCATGCCATGACAATTCCTGAAACCAGCCCGCCCACATGGGCCACGTTGTTCACGCCGGTACTGGTAAATCCAAAGTACAGGGAAAATAGAACCATAGTTGCCAGCTGTCTGCTGCTTAAATCCTCCAGACGCCCCCGGTTCACACCAACCACATACAGAAGTCCACCGATCACTCCGAAAATCGCTCCAGACGCCCCGGCTGAGACCACCATACGGCTTCCCGGAAACCAGATCTCCCACAAAAGAGAAATGCCATTGGCCAGCACCCCACAGGTCAGATAGAAAAACAAATACCTGATCTTTCCCAATGCCCGTTCCAGGTTGTCCCCCAGAACAAATAAGATCAGCATATTATTGACCAGATGCCGGATACCAAAATGCATAAACATCGCGGTAAATAACCGCCAATACTGTTTTCCTTCCACAATGGCCGGTTTGAACATGGCTCCCCACTGTAACATGCATTCCACGTCCTCTGTTGACCCTTTCCATTCTACAAAAAGAAAATAGATCACATTGGCCGCGATCAGGTAAAAGTTTACATAAGACGGAGTTGTTGTTTTCCTATATTCCATATTTTTCTCCTTTATGCAACTTTATCTGCAGCCATTCAGCAGATCCCGCACTTGCTATGGGAAAGTAATGAATGGTTACCCCTCATTTTATCATAGCTCATGGTGTTTGTTAAGGCATTTTTAACCGCCTGCATGTCCTCCAATACATAATTAAGACGTTAGGGGATGTGAAAATGTAACGGATTTCGACAAATTTCGACAGATTTCGGGTATCCGCAATAAGTGGTTGAAAATCCGCTCTCGCTGGATTCTGCAAGACCACAGATCAGGTTGAAATCCCTGACATCAACAATCATCACCGTTCCTGCTTCATTAACAGGCTTGTGAGGACGAGGTAGGGGGGTGTGCAAATCTCTACAGACCCGTCTCCTATAGAACAGCGGGTGGGTCTTGTACGTGCAGTCGCAAAATTGGATGGTGGGATAGCAGGAAAAAACCACCTCCCAAAGGAAGTGGTACTACTGTGAATCATCGGACTTTGCTTCTGTATTATCTGAAGTTTCAGTAGCTTTGTCCTTCGGCTTTGTTTGTGCTGATAAGCGATCCAATAGAATATCGGTGGTGTTAGAAAAAATATGTATTCGTTCTTTCTTCATCAGTGTTCGAGTTCTTTGGTTTGATTCATAATCTCGATCACATTTTTCAAAAATGGAACAACAAAGAAAATCACATTTTGATTCACCTTGCACATTTGCCTTGATGATAAAGATGAAATTATCAACGCCAAAATGGCTGGATATTAAATAATCTGCTCTAATGCTTGTGATGAAAGGATACTTGCGTGGCATGTATGAATATAAATTAAATTCGTTATCGAGGGATTCTTTCAAGCGAACTAATGCTTCAAGTCGGGGTTTTATCATCTCGTCGTACCGGGCTGCCTTTTGAACTTTTTCAAATGGTATTTTACCTTCAAGAATTCTATCAGCAATTTTGGCAGAAGAATAATTTGGAAGTGAGATATCTTTCATATATTGGAAGCCAGCTAAATGCGGATAATCTTCCAAAGAAAAGGTAAGATTAATTGGATACAGCTGATTTTTATAGCCATATGTAAACAAATATCTATATTCAGTTATTTCTTTCCAGGCTTGTGCAGACTGTTGTAATAGATCCATATATACCTTGTCCTTTACAAAAAATAAAGGACCCTGCCAATGCAAGGCCCTTAAAAGCGTTTTCATTCAGTTCCGAAGAACCTATTCGGTTTGAGGTTATCGCATAACCCAAGGTCAGGCTCCACAACCGGCTGCATTCCGACACAGTCAATTGCTTCAACACCGCGATAGCTGGTCAACGCCGCTATCCTCTAACTTTATTATATCACAAAAGTACTCGTAGTCAACAGAAAACGAGTTTTTGAGGAACACTATTTGCTTCGTGTTCTTATGTTATTATATTGTGGAAATAATGGTTTTGACAATAGAAAATATTGGAACTAGAAAGGAGGAATTCCGATGGCAGGAACTGACTAGAGATGTAGAACAATATCTCCCCGTCATAGCTGTCTCCACAGGCTTACGTTTTACGGACCTGCTTCGTACAAATTATGGTTTACAGTTGCTTATGCCGATAGAAGAGGCAAGCCTTCCATCTTAACAACGCTTGTAAATCACATTGTTTCGTTTAAGCATCTTATTGAGGAAACCGCATTTTACGCGGCAGATATTTTCAACCACTAATTGCGGTTAGCCCAAATTTCTCACAAAAATTGAAAATGATACCCTGCAATATCCACCAGATCTCCAACCTGCAGCGGAACCATCTCGTTAGCTTCCAGTTTGCGGTTATTGACGGTGGTTCCATTGGTGGAATTTAAGTCCGTCAGTGTATAACCCCCATCTTTCTGGTCGATGCGGACGTGGAGACGGCTGACGGTGTCATCAGGGATGGCAAAGTCCGCCAGACTTTCTTGTTTGCCGATCAAAAATGGGTAATAGCTCATCTGGGCAGTCAACTCCGGGTGATCGAGACAGACCATCCGCCGGATATTTTCTTTTTTGTTCCGATCCCATAGAAGAACCGTGTGACAATCATCGGATTCATTCTGGCTTCTCCCCGATTCAGATTTCTCATTCGGTTCAGATTTCTCATTCGCGTCTGACTTATATGCAGATTCCGGGTAGTGACCGGTGGCATTTTCTGGTATCTCCCGCTCCCCGTCTTCCTCTGCAAATATCATCTCCCATGATGGTTTTTCCCGCTGTCTTTCCTGCTGCCTTTCCTGCTGCTTTTCCCCCTGCTTTTTCATCTGGCACAGGGTTTGGTCACGCTTCTTATGCCGATGGTTTTCTGACTCCTGTTTTTTTCTTTGTGTGGCAATACCGCTCCCGATCACCAGAACACAGCCAATCCCCTCGGCTGCCACAACTCCAACCGTCAGCCAGATTCCATCGCCTGTCAGATACGGCAGTGTATCGCTTCCTTTCCATAACCAGATGGCAGACAAAAATACTGGAATCAATAGCAAACACTCCACAATTCTAAGAACTATGGTTTTTAAACTCCAGGCATTTCCCTGAATGACAGCTTCGCCTGTTCCCGATTCCGCCTCCGGTCGTTTTTCCGGTCCCGGACTCATTCCTTTTTCTCCATCAAGTATCTCCGGCTGTGAATCCCATTTTCCCGGATAGCCATTCCGTCCTGATGATGATCGTGAGCGATATTCTTCTTTTTCTTCCAGCAGCTTTTCCGGTCCTTCTCCTGCTTTTCCTTCATCCCGCATCAACCACCGGAGCAGATTGTCCAGCCCATAATTTTCCTTTAGGCTCTCCCGGTATAACCCATAGATCAATACCACTGCATCCTTATCCTGATGGTCTGCTTTCCCCAGTAAAAACTGTAAAAATTCGCTGAATTCGTCTGGAAAACTGCCATTCTTTCCAGGAAGCAGACACAGACCTGGCTGAAAGCTCTCTGGATCGATATAGATATAATCTGGATCTAATAGGATCTGATGTTCTGACAGCAGATAATCTTCCATGCGGATCAGGGTCTGGGCAATTCCCAGAAGGAGAGCACGGAGCTGCACCGCATTGATGGATTTCGTTTCCAAAAGACGCCCCAAAGGCTGTCTGGAGGTGATCTCATAACAAAACTGGCAGTGGTCATCGGTTCTGCGTATCCGGAATTTCAGCAATCCTTCAATCGCATTGCCCACCAGCATTTTTGCCTCAAATGCCTGCATGCCCTCTTCATCGGCCTCAATCATCAGATAATTCTTCTTCATTTCTCTGTGGTAGCTGACCTCCATGGCTTTCTGCCTCCTTGTTTTTCTGAAAAATCGTCATCATCCACAACACCTCTTCCGGCTCATGTACACGCTTCTGGATCGATCTCATATGATCCTGACCGCAGATGGTCCCTGTCACCTGGGTCTTCGTCCGCACTGCATTTCCTGATACAGAACCATATTGCAAAGCTTCGCTCTTATTCTCCTCCTGTCCATACAGCCGCTCCACTGCATAATTCATCAAAAATAAGGATGTCTTGTCCAGATATTGACCATAAGCAGCACGGATCAAAACTGCCAGGGACAGAATCACCATGGACATGATATAGGACGCTTCCACCGTATAACTGGCCTGAATTTTCCAGATTTTTTCCTGCATTTTATGCAGCCCTCCTCCCCGTCACTTTGCCAATTCTCACTGCATCAGTACATTCCAGACCTGAAGAATGCCGGGGACCAGACAACAGGTTAAAAACGGAATTGTCTCCTTCCATCGAACCGAAGGAGTTCCAGCTCTGTTCCATTGTCTCTTCATCAACAGCGCCATTCCCCAGGCAGAAGAAATCGCAAGGGTCTCCAAAAACAGGACCAGCAGCTCCTTCCAATCCCAATAAAATGCAGACATAAGAAAAAACAAACCATCTCCACCACCCATGGCTCCCCTAGTCAATTTTGCAAGGATCAGCAGCGCAATTCCGATTCCTGCTGCTTTTCCGATTCTCACTATCTGGATCTTCACAATATTCATCAGCAGGCTCACACGTTCTGCATCGATCCCGGTCTCCAGCATCCCTTGATATCTCTCTCCTGCCATCAGACAACATCCGATCATTCCCGCTGCTGCACCGCACACCATCCACATGACGCTCACCTGACGCTCTCTGAAATCCTGATACGCAGCCACAATCAGGAGCACCATCCACAATATTTTCATACTCCGCTCCGCCATCCACAGTTCTCTCCTTATTTTCCACCGCCACAGTAGGAGCAGGGCCCCAGATATTCCACCTGTGACTTCGGCACTTCTCTCACATAGGACGCCAGTGCACTGCATCCCTGATCACTGTGATATCGTTCTCCATAAGGCGTGATATACACCACAGCTCCATGTGACGCGCCGCACCGGTCACAGGGCTTATAGCGTGCTCCATCCTTGCTGCGGTAAACTTCCAGATCCGCATAGGAAACCGCCTTTAATTCTGTACTCAGATAATGACAGGAACGGCTTACGTGGTACCGGGTACTGTCCCGGCCTACATAGACCATCTCCTCGTCTGCATCCTGTCTGCCACCGGCTCCATCGACCGGTCCGTCCAGCCCTGTCCAGGCGTAACGGAAGCTGCGGTTCATCTGTTCCACTGCTCTCACGCCCAACACCGGAAATGGCATCCGGACCTGATAATGAGCTATCAGATCAATGGTTTTTCCATCCTTCAATAACTGAGACTGCATCAGTGATAAATTCTGTATGGGCAAAGCTGCTGTCTTTTTCCGCACAAAAGCTTCCGCATAGGCCCAGGCGGCCACTTCCGTCATTGGCTCCGATATCTGACCTCCATTCCATGCCACACCTGCATTCTGACTGATATCTTCAGCAGCCACCTCCAAGATCTCCTGCACCTGTCTCTGGATATTTAAGATTGAAAATGGCTGCATCAGAATACACCCGGCAAATAAAAAGAGTGGCAGAACCAGCGCAGCTTCCACGGTCATACTGGCGGAGGCAGAAAAGGACACTCTTTTTCCGGATCTGGCTGTCATATTTTCAGGGAGTCGTACTTGGAGAGTTACGATTATTTTTTTTGGAAATTCACAAAAAACTTTGTTTATGCGTTTTGACTGCCGGTTGATCCAATTTTTCATTTCAAAAGGAATATCTATGTCCGAATCATGTTTCCGGAAAAAGAGCATCCCCTTCCACCTCCTTCCAATTTTCTTTTCTGACCTTAATAAGCCTTTGCCGCCTGCACCAGAAGCTCATAGCCCTCCTGTCCTCCCACTACCTTTTCCACAAATGGCAAGGCAAAAAAGACATGTTTTCCACAGCCCTTCACCTGGACATCCACATCACAGATGCAGTTTTCCAGACGAAATCCCGGCTCACCCTTCTGGATCACCGCCTGAACCACATCCATGATCCTGGTCTGCTTCTTCCCCTGGTCTACCGTAAATAACATCCATTTTAAATATTGCTCATAGTCCATTCCACGGCTGTTTTTCGGTTGTCCGGGTGCATCACCGGCCATTCTGGCCGTTCTGCCCGTTCCCATATTTAAAAGCCCTTCCAGTGACAATTTCCACTCATCCGCTGACTTCCAAAGCGGCACATTTCCCCCAGCCATAAGACAACGCACATCCTCCAGTGCCTCTCCCATGGCCCAGACAGTCATAATAAAACAGGTCATGACCTCCACAAGGGGCGCGATTCCTATGATTCCAGTGATCACTGCCGCCAGGCTTTGGGCTGCCTCCCGTTTCTCTGCATCTGATAAAATCTGGATCAGATTGATGCCTTGCCGGATCAGAAAAAGCTCACTGACTGTATTCTCCAGATTGGAGCGGTCGTTATTCTTTCCGTGGAGCAGATATTCCAGCTGATATCTGCCGCCGTCTTTTCCCGGAGAATGATCTGGAGAATAATCCGGAGAATGATCCAGCGCATGAGTTAAGAATTCTCCGCAGTATTCGTGGATCAGTACCCACTGGGCTCCATTTTTCCGTACCAGGCTTTCCTGAGTCTGGTTGGCATACCGTCCGGTGTTTCTGCCCCAGCTTTCCTCCGAAACAACCATTCCATCTGGAAGAACCAGCTCTAACAGGCTTCCCTTTACCATCCTGGATACCTGCTCCAAAGCCTGTTGTTTCTGTTCATCCTTTTTTCCCTTCTGGATGGTAAAAGCTGCGCTTCCATAGCCATTCCAATGCTCCCATGCCTCTGAAAGAGACAGTTTTTCCTCTTCTTCGTCTTCCTCATCCCGCTGCTGTTCCCGCTCTTCATATTCCTGCTTCAGACGATCTACGATCTCCTCCGTTTCCCGTAACCGCACTCCATTGGCTGCTGATAGTTCCATCTGGCTCTGGATCTGGCGATACCGCTCTCCATCAGAATCCACATAAGACCGGAATGGGTCCATCTGCTGCCGGAAAAGCATCTCCCTGTTTTCCTGCATATCCTCTGCCGCCTGATCCAATTCCTGTTCTCCATGCTCCAGAACCTTTCTCAATTTCTGTGCGCTCTTTTCATATGCCCGGAACAGACCATCCATTTTGCTGTTTTCTTTCTGGAAACGCTTCGCCGCCTGCTCAAAGCCCTCCACATCATCCTGATCTAAAGCCAGGGCGATTTCCCCAGCCAGCTTCTCCTGATTCTCCACACAATCCGCCAGCCGTTCCACCGCACGTTCTACCTGTTTTACCTGGACGGACTGTCCTTCATAGGTATCGGTCATCCCACCTGCGGCGGCAGCTTCTTTGATATCGTTCCAGAAATCCTCTCCTTTTTCCGGGGAGATCAGCAGCTGTTCCCAGATTCCGTATTTCATATAGTCCAGAATCTCCTCCATCATCCGGTCACCGCCCTGGCTTCCCAGGGTTTTCTGACTGGTTACTGTAAGCGTCTGCAGTCTTATAGGATACCAGTTTTCGACCTCCCGATATCGGTTTACATAACTTTCAAGTTGTCTTTCCACACCGGACATTTTCTGATATTCCACTCCAAACAATCGGTATTTTTTCCACAATTCCCGATGATACTGGCCAAACAATGTATCTAAAGATCCATTTGCCGCAATCTGCAGATACACTCTGGAACCGGCACTTCTGGCTCCTTCCACCATGACACAGATCAGGGCAGCTACACTCAATAAACACAGACTTAAAAATACGGTGATCTCCCCTCGTTTTTTCAGCTTCCACACCTCCTTCCCATCCATGAAATCCATTTCAGTTTAGCTTCGCTGATGGGATTTTTGCTTTCTGGCCTATGTGTTCTTACGGTCAGCGCAGCATGTACACAGACCTACTAAAATAGTTACCTCAAATCAATAAACTTCCTTGGTCTGCTTATTGATCTCTTTAAAAATAGAATCCAACAATGTCCGGATCTGTTTCTTGAAAATGATCACCAATCCAATGAGCACCACCAGCAAAAGGACCACTTCCACCGTACCGATCGCTTCCTCATCCATCAAAAATGCTTTTATTTCCTGTCTTAATCTCATAAATGAATCCCCTTTCTTATTCTTATAGCCGTTTCTCGTTTTCCGTTTACAACAGCTTTCTATTCGCAACAGCTTTCCATTCACAACAGCCTTCCGTCACTCACAGCATCACCATCAGCGCCGGAACCATCACCAATACCATGACCACCAGAAGCATCAGAAATAATGGCAGGAGCAGCTTCGTTCCGGCTTCCTCGCCTAAACGCTTCGCTGCCTGCTTCTGCTGTTCCCAGGCAGTGTCCATCTCCTGAGCCAGCAGTTCCTGAAGATTTTTCATTCCGGTCTGCCTGCTTTGTCCAAGAATCGAAGACAGGCGCCGGTATTCATTGTGCTGACATCGTTCCCCAAAACGACTGACTGCCTGGCTCTCCGGAAGCCCATTTTCCATCTCCCCAAGGGCAATCTCCATTTCCTCATAGACCGCCCGCTGCTGGCTGTTTTCATGTTCCAGACGTTTTTCATAATTATTTACGATCTGCTTCCATGCCCGGCTGACCGTCAGACCTGCCCCTGTAAATACCATCAGCTGGTACACCAGATCTGCATAGTCATATTGAAGCTGCTTTTCCCGTTTTTTGCGGGCCTCGATCTCCGTATTCCTGGCCTGCCAGTGAAAAAATACCGCTAAAATCACCCCAAGAACCGGAAATAGCAGATATTCTGTTCCCGTTTCTTTCCGGAAACGAAGCTGCCTTCCTTCAAAATCCTCTGGAAGCGCACCCCGGACTGCTCCGGGCTGCTCTGATGCCGCCTGCTCTACCTGTCTCGCCAACTGCCCGGCCAGTTGTTCTGCCTTACTTTTTTCCGGCGGATAGACTGTGACAGCCACCTCCAGCTCATCCCGGTAAAATCCGTCCGTCAGCTCCGCCTGGAGTGTTACCTGGGTTCCTCCGGCTTTTCCAGAACCTGATTTTTCCTCGCCCACCAGAATCGTTCCCTCATCATCCAAAATCTCCGGATCATTGCTGCGCCAGGCGATCCTGATCCCACCGGATTTCTCAGTAGGCAAAACCAGGTCACTTTTGACCTCCTGGAGAGACAGATTTTCCCCTAAGATCTCTTCTAAAAGCCCTGTCTTTATCTTGGCGAATACCTCTGCTGCCTCTTTCTCCGTATATCTTCTGGGCGAAATCTCAATCTGCAGCGGAACCACCTCCTGTTCCAGCCCCTCCACAGACAGATCATAAACAACCGGATCTCCCCCATAATCTTCCCGCTCCAGATATGTACACACAGATGCCCCGCCGTGCTGCCAGGCAAAGCCAGCCGCTCCTAAAAGAATTCCAAGTGCCACACAAAGTACCTGTTTCTTTTTCTCAGTCCCCCATTTTGCTTTCTTTTCTGCTATCTTTTTTACTTCCTTTTCTGCTTTCTTTTCTGCTTTCTTTCCTACTGCCTCCTCTGGCCTCCTTCCACTTTTCATCCGCTGCCCACCTCGATATCCAGAATCTTCTGGGCCAGCCACACGGACGCCAGATACACCAGCAGACATCCTGTCATCAGCCCCCGCCCCAGAAGGGTCGTATACATTACCCTGAAAAAGCCCGGGGAAGTCCAGTCAATATACAGAACCATCAGCACCGGGATCAGGTTCATGACCCGCTGTTCAAACCGTTTGGAAGCGGTCAGTGTCTGGATCTCCTCTTTCACCTGGCTGCGGTCTCCCATGATCTGCACAGTGATGGACACCAGCCTTCCGCCGCTCCTTCTGGCTATCACAAAGATACGGGTGAAATTCTCCGCTTCCTCCAGACCGCTTCGCAGGGCAAAATCCTCCAGAAGCTCCTCAACCGGACGGTTCATCTCCATCTGCCGGACCATATACCCGGTCTCCCGGACGATCATGCCCCCGCTTCCATACATCCGCTCCAGATCTTTTCTGCAGACCCGGATGGCATTGTCCACCGAATAACCAGCGCTTAATGCCGTGGACATCATCTGGATCATTTCCCTGAACTGTTTTTCCAGCTCTCTCTGCCGCTTTTTCTGTAAAATGTCCTGCCACACCCTTGGCGCCACCACCGTTAACGGCGCCATCAGGAGAAAAAATGCCAATAGACTCCGGTAACAGACGAAAGCTGCAACTCCTGCTGCTGCAATTCCTCCAGCCAGGGCCCTCAGCCGTTCTCTGCCATTTAACTGATAGTACCGGTACTGTACCAGTCCGCCAATACCGTCATCTTCATCTTCAGGTCTCTTCCCCTGCCATCCAAAGCTTTCTGGTATTTTTAAGCTCCCCCTTCTTTTCCAGCCCCTGTTCCCCCAGTTCATAAAGGGTATGGAGCCGGATCTGTCCTTCCTCATAGCCATCTACCTCCACGATCCAGAATACCCGCCTTTTCTTATTCCTCTCCCGCCCCAGATGGATCATCACGTCGAACGCCGATGCGATCTGGCTGCGGATCGCCGCCAGAGGAAGCTCCGCTCCCATTAACACCATGGTTTCCAGCCGCGCCAGCATATCCTTGGGACTGTTGCCGTGACCGCTGCTCATGCCGCCGTCATGACCGGTATTGTAGCTGTTCAGCAGCTCCAGAGCCTCTTTCCCACGAACCTCACCTACAATGATGCGGTTGGGATTCATTCGCAGGGACGCTTTGATGAGGTCCCCGATCCCGATCGCCCCTTCCCCCTGCGAATTGGCTGTCCTGGTCTCCAGACGCACCAGATTTTTCACCTGCTGGATCTGTAATTCCGCAGAATCCTCGATGGTGATCACCCGCTCATCTGCCGGGATATAGGCTGACAAGGCATTTAAAAATGTGGTTTTTCCAGAGTTTGTCCCGCCGCTGATAAATAGGTTATAGCCCGCCCGGACCAGCTTCTTTAAGAAATCCGCCGCTTCCTGAGTAATGGAACCGGATTCCACCAGCATTTCCATGGTGATGATCCGCGGAAATTTACGGATGGTCATGACCGGACCATCCAGGGATACCGGAGGCAGCACCACATGGACACGGGAACCGTCCGCCAGTCTGGCATCCGCGATTGGGTTCGACACATTCACCGTCCGGTTCACCCGGCTGACCACCTGCTGGATCATGTCCTCCAGCTGTTCATCCGACTCAAATTCATATTCCCACGGATGCATGACCCCGGATTCCTCTACGAAGATATGATCCCGTCCATTGATCATCACCTCCGTAATCTCCGGGTCATCTAAAAGCTGCTGCAGAATATCCAGTTTCCGGAACGAATTAAAAATGCTTTTCCGCAGCTCCAGCCGCTCTTTTAAGGGCAGATATCCCTGACTGCCCGCTTCAAAAATCTTCCTGTCGATCCGTTCGTAAAGCTCCTCGTCCTCCACCTGGCGGTAACCGTCCAATTCCTGGCGGAGCTCGTCCCGAAGCTGCTGTTTTAACTGCCTGACCCGCTCTTTTTCCCTCATGCCCTCTTCTCCTGTCATCGCCATGGCACTCCTTTTAACAGCTGCCTTACATAATCGCCCAGCTCTCCCCATAAAAGCTGTTCCAGATACGTCTCCCGACGGCCAAAATCATTGTGATAAGGCAGCTTCACCCTGCGGATCTTCTCCTGGATATCCGGCCGTTCCACCATCTCTAAGTACTCGTCAAGTTCTTCCAGTCTGGCTGCAGAGATTCCGTCCTCCTTCACCGGCATGTATACAATATCACAGGCTCCTAAAATCGGAAGCAGACTGCCGCCTGGCCTCCCCACATCCACCACCAGATACTCGTAGCCCATTTCCAAAGCCAGTTTTTCCAATAATTTTCCCATCTCTTCCCCAGTTATCTGCTCTAAGTCCTCCGGATAACGCACCGGAGGCAGATAATCCATTTCCTGCCAGGTATAGACGATACTGCGAAGGCGCATCACCGTCAGATCCCCCTGTCGGAAAAAATACAGGACATCAGAAAGATCATTTTTACAGGAATTCCCGATCAATCTGGAAAATCCCGCAAATGCATCAAGTCCCAGATACAACACCTTCCCGTCTCTGGCCAGCTGCTGTCCCAGCGTCAGTGCCAGGGACGTCTTCAGACACCTGCCAATGGGTGAATAGATCCCCAGAATCCGGGCTTTTCTCCCCCGCACTACCAGACCTGCCTCCTCCGGGCTTTCGCAATAACAGCCGATCACCTCCCGGATCAGACTGTCTGCCGCCTGATATTTATAGACACTGGGATAGCTGTCCACCGACTTTACGATTTCTCCTTCCGCCAGCGTCACCACAGATCCTGCCCCTATCGCTTCCGCCTGTTCCCTTGGAACGGTACTGCTGATCAGCAGAATCTCGATCTTATGCTTTTTTCCATATTCCTGAAGAGCCTCCATCGAAGTAAATGGGATCACATCAAATGGCACCCGTTCCTTCTGGTTGGTCACATCCGCAAACCGCCTGGCATACGCAGGGTCCACGTCATAAACCGCCATGATCTTTTCCATCAGACCACCTCCCTGTTTTTTCTGTCCGTGGCACACACACACGCACCTTTTAAATCATCACACATAACTCCGCCGCGTCCCATTTCTACCTGTTTCATTTCTACCTGTTTCCTAAATCAGAAACAGTAAAAATCCACCAAACAGGCACACTGCAAATGGAATCACCACTTCGTCCCCATCCCGTTTTGCAAGATAATACGGGGTTTTCTCTTTCGTAAGGAATAATCGCCTGAAATAGGCAATGAAATAAGAAATCCGCTGCCAGAAGATCCCTGACAGACACATTTTAAAGAGCGCCCAGATCGCTCCTATGAAAAATCCATATCCGATGACCACTGCTCCGTCATGCCACCCCAGCCACGCCGCAATGACCGCCATCAGCTTCACATCCCCTGCTCCCATCATGCGAAATAAAAAGAGAGGGAAACCTATCGCACACACCAGTCCCAGCCTCAGTACATATCCGCCGCACATGGACAACCATTGCCAGATTCCCAACCCGGCATGACCAGTGAAAACAAACTCGGCTGCACCGCCGTCTCCTGACAGCCACTCCGCCGTCAAAATCGCCAGCCCCGCTGCCGCTCCAAACCCGATCACTCCGTTAGAAACCTTCCGGAACCGCAGATCTGTCACGGTACCAGCCGCCAGAACCGGTGTCAAAAACAGATACGTCAAAAAAATCCTGCACCACCTCCGCAAAACATAAAACTGCCCCTGTCAAAAATTATCTGGGAAACCTCTGCCCGAACCGGGCTGCAACTGCATAAGCGCTTGAAATGAATGATCTGGAAATGACCTGCGCTGAATGTGATTTCATTATGCACACAAGTCTATGAAAAGTCAAGCACATTTTTTCATGCGGCATATGGACGATAACTCGTTACTGTACACGGGTAGGCATTTTCTGAACTGAAAATGCCGTATGATACAGTGGTGGTAACAGATTTTGCCGATTTAGAATGCGAAGCATCGGCAAAATCCGTTGCTGTTTGCGCAACGCGTGAACAGTAACCAAGAAACCGTCAGACTTTCTTCGGAATCATTGACCATCTTTCTGGAAAATGGTAAAATAATAGAAAGTTTTTCTCGTATATTTTCCAATCTTCCAGAAATACTAATTACTGTAAAACCCCGGAACGGCTTTCGTCACAAACCGGCATATTTTTCCCGGATTTCAAGGTCGCCGCCAGCCGGAGCATCATATTTCAGGGAGAGATGTTAAACTATGAAATTACATGGAAAACGTACCAAACAGGCTCTGGCCTTCTATCTGGAACGGCAGAAATTACGACAGGAGATCGAGCAGACCCGCCACAGCATCGATTCTGCGAGAAATCATTTTGAACAGGTGGTAGATCCTACTCTCATCGACTGCTATATCTATGAACTGAACGCGGCACAGCTGCGCTACCAGTTCCTGCTGCGCTGTTTCAAAAGTCTGGAACCTGAATCAACATAAGCGGTATCGGAACGATGCAGCCAAAACAACCGCATAACTTCCGGTCCGCCATATTTTATGACAGCTTGGAGGATTTGGCGTATGGGTACTTGGTATGAAAAGGGGATCTTCTATCACATGTATCCCCTGGGGCTGACCGGGGCTCCAAAACACAATGACCAGACAGAGGTCACTGACCGGATGAAGGAACTGGAGGAGTGGATTCCCCATATGTGTTCCCTGGGATGTAACAGTCTCTACATCGGCCCGTTATTCGAATCTTCCACCCACGGCTATGACACCAGGGATTACAAACTGGTGGACCGCCGCCTTGGTGACAACGACGGCTTTCGTCATTTCGTAAAAGCATGCCATGAGGCAGGCATCCGCGTGGTGGTGGACGGCGTGTTCAACCACACCGGACGGGAATTCTTTGCTTTCCAGGACATTCAGAAAAACCGGGAGAATTCTCCTTACAGGGACTGGTACCGGGGTGTGAACTTCGGCTGGGGAAGCCCCATGGGAGACTCCTTTGGCTATGAGGCATGGCAGGGGCATTATGAGCTTCCGTGTTTAAACCTATGGAATCCGGAGGTCAGACAATACCTCTTCGATGTGATCCGATTCTGGATCGACGAATTTGATATTGATGGCATCCGCCTAGACTGTGCCAATGTCCTGGATTTTAACTTCATGAAGGAAATGCGGGCACAGACCGCCACCATGAAACCGGATTTCTGGCTCATGGGCGAGGTGATCCACGGTGAGTATTCCCGTTGGGTAAATCCGGAGATGCTTCATTCCGTTACCAACTATGAGCTTCACAAGGGATTGTATTCCGGTCACAATGACCATAACTATTTTGAGATCGCCCACACCGTGCGCCGTCTGGAGCAGGTGGGCTATCAGCTTTACACCTTCGTGGACAACCATGACGAGGACCGTCTGGCCAGCAAGCTTCGTAACCCGGAACACCTATATTCTGTATACACCCTGCTCTACACCCTGCCCGGCATTCCATCCATTTATTACGGCAGTGAATGGGGCATGGAAGGCAGACGGACCAGGGAAAGCGACGATATGCTGCGTCCCTGCATCCACATCACCAATGAGGCTTCCTACCATACCGATCTGACCGACTACATCAGCAGGTTAGGTCAGATCCATGAGGAACAGCCAGAACTCCATATGGGGCGCTACCAGGAACTGACTTTAACCAACCGTCAGTACTCCTTTGCCCGCCACGGAGACCACTCCTGTGTTATTACCGCAGTAAACAATGACGAGAATCCGGCGTCCATGGACATTCCGGTTCCAATCCACGCTTCCACTGCGGAAAATCTTCTGGATCACACCGAGATTCAGATCCAGAATGGACGGATACACATCACGCTTCAGGCTGGTCGGGGGGCCATCCTGAAAATCAGGGAGGAATAATGTATGGCACGTAGCAAAAAAGAAATCGGAACGGGATTTATCACACAGATGGACCGCTATCTGTTTGGAGAAGGAACCCATTATCAGATCTATGATAAGCTGGGTGCGCACCCGAAAAATTATAAGGGGAAAGACGGTTTTTATTTTGCTGTATGGGCGCCTCACGCTGCTGCTGTTTCTGTAGTCGGCGATTTCAACAACTGGGACCCGGATGCGGATCCCATGAAGGTTTTGGAGACCTCCGGCATCTACGAAGCATTTATCCCGGGCTTAAAAGAGGGGGAATTATACAAATTCGCCATCACGACACAGTCCGGCAAGGTATTATTCAAGAGCGATCCTTACGCTTTCGGCAGCGAGTACCGTCCGGGAACCGCTTCCATCACCCGGGATATTTCCGGCTTTCAATGGAAGGACAATACCTGGATGACCAAGCGGGAAACCCAGGATCTTACTACCTCTCCACTTTCCATCTACGAAGTGCATCTCGGCTCCTGGAGAAAGGCCAACCGGGAGGAAAAGGACGGTTATTATACCTACATAGAGGCAGCTCACGAGCTGGCCGCCTACGTAAAAGACATGGGCTACACCCACGTGGAGCTGATGGGTATCGCGGCACACCCGCATGACGGC
>OGOD01001042.1_pt1 | contig 19715 bp, 14 predicted proteins | sample 1573631 | NCBI WGS metagenome assembly OGOD01 (sample SAMEA2581895, study PRJEB24529) | metagenome | biome: Human gut stool | place: China | collected 2011
CTCTTATTCCGAAAGAAATGCCGCAATATATTTACCAATTATTATTACTACTTCAACCGTACATAGGCAGATCGTTGTAAGGGATGATTTCACAGCCACGCTGATGTTTTTCGCACGCTCTATGTCTTCAGAAGTCGGTAACTCGTTTTTGATGGGAATAATCACACTCACCATCAATTTCAAATCAACAATGATCCCGTTGCGGTAAAAGGCTCCGTTCGAAAGAGTTGTTTCGATCATCTCTCTCGTATGCGTCCTAAGAAAGTTTTCCCGGCTTTTAACACTGTCTCGCAAAATCGGATCCTGAATTACTGTGGGCCTCAGCTCGCGGTAATCCTTAAGTTCCATTTCAATGTCCGGTGACCGAAACAGGCAAAACTGCATGATCGTGTCGTGCGGGAACTCCATTTGCAGCAGTTCTTCGATTCGCTCCTGCAAGCCGTCGCTTGTGCCGTTTAACGGCAAACACTGAAATGCAAAGGCAAGCGCCTTGTCTTCCAAGATAAAGAGATTGTTTTCTTCATCGAAAGCCAAAGGACGCATAAAAGAGGATGTACGTTCATCAGACGGTATCCCGATCTTAGATTCGTCATCATCCTTCGATTTAAAGAAGTCAAAGAGGCTCACGAAACTTCCCTCCTTTATTTTTTGATTTCAGACGTTTCGGATTGATGAATTGAAGATCCTGTCTGCTTTGTGAGCTTTGCAGCCGCTTCTTTAATTGCCTGACGATAGATTTGAGCCTGGCGTTCATTTTCTTTTTCGCCCAACTCCAACCATGCCTTTAAGTCTCTTGGCTTCCCAGTTGTAAATCGCCCGTCCGGGGCAACAATAAAAGGAACGCTTTTAACGCCGACTGCCTCTGAAATAACAAGCCGCCTGTCCAGCCCCGAAGTGTTGCAGTTGGGAACTTGTTCCAGAGACAATGTTTTATCGTGCATCATGGCGTCCAGCAAAACCTCAGGTTTGGTTTCCTTGGCACAATAAATTCGTTTGGTTTTGATAAATGAATCGTTTCCAAGAGCCGGAACCGCCACAACTTTGAATTTGTATTCCTTGGTTAGAGCTTGATCATTTAAGGTCTCTTCAACCAGACGGTGACACCACATACAGTTCGGATCCGCAAAAATCACTACTTCTTTGTTGCCGTTTCCGAATTCAATGGCTTTAATCTCGTCGAAATTGACCCCAAGCGTTTTGAAGTCAATGTGATTGAAGGCGTAGCGCATATCATTGACGGTGCGCAGCTGCTTTTTGTTCCAGATATCAAATGCCACACCTCCCAAAACAAATCGTCCTGACGAGCTGATAAACAAAATTCCGCCGCCTTGATTTTCGACGGCGTGGAAAGGACCGTCAGGAACTTCCACCATGTCTTTGACATTCCCCAAATCCTTGAGAATCTCCATTCCCAAAGTCGGAGACGGCGTTGTTTGAGAGAAGGCCAGAGGAGAAAAACCAAATACGAGGATTGCTGCAAGAAGTTTGATTTTTGAGGTATTCATGTTCTAATAGCAGAGGTTAGGTATCTTCTCTTTTTATAAAGCCCGCCCCCGCTTTCCCCTGCGCGCAACTTGCCTGATTTTGTAGCTTTTACTGACTATAAAAAATCTTTTTCCCTTAAAAGTTGTTGATCAACAATTTTATAGGTATTAAACCTTAGTAAAAATATGGTATTTAATTTTACTCTTGTCAAAAAAATCGGTCCCGCCTCCCATATCAGGAAGCGGGACCCAACCCCCAACTATTTTCTCTGCTATTGACCCTTCACTTTGTCTTTAAAGATTTTCCCGGGAACGAACTTAGGAAGTTCAGTGGCCGGAAGCTGAATTGTTTGTCCGTTTGCAGGGTTCCTTCCTGTGCGGGCGTTACGGTGAACCTTTGAGAACGCACCAAATCCCACTAATGAAACGGTATCACCTTTGGCTACAGTGTCCATCACAGTCTCGAGATACGCGTTAATGACCTTTTCGGTGAGCAATTTGGTTGCGCCGGATTTTTCTGCCAATACTTCGATAAGTTCGGTTTTATTCACTTCTCTCTCCTTAAGAGTTAATCAAGATGTGTAGATTCTATCTGGACTCAAGGAAAATAAGGGAAACTTGTCCTCAGAAGAAAGTAGCACTATGGAATGAAGGAAAATTTCTAACTGGTTATAAATGAAAAAGGGCCGAAACAAGAATCAGGTTCTGGAATTTGTTTCGACCCTCAAGTCTTATGGAGACTTACAATTGCCAGCTTTTATTTTAATCATTTTTAGCTGCGAATTCTCCCCGCCCGAGTATGGGACTGTTTCACAGAAATTATGCAAAAATTGACAATATGATTTTTGAAATAGTATTATTATTTCAAAAATTTTCCTCTTTTTATTTCATCATGGATAAAACAACTAAAAAAGAAAACCGCGGGGGCGCTCGTGAAGGTGCCGGCCGCAAAGGTCTTGGTAATACAAAACGTGTTTCCATTTGCCTTACAGATGAACTGGTTCCTGTTTTCAAGCAGTTAGGCGGCGCAAAATGGCTTCGCTGTGAACTTGAACGTGTCGCAGAACCTGCTCGTACCCTCGACACAGACCAGATCCTTGTTCCGGCCATGAATCCGACGCACCTGAGCATTCCAGTTTACGAATGCGGGGTTCAGGCCGGGTTCCCTTCCCCGGCAGAAAGCTATATCGACAAAACGCTGGACTTAAATGAATATTTGGTTTCCAATCCCGCCTCCACATTCTGCGTCTACGTAACAGGCGATTCCATGGACTTGGCCGGTATGGACGAAGGCGACCTCTTGGTCGTCGACCGCTCGCCGGAACCCAAGAACGGAGACATCGTCATCATGAGCATTAACAATGAATTCACTGTTAAACGCTATATGAAAGACGATAAAGGACTGCGTCTGCTCCCTGAAAGCTCAAATCCGATCTACAAGCCCATCCTCCCGAAAGACTACGATGAATGGCGCTTTATCGGCGTCGTGAAGTACACGATTAAAAGCAACTAGCTATGCAGGTGTTCGCGCTGGTGGACGGAAACTCTTTCTTTGCCTCCTGCGAAAAAGTTTTTCGTCCGGACTTAACTGACCGTCCCGTAATTGTGCTCAGTAATAACGACGGGTGTGTCGTTGCTCGATCGAAGGAAGCCAAAAAGCTCGGCATCAAAATGTGCCAGCCGTACTTTCAGATCGAAGAATTCTGTATACGGGAAAACGTCGCCGTTTTCTCAAGCAACTACGAACTCTACGCCAATCTCTCCGGGCGGATGATGTCAACCATCGCCTCCCAAGTTGACTGCATTGATCCGTACAGTATTGATGAGTGCTTCGCCAACATGAGCGGCTACGAAGGTCTGGGTACTGATCTAACCCAGTTAGGTTTTCGGATTAAAGACAAAGTATTTAAGGATGTAGGAATTCCAACGTGTGTCGGTATCGCGCCGACAAAAACTTTAGCCAAATACTGCAACCATTTAGCGAAACACTATGGCGGCCTAAAAGGCGTTTGCAATTGGCTCGACTTAACGCCTCAGCGGCAGGCAAAAGCGCTTGCTTGCGAACCAGTTTCTGAAATTTGGGGTGTAGGGAGACGTTATACGGAACACCTAGAAAAGATGGGTATTCGGACGGCCTTAGATTTAGCCCGTGCAGATGCAGAGGCCATCCGAAATCGGTTTGGCATTACGCTTTCCATGACAGTACGAGAACTTCAGGGAACGTCCTGCATTCCACTGGAACTTGTAAAACCAAAAAGACAGCAAATCATGAGAAGCCGCAGCTTCAGTCATTTGGTCTGCGACAAAGACGATTTGCTAGGCGCAATCACGTTCCATGCCCAGGAATGCGGAAGAACCTTGCGTCGCGAAGGTACGGTGGCGCACACCGTCGGTATTGTCTTAAACACGAATCCTTTCCGCCTTCAGGATGTCCAACAGCAGGCTTATCCATGTGTGGGACTTCCCTACCCGATCTCGGACACCAATACGATCATTCACTGTGCCCGACGGCTGCTCAATCAAACTTACCGCAGAGACTGCCTCTATAAACGCGCTGGCGTCTACGTTGGTGAAGTCATCCCGAAAGACGCTGTCACCAAGGATCTTTTTGAAGAGACGGAAACCGAACAACAGCAGATTATCTGTGAACTGATGGATTCAATCAACACGCGCTACGGTAAAAATACGCTTTGCTTTGCGGCTTCTAAATTAGGAAAAGGTACTTGGACAATGTCTCGCGCCCGTTTAAGTCCCGGATATACCACCTGCTGGAAAGACCTGCCCCGCGTCGGGCCGCTCTTAGAAGAAACCGTTCCGTTCTGATTCTGCATAAACTACTTTTCCTTAAAAACATTTAGCATACTAACGCTATTTTTATAATTTTTCTTCCCAAAAATTCCTTTAAGAAAGCTTGAGCTCCTACAAAGGTATTCAAAGACAAGTTTTTTCTCCAATCCTCGAACGTTTCCACCAGCGCCGTTGAGGGACGGTGCTGATCGAAACGTTTGAGTTTCTTTTTTCCTAGGAGAAAAAACATATGAACAAAATCTACAAGAAGATTTGGAATCGAAGCCGAGGATGCTTTGTGGCTGTTTCCGAAGCGATGACAGCAGCGAGCCAAAGCTCAAAAGCGGGCGTGATAATTGGCACAGTTGCCTTTCTAACTGCTGTCGGAAATAACGCCGGAGCCACGGATATAACAGTTACACAGTCTCAAGCGGTTTCAGGAAATTACGGTCAGGTGGTGATTGGCGGTAATTTGGGGACTAAAGAAGTAACCATAAGAACTCCGAACTCGATTGGTTATTCTTCTGATTCTCGTCAGTACCAGGGCAGCGACCCTTCCAAAATTGATTATAGCTATGACCCTCATCTTAGAACTCCGTTTAGTACCGGCTACTATGTAAACGGCCGAAGGGTCGGGGAAAATGAGTTTTTCAACTATTGGAGCAATTCAGCAGGAGGCTCATCCGTTAACGCTGATCTTCAGTCAACTATCTCCGCGGGCTCTAGTCTAGTTGCAAACAACTTAACTCTTTCCTCAAACACAGCATCTGCTGTGACTAAATTAACCTATTTGGGTATCGGCTACCATATGTCGGGTCAAGGAGGTGACGGCGGCTGGACGTATGCCTATGCTGGCACAGATACATCAGATCCGCAAACCAAAAACGGAGTAAGCAACTTGGTTAATAACGGTGGATCGCTGATTGCGGGAAGCATTAATCTTTGTCCTGGTTGCAATTACATTCAAAATTCCGGCTCCTCCAATATAGATGACATTACGGGCGACGGTAAGGTAATCATTAACGGTGGCGAGGTAACCACAAACGGTTTGCTCACGTTAAATCCCGCGAAAGCTGCAAACCTTTCTGTTAAAGATCTCAATACCCTTGCATCGTTAAACGCCATTTCGTATGCTGCAGGAACTAAGGCTTCCTTGGGCGCATTTCGTCCCATGTCAGACAAAATCCAAATTGGAAATGCCACGCTCAAGATAGAAGGTGACTATACCCAATCAATTAGGGATCAGGCGTCGAGCGCAATCAAAAATAAATACGGTAGTGGGGTAAACGTACAGTTTACAGGGAATGTCGCCACGGATAACAGTTTGGACTTATCGAATGGATGGACAAGTACAGTTCTCAATTCTGTTTTCGACGAAAACCGTCGAGCTGACTATTTGTTCCATACACTTAATTGGAATGGAGAGGGGCAGGATAAGGTAATCGGAACCGGAGATATTAGTAAAAATTTCGGTGTAAAGAATGTGGAAAATGTCGGTTCCATTACTGTTAACAGCGGAGCGACATTTGCTATCTTAGGAGATAACGCAAGTACCAGACTGGCTGGAAATGAATTTATCGCCGATCACGGAACGCTTATTTTCGGTGCAAACGGCTTGGCTTCCGGAGGAACGGCAACAAATGTAAGCATTGTCAATAACGGAACATTGAAAGTTTTCGCCGGTGAGTTCTCGATCAATAATTTAAATCTTGACGGTCTTGTGAACAATTCTGGAACGTTGAGGTTGAATGACTTTAAGATGGGGAACAACGGAAGATTGGTCTCCTCTGGCACCCTTCAAGCCGACCGTTCAAAGCTGTTTTCCATAGAAGATTCTCACATAGACGGTCTGAATGTCGTTGACCTTGGAAGGCCTCAGCCCCAGGAGGTTCGCCAACAACTTACTGAGTTTTTCCGCAAGTATGTTCCTGAAAATCAAAAAGTCCTTGACGAGATTGCCAATCACGCTTCGTTCACAGGCGGGAAAGTCATTGTCACGAATGCACATCTGACTGAAACGCAACGCGATGATTTGATAAAGGCATTTAAAGACAAGTTTCTTAGCTTCTTAAGTCAAAACGAAACCGCACAACTCTGTCGCTCTTAAGAGAGTTCTGAGCCGTGCGGTTGAGTCTATTTGAGTTTTTAAATGAACGATCAAACCAAACGAATTTCCACTTTTTTTCCAAGTGCAATGGCGTACCTTTTAAGCATTCCAAGCGAAGGAGGTGTGCCGTTCGAAAGACCAGCTTCTAAGCGACAAACAACGGAGCGGGTAGTATTCATTCTTTGCGCTACCTCAGTTTGTGAAAGTTTTTGCTGCATTCTTAATTCGATAGCCTTTTGTAAGGCTTTGAATTCCTCTTCAGACTCTTCATATGCCTTGGCAAATTCAGGGTCTTTCATTTGTTCGTTAAAGAATTCTTCGTGTGTCATCGAAGCGTATTTAACCATCTTGATTAACCTCCGCCATTCGTTTAAGTGCCAGATCCAAATCTTGTTTGGGAGTCTTTGCCGATTTCTTGATAAAGGCGTGAAGAACGATAACCTTCTTGCCTTTTACCGTACAGAAAAACGCTCTGCCAATTCCTTCCGCTCCCTTTGCCCGAACTTCAAAAAGACCTTTTCCCATTGCTCGTGTATGAGGCATTCCAAGGTTTGGGCCTCTAATTTCGATCAAAGATGCTATTCGAAAGTAGTTGACACGAACTTTGATCGGCCAATTCCGAATTTCATTCAAGGCATCTTCCAAGTAAACGATTTCGTACATAACAAAATTTGTTAGCAGCTTTGCTAACAATTATAAATCAAAAAAGTAAATAGTTAAATCGGCTCTCTAAGATAAGATTTTTTGAATAAAATGCTCAACACCAACCCAAATACTTCTCAAAAAAAGAATCCCGCTCTTGCCTACCTTTCCAGGCTCGGTTCTTCCCGTTCGGTGATCACGATTTCCAACTGTCTGAAGCATATAGCCGTTATTCTCGGAGCTTCTGATATTGAAACCGCTGATTGGGCGAAACTAAAACGCAATCATTGGACGGAAATCAAAAGGACACTGACAGAAAAAGGCTGCAGCGGTGCAACACAAAATCTTTACCTGACTGCTTTCAAAACAGTGGCGAAAGAGGCTTGGACGCTTGATCTCATTCCTCAATCGTCTTACCTGAAAATTCAAGCATTAACAAGCGTCAAATACGAAAGGCTGCCAAAAGGTCGAAGTCTCAGCGGAAAAGAAGCCGGAGGTCTGTTGGCCGCGTGCGACGACGGCACGAACCAAGGCAAGAGAGATAAGGCTATGTTTGCTCTAATGCTCGGATGCGGTTTGAGACGGGCTGAAGTTGTGCAGTTAGAAATGAAAGATTGGGACTGTTGTAACCGATCGTTTTGCTTTATTGGAAAAGGCAATAAAGAGCGCCGCGTCTTTTTACCTAAAAAATTAAACCGGATTATCGACGAATGGCTCATGGTTCGAGGTCTGGAAGACGGTGTCTTCTTTCCCCGAATCTGCCCGGGTGTGGATAACAGTAAGTTCATTTTTAGAAAAATGCAGCCGTCATCCATCTACAGGATTCTCCAAAAGCGAGCGGTCTTGGCTGAATTAGGGAATGTGCGCCCGCATGACTTACGAAGGACTTTTGCAACAAGAATGCTTGAACAGGGATGCGATCTTTTTATCTTGCAGCGGGCTATGGGGCATACGTCAGTCGCTACAACGTCACGATACGACTATCGAGGAGAGACAAGCCGCGAAGAGGTTTGCAAACACCTGGATGTGTTTCTTTAGCTTCAGAGGAACCCAGAAAACAAGAGCAAAAATTAAGGGAGAGATTTTTTAGATCCCTCCCTTTCTTGGCAGCCGCCTCAGAAGAAGCGGCTTGGGTTTATGTTAGAAGCGATAACGGGCTTCAAGCTTGAACATATGGTCAGCCTTACCCTTCGTACCGCCTGTGAAGCCCGATAGTGGCCGCGCCTTTGTCAGCCTGGACGCCTAAGTTCACGTTCGTACCGAATTTGCCTGCAAATTCGCCGGAGAGCGTGTCGCTAACACCGTTGAAGTTGGACAGTTTGGTCTTCTGCTTCGTATCGCCGAACTGCGGGATGACAGTTACGTCAGCCTGCGGGCGAATGTTCCAACCGGAGGCTGTTGCAATGTCGGTTCTGACAGCAACGCCAATCGGAAGCTGGAAGGTGTTCGTGGCGTTAGCCTTGTTACTCCAAACCTTCTTACCGTCAACCTTCGTATCGTATTTGCCCGACTTAGCCCAGACGTATCTGAGACCTGCGTGCGGAACGATATTGGCTTTTCCGGCGGAAATAGTTGCTTCGGCACGAGCGCCGAGGCTGAACATATTCGTCTTGACATCCGCATTAGCCTTATTGAATCCGGCTGCATTGATCGACTGAGTAATATCAGAGGAGTTGTGCATCCAGCTCAATGTACCGATGAGGTTGACCTTTTCGACCGGAGCGTAAGCACCGTAAGCGTGCAGGCCGAAGCTGTCATATTTGTTCTTCGTCTTCAGCACGTCGCCTGTGGAATCAAGCGAACCGTGGTTGTAACTGAAAGCGCCGCCTAAGATGACGGACTTACCGGCAAACTTGCGGTCATAGCCCATAACAAGACCATAGGCGTTCGTATCGAATCCGGCTTTAGAAATACCGGTGGCACTTAGGCTCTTGTACTTCTGCTTACCCCCGATAACATCGACCCAAAGATCGTTTCCGCGATCCCATTCGCGCATAACACCGTACTCGGTAAAGGCTTCGTTCCGCATGGAAACTCTGCCCTCGATGGAGTCGGCAGCCGTGTTGAGGTCGTTCATCGCCACGGACATAGCACCGCCTGCAAAGGCGATATTAGCCACGGAGTTCAGAATCGTGGTCTTGCCCGCAACATCCAATTCTTTGTCGCGAAGTACGCGACAAACGAAGTCGGCACCCGGATCACCGGACTTGCAGTTGAGCATATCGTCGTTGGCGATATTCGGAATTGCAATGTCAGGATAAACAGTGCGAACGTCAGCCAATGTCGCATTCACCCAGATCTTGGACGGATCGTTGTGCAGCTTCAGGATCCAATTGATACCGGAGCCGTCCTGCGGCAGAGCATAGAGGTTGTCGCCTGTCCAACCGCCCGTCCACATTCCGTCGGATTCATTTCCGCCTGTAATGTAGCCGTTGACGATTGTGTAGTCGCCGACTTCTTCAATATTGCCGAGAACAAGGTTTGCACCCGGTTCGACAGTCACTTTCGCAATATCGCTTGTGGTATTGAATGCGCTCTTACCGTCTGTGAGGATGGAGCTGTCAATAACGGTCAAAGAGTCTTTAGCGAAATACAAATCACCGTTTCCGATCTGGACGTGATTGTCTTTATCCGTCCAAACGTTGGGACCCACGGCAATGCCTCCTCCCGGACCGGTTGTCACGTTATTGGTAATAACCAATCGGCTCGGTGTGCCGCTGGGCACCGTCGGAGATCCGATAGAGTCGGCCCAATCAAGACCGCCTTTGGGTCCCAAGTTCAAGTCGCCGTTATTCTTCACGTAGATATTCGTGTCGATAACGTCGCCCGTCGGATTGATCTCGGCTTTAACGTGATTTTCTTCGGTCGGTTCTCTGTCGTTTCCGATAATAAGGTCTCCGCCGTTAAGATCGGTTTCCTCGGCTTTCAGACTGCCGCCGTCGATCTTGACAAGGCCGTCATCAATGGTGAGTTTGCCCGTCTCAATATCTCCCGTGTTGTTCACATCGCCTCCGGCCACAACGACGTTGTTCCAAATGGACGTGCCGGAGTTATTGTGTTCGCCGTTCGGGTCAATCGTCAGGATGTCTCCTTTCTCGTAACCGGAATTATTCGACGTACCGCCGCCCTGAATCGTCATATCGTCGTATTCAGATTTGCCTTGATTGTCGAGTGCCCCGGAAACAAGGGTATCGGTGACCTTGGTGGCGTCAATTTCACCTTTATTCGTCTTCTCGCCATCAATGACATACTTATCATTGATGGTTTCTTTGCCTCCTTCTTCGGTAGTGGCCGAGCCTCCGACCTGAACGGTTTGGTTGTTCCAGATCGAGGTTCCTGAATTGATGTGCTCACCGCCGTCTTCGATGATGAGGATGTCTCCTTTCTCGTAACCGGAGTTGTTCGACGTACCGCCGGAAGCGACGGTCATATCGTCGTAGTTTGAGGTTCCTTGGTTATCGAGCGTCCCGGAAACCTGAGTATTGGCAACGCCTGTTGCGTCAACTTCGCCTTTGTTAATGCGGTCGCCCGCAATGTCATAGGTTCCGTTGATCGTTTCCTTGCCGCCGACTTCAACAGTTGAAGTAGCACCCGTCTGGATCGAGACATTGTTCCAAATAGAGGTACCGCTGTTGGTGTGCTGACCGCCGTCAGCAATCGTCAGGATGTCGCCTTTCTCGAAACCGGAGTTGTTCGACGTGCCGCCGGAAGCGACGGTCATATCGTCGTAATTGGCCGTTCCCTCGTTGCGCAACAGACCCGCGACGGTGGTCACAGCTGTCTTTGTGGCGTCAAGAACTGCGTCTTTGCCTTTGTTGACAAACTCACCAATCACATCAAATACGCTTCCGACATCCAAATTGCCGGAGTTTTCACCGTTGCCGGAATCGGCAACGGTGACACCGTTCCAAATCGAAGTGCCGGAGTTGGCATGAGTCCCTTCAACGGTGAGGATGTTGCCTTTTTCCGTGCCGCTGTTATTAGAGCTGCCGCCCTCGGCAATCAGCATATCGTTGTAATCGGCTTTGCCTTCATTGGCGTGTGTGCCGGATACCGTTACCTTGTCAACTTTGGAAGCGTCCAAGACGGAGTTCTGGCCCTTATTCAGGAAGTTTCCGGTTACATCAAAGACCGGAAGATTTCCGTGTTTTTCGTCCAGAGACAGTTTCCCTTCGTTAACGGTCGAACCATTGCCGGTCAAACTGTTGATATGCAAAATGGCATTGGAGTGAACGTGAACATTACCGTTGTTTGCAATAGTCCAATCAGCAAATTCACCGTTCTTGGCTTCCAAAGCTCCGTCTTCTCCGATATTGGAGGAAAGAATCCATCCGACTGTCGGTGTAACACCGCCGTGAGAGCCGAACGTGAATTGACCGTTATTCACATCAATGGAACCGCCGTCGGCGGAATCCTTCAGCAGTTTATTGGCATCATCACCAAAAGAACCTTCAGGAATTGCATTGACGGCATTGCCGACAAGAACCAATTCCTTACCGCCTTCGATTGTGACTTTATCCGTATGGGAGACATCTTTGAATCCCATACTAATATTGATCGAATTGGTATTCGGATCATTGGACTCGGCACCAATGATCAAACCTTTGATCGTCTGAGAAGCATCAGTGTCTTTGTTGTACTCATCCGCAAACTCATTGTGCAGAGTCGTCGTGTTGAGCACAATGCCGGGGTTCAGAACGACATCAAGTCCTTCTTTTTCCAGATCGTTTGCCGTCGTAATAGTAAACGGGGCAGTCATCTGACCTAAGAAATTGATGGTCAGGTTGGCCGCATTTTCAAATGCATTCGCAATTTTGTCGGTGACGCTGACAATCAGCGAAGCGCTGAAATAATCGTCGTCAAGAGCAAGATTGCCGCTTTCGACATTCAGCCCGGACTGGATCTCGTCTTTGACTGCGCCTACGGTAGTTGCAGAAAGCACGGTGGTCGGAAGCTGTACCGTGCCCGTTTCGGCGTCTGCCGCGTCGATTCGAATGGCCTCAGTCGTGACAGAGCCGAAAATTTGATCCGCACTTGTCTGAAGAACGCCGCCTGTCAGATTGATGCTATCGGCTTTTCCGTCAAGTTCGATCTTGGCAACATCGAGGACGCCGCCCGCCATAATGTTGACCGTTGTGTCGCTGTTGACTACGCCCGCAATAACCTGCGTTAAATTATCTTTGTAGTGGGACTTAACTTCCGCAGAATCCTCGTTATCAATCACCGGAGTCTTATTGCCGCCGGAGATGTTAACGGTGTTATTGCCGAGGAGACCGGTAACGTTTCCTTCGGAATCGCGAACTTCGGAAGCGTCAAAAATTCCGCCTTTAATATTCAGCGTGGAATCTTCAAAGAAGCCCTTGTCAGCTTTGAAATGACCGCCTAACTGGTTATAGACGGAGTTCTTTGCATCGAGCTCGGCAATATTAAGATTACCCTTGTTAAGGTTAATCGTTCCTTCATTGGAAACAACCTTCTGAAGGGTGCTGTCTCCGTCGGAAGTGAACTGACCGCCGGTGGCGAGTTGAGTCAGAGCAATATCCGAGGTGTTTCCACCTGCATTGACAAATTCTCCGCCGTTAAGAACCAGCTGATCGGCCTTGACTGAACCCGTTGCTTGGTTAAGGAAGCGGTCGTTCTCAGCCAGAACAAGGTGTCCGGCCTCAACGGTGCCTGTATTTTCGGTCTTGGCTGCGGCAAAATCGGTAGCTTTTACCGTTCCGGCATTGTTCAGTTCTTTTAATTGAACCTTTTCAGCCTCAATCGAGGCATCCTGCCTGACTTCTGCCAGTGTCACACCCTTGGAGCCCACGGAGCCGCCCTGAATCATTCCCTTCAACAGCATGAGATTTGTAAGCTCAAGGTGGCCTTCATTGGCGATACCGACGTCGGAAGCATCAGCCATTTCAATCTTGGTAGTTCCCGTGTCTTTGAACTGAGCTTCCGCAGAGTTGGTTACCTGACCGCCTGTGACGTTCAAACCTTTCAGAGCTAAAGTGCCCTTGTTGTTAACGGTACCGGCGGTAACGTTCAGGGCATTGGTATTGTCCATTGTCCCGTTATTGTTTAACTCCCCGCCCGCTCCCGTAACGTTCTGCGTACCGTCAACTTTGACGGTTCCGTTGTTGGTCAGAGTTCCTTTGAGTTCTGTTGCCCCGTTAAGACCGGCAATCGTGAGTACAGCGTCAGCTGCATTGGTCACAATGGAGCCGGCTTCCGTCAGAAGTGAGTCCACTTTCGCAAGCGCGTTATTAATGAAGCTACCCGCAGTTGCATCCTGAACGGGTGTCGCGGCTTGAACGGTGAGTTTTGCAATGTCCACTTCGCCGCTGTTGGTAATATCACCGCCAACAGTTAGCTCATCCGTAACGGACAGTTTGCCCTGATTTTCCAGCGATCCACGAATGCCGTAAGTTCCCGAAGCACCGGCAAGAGCGTTACCGGAAACGGTCAGTTTTCCGGCTGTCAGTTCAGCACCTTGCTTATTAACAGAACCGTATTCGCGTAGTGTCAGCTCATTAAAGGCTGCTTGACCGTTGTTTTCCACGTAGCCGCTGATGTCGGCAGTACCGATCTCAAAGGTTCCGTAGTTAACAAACGAATTATTGGTGTTGCGGGATGCAATATTTTGAGCTTTGAAAATACCGTGATTGCTCATAGCGCTGCCGTCAACAGCCGTATAGGTGCCGACAATCAGCTGAGTGGTTGTATCGTCAGAGTTGCCAATAACCAGTCCCTCTCTGTCAGTACCGTAGCCGGCTGAACCATTGTTCAGATTATCAACAGTGAAAACACCGTTTTTGACGATAACCTGACCACCGGCACCTCCGAGAGTCGGATTGGCAGGAGAGATTCCGATATTTAATTCCCCAAGGTGGCCCTTTGTTTCCGTAGCAGAACCGTAGGACCCAAGGGTTAACTTAGAAGGTGTGACGGAACCGTCAACATTTTTGTTGCCGCCAACCCATACAGCTCCGTCTGCTAATTCAACCGGAGCGAGATTCGGATTGGGCTGGGACTGACCCCCTAATACGAAATGGCTGCCGTTATTAATATAGAGGCCGTCGGATACACCGGTGACGTTCATAAAACCCATATTTTGGCTAAGAACGTTAGGGGTGCCGGATGTCGGAACAATCACCGCCGAGCGGTCATTAACGCCTACAACCAAAGAGGTTGCATCCGGATTGGCAGCGCTTTCATTGGAAAGCGTTTCATTAGCAAACGTTGCGTAGGCTAGAGTGCCGGCAGCCGTGGCTTTAATAGAATTTGCGAGATCTACATTAAACCTCTCTGATGCTTTGCCGTTAAATGCGACTTCGAGCTCACCGCGACGTTCCGCCGGAACGTCTCCGATGGCTACAAGCTTGTTGACTGCATCGCCGGCCAGCGCAGCGCTGTATGAGGCGTCGTCAAATGCGACAGTGCCCCACTGGAAAGCAACGCCTTCGGCCACGGAATCAATAACATTGCCTACCCCGGTCACAATCTGAGGATTGCTCGTGACTTCTACTTTGTCGTCCGGGTTAACCGCATCTAGGTTAAGTGTTGAATAATCCAGATCGGCAAAGACCTGATCCAACGTTGTGGACAGACGGCCGCCTTGCAAGTTAGTGGTCTTGTGACCGTCCATTGCAATGTGTTCGGTTCTCAGTGTTGCACCGCGATTGATATTCACGACAGAAGAACTATCCAGTGTTCCAACCGTAAACGTTGCTGCATCATTGGAACCGGAGCCTGCGCCAAGATTGTAGGTATTGCCGGAACCGAGGACAGTGTGCTCAATCGTTCCGCCGGTCAGATCAACTGTTGAATTGCTGAACCAACCCGAAGCGCTCGAAAGACTGCCTGCCGTCTGGACGTATTTAATATTGTCAGCTTCCAGACTTCCGACATTGATTTGTCCGGCGTTCGTAAAGGTATCATTGCCGAGGCCGGCGCGTTTGAAAACAATCAGGCCGTCCCCGGTTATCGAGCCGGAGTTGTTCAAGGTACCGCCGAAAGTAAACGTACCTGCATTCTTGATCGAGCCGGTATTCGTAATACCTAATCCGCTGCCGTCAACGAAAATGTCAGACACGCCGCCGTAGGCTTCTGCTCCTGCTGCATTGACAAATTCGCCCGCAATCGAACCGGTTCCGTAATAGGCAATGCCGTTATTTGTCTTGCTGCCGCCCTCAGAAACCGTCAAATTCTTCAATTGTTCGGTTGCCCTTGCAACTGCTCTGGCAACAGCTCTCAAACGAAGAGGGGAGGAAGTGAAGGTCTGCTGTGCATTATCTCCATTGATGAAATAGCCGCCGTTATTAATTACCAAAGAATCGGCAATCAAGGTGCCATTATTAGAAACAACGCCGCCGCTGAGGATTGTGAGTTCCGAATCATCTCCGGTAAATTCTGCAACAGCGCCTGAAGCATTGGCGATCAAACCGGAAACCTGCGTTTTACCGGTTGCTTTAAGAGTGTAAGTGTTCCCGATAGTGCCAATGTTGCCGTCACCGCGGGAGCCGATAGAAGTATTGAACAAACGGATTTCGCCCGGATTTTCCAGCGTACCAAACACGGTCGAATTATCCAGCGCCTCCATGTAACCGAAATTGCGGAGGGTTCCGTTGATATTTACAGTATTGGCAATCAACTGGGCGCCTTGACTGTTTTGCAAGGTTCCGTCGATATCGGCAGTACCTACTAATTTGGCATTTGCATTATTAATAAATCTGCCGCCGAATTGTGTGTTGCCGTTGATCGTCAGCCGGCCGTTATTGTGAACCTCAGCAGCGTTCCAACCGTTCAACGTTCCGAGAACGGTTTCGCCGTTATTTTCGAGAACAGCTTTGTCGGTGAATGTGCCGTTGTCACTGCGGAACGTAGAATTTTTATCTACCGTTGTTGTACCTCCCGAAGAGGTGTGATTCGTGACAAGATAGTCGCCCGCAGCGATTCTCAATTCTCCGCCGTTGGAAAGATTGACTTCCGAGGCCTGACCCTGATAAAGAGAAGAGTCTTTAATACCAAGACTGCCCAAGATCAGCTTAGCACCGGTGCCCACGGCAGTAATAACTTTTTCAGCTAGAGTGAAACGATTTCCTGTTCCGTCGGACTTACCGCCGATCAGAGTAAGCTCTTTCCCGTCTTGAATTGTTGTTCCGGTTGCTTCGTTGATGCCCGTGAAGCCTGTGTTGTTGCGCAAACCTGAATCTCCAACGACGATTGCTCCGTTTTCGCCTTCAAGTTTTCGGTCTACGAAAATGACATCGCGAAGATGCTCAACGTTGTTGTACAGCTCGTTGGTTTTTGCGACGGTTAATTTATCATCATGTGAAACGCCCGCTATCGTGCCTTGGAACTCGAGGGTCGTTGCACTTCCAAACTGTTCTTTGAATGCCTTTGTTAAATCGGCCGCTTGGGTCTGAGTCAAATTGACGCCGGTCACAATGACTTTTCCGCCGGTGAACGAGGCATGATTAATTAGTTTCTGAGCAATTGAACCGGGGGCATACTTAGTGAAGAAATCATTCAAACTGGATTTCACTTCTTGCGGTAAAACCGAATTCAATCCAACATAATGAAGTTCTTGTTGAGCAGTCGTCCCTAATGAATCGAAGATGTTAAATGAGTTGTTGGTTTGGACAATTCCGCCGCTTACTGCCAAAACGCCGGAAGGCCCGAAAGACCACACCCCGTCATGTGTGTTGAGCGTTCCGGAAGTATTTAACTTATCCGTGAAATTAACTGCACCATAACTATTGATAGTCCCGTAGTTAGTGGTTTTGGCAATTGTTGCATTGCCGTTGAAGTTTGCAGTACCGTAATTGTTGAGATTCTTGTACCAGCCGCCGTTGACAGTTAAAGTTCCTCGGTTGTTGATGTTTCCGCCTTCAAAGTTCGATGTAGAAGCCCCTAGACCGGAAGCGATATTGACGACGATATCTCCCGAAACTTTGGAGGCATTAAATGAACCGCCGTTATAGTTATAGGTGCCGCTGCCTGTTAACTTAGAAGAAAAGTTTCCGCCGGTTTGCGTCACAGTTCCGTTGTTAATAAGGTTGCCGTTTCCGGCATTGACATTCCCGCCCTGCAAATTAAATGAACCGGTATTTATCCAATTACCATATGGATTGATAGTTCCTCCGGTCATGTAAGTATTGCTGCGGGTTTGAAGATTGTTGTGGACGTCAACGCGTGAATTTCCATTGATATGGAAGGGTCCGTCAAAAATCATCCCGGAGCCGTTGACAGAAAGAACGCTGTTGCCTTCTTGGACAAAGGTTGTGTTAGAGAAGCCTCTTCCGTTGATAGTTATGGACGAAGAGTCCTTCAACCGAAATTCTGTAAGGTTATTGCTTTTGTCAGTTCCGCCTCGGGTAAGGTTGCCGATTTCATCGTAGTCACCGATATAAAGGGAGCCAGTGTTATTAACCAGAATAGAATTTGATCTGTCCCAAGTAAAGTGACCTAAATCCCCACTGTTCCATGAATGAAGTAACAGATTTCCGTTAACGGTAGTAACGGTGTTGTCCGGTCCGATGTTAAAAGCTGCTCTACCTCGAACGGACCAAGAAACATTGGAACCCGCACCAACGGTGTAATTGCCGTGCAGATTTAATGAATAATCCTGTTCGGCATAGTCTAGGTTCTGTCCAGCTGTTGATTCCCCTGCATAAATATGCTTATAAATGGCGTATGAAGGCGTCGATGCAAGAGCTAGTGCTAGACCGACTGTGATAACTGCCGCTTTTCCAGCGTTCTGGCTTGCAGCCGTCATGGCTTCGGAAACAGCGACAAAGCACCCCCGTCTCCGATTCCATACCTTTTTAAAGATTTTGTTCATAAGACCTCCTCGGGTTGTGCTATTTATTTGGTCTGAGCCGTCTGTGCCGGTTCTTTTTCAGCTGGCGTAAAAATGAGAGGGACTGCATCGAAAGCGACTACTTCTTTGATGCGAACCCAGCTAACGCCGCGAATTCCCTGGAACGTAAAAACTTTCTCTTGGGATTCGGGATCGGCCAAGACATTTTGGAAAGCGGCAATCTGCGGATCGGGCTTATGCGGATCTTCAGCTTGAAGGTCGATACCCAGATTTGTTCCGTTCTTGAGATGGATAGTCACTCGTTGAAAGTGAATTGCGTTTGTCATTTTTTCCTCCTTAAGGAAATGAAGTTGGTTTGGGAAAAGGTTTTCGTTAGCCGAAAGCCTTTTCCTAAAGAAACTGAGGAGGAAAAAGGGCGCAAAAAGCCGAACCGTCCTTAAAGAAGGAAAGTCCGAACCTTGAGATTTGTCTGTTGTTCATAACTCTTATTTCAAAAAATCTGGCGGGACTTTCTGTGCAGACTGTTATGAACCGAAAGATCAACTGTCACCGTTCTTTCAACGGGGCGGGACGATTAGAATAATTGGTGCCCGGAGGCTGCATTGTCCCGCCAAGGATGCAACCGCGCCTGTCAATCAGGCCGTCTGCTTCCGGGCATTAACTGTTACGCTGATCGCAATCGGCCTCCGACCTTCAAAAGAATCCAGTCCTGAAGTTCGGCTATGTTTTCAGAAGCTCTTTTCTGAATTACTGCGCCTCTTTTGATATTTGCTTCATAAAGGTGAATCGACTTCGGCCCGGTAAGACCCACAACACGTTTGGATTCGATGACGCGGATGGAAACATTCGGGTATTCCACATTGTTGATTCTCATTTTTTATCTCCCGATTTATCTTTGCTTTTCAAAGTTTCCAGTTTGTCTTGCAGAAACCGCTCCGTCAGTTCCAATGCGTTTTCGGCAACACCTTGTATTCGTTGGTTATTCACTACTGCCGGGAGAACCTTCATTGCAGCCAAAGTTTCGGAGCTTGGGACAAAGACCCATGCAATCAAAGAAAAAATAAGTATTAGAACAAAGGCGACAAAGAACCTAACTGATTCTAAGTAAAGAGCCATTACACTTAAATAAAAGCATGTCAGTCCTAATAACCCTAGACCTATCGAAATTTTGCTGACTTGTCCGATCCAGAAAATATCGGAAGCTGTGATTTCAACCATGATGAACCTTTAAAGAGGATGTTTACCAATGCACGCGTGTCCAGTTTTTGCCGTTGATGAAGACATCAATGGCTCGTCTGGACTGATACTGTTGCCATTTCACCTGTTCATAGACGCGGACAGGGCGGTAGCAAACGGAAGAACTGCTGCTGTCTCCCGAGCTGTCATAACAGGCGTAACTCTCATAGGCAGTGCCTTGATAGCCCTTAACGCAAGCCTTAGTGCCTCCCCAATGTCCGGGAGAGTCCTCGGTTGCTTTGAACCAGTGCTCACCGCCCCAGTTGTAGCTGGCATTATTTTTTCTAAGTAGTTTGTTTTTCCGACGGTCAGTTTTGAACTGATTGTTGTCGTTGATGTTCCCTTCAACGATCCAGCCTTGAGGAGCATCTTCCATCCCTTGAAGGATGCAAGGATCAAATCCGTCAGAAAGCTGCTTCGCATAGTTGCCGTCTCCGGCCATCGGGCAGGATGGAAATTTGCATGGGTGACGCCAAGAAAGGCAGTCAAAGAGTTTGTCTATCGGAGGACTGCATCCGTCTACACTTAATTGGACAACTTCTTTAAAGAGAAGTATTGTTAAAATTAAGAAAGTAGGTGGTCTTTTTATGAGAAGAGAGCGTAGAGAATACAGTAATGAATTCAAACAGCAAATGGTTGATTTATACCT
>OGOD01001057.1_pt1 | contig 19438 bp, 14 predicted proteins | sample 1573631 | NCBI WGS metagenome assembly OGOD01 (sample SAMEA2581895, study PRJEB24529) | metagenome | biome: Human gut stool | place: China | collected 2011
GCCCCCTTGTCAAAGGGGGCTGGCCGCGTTAGCGGACTGGGGGATTCCGACGGGCCTTGCCCGATTGCCCGTTACACCCGCAGACGGCCAGGAATCCCTCCGCCTCGCTTGCGCTCGGCACCTCCCTTTGACAAGGGAGGCTTTTCTCGCGGGCTCCGCCCGCGCAGCCTGAGGGGCTTTGCCGCCCAATCCACTCCTAACTCCTCTCTCCTAACTCCACCCCCCACCCTCTCCCTTTCCCCAAACTTTACAAACTTTACACGCTCTACACAAAACCTGCCCCCTCTTTGCAAAACCTTTACCGCGATTGTACCGTACTATGGTCGAAACCGGCGCAAAACCGCGGTACAATTAGCTTGCTTCCGGTGAAGCACTGGCAAAACATCCAAACTATACCACATAAATTTGGGAAAAAGGGAGAATACACACATGAAACGTACTTCTGCAATTGCTGCCGTTACCGCCGCTGCCCTGGCTCTGAGCCTGGCTGCCTGCGGCTCTGCCGATTCCGCCGCCGCTTCCTCTGCCCCTGCAGAGAGCACCGCCGCTTCCACCGAGACTGCCTCCTCCGAGGTCGCTTCCACTGAGGCTGCCCCTGCCGGTGACTTCGACGCCGACCAGGATATCACGGTCATCTCCCGTGAGGACGGCTCCGGCACCCGCGGCGCCTTCATCGAGCTGACCGGTGTCGAGGAGAAGAACGCCGACGGCAAGAAGGTCGATAACACCACCGAGGCCGCCGCCATCCAGTCCAGCACCAACGGCGTCATGACCGCCGTCGCCAACGATGAGACCGCTATCGGTTACATCAGCCTCGGCTCTCTGAGCAATGACGTCAAGGCTGTCACCGTCGGCGGCGTCGAAGCCTCCGCCGAGACCGTCAAGGACGGCAGCTACGTTCTGTCCCGTCCGTTCAACATCGTCACCAACGGCGACGCGACGGACCCCGTGGCCGTTGATTTCATCGCCTACTGCCTGAGCAAGGACGGCCAGGCCATCGCTACCGACAACGGCTACATCGGTGAGGACGGCGCGGACTTTACCTCCGCCCAGCCCGAGGGCAAGATCGTCGTCGGCGGTTCTTCCTCCGTCTCTCCGCTGATGGAGAAGCTGATCGAGGCCTACAAGACCGTCAACCCCAATGCCGAGCTTGAGCTCCAGACCACCGATTCCACCACCGGCGTCTCCGGTGCGCTGGAGGGCACCTACACCATCGGTATGGCCAGCCGTGAGCTGAAGGACTCCGAGGTCGAGGGCGGCGCCAAGGCTACCGTGCTGGCGCTGGATGGCATCGCCGTCGTCGTCAACCCCGTCAACACCACCGACGACCTGACCGTTGACCAGATCAAGGGCATCTACACCGGCGAGCTGACCACCTGGGCGGATGTGCAGTAAAGTATAGCAGCACCGTAGGGGCGGGGCATGCCCCGCCCGCAGCGTACCCGTGACCGCGCGGTTATGGGAAGGCTGCGGGCGGAACATGTCCGGCCCCTACATGGCATAGAACCAAAGGAGTATAGGAAAATGACCTCCAAGCTAAAAGAAGGCGTTATGCAGGGCGTGTTCACTCTCTGCGCCTGTGTGTCCATCCTGGCGGTGGCACTGATCTGCATCTTCCTGTTTGCCAACGGCGTGCCCACCCTGTTCAAGATCGGCCCGCTCAAGTTCCTGCTGGGCACGACATGGAAGCCCGGCAACGACATCTTCGGCATCCTGCCGATGATCCTGGGCAGCATCTACGTCACGGCGGGGGCTATCCTCGTCGGCGTGCCCATCGGCCTGCTGACGGCCATCTACATGTCCAAGTTCGCGTCGCCCCGCATCAATAAGGTCATGCTCCCGGCGGTGCAGCTGCTGGCCGGCATCCCGTCCGTCGTCTACGGTTTCTTCGGCATGATCGTGCTTGTGCCCGCCGTGCAGGCCATGGTCAAGTCGCCGTTCTTCAAAACCGTGCTCCACGTCAAGAGCGGCAAGGGCATGAGCCTGTTTACCGCCGCCGTGCTGCTGGGCATCATGATCCTGCCCACCATCATCACGGTCAGCAAGACGAGCCTCGACGCCGTGCCCGACAGCTATTACGAGGGCAGCCTTGCCCTTGGCGCGACGCATGAGCGCAGCGTGTTCTACGCCGTGCTGCCCGCCGCAAAATCCGGCGTGCTGTCGGCAGTCATCCTCGGCATTGGCCGCGCCATCGGTGAGACGATGGCCGTCGTCATGGTCGCGGGCAACCAGACCTGGATGCCCAAGGGTCTGTTCCAGGGCCTGCGCACGATGACCTCGAACATCGTCATCGAGATGGGCTACGCCGCCGACCTCCACCGCGAGGCGCTGATCGCCACCGGCGTTGTGCTGTTCGTATTCATCCTGCTTATCAACCTCTGCTTCAGCCTTGTGAAAGGGGGTAAGGACTATGCCTGAGATTGCCGCAGCGCAAACAGCCGCCGATATGATCTACGCAAAACCGCATGCGTTCATGCCAACCGGCGGCAGCAACCGCCGCGCCGCCCGTATGCAGGCCGCCGCGCTGCGCTGGCTTGTGCGCATGGCCGCCTTGCTGACCGCCGCGGTGCTGGTGTTCCTCATCGGCTATATTCTGGTCATGGGCATCCCCAATTTGAAGCCCGAGCTGTTCGCCTGGGAGTATAACTCCGAGAACGTCTCGCTGACGCCGGCGCTCATCAACACGGTGCTGATGACGGCCTTCTCGCTGGCGATCTCGACGCCGCTGGGCATCTTTGCGGCCATCTGGCTGGTCGAGTACGCCCACCGCGGCAGCAAGCTGGTCAAGGTCGTGCGCGTCACCACCGAGACGCTGCAGGGCATCCCGTCCATCGTCTACGGCCTGTTCGGTATGCTGTTCTTCGTCACCAAGCTGCACTGGGGCTATTCGATGATCGCCGGTGCGTTCACGCTGGCCATCATGGTTCTGCCCGTCATCATGCGCACGACGGAGGAGGCGCTGATTGCAGTGCCCGACTCCTACCGCGAGGGCAGCTTTGGTCTGGGCGCGGGCAAGCTGCGCACGGTGTTCACGATCGTGCTGCCGTCCGCCATGCCCGGCATTTTGTCCGGCGTCATTCTGGCCACGGGCCGCATCGTCGGCGAGACCGCCGCGCTGATCTATACCGCAAGCTCTGTGGCAAAGATCCCGTCCGGCGTGTTCAGCTCCACCCGCACCCTGGCCGTACACATGTACCTGCTCTCGAACGAGGGCTTGTACATCGGCCAGACCTACGGCACGGCAGTGGTCCTGCTGGTGCTGGTGCTGGTCATCAACGGCCTGTCCGGCTTTGTGGCCGACAAGCTGGCGAAGAAGTAAAGCCGCCTGCGGGGCGTCGAGGACGCCGCCCCCTACATACGCAGCAGCTTGTAGGGGCCGGGCGGCAGACACCGGCTGCCCGGAGGGGTCAAGACCCCTCCCTACGATTCGCCGTTCACGGGTGCCATGTAGGGAGCGGTCTTGACCGCTCCGGGCACTCTCCGCGCAGCAGCCCCTTCCCCGGCGCCGCGCATGTAGGGGCCGCATATATGCGGCCCGCAGGTGTACGGAAAACGGGTGCTCGCGGTCCAGGCCGCGGCCCGGGCATGCCCGGCCCCTACCGATACAAGAAACAGAGCAGAAATAAGATAAGAGGTCATTTCATGAACAAATTTGAAGTGCGCAATATGGACCTGTACTATGGCAGCTTCCATGCGCTGAAAAATATCAATATCGACATCCCGGAAAAGGAGATCACCGCGTTCATCGGTCCGTCCGGCTGCGGCAAATCCACGTTTTTGAAAAGCCTGAACCGCATGAACGACCTCGTCGAGGGCTGCCGCATCTCCGGCGACATCAAGCTCGACGGCGTGGACATCTACAAGGACAAGATGGACGTCAACGTCCTGCGCAAGCGCGTCGGCATGGTGTTCCAGAAGCCGAACCCCTTCCCAATGTCCATCTATGACAACATCGCCTACGGCCCGCGCACCCACGGCATCCATAATAAAGCGCAGCTGGATGAGATCGTGGAAAGATCCCTGCGCGGCGCGGCCATCTGGGACGAGGTCAAGGACCGCCTGAACAAGAGCGCCCTGGGCATGTCGGGTGGCCAGCAGCAGCGCCTCTGCATTGCGCGCGCCCTGGCCGTTGAGCCCGAGGTCCTGCTGATGGATGAGCCGACGAGCGCCCTGGACCCCATCTCGACGTCCAAGGTCGAGGAGCTGGCCACGGAGCTGAAAGAAAATTACACCATCGTCATGGTCACCCACAACATGCAGCAGGCCGCACGTATCAGCGATAAGACGGCATTTTTCCTGCTGGGTGAGCTGGTGGAGATGGGCCCGACGGAGCGTGTGTTCGCCACGCCCGTGGACAAGCGCACCGAGGATTACATCTCGGGCCGCTTCGGCTAAGGAGGTACGACAAATGGGTACGAGTGTACGAAAAATGTACGACGCCGAGCTGCTGCAGCTTGACACGATGCTGGCCCGCATGGGCCACGCCGCCGGCGGCGCGATCGAGAGCGCCATGACCGCCCTGCGCTCCGGCGACACCGAGCTGGCCCGCAGCGTTATTGCCCGGGACAGCGAAATCGACTCCGCCGAGCATGAGATCGAGCACCGCTGCTTAACGCTGTTTCTGCGCCAGCAGCCCGTGGCGGGCGACCTGCGCAAGGTCTCCACGGCGCTGAAGATGGTCACCGACATTGAGCGCATCGCCGACCAGGCCAGCGACATTGCCGAGATAACGCTCCATCTCCACCCGGACGGCGCACGCACCGTCGGCGTGCTGGACGACCTGTACGCGATGGGCGACATTGCCCTGCACATGGTCAAGGACGCCATTGCCGCCTACGTGCAGGTGGACCTGTCCACCGCCGCGCAGGTCATTGCCCGCGACGACGACTGCGACGCGATGTTCAGCCGCATTTCCAAGGAAATTGCGGCCTACATCGCCGCCCACCCCAGTGATGCCGAGACGGCGCTGGACTTATTTATGATCGATAAGTACCTTGAGCGCCTGGGCGACCACGCCGTGAACATTGCGGAATGGGTCGAGTTCCTCAAGACCGGCGTCCACAAATCCCGCAAGATCGTGTAATGCGGGGATAAACAAGCCATTTTCTTATTATTTTCCTATACCAACCAAAACGGGACCTGCCGAAAAGCGGGCCCCGTTTTGGCGTGGAGGAAGGCTGCCCGGAGGGGTCAAGACCCCTCCCTACAAGGCACCCGTGAGCGGCAGTTCGTAGGGAGCGGTCTTGACCGCTCCGGGTGCTTTGCGGCAACGTCAGCTTCCCCGTAGGGGCCGGGCATGCCCGGCCCGGAGGTCGGCGCGGCCACCCTTTAACGGGCAATCGCCTTTAACGCCGCGGGCCGGGCATGCCCGGCCCCTACCGGGCGGCAGTAAAAAAAGCAGCCGTCCCTTTCCGGAACGGCTGCTTGCTATCATTTCGCCCCTTTCCCCGCGAACACAACGTAAATCGTTTTGAACAAAATCTTTACGTCGCCCCAGAGGGACCAGTTGTCGATGTAGGCTACGTCGAGCTTGACGACCTCCTCAAAATCCTCGATGTCGCTGCGCCCGCTGACCTGCCACAGGCCGGTGATGCCCGGCTTCATCGACAGGCGGCGCTTGTGGTGGCTCTCGTACTGCTTGTACTCGTCCACTGTCGGCGGGCGGGTGCCCACAAGGCTCATATCGCCCCGCAGCACGTCAAAAAACTGCGGCAGCTCGTCAATGCTGGTGCGGCGGATGAATTTGCCCACCTTGGTCACGCGGGGGTCATCCTCCATTTTGAACATCAGGCCGTTCATTTCATTCTGGGCCATCAGCTCCTTCTTGCGGGCCTCGGCGTCCACGTACATGCTGCGCAGCTTGTGGATGTAAAAATACCGCCCGTTGCGGCCCACACGCTTTTGTTTAAAAAACAGCGGGCCGGGGCTTTCGAGCTTGAGCGGGATGGCGACCACCGCGATGATCGGGATGCTGATGATACAGCCGATGACAGCGCCCACCACGTCCATGCAGCGCTTGGCGATCTGGTCGCGCAGCTGCAATTCAACGGTGCCCATCGTGACGATGTTGCCCCCGGCGCAGCGCCCCAGGGAACGGCTCAGCCGCGCGGCGCTCGTCTCGTCGCAGCAGGCTTCCTCAATGCGGTCCAGCAGCGGCAGACGGAAGTGCACGGTCAGGCCCATGCTCTCCATCTCGTCCAGATAGGGGATGAAGCTCTCGCCGCTGTCCATCGGCACATCGACATAGACCTCGTCGAGCGCCTCGCGCCGGATCCAGTCCATGAAGTCGTCGAACGTCGCCTTGACCTCGACGCCGCAGACTCTGGTGGAGATCGCGGCGGGCGTGGCCTCCAGCAGCGAGACGCCCACGACCCGGCGGGACCAGTCCTTTTGAATCTCGGGGATCAGCCGCTCGGCCCGGTCCGACGTTGTGACGACGCCGACGAGCGTCTCCATGCCCCAGCTGCGCTGGAACCGGATGAGCAGCCGCTTTAAAATCGCATGGGAGAACGGCAGCAACACCGCGTTGACCGCGGGCACTGTGACCGCAAAATAACGGGAGTCCAGCATCGTGGCCTTGGCCAGCAGCATGCAGCCTGCATAAACAAGGCCGAGCGCGATGTTGAACCGGAGAGAAAGGCTGATTTCCTCATTTTCAGACCGTGTTACGATGTTTTTGCCCTGGTCAAAGAAGAAGAAGGTGACGACGAACGCCACAAACAGCAGGCACAGGGTCTGCAGCCAATCGGTGCTGGTGTAGGGGATCAGCACGCCGAACAGCCCGTCGGTGATGAGCCACGCCAGCAGCACGCTGACGGCCATCGTGAGCAGATCGGCGAAAAATACATAAGCGTATTGCAGCTTTTCGCGTTTACTTGTCATGAAGAAGGAGAAGTCCTCTCTAATAGTTATCTTCTTATTTTACCATAGACAGAGGATATTTTCAACAAAATCCGCAATATCATAACAATTACACAATTTATAGTGGCGCGGTAAGGGAGGTTTCCGCCGCCGCGCACGGGCACGGAGCGGTCAAGACCGCTCCCTACAAACCGCGCGTTATCGTGGCATCGTAGGGAGGGGTCTTGACCCCTCCGCAGAGGTTTCCGCCGCCGCGGGCTCCGATTCGTTCTCCCGTCCGACGATCTCGGCCTTTAAGACGTCCTGAATTTCCACCAGACATTCCAGCAGCAGGGGGTTGAACTGCCCGCAGTCGCCGTGCAGGATCATCTGCACCGCGGTGTCCGGTGAGTAGGCGGCCTTGTAGACGCGCTTGCTGACCAGCGCGTCGTAGACGTCCGCCATCGAGACGATCTGTGCCGAAATCGGGATCTCGTCCCCGGCCAGGCCGTCGGGGTAGCCGCGGCCGTCCCAGCGCTCGTGGTGCCAGCGGCAGATGTCGTGGGCTGTCTTGACAAGCGCTTCGTTTTTATAGCGGCCCAGATGGTCCAGCATGTTCGCGCCCACAACGGTGTGCGTTTTCATAAGATCGAACTCCTCCGGGGTAAGCCGCCCGGGCTTGTTCAGGATCTTATCGTCTATCGCAACCTTTCCGATGTCGTGCAGCGCCGATGCCATGACGATCAGCTCCTGCGTTTCGGGCGGCAGGTCATACCTGTCGGTTTTCTGCGTCAGCCGCTCCAGAAGGCGCTGGGTCAGCGTGCCGATGTGCAGCACGTGCTGGCCGCTCTCGCCGTTGCGGAACTCGACGACCTCGCTCAGGATCGAGATCATCATCTTGGTGTTTTTCTCTTTTTCCTTGATCTGGCTCGTCACCAGCGAGGCGAACCGCCGCTGCTTGGCGTAGAGCTTGATCGTGTTGAAAACGCGGCGGTAGACGACGCCCGCATCGAACGGGCGGCTGACATAGTCCGAGACGCCCAGCTCATAGGCGCGGCGCACAACGGTGTCGGCGTCCTCGCTCGAGATCATGATGACGGGGATGTCCTCGATCCAGTGGCTGCGGTTCATCTCGCTCAGCACCGCAAAGCCGTCCATGACCGGCATGACGATGTCCAGCAGGATCAGCGCAATGCCGGTGTCGTACTGCTCCAGCATGGCCAGGCATTCCCTGCCGTTCGCCGCCTCCAGAATGTTGTAGTCGCTGCCCAGGATCTCCGCCAGAATGGCGCGGTTCATCTCGGAGTCGTCCACAATTAAAATGCTCTGGCGGGTCTGGCTTTCGCGCCCGGCAGCGCTCAAAGCGCCGTCCCGGGCGTTGTCCTCGGTCACGACCATGTTTTTGCGGTTCTTGGCCTGGTACATCAGCTTGTCGGCGCGGGAGACTGCCTGCTCCACGGTCTCGCCGGGCTGCGTTATCACGCCGCCGATGCTGGCGGACAGCTGCAGACGGGAATACCCCGGCACGCTGGCGGTGTGCAGCTGCTCCCGGATGCGGTCCAGCTTGGCCAGGAACGCCGCGCGCTCAATGCCCGGCAGCACCAGCAGGAACTCGTCGCCGCCGTAGCGGATGAGCACGTCCGATTTGCGGATGCAGGCGCGCACCACGTCAACGCAGGTGCGCAGCGCTATGTCGCCGGCCTGATGGCCGTAGGTGTCGTTGATCAATTTAAAGTCGTCCTGATCCAGCACGGCCACACCGGCGGGGTCGGTCTTGTCCTTGAGCGCGTCCTCAAAGTAGAGGCGGTTGTAGCTGTCGGTCAGTGCATCGTGGTAGAGCTTGGTGTGGTAGCTCGCGATGCTGTCTATCAGGCGGTCCCCGTTTTCGGGATCAATGAGGGTCTCGCCGTCCAGCTTCTGGATCAGCTCCATGACACAGGGAACGCCGTCGACCTCGCGGTAGACGGCGGTGACCTGAAAGACCTCGCTGCCCATGTATTCCAGCTTGGTGCGCTGGCGGTGATCCTCCAGCACCTGCCGGGAGATGCAGTTCCGGCAGGGGGCGTTTTTGCCCCAATAGCTGTAGCAGCTGCAAAAGCTGTTGATGGACTCCTCGCCGCCGACCTGCGCAGCATCCAGCAGCCGCACCACAGTAAAGATGGTGCGGTATTGGGCCATTTCCGTTTCGACCTGTTCTCTGGTCATAATGCTTCCGCCTTTGTGTGAAGGAATGAGTAGATAAAAATTGTGTTACATATAAGAACATTATAGCATTGCAGGGTGTTTTTTGTCAATGTGGTAAGGGGAGACCCCATGACCGCCCGGCAGCGGATAGCCGCAGGGGCAGCCTCCCGGCGGCCCTGTCCTACCCGCTGCCCGCCCCGCATATACATACCGCAGGAGGTACATGCCATGCGTCGGATCGGATTCTACTTATTTATAATAGCCGTCTTTCTGCTTGCGCCGCTGCTTGCACTGCCGCAAAAGGCTGTCCCGGCCCCCGCCGCGGTGCCGACCCCCGCCCCAACCGCCGTCGCCCGGGCCGCCGCGCCCTACCGCGCTGTGTGGGTCAGCTATCTGGAATGGGAGCAGGTCGATTTCTCGTCGGCGGAGGCGTTCACGCAGGCAATCGGCACAATGCTGGACAATATACAGTCGATTGGCGCAACAGTCGTGCTGGCGCAGGTGCGGCCCTTCGGCGATGCGCTCTACCCCAGCGACTACTTTCCGTTCAGCCACCTCTGCACCGGCACGCAGGGGCAGGACCCCGGGTTTGACCCGCTGGCACTGCTGGTGGACGCCGCCCACGCGCGGGACTTACAGCTGGAAGCCTGGGTCAACCCTTACCGCATCCAGGCCGGGCAGACCCCGGCGCTGTGCGGCGCAAGCCCGGCGCGGCTGCACCCGGACTGGGTCAGGTACACCGACACCGGCGCGTATCTCGACCCCGCCAACGCGGACGTGCGGCAGTACATTGCCGACGGGGTGGGGGAGCTGTGCGCAAGATACGCTGTGGACGGCATCCACTTTGACGACTATTTTTACCCCACCACCGACCCGGCCTTTGACGCGGCGGACTACGCGGCCAGCGGCAGCACACTGACGCAGGACGACTGGCGGCGGGAGAACGTGAACGCCCTGATGGAGCTTTGCCACGCCGCGGCCCGGCGGTACGGCGTGCGGTTCGGCGCAGCCCCGACGGGCGACCCGGAGCAGAACTACACCCTGCAATACAGCGACGCGGCCCGCTGGCTGCGGCAGGGGACTGTGGATTACCTGATGCCCCAGCTTTATTGGGGGCAGGAATATATAAAAAACGGTGATGCGTCGCACAGCTTTGCGCAGCTGGCCGCCGCGTGGGCCGCACTGCCCCGCGCGGCGGGCGTGAAGCTGTACGCCGGGCTGGGGGCCTACCGCGTCGGCGCAGGGGATGGGTCCGATGCCGGCTCCGAGTGGTTTTCCGGCCATGCGCTGGCCGACCAGCTTGCTTTGCTTGCCCGTTTAGGGGTGCAGGGCGCGGGGCTCTACCGCTATGGCAGCCTGTTTGCCAATTCCGACGCCCCGGCGCTGGCGGAAAGTGAAGCGGAGGCAATAAAAGGTGTCTGGCAGGGCTGACCGGAAAATCCGGCGGTGCCGACAATGATTTGGTACTTGCAAAAGCGGTAAAAATGCAAGATAATAGAGAGGCGGGCGGCTTGCGGCTGCCCGCAGGACCCAAGGGAAGATAAAGGAGAAACTCCATGAACAATACAAACGACCTCTATAACCGCTGGCTTGCCCAGCCGGATCTGGACGACGCCGTCAAAGCCGAGCTCGTCTCCATCACGGGCGACAGCGACGCCGTCACGGACCGCTTTTACCGCGATCTGGAATTCGGCACCGGCGGCCTGCGCGGCGTGATCGGCGCGGGCACGAACCGGATGAACCTCTACACCGTGCGCAAGGCAACGCAGGGGCTGGCGGACTACCTCAATGCGTCCGGCCTGCCCAAAAAGGGAGCCATTGCCCACGACAGCCGCCATAACGGTGCGCTGTTCGCCCGCGAGACCGCCCGCGTGCTGGCCGCGAACGGCATTACCGCCTGCATGTACCCCCGGCTTGAGCCGACCCCCGCGCTTTCGTGGGCGGTGCGGTACCTCGGCTGCGGCGCGGGCGTCTGCGTGACGGCCAGCCACAATCCCGCTAAGTACAACGGCTACAAGGTCTACGGCGCGGACGGCTGCCAGATCACGCTGGAGGCTGCCGAGAAAATTCTGGCAGCTATCGAAAAAATTGATTGCTTTGACGATGTCCGGCTGGCAGATTTTGACGCTGCCGCCTCCGCGGGCCGCATTGTGACAATTGACGAAAAATGCCTCGATGATTTTGTGCAGGCTGTCTATGACCAGCGCGTCGGCGACGGCGCGGGCATCGACGCGCTCAAGCTCGTCTACACCCCGCTGAACGGCACGGGTCTGGAATGTGTGAAAAAGCTGCTGAAAAAGCTCGGCGTGACCCATGTGACCGTTGTGCCCGAGCAGGAAAAGCCCGACGGCGACTTCCCGACCTGCCCCTACCCGAACCCCGAGATCCGCGAAGCTATGCAAAAAGGCTTGGAGCTGTGCGACAAGGTCCGCCCCGATCTGCTGCTGGGCACCGACCCCGACTGTGACCGCTGCGGCACCGCCGTACCGGATGGCAAGGGCGGCTACCGGCTGATTACCGGCAACGAGATGGGCATCATTCTGCTGGACTATATCTGCCGCACCCGTCTGGCACAGGGCACGATGCCCGCCGACCCCGTGGCGGTAACGACGATTGTCTCCACCGATATGGCAGCGCCGGTGGCAAAAAAATACGGCGTCGAGCTGCGCCGCACCCTGACCGGCTTTAAGTTCATCGGGGAGCAGATCGGCAAGCTGGAGGCCGAGGGGCGTCCCGAACGCTATATCTTCGGCTTTGAGGAGAGCTACGGCTACCTGTCCGGCGGCCACGTCCGCGACAAGGACGCTGTCAACGCGACGCTGCTGGTCTGCGAGGCCGCGGCCTGGTACGCCCAGCAGGGCAAGACGCTGCTGGACGCCATCGAGGCGTTGTACAGGGAGTTCGGTTACTACCGCAATGCGCTGTGCAGCTTTGCCTTTGAGGGCGAGAGCGGCATGCACACGATGCAGGAGCTGATGAAGAAGCTGCGCGCCAACGCCCCGGAGGACATTGCCGGGTACAAGGTGGAGTCCGTCGTGGACTACGACACCGACGGCACCGGGCTGCCCCGCGCCAACGTGCTGGAATACCATCTGGACGGCGGGCATAAGCTGATGGTCCGCCCCTCCGGCACCGAGCCGAAAATCAAAGTTTATCTTTCCGCCGTTGGCGACAGTGAGGCAGCCGCCGATGCCGTGAACGCCGCGCTGGCCAAAGCCGCCGCGGACATGATGAAAGCGTGAACGGTATGGCGATTCTGAAATTGACCCCGAGCTGCCAGGATTATCTGTGGGGCGGCAGCCGCCTGCGCACCGATTTCGGCATCAAGAGCGACCTTGAACCGCTGGCCGAAGCGTGGGTGCTGTCCTGCCACCCGGACGGCCCGAGCTATCTGCCCGACGGCACGACGCTGGCGGCGTACATTGCCGCGCACCCCGGCTGCCTTGGCACCGACTGTGACCGATTCGAGCAGTTCCCGATTCTGACAAAATTTATTGATGCCAAGCAGAACCTGTCCGTTCAGGTACACCCGTCCAACGACTACGCGCTGAAAAACGAACACCAGTACGGCAAAAGCGAGATGTGGTATGTGCTGGACTGCGTGCCGGGGGCGTATCTCTACTACGGCTTTACGCACGAAATCTCGAAAGAAGAATTTGCGGAGCGCATTAAAAATAACACCCTGACCGAGGTCCTGAACGCCGTACCGGTGCATAAAGGGGACTGCTTTTTCATTCCGTCCGGCACGCTGCACGCCATCTGCCAGGGCATCGTCGTGGTCGAGGTGCAGCAGAACTCCAACGTGACCTACCGCGTCTACGACTACGGGCGCGTCGGTGCAGACGGCAAGCCCCGCGCCCTGCACATTGAAAAGGCGCTGGACGTGACCCGCCGCACGCCGCCGCAAAAGCACGACTTCGGCAGCCATCTCGCGCAGTGCGAGTATTTCACGGTGGACGCGAAAAAAGGCGCGTTTGACGGCGTGGCCGACGAAAAGAGCTTTGTCTCGCTGCTCATCACCGACGGCGCGGGCACGCTGACCTGCGGCGGCGAGACCGTGAAGGTCAAAAAGGGCGAAAGCTATTTTATCCCCGCGGGCAGCGGCAAGTACGCCGTGACCGGCGACTGTGAGACGCTGGTGACGGTGGTGTAAACGGCCCCAAGGACGGTAGGGGCGGCCATTGGCCGCCCGCCAACCTGCCGCAGCAGCGCATTTCCCCATTACAGAGACAGTAGGGGCCGGGCATGCCCGGCCCGCAGGTGTCCCATAGGCGGGCGCTTGCGGAAAGGTGCAGGGCCGGGCATGCCCGGCCCCTACAGGGCAGAAGTGAATACAGAAAAGACGCACTACGGAAAAACATCCGTGGTGCGTCTTTTTTGTAACCTTTTGGAAGAAAGCAGCCCTCGACGTGTTCCGCGAACGGCGGACGGTATACTCCCAATTGACCCGGCGGGAGGACAAGCCCCGCACGGGAAACCAGCAAAGGAGGAACCGTACATGAAAAAACGTCTGTTGGCTGTGCTGCTGGCCTGCTGTATGGCGGCAGGCATGGCCAACGCTGTGTTTGCGGCGGATGAACTGCCCGCCACGGCGGAGTCTGCGGCGGCGATTGCGCCCGCCGACCCGGACCCGCCTGACCCGGAACCCGAAATAGAGGCGGAGCCGACCCCGGCGCCTGACCCGGAACCCGAAATGGAGGCGGAGCCGACCCCGGCGCCTGACCCCGCGGCAACGCCCGAGACCGCACGCACCCTCGTGATGGATGCGCTGCTCGCCGCGCCCGACACCGCGGCGCAGACTGCCGTTGTCACAAGCGCAGAGCTGGTGGACAGCATTCGGACCGACGGCTGCTTTACAGCGAAGGTCAACGGCAGCACGGACAGACTCGACGGCGCTGTGTACACCTGGTACCGCAGCAAGGACGGCACCAACTGGGAGGAGGTCCCGCAGCAGCTCTGCTCCGGCGATGCGTGGAACATCACGCCGGGCAGCGAACACCGGCTGAACGCTGCGCTGGATGCCTGCATTGCCGGTGTCAGGGATGCGGAACGGCTGTACTATAAGGTCGAGGTCACCGGCACCGACGGCGCAAAACTCACCGCCGCGGCCATGCAGGTGCCCTACTGCATCCAGCTGCAGAACGGCAGCTTTGAAACGCCGGATATTGCCGGGCTGAAGGCGTATCACAACAAAAACAACAATACGCCCGCATCCCGGCTGTATCATTCCCCGGACGGTGAGACCGGCACCTTCTTTACCCAGTACCCGTCGGGGGAAGGGGGCATCGTCTGGCAGACCACCGGCGCGGCCAAGCACTGGAAAACCGGAAGCGCCGGCCTGTACATTGAGCTGGCGGACGGCTCCAACCGCAGCTATAACGGCACGCGGAACTATCCCGAGGCCAGCTACAGCATCGACAGCGCTTACGACGGCCGGCAGTTTGCCGAGCTGAACTGCGAGGCCTACGGTGCGCTGTATCAGGATGTGCTGACCGCGCCCGGCACCACGCTGCACTGGTCGCTGGCCCACCGCGCCCGCGGCAGGGGTATGCAGGACTCGATGGCGCTGCTCATCGCGCCGGTGGATGTGGCAGCGCAGATCACCGAGATTCTGGCGGGCGCTTCCAGCGAGGACGACAACAGGGGACTTCTGGTGCGCGCGGCGCTGGACCGGACCGTGCAATACAACGGCGAGGAGGTCCCCATCCGCAGCTTCATGGTCGGCGGTGAGATCACCGACGGCAACGACCAGTGGGGCGTCCACAGCGGCGACTACACGGTCCGGGCGGGGCAGTATGTCAGCCGGTTCTTCTTCCTGGCGCTGTCCAGCGGCAAGGGGGACCGGCGCGAGGGCAACCTGCTGGATAAGGTCTGGTTCAGCACCGAGCCTGCGCCGCCCGTGGCCGGGCACGCCAACCTGACGCTGCGCAAGACGCTGGCGGGCAGCCTGACCGCCGACGAGCTGACCGCCGTGCGCGCGGGGCTGACCTTCACCGTGACCCGCTCCGACGGCACGGCTGTGGCCGTCATAAGCGGCGCGGATATGACCGTCGGCACCGACCCGGCCCAGTGCAGCTATACAATACAGGATCTGCCTGTGGCGTCGGAGAGCGGCACGCCCTACACCTACACCGTGACCGAGACCGCCCACGCCGCCCCGGCGGCGGTGCTCTATTTGGCGAGCCGCGCCGCCGTCAACGGCGACGCGCTGCAGCCCGCGGGTGACCCGCCGACGCTGGCCAACATAACGCTGCTGCAAAACGGCACGACCTACGCCGATTTTGAGAACACCTACGCCCGGCAGACCGGCAGCCTGCGGCTGACGAAGGCCGTGGACGACACGGCCCTGCGCGATGAGGCCGAGGCCGTGACGAACACCTTCACCGTCGGCAGCCTGCCCATCGGCAGCTATACGCTGGTCTATGACGACGGCACGGCCCGCACCGTCACGCTGGACGCGCCCGGCGCACTGACCGTGCCGCTCAGGGGGCTGCACAGCGTAACGGTGGAGGATGTGCCCGTGGGCAGCTACACCGTGACCGAGACCGACCACCCCGACTTAGCCAGTTGGTACTGCACGACCACCGCCGCCGCGGAGGCCGGGACGGTGCAGGTGCCGTCCGGCGGCGTGGGGGAGGCTGTCATCACCAACACCTACGCGCCGTTCCTGCGCGTCACCGTGACCAAGCAGGTCACGGGCGGCATGGGCGACACGCGCCGCGGCTTTGCGTTTACGGCGGCCATTGACGGCGCGGCGGTCACCGCGGATACCCCTTATGTGCAGCCCTACGGCGGCGCGGCGCTGACCGCGGACGGCTTCACGATCCCGCACAAGGGCAGCGTTGTCATCGGGCATCTGAAGCCCGGCCAGACCGTGACCGTCACCGAGGAGACGCTGACCGACTACGAAACGACAATGGACGACGGCAGCAGCGTCACGCTGGGCAGCAGCTATACCGCGACCCTGACCGGCGACGCGGCGCTGACCTGCGTCAACAATAAGGACGGCGTGCCGCCCACGGGTCTTGCGCAGGACGCGGCCCCGGCAGTCTGGCTGCTGGCGGCGGGCGCGGCGCTGGCCGTGGTCTGCCGCCGCCGAAGGGAGGCTGCACCGTGAACGAGACACAGCGCCGCCGTGCGCTGGCGGACGTGAAGGAGTTTTTTCTGCGCGCCGGGGCGCTGGCCGCACTGCTGTTGGTGCTGTTCGGCGTCGTGTTCGGGCTGGCGATCCAGCCGGACGACACGATGTACCCGCACCTCAAGCCCGGCGACCTGCTGCTCTACTACCGGCTGCCGCGCAGCTTTGCAGCGGGGGAGGTGGTCGTCTTTACACAGGATGACCGGCGCTGCACGGGGCGTGTTGCGGCCCGCGGCGGCGACACCGTGGAGGTGACAGAAAACGCGCTGCTGCGCATCAACGGCAGCCTTGTGGCCGAGCCGGACATTTACGAGACGACCCCCCGCTACGACAGTGATGTGACCTATCCCCTGACCCTGGCCGACGGCGAGTATTTTATCCTCTGCGACGCCCGCGAGGGTGCGCCCGACAGCCGCCGGTACGGCCCTGTGACGGCAGAAAATATCGCCGGGCGGGTCATTGCGATTGTGAGGAGGAATGAGATTTAGAGGCTATAGGGAAGAAGGATGCAGAGATACACTCGGCCCTCATCCGGCCTCGGGCGGGGCCTCGGCCACCTTCCCCCGCAGGGGAAGGCACCCAGCCCCAAGCCTTCCCCCGCGGGGGAAGGTGCCGCCGCAGCGGCGGATGAGGGCCGACCTACCGGAAACCACCCACATAACCATACACCACCCCGAAAGGAGCACATACTTATGAACACCATCAAGATTTCCGCCGTTCTGACCGCTGCTTTGCTCACGGGTGCGCTCTCCGCCACGGCGTTTGCGGCAGAGACCCTGACCACGACCACCGGCAGCATCACCTTCCGCAAGGCCATCGACGTGACGAACGCCGCGGGCGCGGGCGGCATCACGGGCACGATTGCCTTTGACGTCACCGCCGCCGACGAGAGCGACCTGCCCGACGACGGAGAGAAAAACTATGTCGGCAGCGTGGATCAGCTGGACGGCAGCGACATCACCGCCACGTTTGCGGCGGATGACAGCGGCATTGCCAACAAGGAGAGCGATGTAAGCGTCGGCTTTGACACCTCGAAGTTCGAGGCCCCCGGCATCTACTACTACCACCTGACCGAGCGCGACCCCGGCATCCACGGCCTGACCGCCACGACGGCGACCTACCTGCTAAAGGTGCGCGTTGTCAACGACAATACGTCCGATCCGGACGGTGCAACGTTCAAAATCGACTACGCTACGCTGACCTCGCTCGATGACAATACCAAGAGCGACCTCATTACCAATACCTACACGACCCACGGCCTGACCGTGACCAAGGCGCTGGCGGGCGACTGGGCCGACTACACCGACAACTTTATCTTCACGCTGGAGATCACCGACCCGGACGCAGACCCGGGCCGCATGGCGTCGGTCACGGTCCAAACCACAAGCGCGGCGGGCGTGACGAGCGGCGCCGAGGTGAAGCCCTTTACAAACGGCAAGGTCAGCTTCTCGGAGACGATCCGGGGCGGCGATGTGATCGAGGTGACCGGCCTGCCCACCGGCGCGGCCTACACGATCACCGAGAGCGGCCTGGACGCTGGGAAGTATACGACGGCCTGGACGCTGGACGGCGAGACGCTGAGCACCGAAAAGACCCTGCCCACGCAGACGGTGGGTGCCGCCGACACGGCCCTGACCGTCACGAATACCCGCAGCTCGATTGCCCCCACCGGCCTGCTGCTGGACGCCGCCCCCTACGGCGCGATGCTGGCGCTGGCCGCGGGCAGCGGGCTGGTGTTCTTCCGCAAGCGCCGCCGTGAGGATTGATGTTGGACCGTGCGGCGCGGCTGGCACGCCTGGGCACACGGCTGGTCAGTGCGCTGGCCGGGCTGCTGATGCTGGCGCTGCTGGCTTTCGGCGGGTTCGCGCTCTGGCAGGACGCCGCGCTGCGCCGCGGGGCGTTTGTGGGCGCGGAGCTTTTGCAGTATAAGCCCGCCGCACCGGCTGCCGACAACCCGACGCTGGCCGAGCTGCAAACCGTCAACCCCGACGTCTGCGGCTGGCTGACGGTGGACGGCACGGGCATCGACTACCCCGTTGTGCAGGGCGCGACGAACATGGACTACGTCAACCGCGACGTCTACGGTGATTTTTCCCTGTCGGGCGCGATTTTTCTCGACAGCCGCTGCGCCGCCGACCTGACTGACCCGTATACGGTGATTTACGGCCACCACATGGACAACAGCGCGATGTTCGGCGATGTGGCGCGGTTTGCGGAGGCAGACTATTTTGCCGCGCACCCCGCGGGCAGCATAAGTCTGCCCGACGCCGCCTATACGATCGAGCTGTTCGCCTGTGTGGTGACCGATGCCTACGACACCGCCATTTACACGCCGGAGCGTTACCACGACGATGTGGGGGCGCTGCTGGACTATGCGGCGGCGCAGGCCGTGCAGCAGCGGGACATCGGTGTGACGGCGCAGGACCGGCTGGTGGCGCTTTCGACCTGCGCCGGGAGTGAGACAAACGGGCGGGTCGTCGTGCTGGGGCGGCTCTGCCCCCTGAAAGAAGGAGATGAAATGCAATGACCTTTGGCAAAACGGCCCTGCGGTGCTGGCTGCCCGCAGCGGCCCTGCTGCTGGCGCTGCTCTGCCCGCTGCCCGTGGCGGCTGCGCGGGCGGGCACGGCGATCCCCGTCAGTGTCCGCACCGACGGTGCGGCTACGGACGCCGTCTATACGGTGGAGCTGACGCCGCTGGACGCGGCCCCCGCGCCTGTGCAGCGTGCCCTGACCGTAAAAAACGGCGGCACCGTGTATTTTACGGGCTTCGCCTTTGACGAGCCGGGGGATTACCGGTATCTGGTTGCCGAGCGCAGCGGCGGCGCTGCCCACACGACCTACGATACGCACAGCTACACGGTCACGGTCCGGGTGACGGGCCGCCCGGACGGCGGTCTTGCCGCCGGGCTCTGGGCCGTGCGCAGCGGGGAGACCGCGAAGGCCGACGGCGTGCTGTTTGTGAACCGGTATGACCCGCCGGAGACCGCCGCGACAGCGGTGACTGCGTCAGCCGCGAGGGCTGGCACACGGACCGTGAAGGCTGCCGCCCCGGCGGCGCTGCCGCAAACCGGGGACGGCTTCCCCATCGAGGCGCTGGCCGCCGCGTTTTGCGCAAGCGTCATCGGGTTTGGCACGGCGTGGAAAAGGCGGTGAACCGGGAACGGCAACCCCCGCCCACTGCAAAGGGGGTGGGCTGCCGCCCTCCCTTGCCCCTCTCGTCCGCAACCCATTTGCGGCCCCCCGTAGGGGCCGGGCATGCCCGGCCCGCAGCCTTGC
>OGOD01001066.1_pt1 | contig 19314 bp, 13 predicted proteins | sample 1573631 | NCBI WGS metagenome assembly OGOD01 (sample SAMEA2581895, study PRJEB24529) | metagenome | biome: Human gut stool | place: China | collected 2011
TATTCGTGATTCGGCTCCAAAAGTGTGGTTTGGAAGGGCGGCATGTACTAAGCCGCAAAAGCGCTCTTATAAAAGTGCCTTAGGGAGGCAGAACTTCTTCGGAGGTTCTGCCTCCCTTTTTGTATAGCCTGGGTCTCCGTTGCCCACGCTATGCCAAAGGGGGCGTGTCCATGTCCGGGCGGAGGGTGCTGGCGCTGTATGCGGCGTTGTTGTTCGGCTTTGCCGGAGTGCTGTGCAGGCTGTTTTATTTGGCGTCCCGCACGGATTATGCAGCCCGTGCGGCGGCACAGAGCACGGTCACGCTGGAACTGCCAGCCCGGCGCGGCGGCTTTTACGACTGCATGGGCCTGCCACTCACCGGGCTGGAAAAACGCTGGATGGCTCTCTGCTTCCCGGGGCAGGAGAATTATACCCGCCTGTACGCCTGCACCGACACCGCCGGACAGGAACTGCTGTACCGCAGCCGCAGCCGGGCGGCTCCGTTTCTCGTGGAGGTGGACCGAGACATGACGGCGCTGGGCATTCCATGCTATGCGGCGTCCCGGCGGTATGCAGCCGCACCGCTGTGCCCGCAGCTGCTGGGGTATCTGGACGGTGAGGGCCACGGTGCTGCTGGGCTGGAAAAAGCACTGGACGCGCTGCTCACCGGCAGCGGGGCACGGGACACCCTGCTGTGCCCGGTGACCGCGCAGGGCGCCCTGCGCACCGGGGAGCAGGTGCAGCATCTGCAGGCGGACAGCGGAGCGGTGGGGGTCCGCCTGACCCTCTCCCGTTCTGTCCAGCGGGCGGCCGAGGCGGTGGCGGCGCAGACCATGACCACCGGCTGCATTCTGGTGCTGGACGTCCGCACGGCAGCCCTGCGGGCCTGCGTCAGTGTGCCGGGTTTTGACCCGGCTGACCCGGCGGCCAGTCTGGAAGCGCCGGACAGCCCCTTTTTAAACCGGGCCTTGCAGGCGTATGCGGTGGGGTCGGTGTTCAAGCCGGTGCTGGCAGCGGCGGCGCTGGAAGCCGGCCTTGCGCCGGAGTACGACTGCAACGGCGCGGTGGTGGTGGACGGGCAGATCTTCCGCTGCGCAGGCGGTGTGCCGCACGGTGAGGTGGACCTTTCGGCCGCATTGGCAAAGAGCTGCAACGGCTATTTTATCCGGTTGGGGCAGCAGCTGGGAGCACAGGCTCTTTTGCAGCAGGCGCAGGCGCTGGGCTTCGGGCGGAGCATCGGGCTGGCGGAGGGCCTTACCGCCCAGAGCGGAGCCCTGCCGGGAGCCGAGGAACTGGCCCAGAGCGGGCAGCTGGCCAATTTCAGCTTCGGGCAGGGCAGCCTGCTGGCAACGCCGCTGCAAGTGGCCGCCATGATGAACACCATCGCAAACGGCGGTGTTTACCGTGCGCCGTGCCTGCTGGACTGTGCGCTGGATGAAACATCCGGGGAAGAGCTGTCGGCCTTTGCCCGCCCGCAGGCAGAACGGGTGCTCACGGAGCAGACCGCAGCGGCTCTGCGCACCATGCTGGAGCAGACGGTGGCCGAGGGCACGGCACAGGATGCTTCCGGCCTGCCCGGCGGGGCGGCGGGCAAGACCGGTACCGCCCAGACCGGGCAGTTCACGGCCGAAGGGAAAGAGCGCATGAACCTTTGGTTCGCGGGGTTTTACCCGGCCGAGGATCCGCAATACACCATCGTGGTCTTGCAGGACGGACAGACGCAGGCGGCGGTCTCCAGCGCGGCGGTGTTTGCACAGCTGTGCACGGCACTGCACTGGTTGGGATAAATGCGGAATTGTGCTTGCTTTTTTGCAGATGGTATGATACTATATAGTCGTATTTTTGCGTGGTTTTCCCATTCAATTTGAATAAAGGAGCGTTTCAATCCATGTCTGTTATCGAAATCGTTGGCGGCGCGATCCTGCTGGTCGCTTCGCTGGTCATCGTGTTCCTCACCCTCATGCAGCACACCCACGGCCAGGGCCTTTCCGGCGCCATCAACGGCAGTGCAGGCGGTGCCAACAACGCACGCCTGACCCCGGCTGACCAGATGTTGGCCAAGGTGACCCGCATTGCCGGTGTCGTCTTTTTCGTGGTGGCAATTCTGGCTTGCCTGTTCACCGGCCGTCTGGCAGGTTGATGCACCCCATGCAGCCCCGTGCTCTGACGGGGCTGTTTTTCTGTGTAAAACCGACATAGTTGAGTAAAAAAGTGCGGGCAGCTGTCTTTTCGGGCTGCCGCAGCAGGGTGGGCAGCAATGCCCGGAACTGGCAGGGCTGCAGCCCGACGGAGGCCGCAGCCAGGAAGAGCAAGGAGAAAAATATTATGGCAATGCGCGATAAAATTGAGCACGCGATCCAGAATCAGCCGTGCACCGTGAAGGACCTCAAGTCAAAGTTCGGCGGGGACCGTGGCTCGGGCCGCAAGGTGATGGAGGCCGTGGACCAGCTGGTGCACGAGGCTGTGATCTGCCAGCGGCAGGGCGTTTTCTTTACGGTGCGTTCCGGCCGCGCCGACAAGGCCCTGCTGTGCAAGGTGGTCAAGCTGGGCAAGAACTTTGCTTTTGTCATGCTGGAGGACGGCACCAGCGATATCTTCATCCCGGGCCGCTTCACCCGCGGCGCCATGCCCGGTGACAAGGTGCTGGTGGAAAAGTTTGAGCATCCCCGTGTGGAGGGCAGCGACGAGGGCGAGATCCTGGCCGTGCTGGAAGAAAAGAACGATCTGGTGGGCACCGTCCGCCGTGTGGAGGGCATGCTGAAGTTCGTGCCCGATGACTGCCCCGCCATCTCCATGCGGATGATGCGCGACTGCGAGGGCGGTGCCAAGGACGGCGACAAAGTGGCTGTGGAGATCCTGCAGCGCGGCAACCGGCAGGAAGATCACCGCGTGGGCGTGGCCATGCGCTTTGGCAGCTCCGACGAGGCCAAGCGCTGCGCCAAGGCTCTGCTCTATGCGCAGGACATCCGCAGCCGTTTCCCGGATAAGGTCCGCGAAGAGGCCAAGAAGCTGGAAAACGCCGAGGTGACCGAGGCCGACTGTGAGGGCCGCATGGATCTGCGCGCTCTGCCCATCTTCACCATCGACAGCGCTGAGACCAAGGACATCGACGACGCCATCAGCCTGACCAAGACGCCGGAGGGCGGCTTTGAGCTGGGCGTGCATATTGCGGATGTGTCTCACTACGTCAAGCCCGGCAGTGAGCTGGACAACGAAGCCTTTCACCGTGCCACCAGCGTGTACTATGCCGACCAGGTGGTGCCCATGCTGCCCAAGCAGCTGTCCAACGGCATCTGCAGCCTGAACGAGGGCGTGCTGCGCCTGGCGTTCTCCTGCCTGATGCGTCTGGACAAGGACGGCAACCTGACCGACTACCGCTTTGTCAAGTCGGTCATCCGCAGCCGTGTCAAGGGCGTGTACTCCGAGATCAACGCCCTGCTGGCCGGCAGTGCCGACGACGAGCTCAAGGGCAAGTACCACGAGGTTCTGGCTCAGCTGCCCGCCATGAAGGAGCTGTACGGCCACCGTGCCCGCCTGCGCAAGGAGCGCGGATGCATGGACATCGAGAGCGGTGAAGTCAAGCTGATCCTCGACGAGAATGGCCACTGCATCGACGTGAAGAAGCGCACCTCCGGCGAGAGCGAAGCCATGATCGAGGAGTTCATGTTGCTGGCCAACCAGTGCGCCGCCCACTTTGCCCGGGTCAAGCAGATCCCCTTTGTGTACCGTGTGCACGAGGAGCCCAACGCCGAAAAGCTGGAGCGTCTGCATGCTCTGCTGCAGGCCTGCGGCATCAACGACCACTTTGCCAAGGAGGTGCCCACCCCCAAGGAGCTGAGCGCCATTCTGGAGGGCGTGCGCGGCGGTCCGTATGAGCAGATCATCAACACCGGTATGCTGCGCTGCATGTCCAAGGCTCTGTACGAGGAAAAGCCCAAGGGTCACTACGGTCTGGTGCTGCAGGACTATGCCCACTTTACCAGCCCCATCCGCCGCTATCCGGACCTGGCCATCCACCGCATCATGACCGCGCAGCTCAAGGGCACCGACAAGGACACCATGATCCTGCGCTACACCGATTTTGCGGAGCGGGCCAGCAAGCAGGCCAGCGAGCGCGAAGTCATCGCCATGCAGATCGAGCGCAAGGCCGAGGATTGCTACAAGGCCGAGTATGCCCGCCGCCATCTGGGCGAGAGCTACGAGGGCCGCATTTCCGGCGTGACCCAGCGCGGCCTGTTCATTGAACTGGAGAACGGCGTGGAAGGCTTTGTACCGGCTTCCAGCCTGACCCCCTCCGGCACGATGCTCACCGAGGGCGTGCGCCTGTCCGACCCCGTCTCCGGCAGGAACTGGAGCCTGGGCGATACCATGATGATCACCATCGTGCGTTCCGACGTCAATCTGGGCAAGATTGACTTTGCGGTGGCCCAGCCCACCGCAAAATAAAACAAACGCCTGCAAAAGCGGAATGACAGCGGTCATTCCGCTTTTTTGTCACAATTTGTACGCATTTCCAACAAAACGGGACAGTTGTCTAAATTTTATACATGGGGCAGAGTTTGTTTGTTGTTCTGCGGGCCAAGGCAGGGTATACTGTTGCCATAGAGAGCAGCATTGAACTACTGTAAGGAAGAAAAAAGCGAAGCAAGGAGGCTTTTCCATGTACTATTCCAGTGGCAACTACGAAGCATTTGCACGTCCCAAAAAGCCGGAGGGCGTTGATCATAAATCCGCATATATCGTCGGTTCCGGTCTGGCAGCCCTGACCGCAGCCTGCTATCTGGTGCGTGACGGCCAGATGAAGGGCGAGCATGTCCATGTGTTCGAGAAGGAGGCCCTGCCCGGCGGTGCCTGCGACGGCTACAAGTACAGCATCGGCTACGTCATGCGCGGCGGCCGTGAGATGGACAACCATTTTGAGGTCATGTGGGACCTGCTGCACTCCATCCCTTCGCTGGAGACCGAGGGTGCCAGCGTGCTGGATGAGTATTACTGGCTGAACAAGGAGGACCCCAACTTCTCCCTTTGCCGTGCTACCGTGGAGCAGGGCAAGGACGCCCACACCGACGGCAAGTTCGGCCTGTCCGACAAGGGCGCTATGGAGATCATGAAGCTGTTCTTCACCCCGGACGAGCAGCTGCAGGACAAGAAGATCACCGACTTCTTTGACGATGAGGTGCTGAATTCCAACTTCTGGCTGTACTGGCGCACCATGTTTGCCTTTGAAAACTGGCACAGCGCACTGGAAATGAAGCTGTATATCAAGCGCTATATCCACCACATCGGTGGACTGCCGGACTTTACCGCCCTGCGCTTCACCCGCTACAACCAGTATGAGTCCATCATCCTGCCCATGATCGAGTACCTGAAGGGCTTTGGCGTGCAGTTCCACTACGACACCAAGGTCACGGACGTCAAGTTCGACATTCAGGGCAGCCGCAAGATGGCAAGCTCGGTCACCGTGGAGCACGCAGGCGAGGTGTCCAACATCGACCTGACCGAGAACGATCTGCTGTTCATCACCAATGGCGGCTGCGTCGAGAGCTGCACCGTGGGTGCCCAGGACAAGGCAGCCGGTTTCGACCCCACCATCAAGCCGGGCAACGGCTGGGATCTGTGGAAGAAGATCGCCGCACAGGACCCGTCCTTCGGCCACCCCGAAAAGTTCTGCTCGGATCCGGAGCTGTCCAACTGGGAGAGCGCCACCATCACCACCCTGGATGACAAGATCCCGCAGTATATCCAGAAGATCTGCAAGCGCGATCCCTTCAGCGGTCACACCGTCACCGGCGGCATCGTTACGGTCAAGGACTCCAGCTGGCTGCTCAGCTGGACGCTGAACCGTCAGCAGCAGTTCCGCGATCAACCCAAGGATCAGCTGTGTGTCTGGGTCTACGGCCTGTTCAGCGACAAGCCCGGCGATTATGTCAAAAAGCCCATGCGCGACTGCACCGGCAAGGAGATCTGCATGGAGTGGCTGTACCACATCGGCGTGCCCACCGACCAGATCGAAGAGCTGGCAGAGCACAGCGCCAACACCGTGCCGGTGATGATGCCCTATATTGACGCTTTCTTCATGCCCCGTGCCATGGGCGACCGCCCCGACATCGTGCCGGAGGGCGCTGTGAACTTTGCCTTCCTGGGCCAGTTTGCGGAGACCAAGCGCGATACCATTTTCACCACCGAGTACTCCATGCGCACCGGTATGGAGGCTGTGTACACCCTGCTGAACGTGGACCGCGGTGTGCCTGAGGTCTGGGGCAGCACCTACGACGTGCGTGACCTGCTGAATGCAACGGTCAAGCTGCGCGACGGCAAGAAGATCACCGACATGGACCTGCCGCTCATCCCGCGTCTGGCCCTGAAGGAAGCTTTGAAGAAGATCGAGGGCACCGACCTTGAGAAGATCCTCAAGGAATACAACGCCATTTAAAGCCCCCTTTCTCCGGCCTTTTTAAACGGATGGGAACGCCCCTGTATGCTGGGACAGCTGCAGGGGCGTTCTCTTTTTTGCGCGGTGATGATGCACAATGCAAGAAAAACGGCTGATATGGGAAAGAAAATTGAACAAAACGACATGTTTTGTCTTGCTCTTGGCGCGGTTCTGTGTTATGCTTGAACCAGTCAGGGGCAGGGGAGAGCCTGCCCCATCAAATGCCAGAAAAAGAGGAGGTCGTTTTCCTGTGAAACATCTTATCTCCCGCCGCAATTTCCTGAAGGCCGCCGGTGTCACTACCGCTGCCGCCGCCATGGCCGTCGGGGCCCCGGCTGCGTCTGCCTGCTGGACCGGTGAAAAATCCGAGGTCACCATCCTGTACACCAACGACGTGCACACTTACATCGACAAGCAGGCCCCGGAGCTCACCTATGCGGCCATTGCCGCCCTGAAGCAGAGCTATCAGGACGCCGGCAAGAAGGTCCTGCTGGTGGACGCCGGTGACCATGTGCAGGGCACCGCTTACGGCTCCATGGACCAGGGTGCTTCCATCATTGAGCTGATGAACGCCGCCGGTTACGATGCTGCTACTCCTGGCAACCATGAGTTCGACTACGGCATGGACCGTGCCAAGGAGCTCATGCGGGATGCCGACTTCCCGTACCTGTCCTGCAACTGGGTGGACCTGCGCACCAATCTGCGGGTGCTGCCGGAAATCAAGGTGTTCGTGCGCGGTGGTGTGCGCATTGCCTTTGTGGGCATCACCACGCCCGAGACCTTTACCAAGTCCACCCCGGCCTACTTCATGAACAAGGCCCAGACCAAGTACATCTACGACATCCTGGGCGGCGAGGACGGCCAGAAGCTCTACAGCGCCGTGCAGAAGGCCGTTGACAAGGCGAAGTGCCTGGCCGATGTGGTCATCGGCTTGGGCCACTTGGGCGTGGACCCCTCGTCCTCTCCCTGGACCAGCGAGGAGGTCATTGCCCACACCACTGGTTTTGATGCCTTCATCGACGGCCACTCCCACACGGTGATGGAGAATAAGCAGGTGGCGGACGCTTCCGGCAGAATGGTCACCCTGACCCAGACCGGCTCCTACTTTGCCAACGTGGGCGAGATGACCATTGCCCCGGACGGCACCATCTCCACCCGGCTGGTGTCCACCTACGATCAGGAGGATGTCGCCGTGGCAGCAGAGCAGGCCGCATGGGTCAACACAGTGGATGACATGCTGGGCGAGAAGATCGCCGTGGCCGATACTAAGTTTTACATCACCGACCCTGCTACAGGCAAACGCCGCATCCGCTCCGGCGAGACCAACCTCGGCGACTTTGTGGCCGACGGCATCTACACCTACTTCAATGAGGTGGAGCAGCTGCACTGTGACATCGCCATCATGAACGGCGGCGGCATCCGCTCGGATGAGGACGCCGGGTACTGGACCTTCAAGACCTGCAAGCAGGTCAGCCCCTTTGGCAACGTGGCCTGCCTGATGGCAGTCAGCGGCAAGCAGATCCAGGACGCACTGGAGTTTGCAGCCCGCTTTGCCGGTGCAGAGGGCAAGGAGAACGGCGGCTTCCTGCAGGTGGCCGGTGCGACCTATGAGATCCACACCGACATCCCCAACACCGTGCAGACCGACGACAAGAACGTCTGGATCGGCAGTGCCACCGGCACCCCGCGCGTCCAGAACGTGAAGATCTACGACCGCGCGAACGGTACTTATGTGCCGCTGGACGAGAGCAAGACCTACGCACTGGCCGGTATGAACTACACCCTGCGCAATCTGGGCGATGGCTTTGCCATGTTTGACGGGGCCGAGCTCATCAAGGACTATGTGTCGGAAGATTACCTTGTCATGTCCACCTACGCCATGACCTTTGGCGGTGTGGACGCAGAGGGTCTGCCGCACCTTTCCAGCGCCAACAGTGTGCTGGCAGAGTACCCCGGCTACCTGCTGGACTACGAGAACCCCTACGGTGCCGGCCGCATCAGCATCCTGTAAGATGATTCAGCCCGCTGGCTGACAAACGAAAAAGCACCCGCACTGCATCTCCCAAGAAAAGGGAATGCGGTGCGGGTGTTTGATTTGCCCAAAGATCTTTGGTACAGTGCGGTGTGTTCACTGCGTGAAATCGGCAGAAAACAAAACAGAAAAGCCACCCGATTGTTCATCGGATGGCTTTGTTCTGGTTGGGGATGAGAGAATCGAACTCCCACAAGTAGAGTCAGAGTCTACCGCACTACCACTATGCAAATCCCCATCATTTGGTTCGTGTCTTGCAGTGTGAGCCGCTCAACGTGTGCTATTATACCCGCAAATGCGGTGCTTGTCAAGCCTGTTTTTGAAAAAAGTTGCACTTTTTTGGCAACCAACGCAGCAGCGCAAAAGTTTTCTGTACTCAAACGACAACCCCGCCCACAGAAGGACAGAAGAGTCCGGTCCGTGGGCGGGGGTTGCGTTTATTCGGGCCTGCTGCCCCAGAAGGCGGCCAGCGCGGTTTCCAGTGCGGCGGGGCCGGGCAGGTATTGCAGGTGCTTCCAGTGGAGCGGGAACAGCCGCTGATAGTCCGGCTTTGCAAAGCGGTCGTCCAGCAGCAGCACCACGCCCTTGTCCTCCGGGGTGCGGATGACCCGTCCGGCGGCCTGCAGGACCTTGTTCATGCCGGGATAGCGGTAGGCGTAATCGAACCCGGCCCCGTTCTGGGCGTCGTAGTAGCGGCGCAGCATCTCCTGCCGGGGGTTCACCTGCGGCAGCCCCACGCCCACGATGGCACAGCCGATGAGCCGGTCGCCGGCAAGGTCTACGCCCTCGCCAAAAATGCCGCCCATGACTGCAAAGCCCAGCAGGGTATGGGCAGGGTCTGGCTCAAATCGTGCCAGAAAAGCGGCGCGGGCGGCGTCATCCAGTCCGCTCTCCTGCACAAGGGTGGAAATACCCGGATAGCGGGCGGCAAAATCTTCCTGCACCTGCCGCAGATAGGCGTAACTTGGAAAGAACGCCAGATAGTTGCCCACCCGGCTCTGCGCCAGCCGGGCCAGTGCATCCGACACGCTCTGTACGCTGCGCTCTCGGTCACGGTAGCGGGTGGAGATGCCTGGCAGGCAGAACAGCCCCAGGTTCCCGGCGGGAAACGGGCTTTCCAGCGCCACAGCCCGGGCGTCGGCACAGCCCAGCACGCTGCGGTAGTAGGCGGGCGGGGTGAGGGTGGCGCTGAACAGCGTGGCACTGCGCCCGGTGGAAAGGCTGGCATCCACGAAGGGGGCCGGGTCCAGACAGAGCAGCTGCAATTCCAGCTCGCTGCCGCGGGCGGTGAGCTGGGTCACAAAGTGGCTGTCGTACCGTTCGGCAGCCCGCACCAGATCCTGTACCGCAAAATAAAGCTCCAGCATCTGCGGGTGGGCGTCGGCTTCCGGGTTGTCTTCCAGCCAGGCCTGCAAAGGGGCCTGCACCGCCCGCAGGGGTGTCAGCAGTGCGGCGGGCAGCTCCTGCAAAAACACCGTGCCGTCCTGCGCATACAACGGCTCCGGCAGGGCAAACACCGGGGCATCCGGTTCCGGCAGAAGGCTAGTCTGGGCCGGTTCGCCGGGGGCGTCCTCCGCGTGCCTGCGGGATGCCAGACGCACACAGGCCTGCCGCGCCTCCCGCATGGCCTTGTCGGCCTTGGTCAGGGCGGTTTTCAGGGCACTTTTGCCCTTGCCAAGCGTGCGTTTTGCGTCGGTCAGGCTGCTCTTGCAGAAGCGGGCCGAGTACATGGCGCGGGCGCGGTCGGGCAGATTGTGTGCCTCGTCGATCAGGAACAGCCAGTCGCCGGAGGTGTCGAAGAAACGCTTCAGGTGAACCACCGGGTCAAACAAATAGTTGTAGTCCCCGATCACAACATCGCACCATTCGCTCAGGTCCAGCCCCAGCTCAAAGGGGCACACGGTGAACTGTCGGGCGGTGTCGGCCAGTGCGGCACGGCTGAATTGGCCGCTGCCGTCCAGCAGTGCGGCCAGCGCATTCTTGATGCGGTCGTAGTAGCCGTTTGCATAGGGGCACACCTCCGGCAGGCAGGCCGGATGGCCCTCGGCGTCCGGGTGCAGGCAGGCTTTTTCCTTGGCGGTCAGGGTCACACTGCGCAGGGCAAGGTCGGGCTGTACGGCCCGCAGGCGGGCAATGGCATCCTCGGCGGCGGCCTGTGTGGTGTTGCGGGCGGTGAGGTAAAACAGCTTCTCTCCGCAGCCGCTCCCCATGGCTTTCAGGGCAGGGAAGAGCGCACTCATAGTTTTGCCGATGCCGGTGGGGGCTTGACAGAACAGCCGTGTGCCTTTTTTGGAGGGGGCGGCGGTGCAGGCCCGCCAGACCTCGCCCGCCAGTGCCCGCTGCCCGGGGCGGTAGGCTTCAAACGGGAACCGCATGGCGGTCAGGCTGCCGCTGCGGGTTTCCTGCCATGCAAGCTGACGCTGTGCCCAGGGCAGATACCGGTGCAGGAGTTTGTGCAGGAATTGCTCCAGCTCCTGCCGGGAAAAGTGCCGTACAAAGCGGAGGATCCGGTCGGTGTCGATCTGATAATAGGTCAGCCGCACATCCACGGCGGACAGGCTTTCCTGTGCGCTGTAGATGGCTCCGTACACCATGCCCTGCGCCCAGTGGCAGGGGTTCATGTCCTCACTGATCTCTTCCTCGGGCACCGCGGTGGTCTTGATCTCGTCAATGGTCACAACGCCGGTTTCGTTGGTAAAAATGCCGTCGGCCCGGCCCTCCAGCGTAAAGTGGATGCCGTCGACTGTATAATCGGCGCAGAGGGGCACCTCGGCGGCGTAACCCTCCCCGGCGGCCTTCTGCAGCCTGCGGTGGATGCGGGCACCCTCCAGTGCACGGTCAAAACCGGCAAACCGGCTGTCGATGCTGCCGCTGCGCAGCAGAAACTCCACCAGCTGCCGGATGGGCAGACGGATGTCGGACATGATTTCACTTCCCTTATCATAAAGAACTCAGCAGTCGGGTGACGGCGCTTCCAGCCCGAACAGCTCCGCGCACCGGGCGGCAGCTTCGTCCACCTGGGCGAAGTCCACGGTGGCACGGTAATAAGTCTCCAGTTCGTCGTGGCAGCTCTTGGCCTGTGCCATCAGGGCGGTGGCCTGCTCCAGCAGTTCGGCGGCCGCCCGCTCGTTGAACCGCAGCCGGGCGCGGTAGCCCGCCAGATTTTCCCGGTCAAGGAACCGGGTGCACCGCACGGCCTGCATGCCGGGCAGCTGCACCCGGTGCCACCGGTTGTCGGTGAGGAAGGCCAGCCGCAGCTCCGGGATCAGGATGTGGTCGATCTTATCCTCCGGGTGCATGGCACAGGGGCAGGTGATGATGTGATAGCCCCGGGCCAGTGCCTCGGCACGGATCAGCTCCAGCAGCAGGCGCGACACGGCACCGTATTCGTCCCGGAACACGATGAACCGGTCAGCCAGCGCCTGCGCGGTGTGCTGGTAGAACACCTCACCCTTTGGGGTCACGGCCGAGAGCAGCCGCAGCTCTTCGCGGGCGGTGTTCTCGGTGCGGGGCAGCAGCCGGGTACACAATCGCTTGACGTAGCGGCGCACTTTTTCAAAGTTGGCGCTGCAGGCCTCGGCCCGGCGGCTGTCCAGCAGCAGGCTCCCGGCAGAAGCGACATACCGCGCAGCCCGCGCCCGCAGCGCAGCGTTGCGGGCAAACAGCGCCTTGACCTCTTCAGCATGGGGGCGCAGGGCGTCGGCCTGAATGGTATGGTACAGGCTCAGCACTACCTCGTCGGCACCGGGCGCATCCGGCTCTATGGTGTGGGGCGCGGTGGCATCTACGATGGCTCGGCGCTGCCGAACAAAGATCACGCCGTCAAAGCTGTCAGGGTCGCTGGCGCAGTGGATGCACTCCACCGGTTCACCCTGCTGGATGGCCCGGCGGGCCAGCTGCTTCATCAGGGTGGACTTGCCGCAGCCCGGCCCGCTTTTGATCAGCACCATCTGCATGCCGGGCTCCCGGCGCAGCGGCTCAAAATAGCCCTTGAACCCGGCGGGGGTGGTGGCCCCCAGAAAGAAATCGACCCGGTCAAACGAAACACGCTGCATAAAAAACACCTCGCTTTTGCTTTAGAATATGCAAAAAAGAGGCGTGGGGTGAATGAAAATGGAACCCTCTCAGTCATCGCTGCGCGATGCCAGCTCTCCCGAAGAGCGAGCTTTTCGCCATCTGGCTGTTACGCTGCCAAAACCTCCCCCCTTCGGGGGAGGTGGATGCGAACGAAGTGAGCAGACGGAGAGGGTTATTCATTCATAGGTATGCTCACACACTTCGTGGATCTTGTCCCGCAGAGCCACAAAGTCGGCAAAGGCATTGGGCTTGTTCTGCGGGCCGCGCAGCAGGGCGGCCGGGTGGAAGGTGCCCATGAACAGGATGCCGTTCTTCTCAATGAACTGCCCGTGCTCCTTGGTCACCGAAAAGTCGGAACGGATCATCCGCTGGGCGGCGATACGGCCCAGGCACACCACGATCTTGGGCCGCAGCAGGCGGAACTGCTCCCGCAGCCAGGGCATGCAGGCCTCGCTCTCGGCGGGCAGAGGGTCACGGTTCTGGGGCGGGCGGCACTTGACGATGTTGGCAATGTAGCAGTTCTTTTCCCGGTCCAGGTCGATGGCAAACAGATACTTGTCCAGCAGCTGACCGCTGCGGCCCACAAAGGGCAGGCCCTGCTCGTCCTCGCTCTGGCCGGGGCCCTCGCCCACAAACAGTACTTCGGCGTCCGGCACGCCCTGCCCGAACACCACATTCGTGCGGGTCTTGCACAGCTCACAGCGGCTGCAGGCAAGGCAGTCGGCTTTCAGCGTTTCCCAATCCATGGCGGTTCGATCTCCTTCTGAAACAGTATGATATTTTATTCACAATTTGAAACCTGTTTTCTCTTAAATATTAGCACAAAAACACAATTTTGTCTTGAACTTTTTGCCCGGTGTGTTAGAATAAAGAAGAAAGGCATCTTGTGTCCAACAGACACGGGGTGTGAATTTTGGAAAGTAAATTCGGAGGTAATCACAATGGCTGATATGTTTGCACCGCTGGTAGCACAGCTGAAGGCAAATCCCAAGACGATCGTGTTCACCGAGGGCAATGACCCCCGCATTCTGGAGGCCGCAAGCAAGCTGCTGGCCGAGGGCGTGCTGAAGGTCGTTATGGTGGGCAACGAGGCAGAGTGCAAGGCTGCTGCCGCCGCCGGTAACTTTGATATTTCCGCTGCTGAGATCATTGACCCCGAGAACTACGCCGGTTTTGACGAGATGGTCAACACCATGGTGGAGCTGCGCAAGGGCAAGCAGACCGCTGAGGAGTGCACCGCTCTGCTGAAGAAGTCCAACTACTTCGGCACCATGCTGGTCAAGATGGGCAAGGCTGACTGCCTGCTGGGCGGCGCTACCTACTCCACCGCCGACACCATCCGTCCCGCTCTGCAGCTGGTCAAGACCAAGAAGGGCGCACATCTGGTGAGTTCCTGCTTCATCCTGGACCGCGACTGCGGCGAGGAGGGTCTGAAGCGCATTGCCATGGGCGACTGTGCTGTCAACATCGACTACACCGACACCATCGACAAGGCCACCGGCGAAGTCAAGGTTTCCGCTGCTTCCAAGCTGGCTGAGGTGGCCGTTGAGACCGCCAAGACCGCAAAGCTGTTCGGCATCGACCCGAAGGTCGCCGTGCTGAGCTTCTCCACCAAGGGCTCCGGCAAGGGCGGCACCGTCGCTCTGAGCCACGACGCTACCATCAAGGCTCAGGAGATGGACCCCGAGCTGGCTGTGGACGGCGAGCTGCAGTTTGACGCTGCTGTTGCTCCGGAAGTGGCACAGGTCAAGTGCAAGGGCAGCAAGGTCGCCGGCCAGGCCAACACCTTCATCTTCCCCTGCATCGAGGCTGGCAACATCGGCTACAAGATCGCACAGCGTCTGGGCGGCTACGCTGCCTACGGCCCCATCCTGCAGGGCCTGAACGCTCCCATCAACGACCTGTCCCGCGGCTGCAACGCTGACGAGGTCTACAAGATGAGCCTGATCACTGCCTGCCAGTCCTGATCGCACCCATCTGAGCTGAATTGAACCTGAGGGCCCCGGAAGTGTCTGCGGATGCTTCCGGGGTCCTTTTTTGTCTCCCTCTTGAATTCTGCCTGCGTTTGTGGTACAATATTCAAGCACTCAGAAAAGTGCGTCGGACAGCGCCTGCGGCGTGGTTCGGCATACGGATGCGGGTCCTGTACGATGGAGCCGCTGTGAACCAGGTCAGGTGGGGAACCAAGCAGCCTTAAGCGGCGTGCTCTGTGCGTTTCAGACAGCCTGCATCCGTATGCCGAGCTACGCAGGGCGGGGACAAAACCCCGTCATGCGCTGTCCTTTTTTATTGCCGATTTTGTCCGGAAAGGGGAGTGCTGCTCATGTATCGAGCCCTGTACCGCAAGTGGAGACCCCAGCGGTTTGAAGATGTGGTGGGTCAGCGCGGCATTGTGACGGCCCTGCGCAATCAGATCGCCACCGGCCGTGTGGGCCACGCCTACCTGTTTACCGGCGTGCGCGGCACCGGCAAGACCACCTGCGCCAAGATCTTTGCCAAGGCGGTCAACTGCCTGCACCCGCAGAACGGCGACCCCTGCGGCGAATGCGAGATCTGCAAGGGCATCGACAACGGCAGCATTCTGGATGTGGTGGAGATGGACGCCGCATCCAACAACGGCGTGGACGATATCCGCGACCTGCGGGATGAGACTGCCTACACCCCCAGCGCCTGCCAGTATAAGGTATACATCATCGACGAGGTGCACATGCTGTCCACGGCGGCCTTCAATGCGCTGCTCAAGACGCTGGAAGAACCGCCGGCCCATGTCATTTTTATTCTGGCCACCACCGAGATCCAGAAGGTGCCGGCCACCATCCTGTCCCGCTGCCAGCGGTATGATTTTACCCGCATCGGGCCGGAGGACATCGCACAGCGGGTGGAGTATATCGCCGGGGAAGAGCACTTGGAACTGACCTCGGACGGCGCGGAGCTGATCGCCCGCCTGGCTGACGGTGCCCTGCGCGATGCGTTGTCCATTCTGGACACCTGCGCAGGCGTCACGGCAAAGATCGACGCGGACGTGGTGCGCCGCATGGCCGGTGTGACCGACCGCAGCTATTTGTTCCGCATTTCCGACGCGCTGGAAGCGCAGGACGGAGCCGCCGCACTGGCCCAGCTGGCCCAGCTGCGGCAGCAGTCGGTGGACGTTAAACGCCTGACCGAAGAACTCATCGCCCACTACCGTGCCCTGATGCTGGCGGCTTTGCCCGGCGGGCAGGCACTGCTCTCCGGTGTGTCACCGGAAGAGGAGGCGCAGTATCTGGAAAAAGGCCCGCAGCTGGGCCAGCGAGAGGCCATCCGGGCCATCCGCACCCTGGGCACGGCACTGGAGCACATGACCCGCGGCAGTGACCAGCGCATTGAGCTGGAACTGGCGCTGTTCAGCCTGTCGGAACCGCCGCAGCAGCGGCAGACCGTACCAGTGCAGGCAGCACCGGTCGCCCGTGCCGCACAGCCCGCTGCCGTGCAGCCGTTTGCTTCGGCTCCGGCGGTGCAGCCCTTTGTGAGCGCACCGGTACAGCAGGCTCCCGTGCAGCAGCCGGTCGTGGAGCCTGCCCCGCTGCCGGAAATGCCGCAGCCTGCGGCAGAGCCGGTGCAGTCCGCACCGGAACCGACGCAGGAACCTGCATCTGTGCAGGTGCCCGTGCAGGCCGAAGAGCTGCCGCCGTTGCCGGAAGAACCGCCCGTGCAGGGCGGGGAAGCGCTGCCCTGGGAGGAACTCTCCGCACCGGCACAGCCCGTGCCGCCGCCCCGCGAGGAATCGTCTCCTGCGCTGCAGACAACGGCCCCGGCCCCGAAGCAGGAAGCCGCTCCAGCACAGCCCAGACCGGCAGCGGGCAGTCTGGCCCCATACCCGGAGTGGGCACAGATCACCCAGAAGCTGCAGGAAGTGGACCCCATGCTGTACAGTTATCTGCGCAAATCCAAGGCGTACTTTGACGGTACCCGGGTGCTCATCGACGGCGGCAAGACCTTCCGCGATTTCATCCGGGCCAATAAGGACAGCCAGCGGCTGATCAAAAAGCTCATTTTGCAGGTGTCCGGCAAGGCGATCCCCATCGGCCCCTACGAACCCAGAACCGCAGGGAAAGCCGTGTCCAACGCGGAGCAGTCGCTCCACGCACTGGAAAAGCTTGGGCTGGATGTGTCCATTGAGGACACCGCCCGAAAACAGAAATAAGGCTTCCCCTTTGGGGGAAGGCTTTTCAACCGATAAGACAAAGGAGAACAAACTATGAAAGCAAGAATGCCCGCAGGCTTTGGCCGCCCCGATATGAACGCCCTGATGCGTCAGGCCCAGAAGATGCAGGAGGACATGAAGGCCAAGCAGGCCGAGCTGGAAGCCGCCGAGTACACCGGCAGTGCCTCCGGTGAAATGGTCACCGTGAAGATGAACGGCAAGCACGAGGTGCTGGCCATCACCATCAAGCCCGAAGCTGTGGACCCGGATGACATCGAGATGCTGGAAGATCTGGTGGCTGCTGCCGTCAACGCCACCGTCAAGCAGGTGGACGAGACCGCCGAGGCCGAGATGGGCAAGCTGACCGGCGGCATGAACATTCCGGGTCTCTGATCCGGCTGGAGGGAAGAACATGGGCTACAATGCTGCCCCGCTGGAAAAGCTGATCGAAGAGTTCGGCAAGTTTCCGGGCATCGGGCGCAAAGGCGCGACCCGCATGGCCTATCAGGTGTTGAGCATGTCCGATGAGGACGCGGCGGCCCTGGCTTCGGCCATTCAGAACGCGCACACCAAGCTCCACCGCTGCCGCATCTGCCAGAACTACACCGAGGCCGAGATCTGCCCCATCTGCGCCAGTGCCAAGCGGGACACGTCGGTCATCTGCGTGGTGGAAACGCCGCGGGATGTGCAGGCGTTTGAGCGCACCCGGGAGTACCATGGCCTGTATCATGTGCTGCACGGCCTGATCAGCCCCATGGACGGCATCGGGGCCGAGCAGCTCAGCGTGAAGGAACTGCTGGCCCGTCTGGGTGACGGCAAGGTCAAGGAAGTGATCATGGCTATGAACCCCACCGTGGAAGGGGAGGCCACCGCCATGTATCTGGCCAAGCTCATCAAGCCGCTGGGCATCAAAACCACCCGTCTGGCCTACGGTCTGCCGGTGGGTGCAAGCCTGGAGTATACCGACGAGACCACCCTTTACCGTGCGCTTTCCGGCCGCGGAGAACTGTAAACCGAAAACGAACGCCCCGTCTGCAGACGATACAGTCTGCCAGACGGGGCGTTTTTGCATGGTCGGATATGGCAAATAAAAAAGAACCGGGTCAGAGTCCCGTGGAGATGGCGTTTCCACCACCGACAGCGTGACTACCGGTTCTTCTGAAAGAGCCGGGTCAGAGGGGTACGATGCTGGAATTGCTTTCAACATGGAAACCCCTACCGGTTCTTCTGAGCTTAATATACTTGATTGTTGCCATCTTGTCAACCATGATATGAACAATACCGGGACGGCCAAGGTGCAGGGTATCCACCCAACCTCTCCCTGGTAGACATTCCGGATGGTTGGGACCCGCGCACGCAGCAACAGCCCACTGGGCTGATTGCTGCCACTGCTGCGCAGGGTCGTGCTGTTTGCCTCCTCATCGCTGGGACCACAAAAACAAGAACTCCCCCACCGCAGCGCGGCAGGGGAGTTCTGTTTTTGGTGGAGCGAAGCAACCCAAATCCGAACCATTGCCCTCTGGGGCATCTTTGGCGGCAATTTCATCGAAAGTGATGGTTTTTGTGCCGTCTTTGTAGTTGAATGTAATCAAAACTTTTTCATCATAGAGATAAACAGCATTCACGAATGTATTGATAAGCGTTTCCCGGTGGCTTTTCACGTTCGGGTCGAGCTTGCGGAACCGGGTCAGCCAGAACCGAACCTGATTTTCACTCAACCGAGGCCGAGCGATTTTTTCTTCGGCGATCCGAACTTCAAGTTCTTTCTGCTGGACTTCCAGCTTTTCCAAACGCGATTTAGTGGAGTTTGTCAGCACACCTGCTTGGATGGCGTTCAGCATATTCTCAATGCCGTTCTCTACCTCGCGCATCTGCTTTTCCAGCAAAGGAAGCGTGGTGTTTTCCTGATCCTGCAACTCCATGACTTCTGCAACGATGGCATCAATCACGGCATCGTCCTGAATCAGCTTCATGGTTTCAGCTATGACCAAATCTTCCAGCCACTCTTTACGGACGGTCTTTTTCTTGCAGGTCTTGAAACGCTTCGCGGTGGCGCACTTATAATAATGATGAACGACCTTGTTTCTACCCGTGCCGCACTCGCCGAACATCATCGCGCCGCACATTCCGCAGAACAGCTTGGTGGTGAGCAAGTAATCGTCCTCGGCCTTGTGACGGGCAGGAGCGCGGCTGTTCTTCTTGATTTTTTGCTGCACTTCTTCAAACAAGTCCTTGTCCACGATGGCTGGGATGCTGTCGGGCATCACAATGTCCTTGAAGTGGTTTTCGCCGATGTACCGACGGTTTGACAACAGCTTCCAGACGCTGTTGTAGGTGAACTTGTCGGGGCGAGGCCCCTCCATCTTGCTCACGCAAGACCGTTCGGTCGCTTGAAAGCCCCACTGGGGCTTTCATTGCTTCGCAAACGCGAACTTCTGGTTGCGATTGGTGATCACGCCGCTGTCATTCAGCCAGTTCATCAGTTCCTTCATAGTTGCGCCATCGTTGTACCGCTGAAAGGCTTCTACCACAAAGGGAGCTTTCAGCGGATCGACTTGAAAGAACTTCTCCTCGTCCACCTTAAAACCAATGGGAATCGTGCCGCCGTTG
>OGOD01001074.1_pt1 | contig 19104 bp, 18 predicted proteins | sample 1573631 | NCBI WGS metagenome assembly OGOD01 (sample SAMEA2581895, study PRJEB24529) | metagenome | biome: Human gut stool | place: China | collected 2011
GTTTGGGAAAGCGTACGGTTCGCATCCGTAAGGTGGAGAGTTCGATCCTCTTCGTCTCCACCATAAAAACCACTCCATCGGAGTGGTTTTTCTTTTTTGTTAACGCTTCACCGGAAGTTTTTGTTTGGGGGTATCTTATGAAAACCGCATTGATCACCGGCGCGTCCCGGGGAATTGGCCGGGCCGTGGCCCGGGAATTGGCCCATCAGGGCTGGGCTGTGGGCATCAACTACCTGAACCGGGCGGACAAGGCCCGGGAGCTGGTGGAGGAACTGACGGCAGCGGGCTGTCATGCCGCCATGTTCCAGACCGATGTCGCGGACAGCGCTGCCGTGGCCGAGATGGTCCGGAAGCTGGGCGAGACCTTCAGCCCGGTAGAATTAGTGGTAAACAACGCCGGTGTGTCGGGTCAGGGCCTGTTTCAGGACACCACCGACGAGATGTGGGACCGGTATCTGGCGGTAAATCTGAGCGGTGCCCGGAACACCGTCAAGGCGGCCCTCCCCCACATGATCTCGGAAAAACGGGGCTGCATCGTAAATATTTCCTCCATCTGGGGCCAGCGGGGCGCCAGCTGTGAGGTGACATACTCCTGCACCAAGGCGGCGCTCATCGGCCTGACCCGGTCCCTGGCCATGGAGCTGGCCCCCACCCACATCCGGGTCAACTGCGTGGCCCCCGGGGTCATCCGCACGGATATGCTGGATGCCCTGCCGCCGGAGGTACTGCCGCAGCTGGCTCAGGAAACGCCCCTGGGCCGCCTGGGCACGCCGGAGGACATCGCCCACGCCGTGGCCTTCCTGGCCGGGGACGGGGCCTCCTTCATCACCGGCCAGGTGCTCACCTGCGACGGCGGCTTCATCCTGTGAAGAAAAGTTCCCGGAAACGGGTATATTTTCCTTTACAGAACAGCCATATCCGGCTATAATAGATAAGCTAAGGAATTTTTTTCGATAAGGAGACGACCGACTATGGCAGTCATTGAATACGACGAGTATAAACAGAAGCTCCAGGCCCTGGAGCCCACTGGAGAAGGCCCTGGGTATCCCCAAGGACCGCCAGGAGCTGAAGGACCTGCAGGCCGAGACGGAGCAGGACGGCTTCTGGAACAACATCGAGCACAGCCAGAAGGTGTCCCAGCAGATCAAGCGCCTGGAGCACCGCATCAAGAAGTATGACCGGCTGGTGTCCGAGTGGGAGGACACCGTGACCCTGTGCGAAATGGCCCAGGAGGAGGACGACGCCTCCCTGCTGCCGGAGGTCACCGCCGGGTACGACAACCTGGAAAAGGAGATCAGCGAGCGCCGTCTGGCGGCTCTGCTGTCCGGCGAATACGACGCCAACAACGCCATTCTCACCTTCCACGCCGGTGCAGGCGGCACCGAGGCCCAGGACTGGACCGAGATGCTCTACCGTATGTATACCCGCTGGGCCGAGCGCCACGGCTACACCTATCAGCTGATGGACTACGAGGCCGGTGACGAGGCGGGCATCAAGTCCGCCACCATCCTCATCGAGGGCGACAACGCCTATGGCTACCTCAAGAGCGAAAACGGCGTCCACCGGCTGGTCCGGGTGTCCCCCTTCGATGCCAACGCCCGGCGGCAGACCAGCTTCGCCGCCGTGGAGGTCATGCCCGAGCTGGACGACGACAGCGAGATCGAGATCCGCCCCGAGGACATCGAAATGCAGGCCTGCCGCTCCAGCGGCGCCGGCGGCCAGCACATCAACAAGACCTCCTCCGCCGTCCGCCTGACCCACCTGCCCACCGGCATCGTGGTGTTCTGCCAGACGGAGCGCAGCCAGTTCCAGAACCGGGACAACGCCATGAAGATGCTGCGGGCCAAGCTGGCGGAGCTGAAGATGCAGCAGCACGCCGAAAAGGTCAGCGACCTGAAGGGCGTGCAGATGAAGATCGAGTGGGGCAGCCAGATCCGCTCCTATGTGTTCATGCCTTATCAGTTGGTAAAGGACACCCGCACCGGCTACGAAACCAGCCAGATCGACAATGTGATGGACGGCGACTTGGACGGTTTCCTGAATGCCTACCTGACGCAGTTAGCCACCGGCGAGCTGAAAAAGTAAATGCCAGAAAAGGCGCGGCTGAAAGGCCGCGTCTTTCTTCCGAAAGCTGATATGAAAGGAACCAATCTAATTTATGAGTAAGCAAAACGCCGCGGGTGCGGCTCCCCAGGAAAACAAGATGGGCGTTCTGCCGGTAGGCAAGCTGCTGGCCGGTATGGCGGTGCCCATGATGATCTCCATGCTGGTACAGGCGCTGTACAACATCGTGGACAGCGTGTTTGTCTCCCGGCTCAGTGAGAACGCCTTCAACGCCGTGGGTCTGGCGTTCCCCCTCCAGAGCCTGATGATCGCCGTGGGCGCAGGTACTGCCGTGGGCATCAACGCCCTGCTCTCCCGCTCTCTGGGCGAAAAGAAGCAGGAGATGGCGGACCGGGCTGCCGGCGCGGGTATCTTCCTGCTGCCCATTTGCAGCTATCTTGTCTTTGCCTTCATCGGCCTGTTCCTCTCCCGGCCCTTCTTCGTGGCGCAGGCCAAGGCAGTGCCGGAGATCGTGGAATACGGCGTGCAGTACACCCGGATCTGCTTAGGTCTTTCCGTGGGTATTTTCAGCCAGTTCTGCTTTGAGCGGCTGCTACAATCCACCGGCCGTACCAGTCTGGCCATGTGCACCCAGCTGTTGGGCGCCATCATCAACATCGTCATGGACCCCATTCTGATCTTTGGACTGTGCGGCGCACCCCGGATGGGCGTGGCCGGCGCTGCTGTGGCCACCGTTGTTGGACAGATCGTGGCGGCGATCGTGGGCCTGATCGTGAATATCAAGTGCAACCACGACATTCACATCCACCGGAAGAACATCCGCTGGGATCCCATCGTGGCCAAGGAGATCTACCGGGTGGGTATCCCCTCCATCATCATGCAGTCCATCAGTTCTGTGATGACCTTCGGCATGAACAAGATCCTCTTTGTCTTTACCCCCACCGCCACCGCCGTGTTCGGCGCGTATTTCAAGATCCAGAGCTTCGTGTTCATGCCCATCTTCGGCCTGAACAACGGTATGGTGCCCATTATTTCCTATAACTACGGCGCAGCCCGGCCTCAGCGGGTGTGGAAGACCATCCGTCTTTCCAACATCACCGCCATGGTCATTATGGTTGTGGGCTTCACCATTTTCCAGCTGTTTCCCTCCACACTGCTGGAACTGTTCGACGCATCGGAGACCATGCTGGCCATCGGCGTTCCTGCCCTGCGGATCATCAGCGTTTCCTTCCTGCTGGCAGGCTTCTGCATCATCGCTGGCTCGGTGTTCCAGGCCATCGGCAATCCGGTGTACAGCCTGATCGTCTCCGTGTGCCGTCAAATGGTAGTATTACTGCCGGTGGCGTGGCTGCTGTCCCGGACTGGACGGCTGGAGTTGGTGTGGTGGTCCTTCCCCATTGCGGAGGTCATGTCCTTCACCCTGAGCACAATCTTCCTGCGCCGCACCGTCAAGTCCGCCAACGAGGTCATGAATTCCAGCGCGGACTGACCGCATGCCTGATTTAAAAGTACACCCCGTTCTTCTGAAAAAGCGGAAGAACGGGGTATATTTTTGCGCATAAAACTGCATGCATGAGCAGCGCACCGCGAACATGCACAAATGCCAATGCATGAAGTTTTCGTGCATCATTCCCGGTTGCCCTGCGGGGGCGAGGAAATGGCACATTTCTTATTTTACTGTGCTTTTGCATAGCAAAATCCCCCGGAAGAGACCTTCCGGGGGAGAGATGTATGTAGGATTTCAGGACAGGAGCATTTTGTCATTGGCCTCGTCAGAGCCGCTGGCGCGGCTGAACAGGGCCAGCAGGTCGGGGACCGTCAGCTTCTTCTTGTCCTCACCGGAGATATCTACCACCACCCGACCGGCATCCATCATAATGAGCCGGTTGCCGTGGGCGATGGCGTCCTTCATGTTGTGGGTGATCATGAGGGTGGTGAGGTTGTTCTCCTGTACGATCTGGTCGGACAGAGCCAGCACCTTGTCGGCGGTCTTGGGGTCCAAAGCGGCAGTGTGCTCGTCCAACAGCAGCAGCTTAGGCTGCTTCAGGGAGGCCATCAGCAGCGTCAGCGCCTGACGCTGACCGCCGGAGAGCAGGCCCACCTTGGCGGTAAGGCGGTCCTCAAGCCCCAGATCCAGCGTTTTCAGCAGCTCTCTGTAATCTGCCCGCTCCAAGGCGGTGATGCCCCACTTCAATCCGCGGGGCTGGCCCCGGCGGGCTGCCAGCGCCAGATTTTCCTCGATCTGCATGGTGGGCGCGGTGCCCATCATGGGGTCCTGGAACACCCGCCCCAAAAATGCCGCCCGCTTGTGCTCCGGCAGCTTGGTAACGTCCTGTCCGTCGATGGTGATGGTGCCGGAATCCACCTGAAACACGCCTGCGATGGCGTTCAGCATGGTGGACTTGCCCGCACCGTTGCCGCCGATCACGGTGACAAAATCCCCGTCATTCAGTGTCAGGTTCAGATGGTTCAAAGCTACCTTAGCGTTGATGGTATTGGGATTAAACGTCTTGCAGATATCCTTCAACTCAAGCATGGACGGAACCTCCCTTCTTGGTGTGGATGTGGCCCTTCCAGTAGGGGATCGCCAGGAACACGGCCACGATCAGGGCGGATACCAGCTTCAGATCGTTGGTGTTCAGACCCAACTGCAAAACGATTTGCAGAACGATGTAGTAGATGACGGCACCGATGGAGACCGCCAGCAGCTTCAAAGCGAAGTTGATGAATACCTTGCCGAAGGCCACTTCGCCGATGATGACGGCGGCCAGACCAATGACGATAGCGCCCCGGCCCATGTTGATGTCGGAGGAACCCTGAAACTGGGCCAGCAGACCGCCGGACAGGGCTACCAGACCGTTGGACACCATGAGTCCCAGCACCACGTTGGCGTTGGTATTGATGCCCTGAGCCCGGGCCATGTTGGGGTTTGCGCCGGTGGCACGGAGGGAGCAGCCCTTTTCCGTGCCGAAAAACCAGTACAAAACGGCAATGAGCACCACCGTGAATACCACCAGCAGAGGCAGGGGGTTATCCAGACTCACGGTCCGCACATACCGCTGGGATACCAGCAGATCATACTTATCCACGCCTACTGCCTGATTGGCCTTGCTGCCCATGATCCGCAGGTTGATGGAATACAGGGACAACTGGGTCAGAATACCGGCGAGAATGGCGGGGATGCCATTTCGTGTGGAACAGGCCGGTGACAAAGCCGGCCAGCATACCTGCCAGAAAGGCGCACAGCAACGCGGCCCAAGCGTTCAGACCTGCCCGGATCAGCATGACGGCCACGGCACCGCCGGTGGCCAGAGATCCGTCCACCGTCAGATCAGCTACATCCAGAATACGGAAGGTGATGTAGACGCCGATGGCCATCAGGCCCCAGATCAGGCCCTGGGCCACAGCGCCCGGCAGCGCATTGAGAAGGGAGGCTAGAAAACTCATACCGTTTCTCCTTGTTCACAGCGGGAGGAGGGGATTGCCCCCTCCCGCCAGATTTTCGTTATAGGATCGCGTTTGTTTTGGATCAGCCCTCAATGGCCTCATAGCCGTCCAGAGGCTGGATGCCCAGCTCCTCGCAGATGGTGGGGTTGTACTTGGGGGTGGCGTCGGTGTATTCGATGGGCATGGTGGAGATATCCGCCTCGCCGGTGAGGATCTTGGCAGCCATCTTGCCGGTGGTCACGCCCAGATCATAGTAGCTGATGGACAGGGTAGCCACGCCGCAGCCGGAGCAGATACCCTCCTCGCCGCAGATAGCGGGAACACCGGCGGGCACCAGGATGTTGGCGATGGCCTCGGTGTTGGAGGCGGCGATGTTATCGGTGGGGAGATAGACCACATCCGCGTAGTCAGCGGCAGACTGGGTCACGGACGCCACGTCATTGGAGTCGGTGAAGGCAAATTCCTTGGTCTCAATGCCCTTGTTGGCCAGGCAGGTCGCCACTTCCTGGATCTGGTAGCTGGAGTTGGGCTCGGCGGAGCAGAACAGCAGGGCCACCTTCTTGGCCTCGGGGAACCACTCGGTGATCATATCGGCCTGCTGGCTCAGGTCAGCCAGATCGGAGGTGCCGGAGATGTTGCCGCCTACGGTGCCGTCGAAATCGTCAAGATCCAGGGCCACGCCGTAAGCGGTGATGGAGGTGCCCAGAATGGGAATGTCGGCAGTCGCAGAAGCGGCGGCGGTCAGGGCGGCGGTGGCGTTGGCCATGATCAGGTCCACGCCCTCGGAAACAAAGCCGTTGACGATCGTACCGCAGTTGTTGGCCTCGCCGGAGGCGTTCTTGTTCTCAAACGTCACCTGACCGGGGAGGGCTTCATTCAGAGCGTCGATAAAACCCTGGGTTGCAGCGTCCAGCGCAGGGTGCTGCACCAGCTGGCAGATGCCGACCTTATAGGTGGCGCCCTCGGCGGAGGAATTGTCAGAGCTGGCAGAGGAATTGTCAGAGCCGGTGGAGGGTGTCTCCGTCTTGGAGCCGCCGCAGGAGGCAAGGGACAGCGTCATGGCCGTAGCCAGAACAAGAGCGAGCAATTTCTTTTTCATAGTGATCTTCTCCTTTTGTCCGTATCCGGACGAATTCATAAAGTTGGATGCCTTCCAAAAAACAAGGGGGGCTCTGTCCGTGGAACAGAGCCCCCTCGCGTTTAACGAGTGCAAGCCTTATGCCCGGCAGAATGCCTGTTCCGTTTCTGCATTATGAAAGAAGCCCGCAAAATAGCGTGCGTAGCGGTAAATATAGGTAAACATTCCGAAACGCATTGTGAACTCCTTTCCGCCGCACCGGGCTTTGTGATGTTATTACCATACAGCTTTAAACGACTAAAGTCAACTGTGATTTTCCACAAAATACGGTGAGATTAAATCCGAACTGACGAGCCGCTTTGACAATTTCGTGAAATTCTGCTACACTGCTCATCACAGAGGGCCGGTTACACCTGATATGCTGCGGCTCTCAGAAAAAGAGGATCTGTTATGAACCATTTCAAAAAAATCGCCGGTGTGCTGGAGGCCCACGGCCTGGACGCCGTGCTGCTGACCTGCGAGGCCAACCGCTTTTACGCCTCCGGCTTTCACTCCTCCGGGACGGACGGTGTGGCCATCGTCACTCGAAACCGCAGCTATTATTTCACCGACAGCCGGTATACGGAAGCTGCTGCGCGCTATGTACAGGGTGCGGAGATCCGGCAAACGGACCGGGAACATCCCTACTCCGCCCTCATCAACGAGGTCACCGAGAAGGAACACATCACCCGCATGGGGTATGAGGATGAATATATGACGGCGGCGGATTTCCGCCGCTTTTCGGAGAAGCTCCACTGCGAGCTGGTCCCCGCCACGGAGCTTTTGTGGACGCTGCGGGCCGTCAAGGACCAGGCGGAGTTGGAGTGTATGATCCAGGCCCAGCGGATCGCGGAAAAAGCGCTGGCGGACATTCTCGGCGAGATCCGTCCCGGCGTTACGGAAAAGGAAATTGCCGCACTGCTGCTCTATAAAATGCTGCACTACGGCGCGGAGGACAAGTCCTTTGATCCCATCGTGGTCTCCGGCCCCAACGGCAGCCTGCCCCACGGTGTTCCCAGTGAGAAGCCCATTCAGGCCGGGGAGTTCGTCACCATGGACTTCGGCTGCAAATTCGGCGGCTATTGCTCGGATATGACCCGCACAGTGGCCGTTGGTCATGTGACGGAGGAGATGGAGACTGTTTACAACACGGTCCTCAAGGCCCAGCTGGCCGGAATCGCCGCGGCAAAGGCCGACGTCACCGGCGCAGCGGTGGACGGCGCCGCCCGACAGGTCATCGCGGACGCCGGATACGGTCCCTATTTCGGCCATAGCTTTGGCCACAGCGTCGGTGTGGAAATCCATGAAAATCCCAATGCTACGCCGTCCAACAGCAAGCCGCTGCCTGCCGGCGCTGTCATCAGCGCGGAGCCGGGGATCTATCTGCCGGGGAAGCTGGGCGTTCGCATTGAGGATGTGATCGTCATCACAGAACAGGGCTGTCAGAACATTACGCTGGCATCCAAGGAGCTTCTGATCCTGTAAATGGTCCGGAACTATACAAAATGGGTTGTGAGACTGTACTTTCGCACGGTCCATTTGGTGAAAGGCACTGTTGACAATTTCACGCCGGACTCTCATAATCATGAGAGAAACAGAATTTAGAAACGATCCGAAAGGAGCTGTGGAATGGACAAAGTTTACATTACCGGCCATCGCAACCCGGATACCGACTCCATCGTATCCGCCATGGCCTACGCCGCACTGAAAAACGCTCTGGGGCAGCGGCAGTACTGCGCCGCCCGCCTGGGCCAGATCAGCGATGAGACGAAAGCCGTTCTGGACAAATTCGGTGCCCAGCCGCCGGAGCTGATCAACAACGTTCGGACGCAGGTCCGGGACCTGGACTTCGATCCGCCGCCCCCCCTGTCTCCCGCCGCTACCATCAGCCGGGCCTGGCAGATGATGCAGGCGGACCGGATCTCCGTACTGCCTGTGGCCAATGAGGACGGTACGCTTTACGGTATGCTTTCCGCCGGTGACGTGGCCAGCTACGATATGCTGGCTGTCCGCAATTCCACGGTCAAGAACGTGCCGGTCTATAACCTGCTCTCCGTTTTGGAGGGAAAGGTCCTCAACGAGGGCGGCCAGATCCGGGATGAGATCTCCGGCGAAGTCACCATCGCCCTGCCTGCGGGACGGGAAAACCTGCTGTTTTCCTCTCCGGACAGCATCGTGGTCTGCGGCGATCAGCCGGACATGATCAAGCGGGCACTGGAGCTGCGGGTCACCTGCGTCATCGTCTGTCAGGCGGAGGTCAGCCGGGAGCTGCTGGAGCTGGACACCGATACCTGCATCATCTCCACGCCTTATGACGCGTACCGGGCAGTCCACCTGATCTGCCACTCTCTGCCTATCGAGCGCATCTGCAAGAGCCACGATCTGGTTTCCTTCCATCTGGACGATTATATCGATGACGTGCGCAATACCGTGCTGGAAAGCCGATTCCGGGCTTACCCCATTCTGGATGAAAATGAGCACGTGGTGGGAACCCTGTCCCGATTCCATCTGCTGCGTCCCCGGCGCAAGCGGGTAATTCTGGTGGACCACAACGAAAAGGCCCAGTCTGTGCCCGGTCTGGATCAGGCGGACATTCTGGAGATCGTGGACCACCACCGTCTGGCGGATATTGAGACCAACAATCCTATTTATGTCCGGAATGAGCCGGTGGGCAGTTCTACCACCATCGTTGCGGATATGTATCAGGAAAAGGGTCTGATGCCCTCTGCCAAAATGGCGGGCCTCATGGCCGCCGCCATCGTGTCGGATACGGTCATGTTCAAATCTCCCACCTGCACCCAGCGGGATATCGACATTGCCAACCGGATGTCCCGTATTGCCAATGTCTCTCTGGAAGAGCTGGGGCAGACCATTTTCTCCGCCGCTACCGGTGAGGACAAGAGCGCTGAGTCCATTATCCGCACCGACTACAAGGAATTTCACATTGGCGGTCACAATCTGGCGGTGAGCCAGATCACCTGTCTGGATTCCGATCGTCTTATGGCCCGGAAAGAGGAATTCCTCGCCACGATGGAGACCATCCGTAAGAAGAACGGTCTGGACATTGTGCTGCTGATGATCACGAACGTATTGGTGGAAGGCTCCTATCTGCTGTATTCCGGAGATACGGAGACCATCCGGCAGGCATTCAATATCACCGGCGAGGAAAAGAACTGCGTGTTCCTGTCCAAGATCATGAGCAGGAAAAAGCAAATTATCCCGTCCCTCTCCGCTCTGTGGGGCTGAGAAACGCCGAATACAGACAAAACACCTCCGCGTGGATTTTCCACGCGGAGGTGTTTTTGCGCGCTAAACTGCCGAAATAGCGAGAAATAGCAAAAAGGCCCCCGGCGTGTCTTGTAAGACACGCCGGAGGCAAGGTTTTGCTTATCAGACTTACTTCATCAGTCCGCACACCAGATCCGTGTAGCCGGAGGGATCGTCCAGCGGCAGTCCCGCGATCAGCAGCGCCTGATCGTACAGCAGCTTGGCGTAGATCTTGGCCTTTTCCGGGTCGGCGGTCACGGCGTTCTCCAGAGCGGTGAAGGCCGGGTGCTCCGTGTTCAGCTCCAGAATCCGCTGGGCCTTGATGCTGCTGTCAGGCTGCATGAGCTGGAAATACTTCTCCATCTCAAAGCTCAGGCCCTCGCCGGCGGTGAGACATACAGGGTGCGATTTCAGCCGTGTGGAGGGTTTCACCTCTGCCACCGCGTCACCAAGCGTCTCCTTCACGAAGGCAAACACATCCTTATGGGTGTCGGCCTCCTCCTTAGCCTTTTCCTGAGCGGACTCGTCGGATGCACCGTCCATGGCGGAGCGGAACTCCTTGTCCTTGTAGCTCCGCAGGGTCTGGGCCACGAACTCGTCCACTTCCTCTCTGAAGTAGAGGATCTCCACCCCCTGATCCTTCAAAGCCTCCAGCTGAGGCAGCTTGTCGATTTTATCCACGGTGTCACCGGCGGCATAATAGATGACCTTCTGATCCTCCTTCATCCGGGAGACGTACTCATCCAGCGTCACCAGCTTCTTCTCCGTGGAGGACCAGAACAGCAGCAAATCCTGCAGCAGGTCCTTGTGGATGCCGTACTCGCTGACCACGCCGTATTTCAACTGGCGGCCGAAGTTCTTCCAGAAGGTCTTGTAGGCCTCCCGCTCATCCTTCAGCATTTTGGCAAGCTCGCTCTTGATCTTCTTTTCCAGATTGGCGGCAATAACCTTCAGCTGCCGGTCATGCTGCAAAAGCTCACGGGAGATGTTCAGGCTCAAATCAGGAGAGTCCACCACGCCGCGGACAAAACGGAAATGCTCCGGCAGCAGATCGGCACACTGGTCCATGATGAGCACGCCGCTGGAATAGAGCTGCAAGCCCTTTTCGTATTCCTTGGTGTAGAAGTCGAAGGGAGTGGTGCCGGGGATGAACAGCAAGGCCTTGTAGGTCACGGCACCCTCGGCGGACACGGTGATGACCCGCTGGGGGTCCGCGAAATCGTGGAACTTCTCCCGATAGAACTCGTTATATTCCTCCGGCTTCACGTCGGCCTTTTTCCGCTGCCAGATGGGGACCATGGAGTTCAGGGTCTCCATCTCCACATAGGGTACCTCGTCCGGCTTGTCGGACATGCAGGAGGCCACCTTTTTCGTTTTCGTGACCGCCATGCGGATGGGGAAGCGGATGTAGTCGCTGTACTTCTTAACGAGGTTTGCAAGCTCGTAATCCTCGAGGTACTCGCTGTACTTGTCCGTATCGGTGTCGTCCTTCAGCACCAGAATGATCTCGGTGCCGACGTCCTCCTTGTCAGCCTCGGTCAGGGTGTAGCCCTCGACGCCGGTGGACTCCCACTTCCAGGCCGTGTCAGCGCCCTGCGCACGGGAGATGACGGTGACCTTTTTGGCCACCATGAACGCGGAATAGAAGCCGACGCCGAACTGGCCGATGATGTCGATGTTATCGCTCTGGTTCTCGGTCTTGAAGTCAAGGGAGCCGGACCTGGCAATCGTGCCGAGGTTCTTCTCCAGCTCATCCTTCGTCATGCCGATGCCGTTATCGGTGATGGTCAGCGTGCGGCTGTCCTTGTCGGGCTGGATGTGGATTTTCAGGTCGTCCTTCGTGATGCCGACGGACGTGTCGGTCAGGCTCTTGAAGTAGCGCTTGTCGCAGGCGTCCGATGCGTTGGAGATCAGCTCACGCAGGAAGATCTCGCGGTTTGTATAGATAGAATTGATCATCAGGTCAAGCAGCTTTTTGCTCTCGGCCTTAAACTGACGCATAGCCATGGTAGAAAACCTCACTTTATACAAATGAAATTAGCACTCGTTTATTTCAACTGCTAAAGTTAGTTTAGCACTCTTTTTAATAAAGTGCAACCCTTGCACAGCATTTTAACAAAAAATTTAAATTCAGGGCTTTTCAAACGTGGGAATTTGCGGTATGCTAACAATGTATAAGGTATTCTGTTAAACAGCGCGGTAGGGGCTGGGCATGCCCGGCCCGCGGGCTTGCCCGTGAATGTCTGCCTGCGTACAGCTGCGGGCCGCATATAGGCGGCCCCTACGCCCTGCCGACAAAAAACGATCCCTTACCATAGAAATACCATAGAAAGAAGAATCCATCATGCAAATATACACTCACACTCTCCCCGGCGGCGCACAGCTCATCGGGTATCTGCGCGATAGGACCGTCGAGATGCCTGCCTTCAACACCCGTCCGGCCATTCTCATCCTGCCGGGCGGCGGCTACGCCTGGTGCAGCAGGCGTGAGGCCGACCCCGTTGCCATGCAGTTTCTGCAGGCTGGCTACAATGTCTTTACCCTCTATTACACCTGCCGAAGTGACGAGACCGTGCCTGCGCTGCGTTGGCAGCCGCTGATCGATGCTGCCGGGGCGATCCTGCATATCCGCCGCAATGCAGAGCAGTTCGGCACCGACCCGGCGAAAATCGCCATCTGCGGCTTCTCGGCGGGCGGCCATCTGGCGGCGTCCACGGCCATCCTGTGGGACGCCGGGCCTGTGCAGACCGCCCTTGGCATCTACGGCACCGAGGCCCGCCCCGATGCCGTTGTGCTGGGCTATCCGGTCATCACGGCGGGGGAATACCGCCATGACGGCTCCATTGTCAACCTCTGCGGCGATGACGCCGACCTGCGCGCCACAATGAGCCTGGAAAACCAGGTCCGCGACGGCCTGCCGCCCTTCTTCGTCTGGCATACGGTGGAGGATCCGTCCGTCCCCGTACAGAACTCTTTGATGCTTGCCGGTGCGCTGACAGCCCATAAGGTCCCGCTGGAGCTGCATCTTTTCGCCCACGACGGCCACGGCACAAGCACCTGCACGCGGGAGGTCAACACCCCCAACAAGCACAACAGCGCCTGGGTGGCCCTCTGCACGGACTGGCTGGCCGAAACCTTTGATTTTCACCTGTAACAGGAGATGACAAAGCATGAAAATCATGTTTTACGCGCTGCGCCCCTTTGATGAGCAGCAATACTGCGAGCCCTACAAAGCCCGCTACGGCATCGACTACACCGGCACGCCCGACGTGCCGCGCCCGGATAACCTGCATCTGGCCGAGGGCTGCGACGCCGTCAGCACGAACCCCTGCGAGATACGCCCTGAATATCTGCAGATATGGGCTGAAATGGGCGTCAAATATCTGCCCTGCCGCAGCATCGGCTATGATCATATCCCGCTGGACACCGCCAAAAAGCTGGGTCTGCGCATCAGCCACAGCCACTACCCGCCGGACGGCGTGGCCAACTATACGATCATGCTCATGCTGATGTGTACCCGCCGCATGAACGAAATCATGCTGCGCGCCAACGTGCAGGACTACTCGCTGCCCGGCAAGATGGGCCGCGATATTTCCGGCTGCACGGTGGGCGTCATCGGTACGGGCAAGATCGGCCAGACGGTCATCCGCCACCTGAGCGGCTTCGGCTGCAAGATTTTGGCCTACGACCTCTACCCGAACGACGCGGTCAGGCAGTACGCCGACTACGTTACGCTGGACGAGCTTTACGCGCAAAGTGACATTATCACGCTGCACACGAACGCCACGGCGGAGAACCACCACCTCATCAACGCCGGCGCCCTTGCAAAAATGAAAGACGGGGTGCTGCTCGTCAACACGGCGCGGGGCACGCTCATTGACCCCGACGCGCTGATCGCCGGGCTGGAAAGCGGCAAGATCGGCGGCGCGGGCCTCGACGTCATTGAGGATGAGACCGGTATTTACTATTACAACCGCATGGGGCAGGCCATCCCGAACCGCGAACTGAATCTGCTGCGCAGCTATCCCAATGTCATCGTCAGCCCGCACACGGCGTTTTACACCGACGTCAATGTCGCCAGCATGGTGCAGAGCCCGTTTGAGGCGCTGGACGCCTACGCCCACGGCCAGCCCTACGCCGGTGAGGTGCAGCTGTGATGCCAGCCGTTGAGCCGGGCCGCTGCGGCGAACACTGGGACGACTGCCCGCGGCTGGCGGCAGGGGACCGCTTTGACTTTGCTTGTGCGGGCTGCGGCGACTGCTGCCGCCAGAGGCGCGATCTGGTGCTGTCGGGGTATGACCTCTACCGCATTGCACGGCGGCTTAGCTTGCCGCCCCGTATCGTGGCGGCGGCGTTCTGCAAAAGCTACCTTGCGCCTGAAAGCTGCCTGCCTGCCCTGCGCCTGACGCCGGACCCCAAAACCGGCAACTGCCGCTTTTTTGAGGGCAGCGCCTGCACCATCCACGCCGCGCGCCCGCTGGCCTGTGCGCTCTACCCGCTGGGGCAGAGCATCGACACGGTGACAGCGCAGACGGAATATTACGTCCAGACGCCGCTTTGCGGTGCGCGGGCAGGGGAGGCACGGACGCTGCAGGACTATCTGCAGGATTCCGCCGTGCTGGACCGCGCGGGGGTGGATGCCCGCTGGGCCATCGTCTGCACGCAGCTTTCCCACCGGTTACAGGCCGCGGGCGGCACGGATAACCCCCGCTTCTCCGCCGCTGTCAGGCGTATGGAGCGTGCCCTCTACTACGATTACGAGCTCGGCGACGACTTCTACCCGCAGTTTTGTCAAAACATAGAAATTTTAATGCCGCTTTTGGACAGAATGCTGTAACCGAATGGTTTGTAGGGGAGGCATTCATGTCTCCCGCGTACCTTTCCACCGCCGCCAACGCCCCGGGAGAGATAAATCCCTCCCCTACAAAACAACAACAAAAGCGCTGTGACCTTTTCAAACAGTCACAGCGCTTTTCTTATATTGCTTTGTAGGGGCCGCACATGTGCGGCCCGCAGCCTGAAGATAACCGCCCATCTGCGGGAAAGCCGCGGGCCGGGCATGCCCGGCCCCTACGTGTAAATCAGCAGATAAAGAATCCGCCTCTGCCGCCGCAGCAGCACCAGCTCAAAATATTGCACACCAATAAATACATCCAGAACGACAGACAGAAAGACCCCGGGCTGCCGCTGGGCTGGGCGTAGGGCTGCTGGTAGCTTGTGTAGCTGCGGCCCGGGCTTTGCAGCTGATCCAGCAGGTTTTGATAAGCGTAGTTGTTCGGCTCCATCGAGACCGCCGTCCGGGCCTCCTCCTGCGCGCGGATGTTGTTGCCAAGCCCCTGATTGGCCAGCGCGGCGTAGTAGTGCCACTGGGCCGTGCGGTTGGCAGCGGGGATGCCGTTCAGCGTGTTCATGGCCTCCTCATAGAAGCCGCTGCGGATGTAGTTTGCCGCGGCACGCAGCTCTGGGTCACCGGCAGCGCTGCCGTAGCTCTGCCGCCCGGACGAGCCGCTTGTGCTGTAATACCCAAACCCGAACGGTCCAAAGCCGAACCCGGCCCCGCTGAACGGGTCCTGATACTGCTGGCTGTAGCCGCTCTGGCTGCTGCCATAGCGCTGCCCGCCGGCACTGTAAGACGCCCCGCCGCCCTGCTTGATGCGCATGATCTCGCTATAAGCAGCCTGTACCTCTTTAAAGTGCTCCTCCGCCGACGGGTCATCGGGGTGCAGGTCGGGGTGGTACTCCTTGCATTTTTTGCGGTAGGCTTTTTTAATCGTTTCGTCGTCGGCACTGGGGGTGATGCCCAATACACTGTATGGATCAGTCATGGCGCTTTGCCTCCCTGTGCTTGCGTACCAGCGCGTATTTGCTCCACACGCCGGAATAGATCGTGTTGTACAATAGCTTCCCCTCCGGGGTGTCCTTTAAAATCGGCAGCATCTCAAACTGCTGTGCGCAGCGGCCCATCTGCTGGGTCAAAAGCTCGTGGCAGCGCTGCTCATAGGCGGCGGGCGGCAGCTCGTCCGCCAGCTGCTGCAGGGCGTTGAACTGCCCGCGGCGGCTGTCCTTTTCCAGATCGTCGTAGGCGTCCATCAGGTAGATGAACGCCCCCAACCCATTGCCCATGCCGCGCAGCGCCGGGGCCCAGATGTCGTCGCGGCAGGCGAACACCTCGCCCAGCAGTGCGCCAAAGGCGTTGCACAGCGCGTCCAAATCGTGGCTGCCGGCGCTTTCCAGCGCGTTCAGCCTGTCCAGCTGTGCGGCCATGGTCTGCAGCTGGCGCGGCCAGCGCTCCCGCAGGGCGGGCAGGCTTGGCTCCAGCTTTTGCGCCTGCGTCAGACTGGCGCGGCGGTGATCGTCCTGCCAGTCATCGAGAAAGTTGTAGTACGCCAGCGCGGCGGTCATGTCGGCGGCGTAGTCCAGCAGCTCGTTGTCCGCGCGGGGACGCTTTTTCAGTGGGTGGGGCACGCAGCGGCCCTCGGAAAAGGCCGTGGGCGTGTCATACAGTGCTGTCAGCAGAATGGCGACAAACGCCATGTCATAGCTTAATGCCATCTGTCCGGTGCGTCCGTAGCGGTAGCCCAGCGTCCGGCACAGCCCGCAGTAGTAAGCCTGGTAGCGGTCCATCTCGGCGTCTGCCAGGCCCTTACGGTAAAGCGTAACATATCCGAACATCGCGCGTCAACTCTTTTTGATGAACTGATGGCCGCACTTCGGGCAGGTGATGCTGATCTTGCCGCGCCCACGGGGCACGCGCAGCTGCTGGCCGCACTGGGGGCAGCGGTAGTAGTGATAGTCCTTGCGCTGCTTGAACCGCACCTGCTGCTTGCCAAACCACGTGGTAACGCGGTTCTGGTAGGAGAGATATTTGAGGTTTTCACTGTACCGCTTGCGGGTGTTGCGGCTCAAAATGCGAAAATAGCTGTAGACGATGGCCGCCAGCCCCAGCCAGTACAGCACCGGCGACACCCACGCGCCGATGACAATAAGGATAAGCGACGAAATACACAGGAAACCGCCGAACTGGTCGAACCCATATCGGCCCGCCATAAACCGCTGAAACCAGCCTTTCATGTAAAAACCACCTTTTCGCGGCAAAGCCGCATTGTTTTCATCGTACTATTATGGCACACAAATATGGGCAAATCGTGAACAAGCGGGGAATAGAGTTTGAACAAAATACTATAAGGCATGTTTAAGTAATATGTGCGTGCTTTTTTGCCGACGGGATACTTTTATGGAAAGGCTAAATCCAACCTTTTTTCTTGAATTATTCAATACGAGCCAAGTCTTCCTTAGTTGGTTTGTTATCTTCGGTAATTGCGCCTGATGCGCTTAGATAAGCGCTATTCCATTTTTCTAGCAAGGCAATAATTGTATCTGAAATGCGGACATCTCTCCTTGTGATAGAATCCAAACCCCATTCAGTTATATCAGATGTCCCCATTTCCTTTGTTATAGCAATTTTGGATGCGGAGTACGCTTTTTTCTTCTTGCCAAAATAGCCATTGCCAGCAACAATATTGAGCCTCTTTTCAAATGGAAGTTTATTTCCAATATGTTCGAGTTTTTCTTTGATTGTTACATCTGGCACATCAAGGAAATAGTTGGTTTGCCACTTCTGAGGAAATATATGTTCGATTTCCCAGCAGTCTGGTAAAAGTTCGTCTTGCTTTTCGTAAGCTAATGCTTTCAAGAGCATACGTACTGCATTTCGATTAGGACATTGAATGTGGGATTCTAACTGCCTGGTGTCAATATCTTTAAAGTCAAATACGGGAGTATCTGACAAAGTAATAGCGGCGTTCAGCTTCAAAATGTCTGGCTTTACAGCATTGATTGTTGGGAGCAACAAGTACTTTGTCATTAACTCCATTAACAACTTATTTAAGAATAACCCAAATTTCTTTTCAAAATCATCCTGCTTACGATAGCAAATATAGTAGATAATAACTGGATATTTCCAAAATTCATTTGGGTAAGAACTTAATATATCGAGAGATTGTTTGATTTTGACGTTTGTAGACCACGATTCGCCTTCAATTTCCTCACTTTTGTTGATTACTTTCCACAGATTTAAAATTATAAATAGGTTATCCAGTAGCCCATCTTTGTAGAGCCTTTCAAATTTATTTGCGGCATAATATTTTCTGACGCCGGGAGTAGTAGTATTTGTATCATTTTCTAAAGCTCTAAGATAAAACATGTTGTAATAGAACAACTGCTGGGTACTATCGTTTGCATCGGTTGCCTGCTCATCTAAATCTTTCCAACGTTCAATGAAGGCCGTCTTCGCATCTGCTTCTAGTTGATTGTAAATTTTAGCCTTAAAAATATCTGCATCAGAAAGCGGCAAACCCCTGTCATTCAGTGTCGAAAAAATAGTTAAGGCGGTATCTTGTGTATCGGCTGTAATCGGAAGCAAAATGGCTTGATTCAGCAAAGCATAGATGAATTGGTACACCATTAACGGGTTATCTTTAGAGTGCTTATCAAACAACTCTTGGAAATATCTGTAATTTTTTGAGTAGTTGTCTTTGGCTTTTTCGTCTGCCTTACCCGTTTCAAGAATTGAACGCAATATTGCATTTCCCTCGTTGTTGATTACACGCGAGGTTAGGAGTATGTTTTTAAAATCAACAGTTCCAGTGAGCTTATTGGTTCGCCAAATTGCGGGTTCAATCTTTCCGATGAAATTGTTGGCTTCGGGGGTTCTTTCCGCCAGGGGTGTTGCAACTAATTTTGTGTATATTGCTCTGAGCAAAAGGAATAACGATGTAATACGCTGCTGTCCATCGATAATCTCTTGCTCGCCGTTTTCGTTCTCGTATGCGACAATGCTGCCAAGAAAATATGAACCGTCCCGCTCGGTACCACCACTGGTGGCTGTAAATTCCCATAAATCTTCAAAGAGCGTCTCTACTTGTTCATCTGACCATGCGTAGGAACGCTGGTATTCTGGAATTACAAAAGGCTTAGACTTTCCGCTGCCTAAAAGGGTCTCGACACTTTGCTTGTTGACTTCGATTGTTGTTGGCATTGGTCTCTCCTTTATTTAATTGCACATGTGAGCGTCGATTTTTTATGGTAGGCCCAAATGTATGGTTCTAAGAAAATGCCACATCACTTACTAAGGAGCATCTTCACCACGCACTCGACAGTTGTTTCAGTTTCCAAGGGAAGTTCTTTCACTTCCTCACCATCAACAGGCA
>OGOD01001091.1_pt1 | contig 18814 bp, 16 predicted proteins | sample 1573631 | NCBI WGS metagenome assembly OGOD01 (sample SAMEA2581895, study PRJEB24529) | metagenome | biome: Human gut stool | place: China | collected 2011
CTTCGGCAGCTTAGCGTAGACGCAGACCTCATCGGCTAAATCCATGCTCTCAGCAAACTGCCGTTCAATACTCTGGCCGTCTTTCGCGTAGCCGTCAGCAAAAACATAATCCTGTACGTTTTTCTTTGCATGATATGCCTTGGAAAAATCCGTATTCTTTTCAGCTGTAAAGATGGAGCTGTCATAGGTTCCATCGGTCTGATTGTAGGTGATTTGCTCTACAATCATGGTTGCTTTCTGCTCGTTGATCAACCGGATGGCCTTTGTGATAAATTCCTCCGGGTTGTTTTTGAACATGGCAAAGGTGTATGGCCGGATACCTGCCAGAATCTTTGCAGCAGAACGACGCGTTAATTTTGCGCCTTCCGCAATTTTGCCGACCAGATCATATTTTACGGCACTGCCTTCTGCACGCTCCAGGGTATGTCTTACTTTTTTCTGCTATGAAGCTGGCTCCGTTTTTCAGTGCCTCGGAGTTCATATCGTCTTGCTGCTGGCCGCTGGTAACGGTATACTGCAGCTTTGCCACGAACATCTTGTCATCAATATGCGCGATTGCCTTTCGAATCAGCTCATCACTGTCAAATTCTACGGTATAAGCATATTTGTGGTTAATATAATTCCAAAGCATCTGGAATTCCTTCTTGTAGAAGTTATCATTCAGTGCATTCTCCTGAATCTTCGTCTCATGGCCATCAGAGATCATATCATCGAGGGCATGTTCATCAAAGATGCTCTGAATGAGGGCATGTACACCATCAGTGATTTCCTTGCAGCTTTCAGGAACTGGTGCGAGAGCATCGTTGGCGAGGTCTGCACGATACTTGTCGGTTACGTGATCATCCTCATCGATGTAATCGTTTTTGATCAGATAACGATAAATGTCGCGGCCTTGCTTATCGGATACCGTAACATCGCTGCCACCGATGTTGAGCGTTTTGCCGATGAAGTATTCTGCGGTTGCCTGAGTTGGACGATCGTAGAGATCTTCACGGATTCCTTTCTGAAGGTCAGCAACAAAGTCTTTATATCCATCAGAAGCGATGACAGTCAGCTGATTGATTTTCTGTACCTGGCTGCCAAGCGTGTCATAGTCCTGACGCTCACCGTTTTGATTTACGCAAAGGCGAAGACCACGGCCAACTTCCTGGCGCTTCTGTGTAGGAGAACTGCCACCATGCTTTAAAGTACAAATCTGGAATACGTTCGGATTATCCCATCCTTCGCGAAGGGCAGAGTGGGAGAAAATAAACCGTACCGGATTTTCAAAGGAGAGCAGACGTTCCTTGTCTTTCAAAATCAAATCGTATGCGGATATATCGTCACTTTCATCACTGCCGCGTTTCAGAGAACTATCTACCTTATGGCCTTTCTTGTCGATGCTGAAGTAACCGGCATGCGTGCTGTGAACATCAATGGAGCGAAGATACTGCTCATACGGTGTGTTGAACACAGTCAGATATTCATTCAGAATATCTGTATATTCCTGCTCGAAGATATCGCCGTACTCAGAGTTGATTTCGTTGCCATCTTCATCGTATTTACGGTACTTTTCGACCTCATCAATAAAGAACAGGGACAAGGTCTTAATACCCTTAGAATACAGTTCCTTTTCCTTCTCAAAGTGAGAACGAATGGTTTCACGAATCTGTACGCGACGAAGATCCGCTTCCGAAACATCACCGATGACTTCGCCAGCGTGGATGACTTCTCCGTTGGTAAAAGTAACAGTGCCACGAATCGGATCAATCTCACTGATACGATAGCCGCGATATTGCTCCATGTTTTTGGAGAGGGAGAACAGGTCATCATCCACCCCGAGAATTCTGGTCTCACGGTTGATGGATTTGTTGTATCCAACTTCGAATTCAATGCGTGCCATAGGAGCCTTCTTTGGGCTTATGACGATGTTTTCCAAAAAGAGGTAACTGTCTGTACCTCTTAGATTCTTGATATCAAATCCCTTTACTTCAATCTTCTTTACCAGCTTTTTATTGTATGCATCCAAGGCATCCAGTACATAGACCAGGTCGTGGTGCTGTTTGTGAGTGGCAGAATAGTTCAGACAGAACAGAGGGTTAAACTCCTTCAGGCTTTCCTGCGTGGCTGTTCCGCCCATTTTCTGCGGCTCATCCAAGATAACGATAGGGCGGTTTGCTTTAATTACGTCGATTGGTCTGCGGCTGCCGAAATCATCCAGCTCTGTGCGGATACGTCGTGCATCTTTACCACGGGCATTGAATGCCTGAATATTGATGATCATGACGTTGATATCTCCGCTCTGGCTATAGTTATCGATATCCGGCAGATTCTTGGAGTTGTAAACGAAGAAACGCGCCTTCTTGCCATAATACTCCATGAAGTGCTCCTGCATGGTTTCAAAGCTCTTCTGGACGCCTTCACGGATTGCAATGCTTGGAACTACTACGATAAACTTGCTCCAGCCATACAGCTTATTCAATTCAAACATGGTTTTGATGTAAACATAGGTTTTACCAGTACCGGTTTCCATTTCCACATCAAGAGAGCATACACCCAGTCCTCCAGATTTCAGAGAATCGGAGAGCTTAATATTATTGCGTGCCTGGATACGGCGGATATTTTCTAAAAGCTGACCGTAGTCGAGTTGAACCTTAGCGTTGGCAAAACCCATGTACAGTTCTTCATCGGAAAGCATCCAGTTTGTCACATCACGCTTGATTTCAAGATCGCGGCGGTAGGTGAAGTGGTCGTTGAAAGGCTGACCGGCAAATACACCCACCACGCTGTCCACAGCCTCGGTCTGGTAAGGCTGTATGGTAAATTTGAATTTCATCTCAGCCATTACAGCACCTTCCTTTGTGTTCTCGGACTATAGGTTTCAAAGATCTGCTCAAAGTTTGTGGCTACGCTGTCACTTGCCATACTGCTGTCACGGAATACAGCATAGACCGGCTGCTTCTGTGCGATGGCCTTGACGGCCTCTTCTGTAACATCCTTATCAAAGCAGGCAATCAGATAGCCATCTGCTACAGAGAACACTTTCTTGCCCGCAATTTCTGTTTCCTGAATGTCAGAGGATAGCAGAATACCAAGATCGAGCATTACCTGGAAGAGCAGATCTTCTGGTGTACGATCAGGCTTGATATTGTCAGCAAACAGCTCCATCTGTCCCTGGTTGTAATCGGCAGGGCGGTAGTAGACATCCTCCATATGGCTGCTGTCCACTTTGAAAACACGGAAGCCGATATCAAGATCAGTAGTGGTAAGCGGACTTTCATCCTTGATCTTCTTTCCGGCACGACAGATGCGTTCTTCGCCAATTTCGCAAATTGTTTTGTAGCCAGCTTTATAGGCTTCACTCTTTTCATCGGTCTGTTCAGGCAGCTGTACCATGATGAACTTGCGATGTCCGCCATCTTCAGCATTTAATTGCATAACGGCATGGGCGGTAGTGGCAGAGCCAGAGAAAAAATCAAGAATAATATCTCCTGACGTGGAACCTATTTGAAGTAATCGTGAGACCAACTTAACGGGTTTTGTATAATCAAATATTCCTTTGCATTCGTTAAATAAGCTGTCAATTTGTTTTTTTGCTTGAGATGAGTCTCCAGCAAATTCACGGGAAAAAAGCGTTATAGGAACAAGTCCGTCTTGAACATCACATAAATAACGCTTGACCATAGGCATACTATCACCGTCGCCCCAAATAATAGCATTTTCCTTGATCATCTTTTTAATGCTATCTTCACTATAAGCCCAATACCTATCTTGTGGTCTTTTGATTACGATTCCATTCGGCTTAGTTATTGTATAATCTGCTGCATAATAATTGTGTGCGGTAATTGGATCAGTTTTCCAAGGACCGTTGGGATCATTGTCAGGGTTAGAGTAAGCATCTGTGTTATCTCGTGGAAGCAAGTTCCTCTTAAATCCAACAGTATCACCACTGTAATTACGTTTGATTTTTGCATAACAAAGAATATATTCGTGGGACGATGAAAAATTAATTGCTGAGTTCTTACGAGTGTGAACCTTTTCCCATGCTATTTGCGTAATGAAATTATTACTTCCAAATAATTCGTTACATATTTTTTTTAAATTTTCTTGCTCATTATCATCAATGGAAATAAAAATAACCCCATCCTCAGATAATAGATCTTTAGCAAATCTTAGCCGCGGATATAGCATATTTAACCAGTCCGTATGAAAGCGACCATTGCTTTCGGTATTTTGAACCAGCTTGTTTCCTTCTTCATCAAACTGACCGCTATTTCCGAGGTATTCTTCGGCATTCTGCGAGAAATCGTCCTCGTAAATAAAGTCATTGCCTGTGTTATAAGGAGGATCGATATAGATCATCTTCACTTTGCCGAGATAGGTCTCCTGCAGCAGCTTCAGCGCCTCCAGATTATCGCCCTCGATATAGATATTTTCCGTGTCGATGCTGCCTGGAGTTCCATCTTTACCGACCGACTTTTCACGGTCAAGGCGCAGTGTCTTTGCAATAGGCTGATTCGCCAGCACAACCGACTTTTTCTTATCTGGCCATGTAAACTGATAACGTTCTTGCGGGCCTTCTACCACAGTGGCAGAGATTTCCTGACGCAGTACATCCGCATCAATAGCACGCACGACATTGCCATTTTCATCTTTTGTTTCCGTCACTGCATTCGGAAATAGTGCAGCGAGCTTTTTAAAGTTTTTGTCTGCCAAATCTGGCGTATGCATTTTAAGATTTTCCATGTTTCAAATCCTCCAGGCGAGTGTGTAGTGCAAATTTCTTCTTTGGCTGTTGTTCCTTCCACATCGCATTTTCTGTTTTGTCAATCTGTTTTTCCAATTTTAGTATCTGATCCTGTATTGCAAGGCGATCCTCTATGGAAAGAGCATCTGTCTGTTCGGCACGTTCTTCGTACAGAGCAATCTGCTCTATGAAAGAATCCCATATTTCATCCAAAGAATAGCCTTGTAATTTTAATGCTATTTCATCATGCTTCATCCATAAGGTGCGGTAGAGTTTATTGTGATAAACGGCCAGCTGTTGTTGATTTTCAAAGCTCAGTAGAAATACCAGCTTATGTGGATTTTGCCGAGCGATTGCTTCAATGGCTTTACCATCAAATTCCTGGCTCTTCAGGGAGATGGATAGTAGCATGATCTCTTTTATTTCAGCATCCGAGGCAAGGTTCAGATTTTCTTTGGTAAAACTGTTTTCAACCACGATGCGGTCTACGTCGGATACAAATTTTTCTTTCAGTATCTTTGTCAGCGGTAAGTGCTTATAAAATGCCTCCTTTGGCAAACGTCTGTGTACTGCTGTAGCAGCAGGGAACTCAATCATTTTATCACCACCATAAAACATATTAGTTCGAAGTCATCCAGGCCGGAAAAACCGCCGGATAGGAAAGTGGTCTGCCCACAACCAAAGAAGCTATCGATATCACTTTCATCTTTTGCATCGATGATGGTCATGATGGCATCTTCCAGTAGCTGCGAGATTTTTCCCATATCCTTGCCATTGTCTGTGGCCTTATTGAACTGTTCGCACAGATTCATATCTGGATCTGTTTTTCCTTGCGCCAGGTGCCGCATCATATCCAGGGTATCCTTCGGTTGCAGATGATTGGTAATCACTTCGCCATCCATACCGACATAGATCAGATAGAATGGGTGAAGTCGATTCTGGTTTTCAATGTTAATGTGCTCATTTACATTCTTTAAAACAAAGACAACTCCAGGCTTGTCTCCCTTGACGACCGCATGAATGCCAAAAGGCGTGTGGTCAATATCTTTATGCGTTTTCATGTAGGAGAGCAGATCCATACGGAATTCATTCAGGCCCAGGTCCATGATGGAGATACCGTTTGTCATGTCCTCCAGATCCACGACTTCTTCCTGCAGCTTCTTGAGCTGGCTACGACGATATTCCAGGTCGCCTTTTTCTTCCTGGTTGATGAGATCATCATCACCGGTGGAAGTCATGACGGAAATGCGCATTCGTGTTTCCACTCTGGATTTCAGGTTGATGTATTCGTCGAGATCCAGATCCGGCCAGAAGTTCACAAGTTGTATCACGGCATTTTTACTGCCGATACGATCAATTCGTCCGAAACGCTGAATGATACGCACTGGGTTCCAGTGGATATCGTAGTTTACGCAATAATCGCAGTCCTGAAGGCTCTGACCTTCTGAAATACAGTCTGTAGCAATGAGAATATCAAGATCTGTTTTGTCCTTTGGATATAGAACATCTCGGTCTTTTGACTTCGGAGAGAAGCATGCAAGCACATGGTTCATATCAGGCTTGAATTTCGGGATGGTTGTTTTACCATCTACAGAACCAGTGACAAGGGCAGTGTGCAGTCCTAACTCCTTCAGTGCCATACCACTGATGTTCTCGTAGAGATATTCAGCGGTATCTGAAAAGGCAGTGAAAATCAATATCTTCTTATTGCCCGGATTGATCGGAGCCGTAGCCTTTTCACGGATAATGCGAATCAGCTCATTCAGTTTGAAGTCATACTCTGGGGTGATGTCTTCAATCATTAGAATCAGGAGCTGCAGGTTATCGATATCCTCATCCATTTCGCGTTTCCACGAAATATAGTCCATATCACGCAGGTCAATCTTGACTTTTTTGCCAACATTGAAAAAATCCGTATTTTGATCATCGTAGTCGAATTCGTCTGCTTCACTGGACAGGTCAGGTCTTTCGTTCAGGTTGTTAGCGCCGGTAGCGATGAAATCATCAATTGCGTGTGAGGTATCATACAGATAGTCGTAGATACGCTTTACAGTCAGCAGGAAAGAATGTACAGAGCTTTCCATACGTTTTAACAGATTGATGCTCATCAATCGCTGGATACCAAGTTCACGGCCACTACGGAATTTCTCCGTTTCATCTTCGCTCAGATATTTCTGCAGCTTGCTTGGCTGAATGAATGCGGTTGGCGTATAAATGGTCAAGTGCAGTTTCGAAAGCAGTTCATATACTTCTTTATAGTTGATAGCATTTGGCCGTGTTGTAAGCTTTGGACGAAGAGAGATTGGTTTGTTTCTCTTTGGAAAGTTTCCAATATCCGCAACATCATAATAGGTTTGTATATGCTTTCTGGAACGCGCAATGGTTACGCTATCCAGTACTTCAAAGAAATCAAAATCAAGCTTGGAGAGTAGAGTAGCTGTGGTACGTTCTTTCTCAGGCAGTTTACACCAAGCGTTGTATACTTTCTGCGCTTGTCGGAAAATCGTATCAATATCCGATTTGATGTTCAGCTTTTCGTTAAATTCAGATGGATCGCCTTCATAGGCAAGGGCCAGCTGATTACGAAGATCGTAGAAACGGTTATTTACTGGTGTGGCAGAGAGCATAAGTACCTTTGTCTTAACGCCTGGTTTGATGACTCTGTTCATCAGTCGCATGTAGCGATTCTCTTTTTCGCCACCTTTACTGTTGGTGCCATTACCATTTCGGAAGTTATGGCTTTCATCTATGACGACAAGGTCATAATTTCCCCAGTTGATTCGATCGATCGGCAGGCCAATGACCGTGTTTCCGCTGTCACGAGAAAGGTCCGTATGGTACAGAATGTCATAGCGGAGCCGGTCTGCAGCAAGCGGGTTGTTAATCAAATTGCCGCGGTAGGTCATCCAGTTCTCGGACAGCTTTTTCGGACAAAGTACGAGAACATTTTTGTTGCGGCCTTCGTAATACTTGATGACAGCCAGCGCCGTAAATGTTTTACCGAGGCCGACGCTGTCTGCAAGAATGCAGCCGTTGTATTGCTCCAATTTATTGATAATCGCAAGAGCAGCATCTTTCTGGAAGTTGAACAGCTTATTCCAGGTTACGCTGTCCTTAAAACCGGTTGCTTCGTTTGGTAATACATCCTCTGAAATATCTTCTAAGAATTCACTGAAGATATTGTACAGAGACATGAAATAAATCAGCTCCGGTGAGTTTTCCTGGTATACGGAAGAAATCATATCGATAACTTCTTCTGTAACATCTGTGAGTTTTTCTTCATCATTCCAGACGGAATCAAACATATGGAGAAATTCTTTACTTGCTGGATTCTCCATACGTGTAATCATGTTCGTCAAATTATTGCCGCGCTCACACCCCAGGTCGACGGTTGTGAATGTATTCATTGGCATATAAGTATAGGTATCCTCATCGCCATCTACCAGAAGGAAGTTATTCATGCCTTCACGGGTAGTGTTGGTTTTAAAGCATACCTTACGGCGCATCCAATCTGCACATTCCTTTGCTACGGCCTTCTGTTTCAGTTCGTTTCGCAGGCGTACTTCAAATTCAGTGCCATATAAACTTTTTTCTCGCTGAAGACGCGGTATATAAAATTCTCTACGTTCTTTCGGTGTTTTCTCTGCCACAAAGGTAGGAGAGGTGAAGATGAAGCGTAGTTCTTCACAGGACTCCAGCTGCTTTTTTAATTCCTGATAGGCATAAATGGAAAAACAGGCTGCTGCAATAGAAATACGGTCACCGCGCTTTATCGTTTTCACAAGGTCATCTTTCACGACCTTCGTGGTGTTATTAAATATTTCCACAGGTAAATCTCCCTTCAGAGCCAGTTAATCTTTCACTGTTTCCATGATGTCTTCCAGGGTACAGTCTAACGATTCGCATATTTTAAGTAGAACGTCGGTTGTAATGTTTGCGCCTTTGCTTAATTTTGCAATGGAAGCGGAACTGACGCCACTTTTTTCAGCAAGATCACGCTTATTCATATTTTTATCAATTAACATTTTCCATAATTTGTTATAGCTGATGCGCATTGTTGTCTCCTTATTTATGGGAATCCCTTTAAATGTTTTATTGATCTTCAGGGTTATATACTTCATTCAAAAAGCCATAGCGACCTTCGTTTTTGTTTCTGGAAAAACGAATCACATGGACACTTTTTTCATCACTATCCTCAGGAATGAAAGGCATACGTTTTGATTGTTCAACAATAATTACCTGTCTTTCCTTTGCGTGAGCGATGAGGTATTCGATAAAGTTCTGTTTAATGGTACTGCTTTGTTCTTTGTATTCTGCTTCAGACAGCTGGGTAAGAGAGGAGTCAACTGCATAGAAGCCTGGAGCATATCGGTTTAAATCAATCAAATATCCGCTCATGGCAAGTGTCGTCAGAGTATTCAGGATTCCACAGAATCCACCTCCCATAGAAACAGATTTCTTAAGACCACCAATTTCAATGTCGAAGTTTTCCATATTGACTCTAACGGAATCGGCACCACCAACCTTTGTATCCTGTAAAATAGATTTTAATTTTTCTTCAAATCCATGAATCAGGTCGTAGCTGTAGTCCTCAAATATATTGTGCTTAGAAGGCTCGGCTGTTTCCTCTGTTTCTTTTTGAAATAACTCGTTTTTATATTGAATTTCATTTTTGCGAATGACGTCCAACTCACTCTTGAGGCGGATGAAATTCAGCTGATGTTCCAGTTCTGCTTCAAAGGAAGATAGTTTTTCTTGAAGTTCAGAAATATGTAAATCAACAACAGACTTCTGTTGTGCCAGTTCTTGAATTTTTCCACGGATCTTTTCTTGCTGAACATTTATATCATGTTGCGCCAGGCTTAATTCAGCCAGATGTTTTTGAATCTTCTCAAGCTCCGCAGCAGATGCACTGATAAAAGAGGTATCGTGTACACGCACGGTTTCTTCGCCGCATATAGGACATCTTACTTTTCTCTTTGTAGTTTGGATTGTTGATGCACCGTCAACGATAAATCCAATGCGTCGGATATCGGATTGATACTGTTTATGAAGAACAGAGAAATTATAAGCAACCGTTTTTGCTTCGGACAATTTTCCATTCCATTCATAAATCTCGGACATCAATTGCTGGCTTTCTTTAGTTGCGGAGTTTATTTCTTTTTGCAACTCAGCAATCTCTTTACGCACTTGTTCAACACTGGCCTGGGGATCAACGATATTAGATGATATGAGTATTTCATTTATTTCATCCTGTCGATTGGAAGCCTCCCGAAGCTTATCTTGGATGTAGCTGATCAGCGCTTTTTTCTTTGCTTCGCTGATTTTGGGATCTTCATCCTGAAGAAGATTATTTGCATCTTGCCCGGTTAGAAGGAATAGAAGTACGGCTGCAGAAGCAGTAGGCCCCATGCTTCCAGGAGCCAGCAGAGCAGAGCTTTCTCTTGCAACATCTCCTTGCTTCAGGAAAAACAAGTGGAGCATGCTTCTCCATGTCAAAGCCTGTGTTTTAGAGCCTGTTTCTGCGGAACGTACAGAATGAGGTTCATCAATGCCAAGTAAATGTAAGAAAACAGTGTTGATATTTTTCTTAGCGGTATGGCCTACGCTGTACTTGCCGTGTTCAACAGTTGGATCAGAGCCACTAACAGTAATTTTGGATTCACCTATTTTTCTTTCAAGAATCACCGTTCCGTTTGCGGTGGCAAGTTGAAGAGTAATCCATTCATATCCATTGTTGTTATCAACGATTTTAGAAGGTTTGTTTTTCTTCGGTGTAAAGCCAAACATATAGTCCAGGCAATCCATTACGAGGCTCTTGCCAGTATTGGAAGGGCCGAGAATAAAATTCAAGCCTGGCTTGAAATCAATAACAGAGGTGTGATGTCCACCACCGGACACCATCAATTTTTTAATATAGAATCTATTCATGCGTGACCTCCTTTAGTGATTTTACAGTGAGGTTATTAATTGCATTTAACATGGCAGTAGTATCTGCATGGTTGAAGGCGGATACTGTTGTTTTCACTGCCAGACAGTATTCTTCGGAATAACTGCTGTGAAGTTGTTTACATACATTCTTTCCGGCAGCAGTGATAGCGTATTCATATCCCTTAGATGTGGAAGTCAAATGAACATATTCATCTAATATCAGATCTCTTAAGGCTGCTTGTATTGGTTGTTTTCTTGCCGGAAATTCACTAAAACGATAATTGCTATATCCATGCAGATTTTCATCCAATAGTCCAAAATCAGCGGCATAGACTGCAATAAAATCAATCATGCCTATTTGCTGCTCATCCAACTGCAGGGGAAATAAGCAATTTAACATCAGAAGGATACGAAGCGATATTTCAAATGTGGAACCAATGGTCGATTCATTCATTTCCGTTTCCTCCTTTTTATCCATACTAATTTTCCGTCATTGACAAGGTGGTGACATACACCCTTTTTGATTTTTGCATTAATCCAATATGGCGAAGCACAGAGTATGTAATTTGAGATAGGTGCATTAACTGCCTGCTCCATAACAGCAAGCATATGTTCATATCCATTTATATGAGTACGTTTTGCTGTGTCCTTGACACCATCAAGAGTTTCGTTTTTTAGAACCTCAAATTGTCCAATCAGCTTATTACCTTTTAACTCCAATACACCGCGACGAATGCTTTCGGCAGCATAGTAATCAATTCGACTATCATCTAAATCTTCTGCATATTCAGGATAGGAGCTTAGATCTTTTTCGGAAAAAGAGTCTAGGCCTTCTGCATCGCCATATGCGTTATATAACTCCTTAATATAGACACGTTCATCTTGAGTTGCTTCCTTTGGCACTGGCACATCCGCCGGGCGAGGAAGCAACTCAATTTTTTTCTGTATATCTTCGATTAACTGCATATCGATTGCAGATTCCTGATCGGCTTGATCGGATTTAGAACCTTTGGAGGAGTCAAGAAAAATACTTGCTAAAAGCTCAGCACATGCAGAATCCGGTTCCTTGGTATCTATTCCATTCTTATGAAGCCAATCCGCAACGTTCTCAAATGAATCAGAGTCATCCATTCGATCACCAAGCCACTTAGTAAATTTGTCTATGTCTCTATGATTATAAAGATATTGTGCATCGTTGGATTTGATAAGACGACCACCACGGACATAGCGGTATTTCGTATCATCCTTCCGCTTCAAAATTTTACAGGCATCCATAGCAGCATCCTTTATGAAATTCCCAATAAGTTCTGTGAAAAAATCGTAGTCAGATTTACCAAACGAAAGGAATGGCGAAAGACCTGTAGCATATTCAGAAAAGACCATGTTCTGTAGGTACCTCCTGTCTAAAAAGTGTTTGTCCGAACTTGTCCGAATGTGTCCGTCCAGTCCGCTTTTTGAAAAAGGCGAATTAGTAGAATGGTAAGTGTAAAGCAGATATGGACAACGAAGGTGGAACACGTAAATTAATCAAAGTGTAAATCTACTTTTTAGAATACCACACTTTAAACTGCAATTCTACATTTTTGTAAAGAAATCATGCGAACGCATATACAAATTCGCAAATCGTTTAAACCTGCTTTATCAACATCAATCTCTTAGTCCGAATAGCGCTTAAGGACGGAGGGAGACATAAGAGTTTTGAACACAGCAATAAAGGCTGTGTTTGGAATGAAGATGCTCCCACCGTTGCTTTCGTGCGCCTATTTTCGGCTATCGGAGCCTGTGGTCATCTTCAACCGCAGGCTCTTTTTGTGTCCCTCCGTACCACTCGGACGGAAAGGACACAACGCAATGAAGAGCAACGAAACAAAGAAACGCAAGAGCGGCTATAACCCTAACCGTGCCTGCTATCTGACAGCAGACGGAAAATATTACTGTTTTGAGGTTTTAGACATCGATACAGGGCGTATGATCACGCAGAAACTCGAAGTCGGTAAAGATTTGTCGAAAGAGTGGACAATTTTTCTTGATGAATCTGACCACGACATGGATTTGCAGGATCGCTATGAGAGCGAACAGCGTGATCCACTGTTTGATACCAAGCTATCAAGTTATAAGGCTGACACGGATAACGAGGATGCGATCGATCCGTGGGACGAACTTGCCGACAAGCGCAGTAATCCTGAAAACATCTTATTTTCCGAGCCGGAGCAGGAGAATCCCCAGGTGGCACAGGTGCGCCGCATCATCAACGAGGGTTGCACCGAAGCACAGCAGGAGTTGTTCTATAGCCACTTCGGTGAGGGTACACAGCTTGAGGAGATTCGCCAGACCGAAGCCGAGCAGACAGGCAAGTTGCCAACAGCTCAGGCAATGACCAACCGCAAAAATAAAATCATCGACAAGGTCGCTAAGTCCTTTGGTGTGGAGCGTGTGAAACGCCGCAAATCCTCCAAACAGGATTGAGCCATGACCGGCGACAGATCCAGAGGTCGGAGTCCTCCCCGACCTCCCCTTTTTAGAGGGTTGAATTTTTCGGTAGTGAGCGAGGAAGGAAATACATCCATCCTACGCAGCAAAGCAGATCGGATAAAAAGGAGGACGAATCCATGAGATTAAAACACAAAGTGCGTATCAATATTGCAGACAAAAACGGAAATAAGCAGGAAGTCCTGCAGAGTGAACACAGGAGCATTCCGAAAAAGCTGCTCACCTTTCTCTTCGGAGATTTCTGTGAGGTTCTTGTTCTGACACCGGGCGAAACCGTGCAGGGCATTGAGATCAGAGAAATGCGAGGTCACGGAAATGAATAAGAATACTGACCCCTCGATGCCGATTAAGGCAACTCCGTATGAGCATCAGAAAAAAGCATTTGCCTTTGCCTGCGATAAATTCGGAGTATTTGATAACCAACTTAAAAGCCGTGGCACAGCCTTACTTATGGAAATGGGAACTGGGAAAACGATCGTGAGCATTGCTGTTTTTGGCTGCATGTATCAATACGGAAAGATCAACCGTGTGTTGGTGGTTGCGCCGCTTTCCATCCTTGGGGTATGGGAAGAGGAATTTGCTAAATTTGCAGATTTTCCATATTCGCTGGCCATTCTGAAAGGAACAGTTGCAAAGAAAAAGGAACAGCTCACCAAACTCCCAGAAGAGGGGCTGCAGGTTGTGGTCGTGAATTATGAATCAGCATGGCGGTTGGAAAAAGAACTGTTGGCCTACAATCCGGATCTTGTGATTGCGGACGAGGCTCATAAGCTGAAGGAGAATCGCTCGAAGCAGAGCCAGGGAATGCAGCACATTGGTGATAAAGCAAAGTACAAGCTGCTTCTCACCGGAACGGTCATTACAAATCGAGAGCTTGACGTTTTTTCACAGTACCGTTTTCTTAATCCACAGATTTTTGGAATGTCGTTTTATGCCTTTTGTAATCGGTATTTTGACATGGGCGGATATGGCAATCATACATTGATCTTCCGTAAATGGACGATGGATGATTTTCTAAAAAAGCTCCATTCAGTGGCGTTTCGTGTGACAAAGGCAGAGTGCCTGAATCTTCCAGAGATTACAGAAGAAGTCCGTACCGTGGAATTAGAAAAAGATGCTGCCAAAATCTATGACAGTATCGAAACGGACAGTTATGTGAAAATGGGGAAATCCGAGGTGACAACTGCTAATGTTCTCACACGAATGCTCCGTTTATCTCAGCTTACCGGTGGTCATCTGACGGATGACGATGGAGTGGTGAATGCTGTAAGTAACGCAAAGCTCAATGCGCTTTCGGATATCATTGATACGGTGATAGCTGAAAATAAGAAAATTGTAGTCATGGCGCGCTTTGTGCCGGAACTGGATGATATCCAGGAACTTTTGGAAGAGAAAAAGATCGGTTATGCGGTTGTACGTGGCAGGGTAAAGGACCGCAACAGTGAGATTCACAGATTTCAGTATGACGAAAAGTGCCGTGTGTTTGTAGGACAGATTGCCACGGGTGGTCCTGGCATCACACTGACAGCAGCAAGCACTATGGTTTTTTATTCTCTTGACTATTCCATGCTGAATTTTGAACAGGCAAAGGCTCGTATTCATAGAGCTGGACAGATGGAAAAGTGCCATTATATCTATCTTGTTGGTAAGGATACGATTGATAGCAAAGTATTGGATGTCCTGTGTAAGAAAATTAACCTGGCAAAGATGCTCGCTGATGATTATCGAAAAGGCAGAGATCCTTTCAAAAGCTTGGATTCTTAGGAGAATAGATTCATCATGAGGTTGATGACAGACGAAAACAGCCCTTACGGATAAGGACTGCTTTGTCATTAGTTATTTAGATCCATTCCTTTTAAAGCTTTGAGTTGATCACGCTTTGCATAGATCACATTCAAAATGTACACCTTGCCAGATGAATGATCTAGCCGGTAATAAATATAAAAGTTTTTTGCAATAATCTTTCGTACTCCTCTGGAATGCCAAGGTTCCCGCTCTATGGGAGCAATACTTGAAGCCATATATGTCAGCTTTTGGATTTCAGTGCGAATTGCCCGAATGTAAGTTAGTGCCACATCTGGGGCTAACAAAGTGTACGCAATGTAGTCTCGGATTTCAAAGAGATCAGCTTCTGCATCTGGTGTAATGATGATTTCATAGGAGTCCACTTATTTAAGGCTCCTTTCCAGGTCGTCAAACACGTCGTTCATGGATCGACCTTCACTGGCAAGTGACTGCTTATAGCTACGCTGAAGTTTTGTATCGAGTTCAGCATCGGACATTACATCAATAGTTCGTGGCTCTGAAGGAATTGTTAGTGAGAATGGAACTCCACGATGATAAATAATCTGACGATAAAGGGAATTAATTACAACAGAGACAGGGATCCCTAGTTTCTGGAGAATATCTTCTGCTTCAAGTTTTACATTATTTTCAACGCGAGCGCTTACAGTTGAATCTTTCATTATAAACACCTCCTGTTAATCTTATTGTAATTCATTGTCTTGCAAATTGCAAGACATATTATGCTGACTTTTGGTTATTGGAGGAAGACTTTTCGAATCAATTGGTATTGTGGTACTAAAATATTTTCAAATGATACTAATGATACCAATGAGTCTAAAAAGGATACCAATGATACTAAAACTGATCTTGACATAGTATTCCTATAGTGCTAGTATGAATTAAATTTACAAGGCATCAATGGAGGAAGAATCATGGCAAGAGGAATCAATACGAAGTGCACCCATCTGGAAGAGGATGAGCAGAGTATAAAAAACTACGGCGCGATCAGTTACCCGATCTATCAGACTGCGACGTATGCACATATGGGTGTCGGCAGAAGCACTGGATTTGACTACAGCAGACTTCAGAACCCGACCAGAGAGCAGTTAGAAAAGGTGGTCGCTTCTTTGGAGAATGGCATAGATGCCATCGCATTTTCTACCGGTATGGCAGCGATCACCATGATGATGGAGCTCTTCAAGCCCGGCGATCACCTGATTGTGGATTCTGACCTGTATGGCGGGAGTATCCGTCTCTTTCACAATGTTTCCGCCAAAAATGGCATTGAATTTTCCAGTGTGAACTGCTATAAAGAAGATGTGGAAAGCTTCGTGAAGGAAAATACCAAGGCTATTTACATAGAGACACCGACCAATCCGATGATGAATGTCACCGATATCGCGGCTATGGCAGAAATCGCCAGACGCCATGAACTGCTGCTGATCGTGGATAACACCTTCCCCACGCCGGTCAACTGCCGCCCCTTTGAGTGGGGCGCGGATATCGTGACCCACTCCACCACCAAGTACATGGACGGTCATGGCGCGGTGCTGGGCGGTGCCATCGTGGACGGCGGCAAGTTCGACTGGATGGCCCACGCTGAGAAGTTCCCCGGCCTGTGCACCCCGGACGACAGCTACCACGGCATCACCTACGCCGAGCGTTTCGGCAAAGAGGGTGCCTTTATCACCAAGGCTACCGCGCAGCTGATGCGTGACTTTGGCTCCATGCAGTCGCCCATGAACGCCTACATGCTGAACCTCGGTCTGGAAAGCCTGCATGTCCGGATGCAGCGCCACTGCGCCAACGGCATGGCCGTGGCAGAGTTCCTTGAAAGCCATCCCAAGGTGGCCTACGTGAACTACTGCGGCCTGGAGTCCAGCCCGTACCATGCACTGGCTGAAAAATACTTGCCGGACGGCAGCTGCGGCGTGGTCAGCTTTGGTCTGGCCGGCGGCCGTGAGGCTGCAAGCATCTTTATGAAGAATCTGAAGCTGGCAGCCATCGAGACCCATGTGGCCGATGCCCGCACCTGCTGCCTGAACCCTGCATCCAGCACCCACCGCCAGATGAACGATGAGCAGCTGAAAGCCGCCGGTGTGCCCGCAGAGCTGGTGCGCATGAGCTGCGGTCTGGAAAGCGCCGAGGATCTGATCGCAGATATCGCACAGGCTTTGGATAAGATTTAAAAGGCAAACGGGCTCGCCCTCTCAGCTTCACTTCGTTCAGCAGCTCCCCCAAAGGGGGAGCCTCTGGCGAAAAATAAACTTTGTGGTTTTGCCAAGGCCTCCCACTTTGGGGGAGGTGGCACGGCGTAAGCCGTGACGGAGAGGGCGAGGCCGCTATCAATATCCGCACCAAAGGAGTAACCATCTATGCCCCTCATCATCCCGAAAACGCTCCCCGCCTACGATGCCCTGTACGAGGAAAACGTCTTTGTCATGCACCGGGAGCGGGCAGCGTCCCAGCATATCCGCCCGCTGGAGATCCTGATCCTGAACCTGAAGATGAAGAACTATCTGAATCAGATGACTTTTCACTCTCATAATCATCTGGTGAAACTGTATTATCAGAATCAATCACATTGCCATACTCATCGTACTCTACATCATCAGAAGCTCCTGCATTGTCAACAGGATCACCATTTTCATCATATTCTACACCATCATCTGATTCAGACTCATCATCCGCATCATCAGTATTCTCAATCTCATTTCCGTCTTCATCATACTCTACATTTTCTTCCTCTTCTGATTCGGAGTCCTGTTCCTGCTCTGCAGCTTTTGCTGCTGCCTCTTCTTCTGCCGCCTGTCTTGCAGCCTCTTCCTCAGCCTGTCGTCTTGCCTCTTCTTCTGCTGCGATTCTTTCAGCTTCCAATCTCTGAATTTCAGCTGTCTGTTCCGCTAACAGATTTGCATATTCTGTCGCCTGCTGCTGTGCATATGCAATTTCATTCTCATAATCGGCTGATTCAGATTTCTTCTGATCGATCTGGCACTGAAGATCATAAGACTGCTGTTCATAAGAAGCCTTCATCTCTTCCAGTTCTGCTTTGTCAGATTCATACTGAGTCTTTAGATTATTCACCTCATTAATAGTATTCACATATTTATCCAGATTCTTTCTGTCCTGCTCATACATCTGCTGTGTATTCTCAGCACGTGTCAGAAGTTCACTTAAATCTTCTGAATTAAGCATCATCTGAAACCACGCTGCATCCCCACCCTGTTCATACAGTGCCTGAATACGAAGCTTCATGCTCTCATACTGCTTATCTCTCGCCTTCTGAGCCTTAGCCAGATCCTGTTTTGTCTTAATAATATCTACTTCTTTATTATCGATATCTCCTTTAAGAGTATCGATAGAAACCATAACACTTACAAGATTGGAATCCAGTTCGGAAATCTCATTCTCAAGCTGTGATTTCGCATATGCAAGCTCATCCATTCTGGAATATGTCGCATCCAGCTGCTGACTTGTGATCGCCTGCTCTTCTCTCAATTCATCCTCTCTTGAAGCACTTACACTAACAACCTGTGTTGCGCTCATCAGGAGTGCTAATGTAAGACATACAATTCTTTTCTTCATGAATTCTCACCCTCGTAACATTTTCTTTCTATATCTTAATGTTTTTGCAATATCTAAGTTAAGTCTTATACATATTAACACACTGCACTCAAAAACGCAAGGATTAATTACCATAAATTTTATATTTCTGTAACATTTATTAATCTTTTTGTTATTCTTCGCATTTCTTTCTACAATTCAAACATATTCCATTTCATGTTTGTAATAATTTGACACAGGACAAAGATATCTGATGCAGGGTTACTGTTCACACACCACTATCCCGAGACATACAAGCCAAAATTCCATTGCCGC